>Ga0118677_10001398_pt1 | contig 51366 bp, 41 predicted proteins | sample AliMusrvi5mmetaG_FD_86154 | JGI IMG/M metagenome (GOLD analysis project Ga0118677, IMG submission 86154) | reverse complement strand
AATCACAAATCACAAATCACAAATCACAAATCACAAATCACAAATCACAAATCACAAATCACAAATCACAAATCACAAATCACAAATCACAAATCACAAATCACAAATAACCCTATGTACATCGTCTGCTCTGACCTCGAAGGTGTTTTTGTTCCTGAAGTATGGATCAATGTTGCTGAAAAAACCGGCATTCCAGAACTCCGCCGCACAACACGTGATGAACCCGATTATGACAAACTCATGCATTACAGGATGGAGATCCTGGATCAGCATGGGCTGAAGCTTCGCGATATCCAGGAGGTCATCAGCCAGATACGGCCGTTACCGGGTGCATTGGAACTGATCGCATGGATGAAGGAACGCTCGCAGCTGATCATCGTCTCCGATACCTTTATCCAGTTTGCAGATCCCCTGATGAAACAGCTGGGCCGGCCGACCCTCTTCTGCCATACGCTGATCATGGATGAGACCGACCGGATCATCGACTACAAGCTCCGGCAGCCCGATCCGAAACGGCGTACTGTCGAAGCCCTGCAAAGCCTGAAATACGATGTGGTTGCGATGGGGGATTCCTATAACGACGTCAGCATGCTGAAAGCAGCGAACAAGGGAATCCTTTTCTGTCCCCCCGATAATGTCATCAAGGATTATCCTGAATTACCTGTTACCCGGAACTATGCGGAATTGAAAGCGATACTCGAACAGGTTATCTGATCTGATATTCGCATATTAGTCACTCGCATATTCGCATAATCAATTGTCCTATTCGCAGCGACAAACCAGGTTCCTGTCACCGTAAGCATCATCGATGCGGGTAACCGTCGGCCAGTATTTATCGTCGCCTGACCAGGGCATCGGGAATGCTGCTTTCTGGCGGGTGTAGGGAAGTGTCCATTCATCGCTCGTGACCATTGCCGCAGTATGCGGGGCTTTCATAATGACATTCAGCGCCTTGTCCGCTTTTCCCTCTGCAATCTCGTCGATCTCACCCTTTATGGAGACCATGGCCTCAACCAGGCGGTTCAGTTCACCGAAAGGTTCACTTTCGGTAGGCTCCACCATCAGGGTGCCGTGAACCGGGAAGGCCACGGTAGGTGCATGGAAACCATAATCCATCAGTCGCTTTGCGATGTCGATGGCGCCGATGCCGGTGGCCCTGCTGATACCGTTGCAGTCGACGATCATTTCGTGAGCGCAGCGTCCTTTGCTCCCAGAATAGAGAATGGGGTAATAGGGCTCAAGGCAGGATTTCAGGTAGTTGGCATTCAGGATGGCGAATTTGGTCGCGTCCGTCAGTCCTTCCCCGCCCATCATTTTGATATAGGCAAAGGAGATCGGAAGAATAAAGGCGCTTCCATAAGGTGCACTGGCCACCGCCGTGATACCTTCTTCGCCGCCGGTTTCAACGAAAACATGTTTCGGGAGGAAGGGGGTGAGGTGTTTCGCAACAGCGATCGGGCCTTCACCCGGGCCACCGCCTCCGTGAGGGATGGCAAAGGTCTTGTGCAGGTTGAGGTGGCAGACATCCGCGCCGATAATGCCCGGATTTGTCAGACCTACCTGAGCATTCATGTTGGCGCCGTCCATATAAACCAGCCCGCCGTTATCATGAACAGAACGGATGATATCAAGTATCTCCTCTTCAAAAACGCCATGTGTTGAAGGATAGGTCACCATCAGGGCGGCAAGCGTATCCTTGTACTGGACTGCTTTCTCTTTAAGGTCGGGAGTATCGATGTTACCTTTATCGTCGCATTTCACCACGATGACCTTCATGCCGGCCATAACCGCGCTGGCAGGATTTGTGCCGTGTGCGGAGGAAGGGATCAGGCAGACATCGCGCTGAGCCTCACCGCGGCTGAGGTGGTATTGCCGGATCACCATCAGGCCGGCATACTCTCCGGCTGCACCGGAGTTGGGCATGAAGGATACAGCGTCAAAGCCGGTGATCTCGCAAAGGTCCTGTTCAAGTTCGTGGATCAGGTACTGGTATCCTTCCGCCTGGTCCTTAGGCACAAAAGGATGCAATGCACCGAATTCCGGCCAGCTCATGTGGAACAGTTCGGCAGCTGCATTCAGTTTCATGGTGCAGGAGCCCAACGGGATCATGGACCGGTTCAGCGAAAGGTCCTTGATCTCAAGTTTCTTGATGTAGCGCATCATCTCTGTTTCCGAGCAGTAGGTATTGAAAACCGGGTGCTTCAGGTATTCAGAGGTGCGGGTAAGCTGCGCCGGGATGGTGGTGATCAGCTGACACTCTTTCGGGTCGCAGATAAATTCGCTGTAGGGCTGATTGGTTGCTTTGGCAAGAATGGAGAGGATGATATTGATATCTCCCAGTGTGGTTGTCTCATCGATGCTGATGCCGATTGTCTTGGCATCGATATACCGGAAATTCATATTGTTTTCCAAAGCATCCTGCTTAATCGTCCCGATATTGACATTGGCCGGGATCCGGATAGCCAGTGTGTCGAAGAAATAATTATTCAACTGCTGGTATCCATAGCGGATGACTTCCTGTGAGAGCACGCCGGTAAGGATGTTGATGTGGCGGGCGATCTGGCGGATCCCCTGCGGGCCGTGCCATACGGCATACATGCCGGCCATGACGGCCAGCAGGACCTGGGAGGTGCAGATGTTGGAGGTTGCCCGTTCGCGTTTGATATGCTGCTCGCGGGTCTGCAGGGCCATGCGGTAAGCTTTGTTTCCGTTGGCATCAACCGAGATCCCGATGATCCTGCCCGGCATCTGGCGTTTATAATCTTCTTTCGTTGCGAAATAGGCGGCATGCGGACCACCATAGCCCATGGGGATACCAAGGCGTTGTGTAGAGCCGAAAACGATGTCGGCGCCCCATTCACCCGGAGGTGTCAGCAGGGCGAGGCTCAGGATGTCGGCGGCAACGGCAACAAGAACGCCGGCCTGGTGTGCCCTCTCAACAAATGCAGTGTAATCATTCACGGAACCAAACTGGTTCGGATACTGGATCACTGCTCCGAACATGGAATCGGTGAATTCCACCTCATCTTCCTTTCCGGTCACCAGTTCAATGCCCAGGGGAATGGCCCGGGTTTTCAGGACATCGATTGACTGAGGGAAGAGGTCAACGGAAACGAAGAAACGGTTCGCTCCGCGTTTAACAGCATCCCTTGAACGGGAATTAAAGAGCATGATCATGGCTTCGGAAGCAGCGGTTCCCTCATCGAGGAGGGATGCATTGGCTACCGGCATTCCGGTAAGATCGGCGATGACCGTCTGGAAATTCAGCAGCGCCTCCAGTCTTCCCTGGGATATCTCCGCCTGGTAAGGGGTATAGGCGGTATACCAGCCCGGGTTTTCGAGAATGTTCCGGGTTATGACACCCGGGGTAATGGTGTTGTAATACCCAAGCCCGATAAAAGTTTTCAGGATCCGGTTCCTGGACCCGATGGATTTCAGGTAACTTAGGAATTCATATTCGTTCATGCCTGCCGGGAGGTCGAGTCCTTTTTTCATCCGGATGCTCTGGGGCACGGTTTCTGAAATGAGGGTGTCGAGTGAATCAACGCCGATCTTGTCAAGCATCTGTTTTACATCCTGTCCGCAGGGACCAATGTGTCTTCTCGAAAAATTGTTGGTGATCATAAATTGGAGGGTTTTCAGCGATTTTGTAGGAGACACAAAATTATCAAGTTTAATCTAGAAAACAAAAAAAAGCTGTCCATAAAAGGACAGCTTTTTAAATTCCTCCCGGGTGAGGCCCCGGCAGAATTATTTTTCAATTATTGTGTGATCACCAGTTTCCTGTTCAGATGGAAACCGTTTTCTGATGTGAGTGTCAGTGTATAGATGCCTGAAGGCAATCCCGAACAGGGCAGTGTGAGTGCAGTTGTTCCTGAATTGGCCCGGATACTGTTGGTGAATACAACCTGGCCGGTCATGGAATAAAGGGCATAGGTCACATTCATGCTTTCAGGGACAATGACCTGGATATGTGCGTCACCATTCACCGGGTTGGGATAAATAACGCCGGCTGTCAGGCTTGCCTTTACATCATTGATACCCATGATGCTGGTGCCCGTGAAGGTCATGTTGACAGTTGCCTGCGGATGGTCTGCTGTCAGTCTGATCTGGATAACCTCACTGGTAACCCCTGCGATCTCTGCTTTCACGAAATAGGTTCCATAGGCAAAGGTGGAGAAATCGAAGCTGCCGGTGGCGCCTACCTGTCCGTAGGTGATTGTTTTTCCCTCTGCGTTCATCAGCAGCATGGTGACCTTGTCAACCAATGTGGTTTTCAAGCCGGTCAGGCTGATGTTGCCATTGATTCCGCCCGGGCCGAAGAAGAGGCTGTCGGCTGAGATCAGGTGGATATTATAGGGATTGTTAAGTTGTGAAGTTGAAATTATCGTTGCATCCTCCCAGAAAAGTTTGTCGCCATAATAGGTCGGAACGTACCCCTGGGGCAGGAAGGGCAGTGCATAGATATAATAGTTTCCCGGGGGAACCATTGAAAAATAGTAGGTGCCGAGTGAGTCAACCGTTGTTACATTGATATAAGGGTTGTAATTCTGCATGGAATCGGCGGAGAAAATCATGGCCATGCCGGAAACCAGTGGCATATTGCCTGCAAAGATCTGTCCGTAAACAGGGTGAAACTGAGAACTGTCAGCCACTACAATGTACTTGCATTCAGTATCCTGGCAGTTACTGCCTGAGATGGTGAGGCAGACACTATAAGTTCCGGGGGAGGCAAATACATGGCTGGGGTTCTGAAGGTTCGAACCGGTGCCGTCACCGAATGACCATTGCCAGTAGGTGACAGTGCCTCCTGCCGCAAATGAGAGATCACTGAACTGAACCGGAACGCCTGGTGCAGGGTTCACCGAATAGGTATATTGGGCGACACAGGTACCGGATGAAACAGTCACATTATCACAGAAAGTGCTGGTACAACCATCGGCGCAATGGATCGTCAGGCAGGCGGTAAAAGTTCCGGGCGTCATATAATAGTGATTGACATTCGGAGATGCCGGGTAGCTTATTGTTTGATTTGTGCCGTCACCAAAGTCCCATGCATAGGTAGTGATATTATTCCCCATCGCCTGGCTCCAGAAAGCCACTGATTGCGGATGAAGGGAGTCATGCTGAACCGCAAACTGCGAAATGCAGCTGTCAAAAGCATAAACGGTGAGATTCCAATAGGTTGAAGCGGTGCATCCATTTGCTGTGGTAATAGTAAGGCCGGCCATATATGAACCATAATCTGTATAGGTATGGATAGGATTTTGTATGGCGGATAAATTATTTACACCCGAAGCAGGATCACCGAAATTCCAACTCCATGACACGATGTTATTTCCGGTTGACTGGTCAATAAAATGAATTTCCTTGGGCATTGCGGAGTTCGGATAATCGGCAAAATGGGCATTGCAGGGAATTGGAATGGAATCCGTCACTGTTACGAGTTTTGTAATGGTACTGGTACAGCCCTGGCCCGGTGTTCCGATCGAAAGCGTGACATTGTAGTTCCCGGGCTGCTGGTAGCTGTGAATGGTATTGGGAATGGAAGATGTTGTGCCGTCACCGAAGTTCCAGTTCCTGACATACCCGCCACCGGATGAAGCGTCGTAAAAGTACATCATCAGCGGCTGTGGCTGGTTATACGTGAAGTCTGCATGGCAGGTGTCACCCCCGTTATAACAGATGTGAAAATCGTGCTGAACAACATAGGGGGCCGGGCCGAAGGAAGTAGTGTAATTATTCCAGTAGTTCTGGCAATCCAGGGTGCTCACTGTGGCAACTCCGGTTGCCGGGTAGTTCGGCGAGAAATGTATCGTATCGTAATAATGACCGTTTACATCAGTGTAGGTGGAATCGTGCATGGCGTAAAGTAACGTATCGGCATAGATTGTTACAAGGTGGTTCGGAACCGGGACAGTTGTTCCTGATACTGTGACAGTGCCCTGGTAAATCAGGTTGAATTGCGCCATCAGGGGAGAAAAAGCGATGCCGAGAATGAAGAGTAGGAAAATCCGTTTCATGGGTATAGGTTTTTGTAATGGTGAAAGATTGATGCTGCAGAAAGATCCGGATGAGTTTCTGTTGTTTTCTGATTATAAAACACAGTAGTTGTTATTGGTTGCCTCGTATGTCGAAAATTATTATATGAGTTATCGGTTCATATCTTCACAAGTTTCCTGACCAGTGTATTCCCGGATACTGAAACAATCCGCAAAGTATAAATTCCTGACGGCAGGCCGGAAACATCCAGTGTTACAGTCTGGCTCGCGGCATTGACAGTTCCGGCCTTTCTTAGCATTTCTGTCCCGGTCATCGAATAAACTGAAATTACGACACCGGATGGGTTATTCATCTCCAGCCGGATCCTTGTTTCCCCCGAAGCCGGGTTCGGGTAAATTTCTGCTTTCAGCTCCTCTGAAATATCCCGGATGCCGATGATCCTGCTTCCCTCAAAGGTCATGTTGACGGTAGCCTCAGGGTGCTCGCTCGAAATGACCACTTTCACCAGGTCGCTGAGGATCCCTGCTATCTCTGCCTTCAGGTAATAGGTGCCGAAGGCCAGGGTCGGGAAGGTGAAGTCACCAGCCGAACTGACCTGGTCATAGGCGATCGCCTGCTGTTGCTCATCCTGGAGCAACATTGTGATCTTATCGGCCAGAGAATTTTTAAACCCGATGACATGAACTGCCCCTGAAATGTTTCCGTTTCCGTTCATGAGGTCGCCTGCCGGAATAAGGTGGATATTGTAAGGATTGGCAACCTGCCCTGAAGCGATGGTGGCCGATCCCTGCCAGTTAAGCACATCCCCGTAATAGGTCGGGAGGTAGCCGGTTGATGCGGTAGGGAGAACATGGATGTAATAATGTCCCTCCGGCACCATCGGGAAGATAAAGATCCCGTTTGTATCCACATTGCTGCTGGCAATAAAGGGATAAAAATTCTGTACCGTATCCATCGAAAAGATCATGGCCATCCCCTGTTGAAGCGGAAAGTTCCCCGTATAAGCCTGACCGTAAACCTGGTGGTACTGGGGGTTGCTTCCGATCGAGACATTCTGGAGGTAAGTGGCGCTGCAGCCGGCAGAATCATTGGCGTGCAGGGACACAGGGAAAATACCCGGCATCGTAAAGGTGTGCATCACCGATTGTCCCTGTGCGAATGTTCCGTCACCGAAATCCCAGCTAAAACTTCCCTGGGCACTGTTCATCAGAAAGCCATCAAAGTTTGCTGACAAGCCTGCCTGCCTGAAGTTGAAATAATCATAACAACCTGAATTGTTGTCCACTTCAACATACTGGCACCAGGCACTCTGGCAGCCCTGTCCGTATACTGTCAGGCAGACATAATAGGTGCCTGTCTGTGCGAAAAAATGCCTTGGGTTTTGTTCATGGTCTGCGGTTCCGTCGCCGAATGACCAGTTCCAGTGCAGCCCGCTCCCGTTCGAGAGATCGGTAAACTGGTAAGGAATGCCGGCAGGGACTGAAGTCCCGTCGGGATGCCATGAGAATTGCGCCTGGCAGGCGCCTGCGTCGGTTATCTCAATGGTGTTGCAGTAGGTGTCGGTACAGTTGTTGGCTCCGTGGGAGGTCAGGCATACATGATACATGCCGGGCTGGCTGAAGATATGATCGGGGTTCTGGCTGGCAGAAATGTTTGCACCCGCTGACTGTGGGTCTCCGAAGTTCCATGACCAGCCTGTGATCGAACCGACAGACTGATCGGTGAATTGAACCCGCAGGATGTTCTGGCTGTCGTAGGAATAGAGATAATCTGCGTGACAATCGCTACCGGCGGAATCCGAAACATAAACACTCTTCGTGATCTGCGACTGGCAGTTTGTTATTGAGTCATGTGTATGCAAAGCAACACTGTAAGTCCCCTTTGAGAAAAAATGGTGCAGCGGATTCTTTGTCGACGAAGTTGACCCGTCACCAAAAACCCAGTAGCAGGTGCCGTGTTCATTCCCGGTCGACTGGTCCTGGAACTGAATAGTCAGTGAGGCTGTCTGATGGTAAGAGAAATCCGCATGACAATTCGTATCAGGGCTGGCGGGTGGGAATTCATGGTGAACCATATTCTGTGCTTCAGCAAAACCGAGGCACAGGAAACCAATAAAAAGCAGGACGATCCTTTTCATAAACAAGGATTTTATCGATGGCTGATTTATTCGCAATTGAATTACGCTTGTCATTGTAACTGGTTTAAACATAAAACACAAAACAGGAAAAGGGTTGCCGCTTCTTCCGTTAATTAAAAGTTAATAAGGAATGCCGCCCGCAAGCCTGCTGACCATGGCTTCCGGGTTGTTCCCGATTTTTCGTACACTGAATTGAAATAATATCTTACGTCCGGTTCAATCTCGAAACTGATCCTCCGGGTAAGAAGGAGGTCGAAGTTGATCCCGGCCATGAACTGCCAGTTGGTCTGGATCCGGTCGGGTGTGATGTCGTTCACCTTCATGATCCTGTTTTTTCCGGGGTCATAGTCGCCCGAAAGCTGCCTGGTGGACAGTAAAAGGGAGAAGATAGGCCCGGTCCTCACACCGAGAGTGAACCGTTCGGTGGTCCAGAAGTCGTATCCAAGCACCAGGGGGATCTGCAGGTAGGTATAGCGTCTTTTGATGCGTGAATTTTCAAGTTTCATCAGGCTGTCGTACACATCCTTGTTAGTTGTATAATAGGTGGGGAGGAGGTTATAGTGATCAGCATCCCAGTTGAAGGTGATTGAGTCGAGCTGACTGTACTGCCCCAGGTAATCGTTATAGGAGATCGCAACCTCGTGGGTGCCTTCTGTTACAGATACCCCGGCTCCTGTCCTTACAGAAAACCTGTTGAAATGATAGGTGCCTTCAACACCGAAGTTATTCACATATTTTTCCCCTTCCAGGGTGTTGAACATCCACTCGGGTGAATAATAAACACCTGCCTTGAAGTGGAGATCTCCGGGTGTTGCAGAATGGGATTTTTCCCGGGTGGTTTCTTCTCCTGAGGACTTTTGCTGAGGTTCTGTTGTGTTGTTATTCTCATTTTCTTTCGTTTCGTTTTTCGCTTCTTCTTTTGAAACAGTCTTCATGGTGGAGGACTCTCCTTTCACTGCGGGCTTTTCTGCGGGTTTCGAAACAATTGCTTCGGGTGAAGGATTGTTGACACCCTGCTTTATACCATCTGAATTTGCAGGCGAATTCACTGCAATGGGCATTTCCGGCTCAGTCTGGATGGCGGTTTTCCGGGTGGGTGCATCTTTTACAGGGATGCTGCTGTTGAGGGCAGAAGAGACCGCGTTGCTGTTGTTTTGCGGATCAGGCTGTTTGTTTTGCTTTGTTGTCCGGGAAACAGGCTTTCCGGATGGGGTTGAACTTGTTACTGTTTTGTGATTTCCGGATGAATAGACTGCATGAGTTTGTGTTGTTTCATGTGTGGTTCCGTCAGAAGGTGAATTCGTTGTGGTAATGAGTACTGATTTTGATGGTGAAGGCGAAGAGGTCCGAAGAGATTTTTCGGAAGGAGTGATCGAGGAATTTTGGGCAGGAGCGGTTTTTGCAATGCCTGGGGAAACAGCTTTTGTTCCGGAGTTGTTGCGGAACCCAAAATAGAGGCCGGTACCGGATATGAGAATGATCAGACCGATCACCAGGAATAAGTAAGGGCTTTTCCCGGGGGAGCGCTTTTTGTCCACAACAGATTCAGCATCCTTCAGGAAGGCCTCTCTGGCAGCATCTGAAGGAGTGACCTTGTGGTCGCTCAGCATATCCCTGAAAAAATTATCAATGGGTTGCATATCTTGTTTCATTTGGCAGCTTCTTGTTTTATCATGAACTCACTGACCCTTGTCCTGAGCCAATGGCGCGCTTTTGAAAGCTGCGACTTTGATGTGTTCTCAGAACAGTTCAGTGCACTTGCTATTTCTTTATGGGAATAGGATTCAAATACATAGAGGTTAAAAACGGTGCGGTAGCCGTGCGGCAGTTCGAGGATCAGGTCCATGACGACCTTGGGGTCGATCCGTTCAGCAAGTGATTCAAAATAGCCGTCCTCCTCCTCAACGATAACCAGTCTTTCAAAGGCTGGTTCCGGTTCAAATAATTTCCTGGATTTTGAATTGTCGCGGATGTAGTTTAAGGCAGTATTTACCATGATTCGTTTCATCCATCCCTCAAATGATCCTGCTCCCCGGTCAGTGAATGTGTCGATGTTCCGGATGATCTTTATGAACCCGTCATGAAGGACATCCTCCGCATCGGCAACGTTACCGCAATAGCGCAGGCAAAGGCTCAGCAACCTCGGGGCATGGGTTGAATACAATGCCTCCAGGTCACGCCGATCCATCTTTTTACCTCCGTTTTGTGGCTTCTCCGCTCCGGTCATACACTCTTGATCATGCAATAAACACTTAAAATTACGAAAGTTGCCTGTAGCGGAGACAAATTTATCAGGGAAGAAGAATTCAAAGGAAAGGGCTTTTCAATACTTCGAACGTCAGGGATTAACGAATTACCACCCTTTGGGTCTCAATGGCATGGCCGGTTCGAACAGTTACGATATACACCCCTTTTGCAAAGGTGCTGACATCCAGCTGCGTTGAACTTTTATGACGGGTGTATCCTGCTGCTATTTCATTTCCATGCAGATCAGTGATACCTACCCGGGTCTCCCCGGCGGCAGGATAAACCTCAATGATGATTTTATCAGAGGCAGGATTGGGATAAACTCTCATGGTAAATGCTTTTTTTGCCGGATCCTCAATTCCGATGAGTTCCGGTAAAGGACGTTTCCATACACCGCTGCCATACGTGCCGGCAAAAATTGTGTTGTCAAAGACCATCAGGGATAAAATGCCGGAATTGGGCAATCCGGTATTGACCGGGATCCACAGATCTCCGTTATTTGCTGACAAGTATACTCCGCCATTGCTGGTGCCTGCATAAAGAAATCTTCCGTCTGCCATCAATGATGAGACATGATTGTTTGTCAGGCCGTTATTGACTGCTGTCCAGAGGCTGCCATTGTTTAATAACCTGTATACCCCTCCTTCTGTGCCGGCAAATATTGTATCGCCGATTACGGCAATTGATCTTACAATTAAATTATCAAGTCCATTGTTGACTTCCATCCAGGTATTCCCGTTGTTTGACGATAAATAAATACCGCTGGTATTGGTGCCTGCATAAATATTATTTCCCCTGATGCCGATGGCGGTGATATCGGCATTCGTTATGCTGATCTTTTTATCAGCCCAGTTGTCACCGTTATCTGAAGACAAAAACACACCGCCACCGGACGTGCCGGCATAGATAGTGTTATTGTTTATGGCGAGAGCCAGAATGTATGAATTTGTGAGGCCGTTATTAACCGGTAACCAGTTATTTCCATTGTCTGCAGATCTGAAGGCACCATGTCCGTTTGTTCCCGAAATGATCACATTGCCATTGACAGCTAATGATAAAATATAGGTGCTTTCCAGTCCCGAATTGAATGCAGTCCAGTCACCTCCTTTATTTGAGGAGAAAAACACACCGTTTGTTCCTGCGAGGATGTATGTTCCGATACTTGCCAGAGCGTCTACATGGGTGTTTATCAGTCCTTTGTTTATTCCAGTCCAGCTGTTGCCATGGTCTGAAGATGCAAATACTCCTGCCCAGCATCCGGCGTATATGGTATCAGCACTGATTGTGATGGTCCTGAAATAATTTTCTTTCAGTCCGGTATTAACCGGGGTCCAGCTCGAGAAGTAATTCGAGGAGATAATGACACCATTGTTATAGGTTGCTGCAAAAATATCATTCCCGCTCACAGCAAAACCGTTTACGACACAATTTGTCTGGTACGCCCAGTCGGCTCCGTCGTTTGATGAGAGATAAACTCCTGCATAGGTTCCTGCTAAAATATCAGCGCCGTTCACAGCAAGTGATAAAACAGTGGCAGGAGGCAGGCCGTTGCTGATATGTGTCCAGTTATTTCCGTTGTCGGAGGTTAAATAAACCCCATTCGTTGTGCCGGCAAAAAGAGTGTTGCCGCGAACAGCAAATGAGGTAATGCCTGAGCCTGATAATCCCGTACTGGCTTCAGTCCAGGAATCACCATTATTGACAGATAAAAACACACCCCCGTTCGTCCCTGCGAAAATATTACCGTTCATCGTTGCCAGTGCGCTTGTGGAAGAATACAACAAACCGTTATTCGAAGGGATCCAGTTGTTACCGTTATCGGAAGAGATATAAACACCGCTGTCGGTACTGGCAATGAGTTTGCCATTATTGATCAGCAGGGCTTCAACAAAGGTATTGGCCAGGCCGTTATTCACTGCGGTCCAGTTTCTTCCGTTGTTGGGCGACATAAACACACCCCCGCCATAGGTTCCGCTGAAGATTGTATTCCCGTTTACAGCGATACAGTTAATGGTTCCCCCATTGGGTCCTTCAGTCTGCCGCCATTGGGCATTTGCGATATTTATCAAGGACAGGAGGAGGCAGATGATCACGACGGTTTTTTTCATGGTATGAGGAGATTTTTGGATTTACCTTTTCATTTTTGACAGTGAAGCATTCGGCGGATTCAAATGTAATGTCTTTGCATAAACATACCCGCTTAAAAAGTTTCCTCTTTTACCCCAGTTATAATAACAAACTACTTTCGCAATGGCATAACCATGTTCATAACCGAGTATGTACACACAGGTGTCCAAAGGCAGGCTTAATGGAGGAAAATTAAATGCGGGATTTTCATATTGGCCCCTTTGATCCAGTCGTTCCGGTAACTCAGATCGTGTGAATTAATAGTCTTCATGGGCCTCATAGTCATTGTTTTACTCATTGATCCACTTAGAATATTCTATCCAATCGGCAAGATAGATCCGTTTCATATTCAGCTTTTCCCGTTGATTGAATCCTGCTTTTGTACTTCCTGGGTACTCAGCCTGAGAAATCACGTCCCTAAAGTCGTTTTTGCACATCTCAATGTAGTTATCAATAGCTTCAGGATCTTTTTTTGAAAGTTTAATGATAGCTGCACAGATTCTGTTTTTACCCTTGCCCGTGTCACTGGCAATTTTACCTAATTTTAGTTTTACCTTATCTGCCTGATCGCCAAAATCTCTATGGATTAATCTGTCAAGTATCTGGTCAGTTACTCTGGCTGCTGGTTGTGTGCCAAATATTTTTATTCGCAATGCTTCAAACATATCATAATTGTATCATGCTGTTCTTGTCGTGCTGCCTGTGTTACTGTGATCAGTAAAACCACTGGATGCTGCGATTTATTTATGAATAAGCTTGGTTTTCAGTTCATCAAATTCAGATTGGTTAATTACACCGCTGTCAAGTAACTCTTTCAGCTTTATTATTTCGTCAGCAATGCTGACTTGTCCGTAATTGCCGGAACTCCCAACAGCTGATGAAATGGCGTTCGATATTAACTCACTCTGACTTTTGGGACTGTTGGCAGAGATTCTCTCGGAACAAATCTGCTTAATCTCCTGGGCTTCACTTTTCGTAAATCCATGTCCGACAATTTTTTCCCCGCCAACGACAAACGTAATTGTCGAATACCCGATCATGGGAGTATCGATGTTAACACCTTCGATTTGCTGATAGACAATATGCTTTGATTTCCCGCTGAAAAACCCCGGGAATTTTAACATGATCTCACGTTCTTCAACATGAATTTCTGCAGGGAATAATTTATTTCCTTCAGAGAGTCTCGATGCTGTATAAATTTTTTCTTCCATAATATTAAGAATTGCTAAAGTATCTGCTCATGAGGCATAGAAGCCAACCAAATGTGCCGGCAACCCAAAAATCATCACCGTTGTTTAATCTCGAAATCAATTCATTCTCAACCATATCTCTTTCAGTACTATCAAGGTGGTCTATGATAGAATCATTTGAAAATCCATCCCTCAGATGGATATCATTCTTTGGGATGATTTGGTTTATTAGCTCTTGCAGATCTCTCATAAAACGCATCACTTGCCGCTACAACAACAATGTCTTATTTTAATGCAAGGCATCAATATAATTGTTGGAGTAGAGATCTCTTTAGTGTCTGTTGAATTCAGATGCTGGTAATCAACTTTTTTAGAAGGGGGAGATCCTCTTCAATAGTTTTCCATAGTACATCGAGATCGACGTCAAGATAATCATGAATTAATTTGTCTCTCATCCCAGCCATATCCTGCCAGGGAATCTCCTGATGTTCCTGTGAGAACTTTTTTGATATCTTTTTTGTTGCCTCTCCAATTATTTCAAAGTTTCTTATCACAGCATCCTGAATCATAACATTTTGATCAAATTCTGCCTTTCTTAAACCAGCAATAAAATTTTCTATTTTACCAATGGACTCAAGAATATGTTCCAGATAGACCTGATCGTTCTTTATCATTGGTAGATAATCTGAAGATCTTTGTTAATACTCTCCTTAAGAATTTTATTCCTGATCGCACCTTCTGTAACAAGGTCAACTTTTATACCCAGCTTTTCAGATAACAATCTTTCAACATGGACCAATTGGAGAAGTGAGAGGGTAGATTTGAATTTTACAAGAACATCAATATCACTGGTTTTATGATTTTCATTTCGGGCATAAGATCCGAATATGCCTATCATTACAGGATTGTATTGCTGTAATTCACTGATGATGATATTTGTAACCTCGGTGTTCATGCTGTTGGTATATACAAAGATACTAATGTTTTAAGAAGTTTCAATTAGCACTTATGGACCATATGCAAACCTGGTCTGGGATTTAGAGGTATTTATATTAGATTTTCGTTCTAATTTTCAATTGGTTAGCAGTCCGTATGGAAGAAAAGTCTTTGCTTTTACTTTATTAATTCATGGAGAGCACAAATGTTCCCATGAGATCAACTTTGAAGACCGAATATACGGAATTATATTGAAAACTGGCAAGGTGGAATTAGTAAAGTTGAGGTATGCTGGATTATTTGTGATTTGTGATTTGCGAAATTTCCTGATAACGAACTGAATTTCAACTTCGTCGTACGTAGCTTGTAGTTCGTAGTTTATAATTTCCCTATTGTGGCCTATTGTGCCTAATGTGTTGAAAAAGAATCCATTATTAACCACAATAGGCACAGTAGAGCACAATAGTAGAGGCGAGATTCCTGTCATGGGAACCGAACCGGATAACGAGCAGGCCGAGACAGGAGAATCATCGAACCAGTATAAAGCGAGTAGCGGTTCAGTATCGATTCAGTAAAGGAGAACGATAGGAGCGAGACAGGACGGAGACAGGAGAAAGACAGGACAGAGATAGGAGCGAGATAGGAGCGAGACAGGACAGACATAGGAGAAAGACATGAAAATGTTAGGGAGCTACGAACTACGAACTACGAAATAGAAATTCAGATAGTTGGCCCCGATCTCACAAATCACAAATCACAAATCACAAATCCTTTGGTCAATGAATGGAGCTGGGGGCGGGGCTGAAAAAAAATCCCCCTCCCTTATTTTCAAAGAGAGGGGGACAAAGGGGTGATTTCCTTAATGTTACTTCTTGATCCTCATATTGTAGAAGGAGCGGTATACGAAGTACAACGCGATGACAAAGAACACGGCGCCGACATAGGGTGCTGTTGCGTAGAAATTGTCGGAGATGGCAATTTCCATAGCCAGCAGGCCGAAGAGGGTGGTGAACTTGATGATGGGGTTGAGGGCAACGGAGGAGGTGTCCTTGTAAGGATCGCCAACGGTGTCACCAACAATGGCTGCATCATGAAGAGGTGTTCCTTTTTCTTTCAGGTCGACTTCAACAACCTTCTTTGCATTGTCCCATGCACCGCCGGCATTTGCCATAAACACAGCCTGGAATAATCCGAAGAATGCAATGGAGATCAGGTAACTTACGAAGAAGGAGGCGGCTACATAGCGCATCGGCATATGAACGGCGATGCTGGTATCCTGGTAACCTGAGAAGAAAGCGATGGCAATGGCGAAAGAGAAGATCGCGATGAAGATGTTGAACATTCCCGTCTGGGCATATTGGGTACAGATCTTCACAACCTCTTTGGAGGTCTCTACGGAAGCCTTTTTATCGGCGTTCTCATCGAGGCGGATGTTTTTCTTGATGTACTCAACCGCACGGTAAGCGCCCGTGGTTACAGCCTGCATGGATGCGCCGGTGAACCAGTAAATGACCGCGCCGCCGGTAAGAAAGCCTAGAATGGTATAAGGATTCAGCACATTCAGGATCTGTTCCGGTTCGATCTGGAATTTGTTCCGGATAAGCAGGATCAGCGAAAAGATCATGGTGGTGGCACCAACAACGGCTGTTCCGATCAGTACCGGCTTGGCAGTTGCCTTAAAGGTGTTTCCTGCCCCGTCGTTTGCTTCAAGGTAATGCTTTGCCTTGTCGAAATCGGGTTTGAAACCGAACTGCTTTTCAATTTCGGCGGTGGCTTTTACCTTGTCCTCTTCAATGAGCGAAAGTTCATAAACAGACTGAGCATTGTCGGTTACAGGTCCGTAACTGTCAACAGCGATGGTAACGGGTCCCATTCCGAGGAATCCGAATGCCACAAGACCGAAGGCGAAGATGGCCGGATAGATCATGAAGGCATCGAGGCCGTTTTTGCTGGTGATGTAAGCAACAAACATGAGGAAGAGGAATACCATGCCCTGCCAGAAGGCGCTGAAGTTACCGGCGATCAAACCGGAGAGGATGTTGAGGGAAGCGCCGCCTTCGCGGGATGCCGTTACAACTTCCTGTACGTGCCTTGACTTGGGTGAGGTAAAGATCTTGGTGAACTCCGGGATCAGGGCAGCGCCCAGTGTTCCGCAGCTGATGATGATGGAGAGTGTGAGCCAGAGGTTGTTGGCGAGGTCGCCGATCATAACGTAGGAGGCGCCGAAGGTTACAGCCATCGAAAGGATGGAAGTGATCCAAACCAGGTTGGTGAGGGGACGCTCGAAATCTATATCATCAGCCTTGCCGTACTTGGCTTGTGAAAATACCTTGTTGATGTAGAAAGCAGTAATGGAGGTGATCACCATCAGGACACGCATAACGAAGATCCAGGTGAGAAGCTGTTTCTGGTTCTCAACGTCACCGACAGCAAGAACGATAAAGGAGATAAGTGCTACACCGGTTACACCGTAGGTTTCGAAACCATCTGCGGTCGGACCAACACTGTCGCCGGCATTGTCACCGGTACAGTCGGCGATAACGCCGGGATTCCTTGGGTCATCTTCCTTGATTTTGAACACAACCTTCATGAGGTCGGAACCGATATCGGCGATCTTTGTAAAGATACCGCCGGCAATACGGAGTGCGGAAGCGCCGAGGGATTCGCCGATGGCGAAACCGATGAAACTGGCACCGGCATATTCCCGGGGAACGAAGATCAGGATGATCAGCATCATGATCAGCTCAACGCAGATCAGCATAACGCCGATGCTCATACCGGCATCCAGGGGGATACTCAGTAATTTGATCGGTTTACGTTCGAGGGAAGCAAAAGCCATACGGCTGTTTGCCAGGGTGTTCATGCGGATGCCAAACCAGGCAACACTGTAAGATCCAAGGATACCGATAACGGTCCACATCAGGATCAGCATGACACCGCCGAACGGCATGGACTGCAGGTAACCAAAATAAAATGCAATGCAAAGGCCGATGATCGCAAACAGGATGACAAGGAATTTTCCCTGCTGGATCAGATAGGTCTTACAGGTTTCAAAAATGATCTTTGCAACATCCAGCATGGACTGGTGCGCTCCAAGTTTCCGCACTTTCTGGAACTGGTAAAGTCCGAAAAGCATGCCAAGGAGGCAGATCAGGAAACCATACAATAAAAGGGAGTTTTGAGCCGGATTGAGGTTGGGGATCTTCAGGTCCGCCTCACTGGCAAAGGTAAAAGCCGGCAACAGAATGACGGCCAATAGGGTACTCAGTTTTTTCATATGCACGTATTTAGTTATTTGGTCTGGAAACAAATGTAGAAATTTTTTTTTAATCTGCCCGCTTTTTTTCAGGCTGAACTTGTCATTCTGAGAAAATTCCCGTAGGTTTGTCCTAGGCAAATCCTGCTTTTTTTTATGGAAAAAATTCAGCTTATCGTTACCGGAATGTCTTACAGTCAGTCACAAAGCACGGCCTATGCCCTGCTTCTTGGCGAGAAGGAAGGAAAGCGGAGACTGCCGATCATCATCGGGGGATTTGAAGCGCAGTCCATCGCCATCGAGCTGGAGAAGATAAAAACCCCCAGACCGCTCACCCACGATCTGTTTCGTTCTGTTGCGGAAGCTTTTAACATTACCCTGACCGAGGTCATTATCAACAAGTTCAGCGAAGGCATCTTTTATTCGGTACTTGTTCTCACAGACGGCAATTCGGAGATCGAGGTTGACTCGAGGACTTCCGACGCCATCGCCCTTGCCTTGCGGTTCGGCTGCCCGATCTATACCTTTGAAAGTATTATGACGGCTGCCAGCATCGTCATGGAAGAGGAGGCGGAAGGTCGAAAGGAGGCTGATATTTCCATGGAAGAGCCCGAGCCTTTCCTGAAGGAGGATTTCTCGGGCATTGACACAGACGAACTCCGGCGCATGCTGGATGAATCTGTTGCCAATGAAGAATATGAGCGGGCCTCCCGGATCCGCGACGAGCTGAACAAACGCAAATAACCGCATACAAATCCACTCTTTTTAATACTAATTTTAAGCTGTATGGGAATCAAATTCAGACTTATCCTTCTTAATTTTTTGCAATTCTTTGTTTGGGGTTCCTGGCTCCTTACTATCGGAGCGTATTGGTTTCAGAATAAACACTGGTCGGGCACTGAGTTCGGCGCCATCTTCTCCACAATGGGCATCGCTTCCCTGTTCATGCCTGCCATCGCCGGCATCATTGCCGACCGCTGGATAAATGCCGAACGTCTATACGGTATTTTCCAGATCATGGGGGGGATCATCCTTTTCTTTGTTCCAAAGATCACCACTCCCTCCGGCATGTTCTGGATCATGCTACTTAATATGATGTGTTACATGCCAACCATCGCCCTTGCCATCACGGTTTCCTATGCGGCTATGAAGAGAAGGGGGCTGGATATCGTAAAGGAATACCCACCCGTACGGGTATGGGGAACCGTCGGCTTTATCGCTGCCCTCTGGATCATCAGCCTCACCGGGCTGGAGACCTCTTCGGGACAATTCTACGTGGCATCCGCTGCCTCCATCTTCCTGGGTGTGTTTGCCTTCACGATGCCAAAATGTCCTCCGCTGGCGCAGAAAAAAAATCTTACCATGATCCAGTCGCTTGGCCTGGATGCATTCGTTCTTTTTAAAAATGCAAGGATCGCTATGTTTTTCATCTTTGCAATGCTGCTTGGCGCTTCCCTTCAGCTGACCAATGCCTATGGGGATACCTTCCTCCAGGACTTCGCCAAGATACCCGCTTTTAAAGACCTTCTGGCTGTGAGATTTCCGGCCATCATCATGTCGATCTCCCAGATATCAGAAACTCTTTTCATCCTCACGATCCCCTTCTTCCTGAAAAAATTCGGAATCAAGAAGGTTATGCTGATGAGCATGGTTGCCTGGATCCTTCGTTTCGGCCTTTTCGGCCTTGGAAATCCCGGCGGTGGCTTGTGGATGATCATCCTCTCCTGTATCATTTACGGCATGGCCTTCGACTTCTTCAATATTTCCGGATCACTTTACGTGGAAACAGTTAGTAAGCCCGAGATGCGCGGACGCGCCCAGGGCCTCTTCATGATGATGACCAATGGTTTCGGCGCCTTCCTTGGCAGCCGGATCAGCGGCTGGGTCATCGATCGTTTCTTCAAGATCAGCAACGACCCGGCCGCCATCCAGTTCGACTGGCACGGGATCTGGTTCACGTTTGCCGCCTATTCCCTGGTCGTCGCCGTACTGTTCGCCGTCTTCTTCAAGTATAAGCACGACCCGAAGGCTCTGGAATTGGCAAAACACGTTTAGATAAACTAATTGCAAATTGCAAATTGCGAGTTGCAAATTAACTTACAACTTACAACTTACAACTCGCAACTCACCATGAAACAATACCTCGACCTCCTCAACCACGTCCTCACGACCGGCTATCAGAAACCGGACCGGACCGGTACAGGGACCGTCAGCGTTTTCGGGTACCAGATGAGGTTTGATCTTTCGGAGGGGTTTCCGCTGCTGACGACGAAAAAGATGCACCTGAAATCCATCATCCATGAGCTGCTCTGGTTTCTGAAGGGAAGCACAAACACCCGGTACCTGAAAGAAAACGGGGTGACGATCTGGGATGAATGGGCAGGGCCGGATGGTGAACTGGGGCCCGTTTACGGCTACCAGTGGCGTTCATGGCCTGCTCCCGACGGAACGCACATAGACCAGATAGGCCAGGTGGTGCAGTCAATTAAAGAAAACCCGGATTCACGCCGGCACATTGTAAGTGCATGGAATGTGGGGGAACTTGATAAAATGGCCCTGCCGCCCTGCCATCTGCTCTTCCAGTTTTACGTGGCCGACGGGAAACTCTCCTGCCAGATGTACCAGCGAAGCTGTGATATCTTTCTCGGGGTGCCTTTCAACATTGCCTCCTATGGCCTTCTGACGATGATGATGGCACAGGTTACCGGGCTGAAACCGGGCACCTTCGTTCATACGCTGGGGGATGCACACATCTACCTTAACCATATGGAACAGGTGAAGCTGCAGTTAGGCAGAGAACCCTATCCGCTTCCGCGGATGGTGATCAACCCGGATGTCATGAACATCCTTGACTTTAAATTTGATGATTTCCGACTTGAAGGTTATGAAGCCCATCCGCATATCAAAGGCCAGATAGCTGTTTAATCCAATTTCCTATGATATCCATCATCGTCGCCATCGCTGAGAACTTTGCCATCGGAAAGGATAACGACCTTCTGTGGCACATCTCAGATGACCTGAAACGCTTCAAAAAGATCACCTCCGGCCACCCGGTCATCATGGGAAAACGGACCTATGCCTCCCTTCCTTTCCGGCCGCTGAAAAACAGACGGAACATCGTGATCACAGATGATCCTGCTGAAACGTTTGAAGGATGTGACACCGTTCATTCCATAAAGGAGGCCATAGCGGTCTGTGATCCCACGGAAGAGAATTTTATTATCGGCGGGGCCTCTGTCTATACGCAGTTTCTGCCTCTTGCTGACAGGCTTTACCTCACCCTTGTCCATAAGCCCTTTGAGGGAGATGTGTTTTTCCCGCAATTTGATCTCGGGGAGTGGAACCTGGTCTCCAAAGATGATTTTCCTCCCGACGGTGAAAACGATTTCACCTATTCCTACCTCATTCTCGACAGAAAGAAATGAACCGTAACCGGGGGGTAAAATATCAGACACTTATTCAAAACCTGATCCGGTTCCTGGCCTTTTCCGGGCTTTTCTTTTTCTGCGCCTGTAAAAAGAATTCGGAAACCGATCTCCGGCCCAATGTCAATGCTGCGACGGATGTGGTGCTTGCCGAAAGTGAGTTGAAATTTGTGTTAGACCTCCTGCTCAAGGCGGAAGGAAACACACTACTCTGGTATACCGGCAGTGCGGAGATTGATTCCTGCATGGTTTCGGTTGATACCGTAAAACACTGGATCGATTTCCAGTTCATGGATAAGTGGTGTCCGGATAGTATCAACCGCAATGGACTGGTCAGGGTAGAGTACTCAGGAAAGTTTTTTCGGAAAGGTTCCACCGCAGTGATTTCCCTCATTAATTACAAAGTCGATATCGATAATAACTATTCAGGCAGAGACTCACTGGTCAACACCGGGCAGGATGAAAATCATGCATGGGTTTTTACCTGTGCCATGCCTGACGGGGAGATATTGAAGACGGTTACGGGCGGTACCACACATTATAGCGTACAGGGTGTTTTTATGGTTGATTCCCTGGTTTCGGGTTCATTTGCGGGTCGCTCATGGTACCTGAAAGGGAATATTGACGGAATTTCGTCGACCGGAACGCCGTTTTCCGGTCTGATCAGCGACTCCTTGGTTGAAAACATCAGCTGCCCGTGGATCAAGACCGGGCGTATCACACTGTCAGTACCATCTGCAGAGTTGACAGAAGGGTTTATCGATTTTGTGGATGACTCGGAGTGCAACCCCGCAGTACTCTTCAATTTTGGAGGGAATGAGATCTATATCCCGAGGCTGAAGCATTACAAGCCCGGCGTGTTGTACTGATCAGGTTTTCCGCTTCTCTTTTTTTGCAGCAGGGAATAAAATGTTGTTAAGAATCAGCCGGTAGCCCGGGGAATTCGGGTGCAGACTGAGGTCGGTAGGCGGGTCGCCGACCAGGTGCTGGTAATCTTCAGGATCGTGTCCGCCGTAAAAGGTCCAGGTACCCTTGCCAAATTCACCGTGAATGTAGCGGGCTTCGTTCTGCGATTTGGTTTCACCCATTACAATATCTGTTGACTTAAGTGTTTTCTTGCTGAAGGCGGTCGTTTGGCCCATGAAGCCCTTGATGACCATCTGGTGATCCTGGCAAAGCATGGAGGGCACAGGATCCCATTTTGCTGAAAAATCGAACAGCGTAAAGAAGTCGTTGGTTTCGTTCAGGTTTTTCGGACGGGTATCGGTCACATCAATCGATGATTTCCGGTATTCATAAGGATTCGTACTAAGGCTGAAGTTCTCGAAAGCAAAACATTTTGAGAAATCGAGTTTCGACTGGGCATCGGGATCGGGAGGGTCGCCATCGAACATCACGTCGCAGATGTCAATGCCATCAGCAGAGAGGGCAATATCGTAGCTGTCGGGGGCCGAGCACATGGCAAACATATAACCGCCACCCGCCACAAAATCACGGATCCTTTTCGATACGGCAAGCTTAAGCTGGGAAACTTTATTAAAACCGAACTTGTGTGCAATCCCTTCGTTGATCCTTACATCTTCCTGGTACCAGGGATAGTTTTTATAGGCCGACCAGAATTTTCCATACTGTCCCGTAAAGTCTTCATGGTGCAGGTGCAGCCAGTCATAGAGGGGCAGTACACCGGTCATGATCTCTTCATCGTATACTACGTCGTAGGGGATCTCGGCATAGGTCATCACGAGGGTAACAGCATCGTCCCAGGGCAGCTTGTTTTTCGGAGAATAGACAGCGATTTTCGGCGCCTTGTGCAATTTGATGTTCTCCTGATTGACCTGGGGGTCAGCGATCGCCTGGAGAATGGCCGACTGCTGGGCATCTGCCAGGACCTCAAAGGATACCCCCCTGATCACACATTCGTTTTCAGCGGGTTTTGAATACTGGAACATAAAACTTCCGCCACGGTAGTTGAGCAGCCAGTCGACCTCGACATCATGCTTCAGCATCCAGTATGCAATACCGTAAGCCTTCAGGTGGTTCTTCTGGGTTTCGTCCATCGGGATCAGCAGGTATGCCGCCCTGAGCGAATTCACGAGGAAAAACAACGCGAAAAACAGTACAATCCGGATCCGGTTAAAATGAAGGTTCATTCCTGTCCTCATCATTCATTTTTGACATGACCGTGCGGGTCCTTGCCGGATTATCAAACGAAGAATTTGCTGTTATAGTATTCATAGAGGAGTAGTCAACTTCAAGGTCGGCAAACTTGGCAAAGCGGGCGATGAACTTGAGTTTCACGTCTTTGGTGGCGCCATTTCTGTTCTTTGCGATGGTGATCTCTGCGATGCCTTCCGTGGAGGATCCGTAGGAGTCTTCATCCATCTTGTAGTATTCCGGACGGTATATAAACAATACCATGTCGGCATCCTGCTCGATGGAGCCGGATTCACGAAGGTCGGAGAGCACTGGCTTTTTCACGGTACGTTTTTCCACTTCACGGCTGAGCTGCGACAAGGCGATGATGGGAATGTCGAGTTCCTTGGCCAGGCCCTTGAGCGACCTGGAGATCATACTGATCTCCTGCTCACGGTTTCCTTTATGTTCGGGGGCCCCCTGCATCAGCTGCAGGTAATCGAGAACGATCAGCTCAATGTGGTGCTGGGTTTTTAAACGTCTTGCCTTTGCCCTGAGTTCGAAAATCGTCAGAGCGGGGGTATCGTCAATGTATAGCGGTGCGTCTATCAGAGTGGAGATCCTGGTGTTCAGCTGTTCCCATTCGTAATCTTCGAGGTTCCCGCGTTTCAGCTTCTCGGCAGATATTTCCGTTTCGCTGGCGATCAATCGGGTGACCAGCTGAACTGCCGACATTTCAAGTGAAAATACCGCCACGGCCTTTTTGAAATCGACGGCGACATTGCGGGCCATGGTGAGGGCGAATGCTGTTTTTCCCATACCAGGGCGGGAGGCCAGGATGATCAGGTCTGATTTCTGCCAGCCGGCTGTAATACGGTCGATCTCGGTAAAACCAGAGCCGACACCCCGGAGGTGTCCTTCGTGTGAACGCCCTGCTGCGATCTCATCAATGGCCTCCTTGATGAGGGCGGGCATCGAACGGATGCTGCGCCTCAGGCTTGTTTCGCTGACTGCAAAAAGATTGTTTTCGGCAGAATCCAGCAGGTCGAAAACGTCGGTAGTATCTTCATAGGCATCTTTGATGACCTTTGAAGAGATCCGGATCAGCTCGCGCTGAATGTGTTTCTGGAGGATGATGCGGGTATGGAATTCAATGTTGGCGGAAGAGGCCACGCGGTTGGTCAGCATGGCAATATAATAGGCTCCGCCGGCGGCTTCCAGGTCGCCGCTTTTTCTCAGTTCGTCGGTTACCGTTAAAATATCAACTGCCTTTACCTGTCCGAACAGACGCTGGATGGCGGCAAAGATGAGCTGGTGTTCTGTTTTATAAAAAACTTCAGGCTGCAGGATCTCGATCACTGCAGAGAGTTTGTCTTTCTCCAGCATCATGGCTCCAAGCACAGCTTCTTCAAGGTCAAGTGCCTGGGGAGGGATTTTCCCATGTTCCTGAAATACCTCATTGGGGGAGGGGCGTTTTGCCCTCCGTCTTGCCAGAGACTGGCCTGATGCATTGTCGTCCCTGGCTGAACTGCCTTGCTCAGAACTTTTTTTTACGGTTTCATCCATGTTCCAAAAGTAGAATTTATTCCGGCGTTAATCCTTTCCGGTCACGGATTTATTTATTAACAATCAAAGGGCGAAGGTGATCCCGATGTGGACCCATTTATGCCACCAGCCATTGTGAAACTCAGGGCTGATGACCAACTGCTCGACTTCCAGTTTAATGCCGCCATAAACAACTGCCAGCCCCACAGTTCCGTTGAACATGAACCTGGAGATGCCGCTGCTGCTGATTGTGTAAACACTTGAACGGTTAAAGACACCGCCCTGAAGGGTTGCATCGTAGCCGGTCAGTTTGCCTCCTGCTTCGGCATAGAAAAAGGCCTGAACATTCTTCATCCTGTTCTGTGAATTTCTGAATTTCCGGGAGAGGCCCAGGCTGGAGAAGTAAGGATTGATCCTGCCGGTACGGAAGAGCATCCCCCCGCTCAGATTGTCGTACAGTGTGCCGAGTGCCCCGCTGCCGCTTACATTCAGTTCCAGATTCCGCCCGGAGAGGAGGCCCTTTTCCAAAGTGAAATTGTAATTCACCAAAAAGTCGTCTTTGATCTGGTACTCCCAGCCAAGGGGTTCATTGTTGGTGGGAACACTGTTATGGAATGCCTTCTGAACAAAACCTCCCTGTGAGGATGGGCCGATAACCCCGATCATCAGCTCGGAGGTCTGCCTTATCCTGCGCACAACATCATTGGTGATCCTGAAGTTACTGAAGACAAGGTAGGCTGCATAGGGACGGTCTCCGTATAAAATACCGCCGATTTTCGTGGTGGAGGGGGTATACATATTCTGGGTGACCGAAACCCCGTAATAATTGATGCCCCCTTTCCTGTAAGGCACCATCAGGAAACTCAGGGGGAAAAGGTGCAGTCCCGGGCTGATAAGGTCAAAGCGGATGCCATTGGTATAGAACTGGTCCGTATTGTCGAGGATGTCGTTGTCGAAGTTGATCTTGAAAAAACTTTCCCTGTTCAGGGTGATGAGTGATTTAAAGCTGGTGTCGGTTCCGGTGCCTGAGAGGAATTCCTTGTTCAGTGGCTCATTCAGGTCAAGGTCGATGTTTGAGTTCCTCAGCCGGATAAGCCGGGCTGTGATCAGTGAGTCCTGTTCACGGGTGCGGAAGGGTTCTGTAAATTTATTTTCCGGGATGACCTTCTTGGTCCGCCTTTTCTTTTTCGTTTTATTCTCCGTGGCCATGATCTGTTTGGAGGAGGCGATAACAGGATGGTAAGCGGAAGGCAGCTTAATTCCCGGCTTCCCTCCAGGTGACTTTGTGGTTTTCAACGTTTGCCGGAAAGCAGGTTCCTTCTCATCATCGGTACAATGTGTGAGAAGAAAAATAAGGAGAATGAAAAGGAGCCGCCTTTGCATAGGTGCTGCAAAATTAGCAAATTGCGTCGCTGCTTCCATCAGTTCCGGAAGATATCGCATAGAGTCAGCAATACCGTAGTATGTTTTTATTAACTTAGCATGATGAAAGGCCGGCGAATTGATCTTCTCATCCTGGTCCTCCTGCTGAACGGTGGATCTTTGTTTGCTCAGAAAACTTTGGTGCTTGAAAAGATCAGCAGTAACCGTCACTTCTTCTTTCGTGTGGAGGATCCCCTGAAGGTGAGACTTCAAAAACCGGATACCCTTTTAAGCGGGACCTTATGGTCGCTGACCGATACGAGCATTGATATCGTGGGGCTGCGGCATTATACCGCTCAGTTACAGGATATCCGTTTTGTTTACCGGAAATTTCCGCATGTCAAAAAGATTGGCATAAATCTGCTGATCGTCGGTTTTATCTATGCAGGGGTCGTCTCCTTTAACCACCTGATCAACAATGAGCAGGTGATCACCCCGGATGTGTGGATCGTACCGGCCGGATTCGTGGCTGTATCCGGAATCTCCTTCTCATTTTATAAGAAGAGATACAAAATCGGCCTCCGGTGGAAGCTAAAGGTTCTTGATGTCCCGGTGTGGGCCGGGGAGTGATCAGTTCAGGCCGGCGATGAGCTCCTTGAGGATTTTTGTCATCTTTGGTTCTGCATTGCTGGCAGCCGCTATTACCTCCTGGTGGGTGATCTCCACGATCTTTCCCGGAACACCCAGATCGGAGATTACTGAAAAGGCAAAACAGCGCAGTCCCATATGGCGTGCTGCGATGACTTCCGGAACGGTCGACATGCCTACTGCATCAGCCCCGATGGTATGGATGTACTTGTATTCTGCCGGGGTTTCGAATGTAGGACCGGAGACGGCAGCATAGACGCCTTTCTGAAGGCTGATACCGTGTTTCCCGGCAATTTCAAAAATAGCTTTAATAAGGTCCGGGTCATAAGCATGGCCCATATCAGGAAACCTGGTTCCGAGTTCATCGTCATTCTTTCCGATCAGCGGATTGTCTTTCATCAGGTTGATATGGTCTTCGATGATCATCAGGTCGCCGACATTGAAAGAGGGGTTCACACCGCCACTGGCGTTTGAAACTACGAGGAGGTCGATGCCAAGGAGTTTCATGATTCGTACGGGGAATGCTACCTCCTGCATGGTATAGCCTTCGTAGTAATGAAAACGGCCCTGCATAGCCACGATCTTCTTTCCGCTCATAGTGCCGAAAATCAGCCGGCCGGAGTGACCGACCACAGTTGATACCGGGAAATGAGGGATCTCTGCATAGGGAATGGCATGAAGAATTTCGATATCATTTACAAGGCCGCCAAGGCCTGTACCGAGAATGATGCCGACTTCAGGCTTTATCGTGATTTTTGACTGGAGAAATTCAACGGTTTCTTTGATTTGTTTCAACATAGGAAATGATCTCGTTATTAAAGTTTTGTTTGTCGTTGCCGTGCAGTTCCACTTCGATCGGGATGTAAAACAACGGAAGATTTTTTACAAAAGTACTCAGATCCGGGGTTTTTAACCGCATGATGTCCTTTTCTGTGGTTAAAATGATCTTTTTCTGAGTCGGAAGATCGTCGAAACGCTTCTTAATCATCTCAAGATCCTTGATGGTATACTGGTAGTGATCCCTGAAATTCAGGGTAGTGAGGCTGGTGCAGTTCCGTTCCAGGTGCTCCTTCAGGGTTGAATCGTCAGCGATGCCGGTAAACAGGAGTATGTATGACAGTTTCTGGGGCAGCACCGAAAGTTCGTTCTCATTGAGAGGAACCGGGTCGCAATATTGGATATAGGAGAAATAGATCCGCTGGTTATTCCTGATTTTCAGGTCTTCAATGATTCTTCGCCTGGTGATGGGGGAGAAGATCCTTGGTGTTTTGGTCACGATGATGATATCGGCCCTGTTCGCTCCCATCCGGAATTCACGCAGCCTGCCTGAGGGGACCACGTGGTCATCGCAATAGAGGTTGTGGTAATCGGTAAGAAGGATGGAAAGTCCTGGTTTTACGTAACGGTGCTGAAAGGCATCGTCGAGCAGGATAACGCCCAGGTCGGGGAATTTCTCTATCAGGTTGCGGATGCCGCGTTCACGCTTTTCATCAACAGCTACCTTGATCTGATCAAATTTCCTGACATACAGCAGTGGTTCATCACCGATATACTTTCCTCCCGATTTTTTGGAGGCCAGGATAAAGCCGTTGCTTTCCCTGCCATAACCCCGGCTCAATGCTGCAATAAAGAAACGGTCCTGGAGAAGGCGGATGAGGTATTCAACATGGGGTGTCTTCCCGGTGCCGCCCATGCTTAAATTACCGATGGAGATAACCGGTTTGTCAAAAACGGCGGACTTCAGCACCCCGATATCAAACAAGAGGTTCCTTATCAGCATGATAAGTCCGTAGCAAAGCGATAACGGATACAAAAGGATCTGTGTAAACCTCATTTTGACAAAAAAGCTAAAGTATGAAAAAAAACAACAGGGATAAGCCTTTGTAAGAAAAATAGAGGGGAGAACCCTGAACCGGGTTGCTGTTTAGCGGTACTGGTATTCTTCCCGGCACAGCCAGGTGAGGTTTTTTATCAGTTCTGTGATCCCTGCATCCTGCTTCCCTGAGCGTACGATATAGTCTGTTGCACCTGCAGCAAGAAGATCTTCAGCCAGGAGGCTGTCGGCCTGGGCAGTGAAAAACAATACTTTGATATAGGGGTTCAGCTTTTTGATCCGGGTGAGGAACTCCATGCAGTTCATGGAGGGATCGTCTGCGCCGGCAATAAGGAAGTGGGGTATCACCTGTCCGGAGATCTGCATGAGTGCTTCCTGTGCCGTATGAAGCAGACGGATGTTTGTGAACTTCCCGGATGAGAGGCGGTATTTCAGCAGGTTGCCCCACACGGGGTTGCGTTCAACGATAAATATCGATACGTTCTTCATGATTCGGGATATCCTCATTTGGAGGATGGTCAAAGGTTGGCAATTTCAGACTTGATTTCCCCCGGACCAGCTGAAACTTTTTAACAACATTTCAACAAGGCCGATAAAGGTTTCTTATGCTTTTTATCATACTTTTGGTAATTAATTCAATTGAAATGAGACTAACAGAGATCACCCGGTGCCTTGAAAAAATTGCGCCTCTTTCTTTCCAGGAGGATTATGACAATGCGGGCCTGATCGTTGGAGATCCTACTATGCAGGTTTCCGGGGTGATGGTCACACTTGATATTACGGAGGAGGTGCTCGAAGAGGCCATTTCCGCCAGCTGCAACCTGGTTATTTCACACCATCCGATGGTGTTCCGGCCGCTGAAGAAGTTTTCAGGAAACCAGTTGGATCAGAAATTGCTGGTGAAGGCTATAAAGAGCGATATGGCAATATATGCCATCCATACCAACATCGATAATGCCGCTGCCGGCCTCAACCGTTTTGTTGCCGGAAAACTCGGGCTCTCAAACTGCAGCGTTCTTGAGCCGAAGGTGGATTTTCTTGCAAAACTGGCGACCTTCTGTCCGCTTAAGCAGGCGGAAAAGGTGAGGATGGCCCTTTTTGATGCCGGCGCCGGTCATATCGGAAACTACGACCAGTGCAGTTACAACATTTCGGGGCAGGGAACCTTCCGGGCTTCCGAAAACACGGATCCATTTGTAGGTGAAAAGAATAAACTGCATTTGGAGGACGAAATCCGGATGGAGGTGATCTTTCCTGTTTACCTTCAGCATGGCATTGTACAGGCATTGCTTGCAAATCATCCCTATGAGGAGGTGGCCTATGATATTTATCCCCTGAAAAACACCTGGGGCGGCGCCGGCAGCGGACTGATCGGCGAACTGCCTGCTGCGGAAGATGAGCAGGTTTTCCTTTCTGTCGTAAAGAAATTGACAGGTATTCCGGTCATCCGTCATTCCGGCTGGATCGGGAAACCGGTAAAAAGGGTTGCGTTGTGCACCGGTTCCGGGAGTTTCCTGATCCGCCAGGCCCTGAATAAAAAGGCTGATGTTTTTCTGACATCCGACCTTAAGTACCATGAATTTTTTGATCCCCAGCTACGGATGATCCTCGCTGATATAGGTCATTATGAGAGTGAACAGTTTGTAAAAGAATTGATTTCTTCGGTTCTTATCGAAAATTTTCCTAACTTTGCAATCCTGAATTCCAAAACAAATACGAATCCGGTAAATTATTTTTAATAGCTGCATATATGGCAAAATCAACAAAGACACCCGTTGCCACCTCCAAACCTGAAAAACTGTTAAAGAAGACGAAGGAAGAGCCTGTTACCGAAAAAAAATCGGAAAAGAGGCCGGTTGCCAAAAGAGGCAAGGATGATCTGAAAACAGAGGTTAAAAAGGACGTACAAAAAGAAGTTATCGAAGAAACCCCGATCATTAAAACCACCTCGAGATCCAAACAGGAACAGGCAGATGATAAGACTGAGGTTACGATCGAAAAGAAGCTGGTTGCATTATACAACCTGCAACAGATAGATTCCCAGATCGACAAGATCCGTATCATCCGCGGCGAACTTCCCCTGGAAGTGCAGGATCTGGAAGATGAGATTGCAGGACTTGAAACCCGTATCGAGAATTATATCCAGGAAACGGATGCGCTTGATAATTCCCTGGCGGATAAGAAAACGGCCATTAAAGACAGCCTGGCCCTGATCAAGAAATACGAGGATCAGCAGATGAATGTCCGGAACAACCGTGAATATGATTCACTTTCAAAGGAGATCGAATACCAGAACCTTGAGATCCAGCTTTCCGAAAAAAGGATCCGCGAATTCCAGCAGGCGATCGATGCCAAGAAAGAAGAGATAGAACACTTCCAGAAGCTCCTTCAGGATCGTAAAAGCGATCTTGAGATCAAGAAAAATGAGCTTGAAGATATTGTTGCTGAAACCGAGAAGGAAGAAAATGACCTGGTAACCTATTCGGAAGAGAACCGGTCGGTTATTGAGGAACGGCTGATCACGGCTTATTCCAGGATCCGTAAGAATGCCCGTAACGGCTTGGCCGTGGTGCAGATCGAGCGCGATGCCTGTGGCGGATGTTTTAACAAGATCCCGCCCCAGCACCAGCTGGATATCCGTATGCATAAAAAGATCATTGTCTGCGAATACTGCGGCAGGATCCTGGTGGACGACGGAATTGTCAGCGCTGTGCATTGATGCCCCCCCCTCTGAAAAGAATCAAAGCATTATCCGGAAAAACATTTTTTCTGTTTAATGCTTTCTTTTTTTTATCGGTTTCACTGTTCCCTCAGACCGGCTTTGATAAAAACTGCCAGGAGGCATACAAAGCAGCTCTTTCCCTTCGTTTTGGGGAATCCCGTACTATTCTGAATACAGAAAAGAAGCTTGTTCCTGGGAATTACATCCCTGTTTACCTCGAGAATTATATCGGATTCATGACAGTATTCATCGGGGAAGATCAGGCAGCCTATAAGGAATTTGCCGCCACAATGCCATCCCGTATGGAGATGATCGGGAAAATGGACCATAACTCACCCTGGTACCTCTACTGCCGGGGCAACATGAACCTGCAGATGGGAGTGGTCAAACTGAAATTCGGGGAGTACCGTTCGGCAGCTACCGATATCAACAGGGCCTATAAAGACCTGAAAGAAAACAAGAACCGGTTCCCTGATTTTCTTCCGACAAATACCGGTCTGGGCATGATCCATATACTGGTCGGCATCATCCCAGACAGTTATAACTGGCTGCTTAAGATCTTCGGACTTGAAGGGGATATCCGTCTTGGTCTTGCTGAGATAACCTCAGTTTCGGGATACAACGGGGATGATCCCGCGATTGGTTTACTGAGGATCGAAGCCCTCTTTAACATTGCCTTGCTGGATGCCAGCCTTGGGAAGGATTCAAGGAATGCCTTGCAGGTTATCCGGGAATTTGACAAACGCAAAGCAGCTTTTCCAGATTCAACAAATTCATTAATGATCTTTATACGTTCGGGTATCTATATGAAGTCAGGGATGAATGATCAGGCCATTGCCACGCTCAGTCAGTACCGTCAGGATCCGGGAGAGTATCCCTTCCATTACCTCTATTACCAGCTAGGCCTTGCAAAGCTGAACCGCCAGGATGCGGATGCCGACCGTTACCTGATCCTTTTCTTAAAAAACTTTCACGGGCAGAATTATATCAAATCAGCCTGGCAGAAACTCGCATGGTCGAGCCTCCTGAACGGGAATCAGCAGAAATTCACCGGGTACATGGATAAAATACCCCTGCGCGGGAAGAGTTATGTGGACGCTGACAAGCAGGCCGATAAGGAGGCAAAGAACAAGGTCGTTCCGAATATTACCCTTCTGAAGGCCAGGCTGCTCTTTGACGGGGGGTATTATGACCATGCCCTGCAGGTAATGCAGGCAAAGAACGTACAGGAAAGCCTTTCATCAGCCAGGGACCGGCTTGAGTACTCCTATCGTTTGGGGCGTATCTACCAGGCTAAGGGCGATATTGCTCATGCCCTTTCATTTTATGAGACCACTATTCAGAACGGAACCCCCCTGCCTTACTATTTCGCTGCCAATGCTGCTCTGCAATCGGGGCTTATCTATGAGGCAAAAGGTGATCTGGTGAACGCGGAGAAGAAATACCGGCTGTGCCTTTCAATGGATTATGATGAATACAAAAACAGCCTCAGCCAAAAGGCCAAGGCTGGATTGAAACGCGTTAAACAATAAGGCTAAAAGCGTACACCCAGGGTCAGCACTACGTTGTTGGTTGTTGTTGTGTTGTTGGACGGATCAACCAGGGTCGGGTCATAGAGATAATAATTATCTTTTGTCTGGCTCCATATATACGCAATATCTGAATAGAGATGCTTTCCCCGATAGCCGAGTCCTCCGGAGACAGTATATTTTTCCCCGTTGTAAAGTGCGGATTTATATGGTTTTCCGGTAAATCCGAATCCTCCCCTGATACGCAGGTTCCCGATCCTCCACTCTGTTCCTGCCCTTACATTGACCGGTGATGTATAACTGTTTTTAATATCAGTATTAACATCCTTAAAGCTTTCGTCTGACGAATAAAAACGGGCCTGTCCGAAATCCACATATTCATATTCGCCTGTTATAAGACCATAGTTTCCAATAATAAATGCTAGGCTGCCGATTGCATGGAATGGAGTCGCCATCTGGTAATCAAAATAGCCATCAGGAGATACTGCATCGTCATGGCCATTGTCGTCGAAAACGGCATTCATGCTGCTGTGCCAGCTGTCGCGCATATTACCGTAATAAGTTGGTGTGTGTACTGCTGCGCCGATCCGGACCCAGTTAAAGGGCCGGTAGATGACCCCCAGCTTGAGGTTCACACCGGTTCCCCTTGTTTCAAGGTACTGGTTGTAGGTGAGGCTCTGGAAGTAATGAATGCTGGTATCCTGCTTCAGTTCCCTGTAGGTCGAGGATTCGACATAGTGAATGGATGGAATGCCGATCGTGGCTCCCAGGTAAATTTTATCATTAAGGTTCATGCCAAGGGAGAGGTTGAATTCATTCATAGACCCTCTTGTCTTGATCGACTTCTCCTGGTATACTCCACCATTCGGAGCATCACAGTTATAGAGACCGGTTGCATTGTCATAGTAGATCAGCCCGTTGTTGTTCGGATTGTAAGCCAGGCCGATGTCATACGGGAATTTTTCTCCGACAACCCCTGGGTTATAATGGTTGTCATTAAGAATATTGACGTATTCTGTCAGCATTGAGCTGCTGTCATTGGTCCCTTCGATGAAGGTCCGGTTGCTGTAATCATTCTGGCGGTTCATGCCGAATGCAATGGTGATGCTTTTGAGGCCGTCAGGGTTCTTTTTGCTTTCAAGGTTTTTGGTGAAAACGAATCCAAGGTTAGCCAGTCCGAAATTGAATCTTGAGTCGTTGGATGTGACTTTGCTGTAATCTGCAGAGGTTGCAGAATTCCAGAAAGAGGGGGAGATTGACAATTCGGAACTCTTGAAGAGGCCCAGTCCGGCCGGGTTTGTTGCGGCAACGGAATAGTCGGCTCCTACAGCACCCATGGCAGATCCCAGTCCCTGGAACCGTGCTGTGCCACCATAATAAAACCGGGAATAGCGGAGGGCATCGGCAGGATTCTGTGCAAAAAGGGAGGTTGCAAGGAGGCATGCAAATGATAGGATGATGAGCTTTTTCATGATTGATGAGTTTTTATTGAACAGAAATACGGGGCATCCGAAACGTTCGGGTCAAGACCTGGTGATTATTTTCTCCTGCCACCACCACTGCTGCTGCCACTGCTGCTTCCACCGCCTGAACGGCCGCCGCCGTCACCTGATCTTGATGGAGCGGAATAACTTCCGCCGCTTGAACGCGAAGGAGCTGAATAAGTATTGCCTCCGGACCGCGATGGCGACGAGTAGTTGTTCTGTGACGGGGTTGTTGTCCGTGTCGGGCTGCTGCTATAACGGCTGTTGGTCGACGGGGATGTATATCCTCTTGAGCTGTTGACGGAAGGCTGAGAATACCTTTTTTCACTCTGTCCGCCTGTTGAAACCCCTGTTCTCCTTGCAGAGGAGTTGTTTGTGTATCCGCCGGTCCTGTTACCTTGTGTTCGCGGAGAGATATACTCCTGGCTGGATTTGGGCTGACGATAGGCAGGGGAGGAGTAGTTCTGGGTTTCTGACCTGCTGTTGGAATTGTTGGTGTATTCAGGGCGGATATACCTTGGCGAGGGTTGCTGTTTTTGTACATAGCCTCCACGGTCTTTATTTAAGCCGGGGTTCACTGTTGTACGGCCACTTCTCGTATACTTGTAGCTTTCCTGTCCGGGGTTGGCCTGAGCGCGTGGATTAGCCCCGGAGACATTGGTCCTGCCATTAGGCGCTGTATTGTTGACGCTGGTCCTGGAATTTCTCAGGCCGGTGGCTCCCATGGTCGATATGTTCCCCCTGTTATTGGCATATCTCCAGGTGTTGCCCGAATTGGACACGATCATATTCCGTTTTCCATACTGGGTATTCCCATAAGCATATGGATAGCCGTAATAACCGTCCCAATAACCGTTCCAGTATCCATTCCAGTAACCGTTCCAGTAACCGCCGGGGTACCAGGAGTAATATGGGTCGTACCATCCCCATCCGCCATACCCGCCATAGGGGTATCCGTACATGGAATAGCCGAAGTAAGGTGAATATCCCCAGTTATTGTAAGGGTAGTTCCATCCAAGGCCGAACCCGAAATAGGGGCTGTAACCAAAACCGCCTCCAAGGTAAAGGTTCACTTCGGGGGAGGAATTATCGTTATTGTCCGTTGCCAGGAAAGAAGAATCATAATAACTTTTAACCGTATCCCCGTTCTGACTGAATCGTTTCAGCCTTGAGGAGTACGAGTAATCATAATCATCATAGAGTGACGATGATTTGTGTTTTCCCGAAACAACAGTATCCTTAGCAACTAATTCCCTTGGAGCAGAGAGATCCTGTCCTGGTGATACCTGGGCTGTAGTAACGGTATGTTTGGGCCTGCTGTAATAAACATCATCATTACCAGCGGTGGTGGCTGATTTCTGCGTTGTGCACCCGGAGAGGATAGCTGCAGCGAAAACAATGATTAAAGCGATCTTTTTCATGGTAATACCTCCTTATAAGGTGTTTGGTCAGTTTATGCCCGGAATCAGGATAATTTTCTTAATTTTGGCTTTCAAAATATCATTGAAATATAACAAAAACTATACCAAAGTATAAAGATGGCTAAAGATTTTCCAACAAGAGAAGAGAATTATTCACAGTGGTACAATGACCTTGTTATCAAGGCCGACCTTGCCGAGACTTCTGCAGTAAGGGGGTGTATGGTGATAAAACCTTATGGTTATGCGATCTGGGAGAATATCCAGGCTGCGCTCGACCGTATGTTTAAAGACACAGGACACTCAAATGCCTATTTCCCGCTGTTCATTCCGAAATCATTCTTTAGCCGTGAAGCAAGCCATGTTGAAGGGTTTGCCAAGGAGTGTGCCGTCGTCACCCATTACAGGCTGAAGAATTCTCCTGACGGCAAGGGGGTGATCGTGGATGAGGATGCAAAACTTGAGGAGGAACTGATTGTGCGACCCACCTCGGAGACGATCATCTGGGATACCTACAAAAATTGGATCAAGTCATACCGCGACCTGCCCCTGCTGATCAACCAGTGGGCAAATGTTGTACGTTGGGAGATGCGCACCCGCCTCTTCCTTCGCACCACGGAATTCCTTTGGCAGGAGGGACATACAGCCCATGCAACCGAAGCGGAGGCTTTAAAGGAAGCGCAGACCATGCTGAATGTATATGCCGACTTTGCCGAGAACTGGATGGCTGTTCCTGTATTGAAGGGAACGAAGAGCCCGAGTGAGCGGTTCGCCGGCGCACTTGATACTTTTGCCATTGAAGCCCTGATGCAGGACGGCAAAGCGCTGCAGGCAGGAACTTCCCATTTTCTCGGGCAGAATTTTGCAAAAGCGTTTGACGTGAAATTCCTGAGCAAGGAAAATCAGCTCGAATATGTATGGGCAACCTCCTGGGGTGTTTCCACACGCCTGATGGGAGCCCTGATCATGGCGCATTCTGATGATAACGGACTTGTACTTCCTCCAAGACTTGCCCCTACCCAGGTGGCGATCGTTCCTGTTTTCAGGAATGAGGAACAGCTGAACCAGATATCTGAAGTGGTGCTTCCTATGAAGAAAGCCCTGGAGCAAAAAGGCATCCGCGTAAAATATGACGACCGCGACACCCAGAAGCCAGGATGGAAATTCACCGAGTATGAGTTCAAGGGGGTTCCTTTAAGGATCACTATCGGTCCGCGCGATATCGAACAGGGCACTGTTGAGATCGCCAGAAGGGACACGCTTGAAAAAGAGACCTTTCAGATCACCGATATTGAGAATAAGGTTCTTCACCTGCTGGATGCGATCCAGAAGAACCTGTTCGACCGGGCACTCGCCTTTCGTGAAGACAACTCTTTCCGCGTTGACAGCTGGGATGAATTCAGGGAAAGAATGGAAAACAAGGGAGGTTTTATCTATGCCCATTGGGACGGAACAGCTGAAACGGAAGAAAAGATAAAGGAAGAGACCAAGGCCACCATCAGGGTCATCCCTTTAAATAATTCAAAAGAGGAAGGAAAATGCATCTATTCAGGCAAGCCTTCTTCCCAGCGTGTTGTATTCGCAAAAGCCTATTGATCAGTATTCGATAAGATGCCCGGCTCCCAGGATATGGGCATGAATAGTATCGGGTTTCCCGGTGTAATAGATATCCCCTATGGACCTGATCGTAGCATCAAGTGATTTGTGCACATTGACATAGCAGTTGTTGGTGCCGGTATTGGATATGTAAGTAAAGTCGGTGCTGAGATCCTTCAGCTGCAGCAGGCCAAAATCACCGGAAACCACACTGTTGTAAACAACTCTTCCTCTCAGGGTGATGTCTGCCGTTCCCAGGTGTTCGTAGATAAATCCATTGATCACATTCAGGTTAAGGTCAATACTCCCGCATCCGCCCCACACATCGAGCAGGAAAGAGGGGGTGTTGATGGCGTTCGTTGTTGTAATGTTCCCGGCAGATAGGTACCATAACTTTCTCAGGTTTTTCGCATGAACATGAACCCTGAGGGGCTTGTCATAACTGCGTACCCAATTGCAGGTATTGGTGTTATCGATGAACAGCTGACGGTCGGTGATAACAGTAGTGATTCCGTCAACGATGTTTTTACCGGCCTCCACCATGATGCTGTTGACGGAATCCTGAGTGAGGACGATATCAACATTTTCCTTTGCTATGATCGTGTCGAAATCTGCCGCCTCGCGCATCTGGCTTACGATAGCGCCGGTGCTTGTAAAGCAGTCTGCCCCCGATTTGTTACAGGATGATATCCCTGCCAGCAAAAGGAGGAACACCAGGCATGCACCGCAGCAGGCAAGGAGGGTTCTATTTGATGGTTTTCTTTCCATAGAGTGTTTCAAAGTGCAGTCCGACTCCCCATCCGATATAGTCAGCCCGTCCCCAGTGAACCTTGAGCATCACGTTGGCATACACGGCTTTTGAGAATCTATACTGAAAGGAGATCTTTTCATAAAGGGGCCCGTTGGTTTTTTCCTGTCCACCCAGGTAATATCCCAGATTCAGGATGAAATCAAGTTTTGAAAGCATCAGCATGTAGGCGGCATTGATCCCGGGCCGGGCGATCTTTACCTTGTTGTTTACATCGACCCCCTGGTTTTCAAGGATCTTTACGTGCGAGGCGTCATAGGAGAGGTCGAGACCGAATCCCCATTTACTTTTACGTTTTACCGGGAAGAAGGTGTTTTCGTATAGATGGTAGACCAGGAAATTTTCGCCGAGCACGGTCTTCATGTTCTTCCAGCCAATGGCAATCCCGACATCAAATTCAATGCTGTGCCGGATAACTGCTGAATAGGGTTCGGTGGGTGGTACGAACTTGTCGGTGATATTATTGTTCGGCCTCACCAGCCGGTAGGCGACCCCGGCATTAATGCCGAGGATGTTCAGACCGTAATTCGGGAGTTTGAGTGAGCCGTTCGAGAAATGCTGCAGGCCTGCTCCCAGTGAAAGGATCAGTCGGTTTTTCAGTTTGTAGTGCACCTGGAACATAAGATTAGCAGAGGCATTGATGTGCGACCCTATCGCAAGGTTCTTGTAATTGGTGAGCCGGTCGAATGGTTTGGTCAGGTAGGCGGCTCCTAGCCCGAAACGGAAAGCCAGTGAGAGGTTGCCGCTGCGGAAGAGAGGGAAATCGATGAAGGGGAAGATGGAAAGGGCAGACCCGAGTTCGGGTGATTTCCCCAGACCGGTATAGAGAAAACTCAGCCCGATCTGCGGGTAATCAAAAGCTCTTTCCCATTTGTGCTTCCCGTAGGTGACCTGCTGAATGTTAAGCTCAAAAACAGGAAAATGACCGTTAAACCGCTCCAGTTCAATGTGCTGTGCATAAAGAAAACCATAATAGAAACGGCCTTCCAGCAAAACGTTTGAGGTAAAAAGCTTGTGTTTATATTCCTGTGAGCGTACCGGAATAGAAAATACTATCGCGAAAATTACCGATGAAATAAAAATGAGAAGTGACGAAGCTGACGGTGCAGAAGATGGTCTCAAATCAACGATAATTAGTTCGGTTTCTTTTTACAAAGTTAGAATGATTTCTTATTCCGCGAATTGTCAGCCGGGCTAACAATCTTAACGTGAAAACCGATAAATCCTTACTTTTGTAAAAAAATAAAAATGGAAGAACGCCTTGAAGCATTCGGGAAATTACTGGAGATCATGGAGGAACTCAGGGCCAAATGTCCATGGGATCAGAAGCAGACTTTGGAGAGCCTGAGATACCTCACGATCGAAGAGACCTATGAATTGTCCGACGCTATCCTTGAGGGCGATATGGACGGAATTAAAAAAGAGCTGGGCGACCTGATGCTTCACCTCGTTTTTTATTCGCAGATCGGTTCAGAAACAGGGAGTTTCAATATCGTTGATGTGCTCAATAACATCAATGCCAAACTGATCCACCGCCATCCGCATATTTTCGGGGATGTTAAGGTTAACAGTGCGAAGGATGTCAGGGATAACTGGGAGAAGATCAAACTGAAGGAGAAGGGAAATGAATCGGTTCTCTCCGGGGTGCCAAATTCGTTGCCTGCCGTTGTCAAAGCATACAGGATACAGGAGAAGGCGAGCGGAGTTGGCTTTGACTGGGAGAAACCAGAGCATGTATGGGAAAAGGTCATTGAGGAGCTGAATGAACTGAAGGAAGAGGTTCAAAATGATTCTGCGGCTGAAAAAAAAGAAGAAGAGCTGGGTGACCTCCTGTTTGCGATCATAAATTATTCAAGGTTTATTGATGTAAATCCGGAAGATGCGCTTGAACGTACCAACAGGAAATTCATACAGCGGTTTCAATACCTTGAGGAAAAAGCCAAGAAACTGCATAAACCTCTGAACGAGATGACACTCACTGAAATGGATGTTTTCTGGGAAGAGGCAAAAACCTGGAAGCCATTATAGACTTCGCACAATGAGTCTTTTCAGAAAGATCGCTCAGAATTCATGGTTGATCCCTGTCGGACTGATCCTGCTTAATTTTGTACTGAAGATCCTTTTTCTAAGCAGCCGGGACATCGCCCTGGATGAACCCTTCACCATCTATTATTCTCAGGCGGACCTCTCTTCCCTTTTTCAAATGCTGAAAACGGAGAACAATCCGCCCCTGTTTTTCATACTGACGCACTACTGGATCGCCGCCTTTGGCATTTCGGCTTTTTCGGTCCGGTTCCTGCCGCTGTTGTTCAGTACCCTTACGGCCCCGGTCATTTACTTAACAGGCAAACGATATTTTTCTGAGAGATCAGGAATCCTTGCTTCTCTATTCTTTACCTTTTCTGATTATCACCTGCTGTTTTCCCATGAAGCAAGGGTTTATCCATTGTTTGCCCTACTTACAGGACTTTCAATGTATTTCTACCTCTCACTCATCCGGGATCCCAGAAGGAGGATGCCATTTTATCTCCTGGTCCTTTCCGATGTTCTTCTTATTTATGCCCACTTCTTTGGCTTTTTCGTGATCGGGATACAGGTTCTGTGCATAATCGTGTACAAGGATGTCAGGAAAGCCGCAAAAATATTAATCCTGCCGGTCGGGATCGCACTCTGTTTTTACCTCCCTTATTTCCCCGTCCTTTTTCATCGTTTTACGGCTTCCTCAGGAGGGACCTGGGTTTCCCCCCCTGTGATCACCGATCTCTATAACATGGTATGGAAGTTCTGCAATGCGCCCGTGGTTACGGTCTTCTTCCTGGCTGTTCTTGTTACAGGGTTGGTGAAATATACCCTGATGCGAAAAAATCCAGTGAAATGTCTTTCTCCTTACCAGAAGGTTCTGCTCAACTGGTTTTTTGTGCCCTTCTTCTTTATTTTTCTTGTTTCATTCAAAATGCCGATGTTTCTTGACAGATACCTGGTATTTACCTCCATTGCCTTTTACCTGCTGGTCAGCAATGCGATCGTATTTACGTCAGGGGGAAGGAGGGTCGTTTTTTACACGCTTGCCGTAATAGCTGTGGGAGGCATGTTGCTGACTTTTCATCCCAATGTGGATAATCGCAGGGAATTGAAAAAGGTTGTTGCGACTATCAAAGAACTCCGGCAAAATAATATCCCGGTACTGATCTGCCCGGAATGGACAGAACTCGGATTCACATACTATTACAGCCAGCCGATCTTTAAAAATTACGGAAAACTCAGGCAGGGACTACAGAAGGAAATGATCTTCCCCCTGAATCATCAGGGTCAGCTCCCTATGGAGGTACTTGAACGTTCAGACACGATCATTCTCCTGGAGGAATGGCCCGAGGTGGTTGACAAAAATAACGATGTGTTCAAAACGGTTTCAGGTAAGTATAACAATTGCCGGAAGATCAGCATTCCTGAAGTCTATGAGATTTATTGTTTCACCAGGCGGAAATAAGTTGAATATCATAATGCACAACAGGATTCCTCACTATCAATAAAAGAAAAAACCGCCCTTTGGAGGCGGTTTTTCTTTTGATGTTAAATGAAATCAATGTTTTGCAAGGTAGGAAGCAACACCGTCAGCGGTGGCTTTCATTCCCTGGTCGCCTTTATGCCAGTCGGCGGGGCAAACTTCACCGTTCTCTTCAAAGAACTGGAGTGCATCAACCATACGGAGTGCTTCATCAACGCTGCGTCCGAGCGGAAGGTCGTTTACAACCTGGTGACGAACGACTCCCTGTTTGTCGATGAGGAACAATCCCCTGAAAGCAACGGGACCACCGTCGAATTCAATGGTTCCGTCTTCATTGTATAACCATTCGCCGGCAAGAACATCGAAATTTGAGCTGATGGTTTTCGAAAGGTCCGAAACGATGGGGTAGGTAACGCCTTTAATCCCACCGTTTTTCTTTTCGGTATTGAGCCATGCCCAATGTGAAAATTTCGAGTCAATGGAGCAGGCAACAACTGCAACATTGCGTTTTTCAAATTCCTGGAGTTTCTCCTGGAAAGCGATCAGTTCGGTAGGGCAAACAAAGGTAAAATCAAGGGGATAGAAGAAGAAAACAACATGTTTCTTTCCGATAAACTGTTCAAGTGAAAATTTTTCAACAAATTCACCGCCATTGATAACGGCATCTGCTTCAAATAATGGAGCTTTTTTTCCAACTAATACGGCCATGTTTTTTTATTTTTTAAATTGTTTGATGATGCAAATATACGGGTATAATTTAGAACTATTATTAATAGTTCACGAAAAATTAATGCAGGGTCTTAAAATCGAACTGGAGTTCCTGGTTGTGTTCGAAGTCGAACAAGGTGAGTTTCCTTAATTCAAAATAGCTGATCCAGTATGTCTGAAGTGTTGAATAATAGGACTTTTCAGAACTGTCCATATCGATCTGTGCATTGTTGAGGTCGGTTACATCGTTTGCTTTACCGATTAAGTATCTGCCTTTCACCACCTCGTAGGTCTTTTTTGCCACAGTATCGGATTTGGCCGCAATCTTAAGCTGGTTTTTTTGCATATTGAACTGCATGACCTTGAGGTAGATGCTTCGTTGAAAGTCGATCCTTTCCTGTTCAACCGAGTTTCTGATGATCTCTGCCTGGGCCTCTGCTATCTTGATGCTTCCCCGGGCCACGCCCCAGTCGAGGATCGGAATACTGAGAGAGAGCATGACGGTTTGTTCATCGAGCGGGTTTTTGTAAACATCCCGGATATCGTGAGATGTTTGGGTATAGCCAAGGCTGGCGGAAAGATCTGCATCAAACCGGTTGTTCATTTTAGCCTGCCTGATATCACGCTGTGCTTCAATCAGCCTTCGCTGGAATAAAACGGTGGAGGAGGAGTTCGTAACGGCCTTATCAAGGGCAAGGTTTGGGTCCACCTTGTTGAAGTTAATATAGTCAGGGGGGGAGAGAACAATGGAAACGGTATCCTTGATCCTCAGGAAGGATTTGAACCGGAAGATTGCGTTGTCGAGGCCGAGGCTTGCATTTTCAACTGCTGCTTCTGCTTTGAGGAGGTTGAGCTCAAGTTTGAGTTTGTCGTTCTCAGCAATTTTACCCAGTTCGAACCGGCCTTTAGCGATCCGGTAAAGGGTATCATAATTGGAGAGATTGGTCCGGGCGATTTTCATCTCAACCTGGGCCTCCAGGAGGTCGAAGAAAAAGTTGGTGGCCGCAATGTTGACCATTTCAATGTTCTCAAGAAGCTTTTTCTTGGCTTCCTCATATTTCATGGGCGATATTTTCCTGTCCCAGCGATAGGCATTGAATTTGAAAAGCGGCTGATCATACCCGATGCTGATCATCGGCCGTGCAGCGTAGGATGTTGTATCGTATGGCTTATACAGATCAGAGCGTTGCAGTCCGGTATTGATCATAAAGGAGCCCCCGGTAAGGCTGACGCGTTGCTGGACCCTCAGATTGGCCATGTAGTCGGTGTAGTATGAGAGGTAATAGGGATCGGTTGTGCTGTATGGATTTTTAATGATCGAGCGGTTGAGGGATGGCAGGGTGGCATCAAGGTTCACCTGGGGGAGGTAAGCCCCCCTGAATTTTCTGTAATCCCAATAGCTGGCCCTGAATTCCTGCTTTGCATTCATGACGTCCGGCGATTGATCCTTTGCGATAGCAATGGCATCTTCCAGTGTTAGCCTCCGGACCTTATTCTGCGAATGGAGGGGAAATACGTAGAAGATCATAATGGTGATCACGAGTAAGTTCCGGTATCGGTTCAGCCTGTGCATGTGCAGTGTTGATTTTTGATCATTCATGACGAAGTGATGTGACCGGATCCTGTTCACTGGCTCTTTTAGCAGGCCAGTATCCGAAGAGGATTCCGACGGAAGCAGAAACACCAAAGGAAATGATGATGGACAAGGGTGAAACGATGGTCAGGATCTCTGTCAGCTGCATGATCACCTTTGAAAGAACGATTCCCAGTATGATCCCGATCAGTCCGCCGGTGATGCTGATGATGGTTGCTTCGGAAAGGAACTGAAGGATAATGTCCTGCTTTGTCGCGCCGATGGCCTGGCGGATACCGATCTCACGGATACGTTCCATAACGGATGCCAGCATGATATTCATGATGCCGATCCCCCCCACGATCAGGGAGATGCTTGCAATGGCTCCAAGGACGATGTTGAAAATGTCTTTTGTCCGTTGTTCCTGTTTAAGCAGCAGTTCAGGAACTTTGATCTCTATATCATCGACTCCTGCATGGCGCCGCTTCATCATCCGGACCAGGATATCGGTGGTGGGTTTGATCTGGCTTGTTTCCTTAACCTGCACAACAATTTTATCGATCTGGTTAACGGAAGCAGCTGATTCGTCGGAAATAGAAGAATAGCCAACCACGTTGTCGTTCTCGATCTCCATACTTCCCCCATGCAGGCTGGCGTTGTTCACAAGGGCACGGTCCTTGTATCTCCTGAGGAGGGTCTGGATCGGAGCATAGATGGAATTGTTATAATCGGAGATGCCGAGGTTGTCGATGGAGGACTGGTTGACATCTTTTTTCTTCAGGACACCGATAACGGTGAGCCATATCGGACCGCATTTAATCTCTTTACCCAACGGATTTTCCTTGGCAAAGAATTTACTTTTTATAGTTGGGCCAATTATGCAAACTGCTTTGCCGTCCTTCAGTTGTTCTTCATTGAACATCTGGCCCTGAACCAGGTCAAGACTGAAAATCGTGAAGAAGTCGGGGGTGACGCCGGATAGTTTTGTGTTTATGCTGCGTCCTTCTTTTACGACGTCCGTTTCATAAACAACTTCGGGGCTGACTTTTGCAACTGTCGGTATCAGTTGCCGGATGCTTGCTGCGTCTTTTAGTGTGAGGCCGGGGGAGAATTTCTTTTCTGATCCGTTGTCGGATTTTTGATTTTCACCGGAGCCTGACTGGTCTTTTTTATCAGAGGAGCTCTTCGATCCTGACCTTGGAGAGATCAGGATGTTATTTACACCGACCACTTTCATCTGGTCGAGGATCTCCTTCTGAGCCCCTTTTCCGATGGCCATCATGGCGATCACCGCGGCAACCCCGAAAATGATCCCGAGGGCTGTGAGCATCGAGCGGAATTTATTCACAAAAACCGCTTCAATCGCTATGTTCAGAATGTATTTGTAGCGTTCGAACACGAGACCTAGTTGTTTTTTATCAGCGTACGGATATCGTCTTTTCCCGGAGCAGGGCTTGGATTTGTCTTTGGTTTTTGAGGAGGCGCAGGTTTTTCTTCGAATTTTTTAATAATGTCGGGGGGAAGTTTGATGAGTTTTGTCTCCTCAGGTTTATCAGGCTGGACAAGGAGAACCTCGTCCTTTTCTGCCAGGCCCGCCTTGACGATGATCTCGTTCTCATTGCTGAGGCCGACGATCACCTGCTGGCGTATGGTTTTACGTCCGTCCTTCCGGAAGACATACGAGATGGTGTCGTTGGAATAGATGGCTTCAATCGGCAGTGAAAGCACGTTGTCAATGACTGTTGTAACAATGGTGTTCTTTGTTGTCATTGCCGGGCGAAGGATGGAGTCAAATTCGTTGACGATGATCTTGACTTCAAACACCTTTGCATTCGAACTCTGGAGCTGTTCGCCGATGTTGGCGACCTCCGTGACCTTCCCTGTGAATTTCTTTTCGGGGAAGGCATCAATCCCGATCCTTACCATCTGCCCGATCTTGATCTTGCTGATGTCGATTTCATTGACGAATGTCTTTGACATCATCTCTTTGAGGTTGGGAAGTTCGGCGATGATCCCTTCCCATGCGTTATAATTGGTGCCGACACCCTGTTTGGTGCCATCCCAGGTTCTGCGGTATATAACCATCCCGGCTTTGGGTGCGAAGATGGTGAATTGCTTCAGCACCTCCTGCAGCTGGTCAAGTTTGCGCTGTGCCTGTGAATAAAGGGCAGTGACCTCCTGCATGTTTGCCAGTGATTTCTGGTACCTGAGTTTGTAATTTTTCAATGATTGCTCGTAGGTACGCTGGGTCTTCTCGAGATCGATCTGCACCTGGCGGATGGTGGCCGGTGTTTCATATTTCGACTGTTCAAGTTCGAGTTTTTTCTCCTCGAGGGTATACTGAAGGTTGACGAGTTCATCACGGGCAGCCCTTAGTTCCATGGAGGTGTCAAGCTTCGTTTTTGTCATCTGGGTCTCGAATTTTTCAAGGTTGGTCTCTTCATCCTTGATCTTGTTTGAGATCTCCGTACGATCGAGGGTTGCAACATATTGCCCGGAGTCTACCACAGTCCCGTCGGGAATGATATCCTGGATCTTTGCCTGCCAGAGCTGAACCTGGCGCATGCCGGCAGGTCCGTAGATCTTCTCGGATGACCGGGCCATCAGTTCGCCGGTTGTTGTCACCTCGATCGGGAAATTTCCCTTTTTGACTTTGACGGTTACCTGTTCGGTTTTTTCATTTTTAAAGAAGAGAAAATAGGCAATGATCGCAAGAACAATGACCCCGCCGGTGGTGTAGGCAAACTTTCGCTGGTTCATCTCAGACCGGTATTTCGAAACGATTAAACGTCAATATTGGCATATTTGGCATTCCGTTCAATAAATTCTCTTCTTGAAGGCACGTCATCACCCATCAGCATGGAGAATATCCGGTCGGCCTCGGTTCCGTTTTCAATGGTAACCTGGCGGAGCGTCCTGGTTAAAGGATCCATGGTAGTGTCCCAGAGCTGTTCTGCGTTCATTTCACCAAGACCTTTATACCGCTGGATATGGATGCCGGATTCTTTTCCGTTTGCCGCGAAATCAGCAACGATCGACTGCCTTTCTTCCTCGGTCCAGCAATACCGCTGTGTGCTTCCCTTTTTGATCAGGTAGAGGGGCGGTGTTGCAATGTATACATGTCCGTTTTCAATCAGTTCCTTCATATAACGGAAGAAGAAGGTAAGAATGAGTGTGGAGATATGACTGCCGTCCACGTCGGCATCGGTCATGATGATGATCTTGTGGTAGCGTAGTTTGTCGAGGTTCAGTGCTTTGCTGTCTTCTTCCGTTCCGATCGTCACGCCGAGAGCAGTAAAGATATTCTTTATTTCTTCACTTTCGAAGATTTTGTATTGCATGGCTTTTTCCACATTGAGGATCTTTCCCCTGAGCGGGAGGATCGCCTGGAACTTACGTTCGCGTCCCTGTTTGGCTGTGCCGCCTGCGGAATCACCCTCAACGAGGTAGATTTCACAAAGTGAGGCATCTTTTTCGGAGCAGTCGGCCAGCTTGCCGGGCAGACCGGAACCGCCCAGTACGCCTTTACGCTGTACCAGTTCACGTGCCTTGCGGGCGGCGTGGCGGGCAGTGGCGGCGAGAATAACCTTGTTGACGATGACCCTGGCTTCCTTGGGATGTTCTTCCAAATAATAGGACAACAGTTCACTAACCATCTGGTCGACAACACCCATTACTTCATTGTTTCCGAGTTTTGTCTTTGTCTGTCCTTCGAACTGCGGTTCCTGGACCTTTACGGAGATAATCGCCGTCAGGCCTTCGCGGAAGTCATCGCCGTTGATATCAAACTTAAGCTTGGCGAGCATGCCTGATTTTTCAGCATAGCTTTTAAGGGTGCGCGTGAGAGCCCTGCGGAAGCCGGCCAGGTGGGTACCGCCTTCGTGCGTGTTGATGTTGTTTACGTATGAATGAATATTCTCTGAAAAAGAGGTGTTGTACTGCATGGCGATCTCAAGGGGGATGCTGTTGCGTTCGCCTTCGATGGAAATAGGTTCCGGCATCAGTTTTTCCCGGTTCGCATCCAGGAAGTTGATGAAGTCCTTCAGTCCTTCTTTGGAGAGAAAAGTTTCCGTCAGGTACTTGCCGTTCTCATCGGTGTCGCGCTCGTCGGTGATGACAAGTGTGATCCCTTTGTTCAGATATGCGAGTTCACGCAGACGGGAGGTAAGGATTTCGTAATCGTAACGTTCCGTGATAAATATCGTGTTATCCGGTTTGAAGGTGACGATGGTTCCGTTTTTTGTCGTTTCACCAATGACCTTTACCGGGTAGAGCGGTTTGCCGAATGCATACTCCTGCTGGAAGATCTTGCCGTCGCGGTGGATGGTAACCTTAAGCTCTGCAGAGAGGGCGTTTACAACTGAAACCCCTACGCCGTGCAATCCTCCGGAAACCTTGTAGGTGTCCTTGTCAAATTTCCCGCCTGCATGGAGAACGGTCATGACAACCTCGAGAGCCGACCGTTGTTCCTTTTCATGAAAGTCGGTCGGAATACCGCGGCCGTTATCGGTTACCGTAATGGAGTTATCCTGGTGAATAAATACTTCGATGGTATTGCAGTAGCCTGCAAGGGCTTCATCAATTGAATTGTCGACAACCTCATAAACAAGGTGGTGTAACCCCTTGATATTAACGTCTCCGATATACATGGCAGGACGTTTCCTGACAGCTTCGAGCCCTTCTAAAACAGTAATATTTTCCGCTGTGTAATTTTTACTCGCTTTCTCTTTTTCTATATCATTCATAATCAAACATTTAAAATATTCATTCTAACAACAAAAATAGGAAAAATTTTCGAGATTCTTCCTATGAAAAAATCAGGAATATCAAGGATTTTATTAACAATTTCAGGTGAAAAAAAGAGTGATGCCAAATAAACGGTCAGACTGCCCGTTTATTGTGAAAAAAGAGGAATGTTCAGGAGCGGGAGATCAGTTCGTCAACAATCAGGCTGGCGGCGTTTCCTTCCCCGAATTCGTCTTTTCGGGGCGCCTGGGGCAATGGGTCGTTGATTGCTTTGACTATTTTCGCGGGGTCGGTTCCTGTGATGGTGTTCCAGTTATCGTGGAGGGTTTCCACCCATTCCGTTTCCGTGCGAAGGGTGATGCATGGTTTTCCCAGAAAATAAGACTCTTTCTGTAAACCGCCGGAGTCGGTGAGCACCTTTGAGGAATCCATGACCAGTTTCAGCATCTGAAGGTATCCTGCCGGTTCGATCAGGAGGACATTGGAGGGAAGATTACCTTGTTCGCCAAGGATCTTCTTTGTCCTGGGATGGACGGGCCAGACGATGGGGAGGCCGGCATTTGCAAATCCTTCAAGTATATTATTCATACGTTCGGGCCGGTCGGTATTTTCGGCACGGTGGATAGTTGCCAGCAGGTATTTTTCCGGCAGGCCATCGATTTTATAGGAGTCGGGTGTCCTGGCAATCTTGCCGCGGTAGAACAGCACTGAGTCATACATCACGTCGCCCGGAAAACGGGTAATATCAGACAGCCCTTCCAGTTCGAGCTGCCTGACAGCGGTCAGGGTAGGGGCGAAAAGCAGGTCAGAAATACGGTCTGCCACGATGCGGTTGATCTCTTCAGGCATTTCGCGGTTAAAACTGCGGAGCCCTGCTTCAACATGGGCCACGGGGATGTGAAGTTTTACCGCTGCAAGAGCTCCTGCCAGCGTTGAATTGGTGTCGCCGTATATGAGGACCCAGTCTGGTTTTTCCTTCAGCAAAACGGCTTCTATCCCTTCCAGCATCAGTGCAGTCTGCCGGCCATGTGATCCGGAGCCTGCACCAAGATTATAATCGGGCAGGGGGATATCGAGTTCCGTAAAAAAGATTGCTGACATATTCTGGTCGTAGTGCTGACCGGTGTGAAGCAGGATCTCCTTTATATTTTCACGGGAGCGGAAAGCACGGGACACAGTTGCAGCCTTGATAAACTGCGGACGGGCGCCAACGATGGTTAGGATCTTCATACGGTTAAAATAAAAAACAACAGTTCCGTAAGCGGGATTCTGTTACCGGTTCATCAGAGATGAACCGGTTTCTATCATTTATCTGAGCCGGGCGTCACCACCCGGCTTTATCGACCTACCCCTCCCGGCCGTCCGTTGCCGGACCGTTGGTGAGCTGCCTTTCCCGGGTCCTGACGGACCCCGGACCGGGATATACATGGTCTTTCAACCCATAAGGTTTACCCCCGCCTGCAGTTGCCTGCCTGCGTCGTGAGCTCTTACCTCGCGTTTTCACCCTTATCCCGGTACCCTTGGATACCGGGACGGTAATTTTCTGTGGCCCTGTCTGTCCCCACGGCCTTTATATCCGTGAAGCCTTCCTGTTAGGAAGTATGGTGCTCAGTGTTGTCCCGACTTTCCTCCCCCTCCGGTTGCCCGGCGGAAGCGATAGAAAGAACTGTTGTCCCCGCAAAGGTACAAAAAACGGATTAAACTGATTACCTTTGCCGTTCGCCAGAAAGGAGTCCGATGAAAGACCTCAGCACGGGGAATGAAAGCAAACTCATTTTCCGGTTCGCAATGCCCATGCTTGTTGGAAACATATTCCAGCAAATGTACAATGTGGTTGACAGTGTGATCGTCGGGAAATTCATCGGAAAGGGGGCACTGGCTGCCGTAGGGACTTCATTCCCCATCATCTTCATGCTTATCTCCTTTTTCATCGGGATCACCATGGGGTTCACCGTTGTGGTATCGCAGTATTTCGGTGCCAAGGACCTGTCGCAGGTCAAAAAAACGATCAATACCCTCTATATCTTCATCTTTTTTGCCTCCATTCTTATTTCCGTGGTAGGGATACTTTCCAGTGAATTTATCTTCAGGATGATAAACCTGCCGAAGGAGATCCTGCCGGAAGCAAAACTATTCCTGAATATTTTCCTGGCCGGTCTGGTCTTCCTTTTCGGATTCAATGCCACCAGTGCTATCCTTAGGGGGCTTGGAGATTCCAAAACGCCGCTTTATTTCCTGATCATCTCTGTTGTGGTGAATATTTTCCTGGATGTGATCTTTATCGTGGTTTTCCACTGGGGGGTCGGAGCGGTTGCGTTTGCCACTGTAATTTCGGAAGCAGGGGCATTTGTCACACAGATCATTTATCTTAACAAATATCATAAAATAGTCAAATTTTCCCTGCGCGATCTGCACTTTGACATGCAGGACACCA
>Ga0118677_10001393_pt1 | contig 51424 bp, 36 predicted proteins | sample AliMusrvi5mmetaG_FD_86154 | JGI IMG/M metagenome (GOLD analysis project Ga0118677, IMG submission 86154) | reverse complement strand
ATGCCCTGCCATTCTACCCCGGCAGCGGTGGCGCTGGTGGGCCGGGCATTGGGGGTGCCAGTGGTGGCTTGATCTGGCTCGAAGCGCCCGGTGGAACGATTGATCTGGAGGGGTTGATCTCCGTCAACGGGGCGGTAGCATCTGCCCATGGGATGGCGGCCCATGGTAGCGGTGGCGGCATTTATATCTCCTGCAAAACATTTACGGGAAATGGTGCGATGACCGCCAACGGAGCCGGAGCGGCGGGTTGGGTGGGCGGTGTGGGCGGTGGCGGGCGTGTGGCGGTCTGGAGCGTGAGGCGGATGTTTACTGGTACGGCCTCAGCCACGAACGGCGTCAATACGGGTAGCATCTATGGCATGGATGGCGTCCAAGCCGGCACGATTTTCTGGGGCGCGATTCCCGAAGCCGGCACAATTATATCTATCCACTGACGAGATGAATTCAGATCTTCTTAAAGATTTTCGTTTTCATTAATATTGTTTTCATATATTCTTTACATCTCGTTGATGATAAGTGTCTTATTGGTTTTTAAGTATCTATTTTAAGATCTTCGCTATGACCGACTTAGAGCAGGTGGCGTGGATGTCTACTCTCAGGAATTCCTGTGCTGGATCCATGGCGAGTTTTACAATCGGCTTCCCGAATCAATGCGTATCTCCAGAACCCAAACGGGTAAGGAGTACAAGATTGTGCCCGGCAAATTCAGGGACTACATGGTTGATGTGGGGTCGCACACCCCGCCTGATTTTGCGGCTCTATCGGCCTTTCTCTCTCGGTTCCATGAGTTTTACAGTGATGAGCACATCCTGGCTACAAACCGGCTGGTGGCCATCGCCGCCGCTCATCACCGGTTGGCTTGGATTCACCCGTTTGGTGACGGTAACGGCCGCGTCGCGCGCCTTCACGCCCATGCCTTATTGCAGTATCATGGTCTGGATGGTGGGGGACTTTGGACACTTTCCCGCGGACTGGCTCGAGCCCGAACGCTTTACTACGAGCGGTTGCAAGAGGCAGATCGCGGGCGTGAAAATGATTATGATGGGCGTGGCAACCTGACTGAACGTGGACTGTCGCGCTTTTGTGTGTTTTTCCTGGAAACGATTTTGGATCAAGTCCAATTCATGGGCGGGCTTTTAAACCTCTCTGACCTCCGGACTCGTGTGGATCGGTATTTCACCTATGACGCCTTGCATCTGAAAAAATATCGGCAAGACCTGATGCGTGTTGTGAAGGCGATTGTGGACGAGGGGGAGTTCCCCCGCGAGCGGGTCTCTGAACTTACCGGGAAAGGTGCAACCACGACGGCGGAAATAATCAAGGTGGGTCTCAAAGAAGGCTATATCGAAAGCCCGTCGGAAAAAGGCAGGCTCCGGGTGGCCTTTCCGGTGAAGGTTCTTCCGTTCTATTTCCCCAACCTGTTCATTGACCTTCCGGTGGAGAAAGACGCTGGATGATGCCTTACTAGCGTTCCTGAAATAATCTGGACATCCTCTAAAGGTGGATCGTGACCTCCGGGCGCGATCAGCCGCCGCCCGGAGGTCGGCGGCCACCAGTGGATGTATAGATTATTTTGAGAACCTTAGCCTACCTCGGCATAACATCCTACATTCGCCAGGGCTTGCCCTGATTGACGGCCGCGATAAGGGCTTGGCGTTCGTCGGGGGTCATGGGCTTGTAGGTCCTGGCGGTGGCGATATTTTCCTGGAGTTGATTCAGGGAGTCCATGCCCGGAATGGCCGTGTGGACCGGGCTGTCCCATGCAAAGCGGAGCAGGGTGGAAACGTCGACTTTGCCTTTCTCCACCAGTGGCGCAGGGGATCCCCCCAGGGTTTTCATCGCGATGATCCCCATCTGTTTCTTCTGCGCAAGAGGAAGCTGTTCTTCGAAAACCGGACGGCAGAAGCGGGAGGGATTGACGAAACACATGAACGTGTCCCAGTCGTATAGCGCCAGCGCCTCCTTGACCTGCGGGAAATCCGCATGACCTGTCAGGCCGATGAAGTTGACGACTTTCTGGTCACGGAGTTTGCGCAAGGCTGTCAGCACGCCGGTGGCGGAACCGAAGGTTTTCACGTCGTCCTTCACGGAGACATAGTGGACTTGGATGATATCGAGCCGGTCGGTTTTCATCCGTTCCAGACTGGTCTCTACCTGCTTCATGGCGCCATCATAGGAACGGTCCTCGCACTTGGTGGCCAGGATGAGGTCTTTGCGCCGTGGTGTGCCCATAATGAGGGCGAGATTCTTTTCAGACTGTCCTTCTTTGCCGTAATTGGCGGCGGTGTCGAAAAAGTTGATACCGGCATCAGCGGCCGTGTGAAGATATTTTTCCACCAGATCTTTGTCGGTGCTGTCGCAGACAACGCCCAGGCCACCGACGCCTAAAAGGCTGACTTTGAGACCAGTCTTGCCAAGCATTCGCCGTGGTATCGAAGGCATCGGTTCAGGGATGGCCGCCAGAAGGGGATGTAGCGAGAGACTTGCCATCCCGGCGCCCAGGCAGGTCATGGCCTTGAAAAAGTCGCGGCGACTGATCCCCTTGTCCCGATCAAAGCCCTGATGTGCTTGCATGGCAAGAAAGTAATGGAACAGCAGGAGAGTGAAAAGAAAAGAATATGCCGGATATGCGTGGAAGCCGATATCCGGTATATATTTATCGATATGAAAACATCAGAGAACATCTATCGCGGACAATGGCACGGCAAACACTGTTACTTCGGCTTTCATCACGATCTGCATGCGGCGGATAACGACACCGTTATCGGAACCCGCTGTGAGGTATCGGATCTGGTCGCCATGTTGAAACTGGCGGGCGCGGAGTTCGCGCAGACGGACAGCAAAGGACATCCCGGCTACACCACCTGGCGCAGTAAGACGCCCGGGGCGTCGGTTGCCGTCGGCATGAAAGGGGATCCGCTCGCCCAGTGGCGTGCAGCCACCCGCAAACTCGGTATTCCCTTACATGCCCACTATTCCGGGATCTGGGATGCCGCCGCCGGCGCCAAGCATTCCGACTGGCGCCTGTTGATGGCCGATGGCCAGCCGCCGGGCCCGCCCTATACCATCGCCGGCTGGTCACCCGCGCCCGGTGCCCTGATGTGTCCGCGCAGTCCTTATCTCGAAGAGCTTATGATCCCGCAATTGATCGAATTGATGGATCGCTATGAGGTCGATGGCTTCTGGTTCGATGGCGATATCTGGGCCATGCAGCCTTGCTATTGCCCGCGTTGCCGTCAGGCCTATACCGAGGCAACCGGCGAAGCGGAGCCGCCCACGGCCGTCAGCGACCCGCGCTGGAATAAATGGTGGCTGTTCAATCTGCGGGCATTTGAGGCTTTCGTCACCCGTTACTGCGACGCCATACATCAGCATAAGCCCGGTGTGCTGGTCTGTTCCAACTGGCTGCAGACCTTTCGGAATCCGGGGGCGCCCACGGTTCCCGTGGATTGGATCAGCAGTGACAATGTGCCTGTCTACGGGGTGGATGGCAGTCGTTGTCAGGCCCGCTTCAATTCCACGCGCGGCAAGCCGTGGGATATCATGCTGTGGGATTTCTACGCATCGCATGGCATGACCGAAGCCCATTCACCGTGGGTGACGAAGCCGGTGCAAATGATGCAGCAGGAGGCGGCCGTGGTGGTGGCGCTGGGCGGGCAGGTACAGGCCTGTGATGCGCCCTGGGCACCGTGCGGCTTGCGGACCGGCCAGCATGTCCCCTGGCGCATGCGAAGGGTTCGCGAGATGGGTCGTTTCGTCAAGGCGCGGCGTGCCCTGTGTCATGGAACCGAAACCATTCCGCAGATCGCCGTATTGCATTCCGAGCATCATGCCCATGCGACGGTCACCGGCCATAACCTGTTCTGGAACATTGATGCCGCCGCAGTCGAAGGCGCGGTCTTCGGCCTGTTGGAGAACCACTACGGCGTGGATGTGATGGATGAATGGGCTTTGCTGCCGCGGCTGGCGGAGTTCCCCGTGATTGTTGCGCCCGAGCAACACGCCATGTCGGATGAGATGGTCAAGGCGCTCAAGGCCTATGTCATGAAGGGCGGGAAATTAATGCTCACCGGTGCGGCGGTGCTCAACCGGTTCGGTGCGGATTTCCTGGGTGTCACGGAAGGTAAGGTGGAGGAGCGTATTTCTTATCACGTGCCCGCCGACGATGGGGCCACCCCGGTCTTCAGCGCCAAGTGGCGCCTGTTGGAGTCTGCTGGCGCAAAGACGTTGTTCTCGCTGGGAACGACTCCGCTGGTGGATGAATACCTGCTCCCTCATCCGGGCGCGACCTTGCACCGGCAAGGCAAGGGGAAGGTGCTGTATGTGCCGGGTGATCTCTTCCGTGATTTCGCCACAAACCGCTATGCGCTTAACCGTGCTCTGGTTGGTGAACTGGTGGAGAAATTGGCCGGGACATTCGATATCAGTGTGAAGGGGCCGGTGTGTGTGGATGTGGTGCTGCGCCGTAAAGGCGGCAAGACGATTATTCATTTGATCAATCGGGCCTCGGGGATCCCGAATCAGCCGAACAATGGCGCGATTGATGAGATTCCGCCGGTGGGGCCGGTGACGATCCGGGTGAAGTTGCCGAAAAAGCCGGCCAAGGTAAGTCTGGCGTTTGAACGCGGTAAACTGGTCACGAAGTATAATCATGGGACCTTAACCGTAACGGTTGACCGCGTGGCCATACATGCGGCGGTGGTGGTGGCGGGAGCAAAATGAGTACGGACTGGCTTTATAACGATTTGTGGCGGGCGCATGTGTCGTGGCTCACGCCACGTTGGGTGGATACCTTCGGGATGGGGCGGCAGGATTTTGACGCTGTCCGTTGGCTGGATCAGCTTCAGGCGGCCCATTACCAGACGATCATTTTCTATGCGAAATTCCACGATGGACAATGCACCTTCCGCTCCTGCTACATCCGGCAAATGCGTTGGCCACAAGAGAAAAGGAATGATGGACATATTACCTTTGGTTTCAGCAGGTATTGCGGCTGATTCAAAGTTACATCTTGAAATAGCCGGTTTATTAGCTATATTACAGAAATGATTGCGCGAGACCTCACTGCAAAACTCATTGCCGCAGCGCGAGCTTCGCCTGCCGTAACCTTGACCGGGCCCCGCCAAAGTGGGAAATCCACCCTTTGCCGTGCGGTCTTTCCACACCTCGGCTATGCCAACCTGGAACCACCGGATGTGAGACGTTTCGCCCAGGAAGACCCGCGGGCTTTCCTCGCGCAATTTCCAAACGGGGCCATCATCGACGAACTGCAACGGTGCCCCGAATTACCTTCCTATCTTCAAATCCTGATTGATCAGGATCCAACTCCCGGAAAGTGGATTCTCACCGGATCCCAGAACCTGACATTGCTTCAATCCGTGAATCAGTCGCTCGCTGGACGTACAGCGGTGCTCCACCTTCTTCCCCTCTCTCATGGTGAGGTGTTGCATTTCCACAAGCATCCGGTCACGCTCAACGAGACCCTTTTCACAGGCGGGTATCCCCGCATTTTTGACCGGAAGTTGAATCCCTCCGATTGGCTTGGCGACTATGTCGCAACGTATATTGAGCGTGATGTCAGAAACATCCTGAACATCGGGGACTTGACCACCTTCCAACGCTTCGTTGAACTCTGCGCAGGACGGACCTCCCAGCTCTTGAACCTTTCCTCAATCAGCGGCGACTGTGGCATCTCGCAACCAACAGCCAAGGCCTGGTTGTCGGTGCTTGAAACCTCATTTCTCATCTTCCGCCTGCCTGCTTACAGCCGGAACTTCAGCAAGCGCCTGGTCAAGATGGCCAAACTCCATTTCCTCGACACCGGATTGGCCTGTTGGTTATTGGGTATACGCCATCCGGACCAGCTCCGGAATCACCCTTTACGGGGTGCCATCTTCGAAACCTGGGTAGCGTCGGAAATCTTCAAGGCCAGGATCCATAGCAAGAAATCCGGTGGCCTCTTCCATTACCGGAATCGGCATGGCTTGGAAGCCGACATGGTGATTTCCAACGGCGAAATGCTTTCGGCCGTAGAAGCCAAGGCGGGAACGACTGTTTCTGAAGATATGCTGGACACCGTACGTAAGGTCAATGCAGAGCTCCGCCCCTCTTCCATTTCGGAAACCCACCTTGTCTATGGTGGCGATACGGCTCAAAAACGGTCTGATGTCAGCATCATCCCCTGGCATCAGATTCACACCTGCTCGTGGTGATCCCGGAACCCTTACCGTCACGGTTGACCGCGTGGCCATATATGCGGCAGTGGTGGTGGAGTAGATAGATCCAGAATTGACATTCTTCTCCATTTATTGCGACTATGACAAATGTATATCCATTTAGTATATATCTTATTGGATTACGTGAAATAGCCGCGATATTTTCAGGCGAGCGAGAAAGAAGAGCATGGAACCCATCACCATTGCGAATGGATTGTTGCAGATACTGCTTAACGCCACAGGGCCGGCCCATCAGCCGGAATACTTTATTGCCGCTATTGAACTCAACACGCCTGCGGGGTGGCGAAAAGTTTTAGAGGGCCGGCCCGGCGGCGAATTTGTCACTACTCTGGGCAGGATCAATGCCCAGTCCTGCAACGTCCGGAAAACCGCCGAAGGCGGCTGGCTTGTCGTGCTTGCCGGGAAAGCCGAAGGCTGGGAGGCGCACGAGACCCTCTCGCTGGCTCTGAATCAACCTTTCCTGAAACGGGTGCAAACCTATCGCTTCACCCGTGACTGCGAAGCCGCCATCTGCCCTGGGTTCCGGGTCAAGTCGGACCCTGCCCTCCGCTACACCTTTCCCCTTCGTGCCTGGGCTAAACCGCTTACCGGTCTGAAGCCGATGCGCGCCGCCGTGGACTGGGCGTTGCCGTTTCCGTTTCACATCTGGCATGATGACTCCGTCATGGCCCTCTATGGTGTCGACAAAAGCGTCTCCGCCGGAACCCTCGATTTTACGCCGGTGGATGCCGAAGGGTTCGCGGGACTCCATGTCTACTATCCCGACTCCGGCCCGCAGAATCCCCAGTTCTTTGGCGCGCCGACGGCTCCAGGACTGACTCACTTTGCCGCCGGCACGGAAGTCACCCTCACGGAACTCATTGGTGGCAAAGCGCTCGTGACCGGTGACGAACCCCTGCTTGAGGCCGAACGCCTGGCCGCTTCCGTTCTGTTGCGGAGTCCCCGGCACCCCGCTGATTTGCCCGCCGTGGCCAAGTGGCTGGCGCGCCGACCGGCCCCTGCGCCTGAACCCGTCTGGCGCGAACCCGGCCAGGCGGTTACGGAAGCCTATCGCCAAAACGGCGCCTTGCGGTACAGCGCGGAGGGACAGGAAATCGTCGGACGTAACCGCAGCTGTTTCAACAACCGGCCGCTCTATTGCCCGGCCAGCGCCAATGGCGTGGTGATGACAGGCGACCGGCCGTTCGTGAGATTGCTGGCCGAACCTTATGTGCATGGCGGTTTTTCCGCAGCGATTATCCGCAAGGGCCGGGGCAGATGGTTCCATGACGCCTCAGAGGTGGAATCCCGCTACCGGTGTGGCCGGATGTCATGGCGGATTACCGACGCCGATTTACCCGGTGTGGCCGTGACGCTCGTGGCGGTTCCGCTCAAGGATGCCGCAGGTTTCGCCTTGCGACTCAAGGCCGTCGGGCTTGAACCGGGTGACCAACTCGTGTGGGCTTTTGGTGGCGCCACCAATCAGGGCAATGTGCGGGTGATCTGGGATCCGATCTTCCGCGGGAATCCGGATATCTGTAAAACCGGAGACCCTCGCAAGCCGGAGTTGGCGCTGGGGATGATGCCGGAATGGTGTCGCGGGAATCAGGTGAGTATCGAAGGCCAGTCGTTCCGTTTGGCGGCCTCCCCCGATGCTTCGGCGGCGGTGATTGGCCGGGCAAGTCGCGAGGGCAAACTGTTGGCTGTGGATGCCTCTGCCGGTGCGGATCCTGTCTGGCTGGTTGAATCCAAGGCGGGCGATCTGCCCATGTCCGGTGGCGTCATCAGTCTGCACGGGAGCCAGGACGAGGTATTCTTTGCCGTTGCCGTTTCGGCCGCCGAGGCCGCCAGTCCCGCCGACCGTAGCAGATCATCCATCGTCGACCCGGCCAAGGCTTTCGCTGAGGCGGCCGCCTATCTGGAGTCCGTTGAAGTGGCGCGGACCGAGACACCGGAGCCCCGGCTCGATGCGGCCCTGGCGGCCGTTTGTCATACCGTGGATGCCTCCTGTGACCGGACTCCGCTCACATTTCGTCCCATCGACGGGCCCGCCCAACGGGTTGAGAATGACCAGGGGCTGGCCATCTTCCGTCATGGTTGCATGGCCTTTCCCATTCACTTTCTGGGTTGGCGGGTGATCTTCGGCGCGACCATGCTCGGCTGGCACGACTGGGTCAAGGGCAATGCGGCGTTCTATGCGCGCTATCAGGTGAAGGAGGATACCGAGCGGATCCATCCGCAGCCTGATCCTAACCTCCGGGGCTGCCACGAAAGTCGGCAGTCCCGCCTCTACGGGCGTGGCCACATCCGTAACAGCCCGGGCATGTACAACACGCAGACGCAATTTTTCGATCAGACGCTTCATGACTGGCGTTGGACCGCCGATCCCGGACTGGAACGGATTCTCCGTCCCGCCATGGAACTGCAGTTGGAATGGGCCAGGGAGTGCTTTGATCCGGATGACGATGGCCTCTACGAAAGCTACATCAATTCTTTACCGACCGACTCGGTCTGGTACAACGGCGGCGGCAGCGTGGAGGAGTCGGCCTACGCCTACTACGGTCATCTTGCGGCCCGTGATATGGCGCGCAGGGCAGGGGATGTGGCGGCGGTCGAGCGGCATCAGCAACGGGCTGACAAAATCAAGCGCGCCATGAACAACGTCCTGTGGCGGAAAGAACGCGGGCATTATGGTCTTTATGTCGAACAGGGCGGACACGGCCGGGTTCATGAGGATGCCTGGGTCTACAGCCAGTTTCTGCCCATCGACGCCGGCGTGACCACTTCCTGGCAGGCGCTGCAGGCTTTGTATTACACCGAATGGGCGCTGGAACGGATTCCCATGCCGTATGGCGGCGAACTTTGCCAGCCCTCGAACTGGGTACCCTCGAAATGGTCAGTGCGCGATATGTTCAATGGTGACTCCTGGCATCTGGCCCTGGCTTATTTCCAAAGCGGGCTGGCGGATGAGGGGTACAGTCTGCTGTTGGGTGCCTTGTTGGAAAGCGCCTACGCCGGCGCGGTGCCCGGTGGATTCAGTCACATCGGGGCGGGTACGGATTTTGCAGACTCCAAGGACATGTTTGCCCGCGCCGTTGTGGAAGGGCTGTTCGGCTACGTGCCGGACTACCCCAATGACCGGGTGCTCCTGCGCCCCATGTTCCCTTCCACCTGGCCGAAGGCCTCCATTCAGGTTCCGGACTACCGGCTCGACTTCCATCGCGACGGGGATGTGGATTGCTATCAGGTGACATTGGCGCGCAAAGCGGCGATACAGTGGCGTCTGCCGGTCCGTGCCAAGGCCGTGAAACGGGTCTTCTTAAACGGCGGGGAATGTACCTGGTCGGTGGAACCGGGCATCGGTTGCAGTTGGGTGGTTTTGGATGGGCCGATATCCCTCAAATCCGCAGTGACCATCGAAGTGACCGACCGGTTGCCGCAGGCCGTTGCAGTAAAAATGGAAGGCCGTGTTGGACAAGAAGTGGCCTTAACGGTGCCCCAAGGCCGGATCGTGGGCTGGAAGGATGAGTCGTCCGCACTGGAAAATGCCAGGGTGGCAGGTTCCAGTTTGTGTGCGCGTCTGGCCGCCAAACCCGGCCATCATTTGATTGCCGTTGAAGTCGAACTGGGCCGCTTGCGGCAATGGCAGGTTTTCAAACTGAACGTGACGGATCCGGTCATCGAAGCCGTGCAGATAGCGAAGACGCCGCGTGAAGCGGCGACGAATGCCACATGGACCTGCCTGGATCTTACGCCGCAAATGAATGGTGATGTCCGGACGATCTTCCAGCAGCAGTATCTCTCGCCCCGCCCGCTGACCTGTTCAGTGCGACTGGGAACGGACGGATATTCCGCCTGGTGTTTCCCTTATTGGGGCAATAACCCGCCGCTGATTGACTTTTCCGGGCTCGCGAAACTGGCTTGCGGCCCCGGCCGAATCAGGACGCCGCAGCAGGCGGTCTTTGCGGTTTCACCCGAAGCCAGGAATATCGCCTTTACCTCGCTCTGGGACAACTGGCCGCGAAGTGTGACGGTGCCGGTGCATCAGCGCGGGGATACGGTGTGGATGTTGGTATGTGGTTCAACCTTCCCCATGCAACTCAGGATCGCCAATGCCGTGATCCGGTTCCGGTATGCCGATGGAGTGACCGAAACACTGGAGCTTGTCCCGCCCCTGAATTTCTGGTCGCTCTCGTCGTGGGGCGGGTTGGACTACAGCTATGAAACTGATGCGTTTGCCCTGCCGAAGACGCCGCCGCCAACCGTGCCATTGGGAACCAACTGCCGGGCCATGGCGCTGTCATGGAAATTGCGCCCGGGCGTTGAACTGGAGTCGCTGACGCTGGAGACGTTATCGCAGGATGTGGTGATCGGGCTGATGGGCGTCAGTATCGAGAAATGATTGCGATTGTGATTAAGAGTTGGTTTCGGTTAGGCCGGGTTAGGATTAAAAGGAGAAATAATGAACAACGATGTCACTTCAAATTTGCCGCCAGCCATTGTTGAAGCCTACAAACAGGCGGCGGAGAAGAATGTGCTGGCCGCGCTGAACCCGAAAATCTATTTCGGCTTTTTCTCGGTCTGTGCGGATGGCGGGGGCCATGGTCCCGACAACACCTATCCCGGCCTTGACTGGGGTCAGTCCGCCGAGGCCCTGCTCTGGCTGGGGCGCAAGGCCGAAGTGCTGGCCAGTTGGGATTTTGTAAAAAAACATCAGCGTGAAGACGGGCTTGTGCCCTTTGGTATTTTTCCGGGAATGAAGGGGAAGACCTATGACTTCGGCGGCTACCCGCTGACGGGTGACGCCAACGGGGCGCTCTTCAAGCATTGGGTGCCGGGCAATCCCCTGCGCACCCTGGCCAATGTGACGTTCCTGACCCTGGCTGATGCGATTTTCGCGCAGACCGGAGATCGCGACTGGCTCAAGGCGCAGGCGCCCTGGCTGCAAAAGGCGGCAGATTGGCTGCAGACCCAGATCACGCCGGAGGGGCTCATGCACGGCGGCGGGTTCTATCTGGAACGGCCGACGCGATTGGAATTCGATGGCGTCAACCAATGTTATTCCGCCCATGCCTTTACGCAGACGGCGAAGTTGTTCGAGGTGATGGGCGATACAAAAGAGGCCGGGCGATGCAAGGAGGCTGCGGCGCGTTTGACGGCGGCCTTCCGGACGAAGTTCTGGGCGGGCGATCACTGTGTGGAATATATCCACCCCGAACGCGGGCCCATCAGCCATCATGGCTTGACGGATGTGGATTGGGCGGCGGTGGCGACCGGGGCTGCCAGTGCGGAACAAATCGCCATCCTCTGGCCGCAGCTTAAGGAGAACAAGGACTTCCTGTACAACGGCATCCCGACCGGCATTGCCACGAAACCGGAAACGTACGAGGACTGGGAGATGCAGAACATCGACCGGCATGACCTTGCGGCCATGGGCCGGGTGTGGTACCTCGAATGCTGGGCGCGATCCAGAATGGGCGACCGCGAAGGCATCCTCCGCTCGCTCAGCCTTGTCGCGGAAATGGGGAAAACCCACAACTGGTCCTGGTGGGAGCGCTATTACTCGGAAAAGACCGGCAATGTCGGCGCTTACCACATGGAATACTACTGCGAATATCCCGCCAATCTCATACGTGTCGTGAACCGGTTTCTCTAAAACTTAATCCTAATTATAACCCCAAGGCTCAATATGCAACCCAAACATTTCCCGATCGGTTTTTGGAATTCAGGTGAAAATTATCTCCCGAAGATGGAGGAGTGGGTCAATGAGTGGAATGACATTGGTTTCTCCCTGGCCATGACGCCCAACTTTGGTGATTCCCCCGAAGAGATCGCCCAGGTGCGGCGTCTGCTTGATCTGGCGCAGGCGCAGGATATCGAGATGATTCTCTGTGACAATCGAACCCATGGGCCCGCCAGCCCGTGGGGTAATCCCGCGACGCCGGTTCCGCTTTCCTCAGACTATGCCGGGAAAGTCGCCGCGGCGGTCCGGGATTTTGGAACCCATCCGGCCGCCTGGGGACTGTATGTCGTGGATGAGCCCCTCGTCGGCAATCTTCCCGGTGTGGGCGAAGCGTGCAAGATCGTCCGCGCGGCAACGCCCCGTCTTCATCCGTATATCAATCTGCTGCCGGATCATCGTATTTGGGGCGGAGTGACGGAACATGTCGGGTTCACTGACTTCGGCGCGTATCTTGATCACTATCTGAAAGTCACCGGCGACGACATGCTTTGCTACGACTGCTATTGCCAGAAGGGCGAGGAATGGGGTGGACGCGACCGCTACTTCCTGAATCTGGCGGAATACCAGGCGGCGGCGATTCGGAATAATGTTCCCTTCTGGATCATTACCCTGTCACTTGGTCACTGGATGTACCGGATTCCGACTGTTTCCGAGATGCTGTGGCAGTTCAATACGGCGCTGGCATACGGCGCGCAGGGCATCCTCTACTTCCTGTATCGCGCCGGCGGCGATTTCGGCTATGGTGCCCCGGTGGATGAACTTGGCCAGCGTGGACCGCTCTATTACCAGATGAAGAGACAGCATACCTATTTCCGCAAGTACTGGGAGGCGCGGTACCGTACCTTGAAACCGACACTCACCACGCACTTTCCCGTCGCGCCTGCCGGTACGCGGGTCTTCGACGGCTCGGGAATTGCCCGGAAGGTGGGCTTCGGCTGCGGCCAGACAGATGTTTTGATCGGCGAATTCGTTGATGACCAGAACCGGCCGCATGTGATGATTATGAACAACAACACGGAGCGCCATGCGTCGGTGGGTGTCGATTGCGCCGGACGAAAGGCTTACCACTTGGGCGAAAAAGGTGAGGTCCCTTGCGCCGAGTCCGCCTCGGGCTTGGTTCAGGTGGGTGGATTCCTCATGCCGTCGGCGGCCATGTTGTATCGGATTGAACAGTAATAGAAAAAAATAATAACAAGGAAAGACATAATGAAAACAATGATGAAGCAGGTCGGGTTGTTGTCCATGATTCTGGTCAGTGCGCTCGCGGTGGGCTGTCTGTCAAAGGGGGCGGCTTCGGCGGCCAAGCCGGAGAAGAAAATCCGGATCGCCTGTGTGGGCGACAGCATTACGGCCGGCGGCTATCCGGCCATACTGAATAAGCTGTTGGGTGACAGGTACGAGGTTCTGAACCTCGGTGTGAGTGGCGCCACGCTGATGAAGAAAGGGGATTACTCCTATTGGGGCCTCGGCAAGATCGAGGAAGCCGCGAAGTTCGGCCCGGACATTGTCACCATCATGCTGGGGACCAACGATGCCAAGCCGCAGAATTATCGCCAGCATCCAGAAACCTTTATCGAGGATTACAAGGCCCTGATCGCGGCCATGAAGGGATTGCCCAGCAAGCCCAAAGTTTATGTGATGATCCCCGTGCCGGTTTTCGGGAATGGGGGGTTCGGCATTGACGGAACGGTTCTGCGGAAAGAAGTCACGCCGCTGATTATCAAGGCGGCCAAGGAGACCAGAACCAAAACAATTGATCTCTATACGCCACTGGCCGGTTCACCCGCCATGTTCCCTGACAATGTTCATCCTACCGCTGACGGCGCCGCGGTGATTGCCAGTCAGCTCCACAAAGTTCTTGTCCGTCGGTAAACCCGAAGCATAAGTTGGGAAGGGCGATATATTATGAAAAAAGAAACCCAAGTTGAGAAATCCCGCCTGCACTATGCCCAACCTAACCGCGGGCTGCTGAGCGAATTACCGGAAGAAGTTATGAGTGACCGTTGGTTGCGCGTGAAGTGCGACCCGGTCTGGCGTTGCGGTACGAACAACTTCGAACGCGAAGGCTCCGTGCTCGATTGGCGCAAGGCGCTGCCCATAGGTAACGGCGACATCGGCGCTGCTGTCCACGGTTATCCCGACAACTACACCTTCCACATCGCCAAGAATGATGTCTGGTGGGACAACGTGGAAGGCATGGATCCCTATCCTGACATGGGGTTGGCGGAACTGCGCGAGCGGGTGGCCGCCGGGGATCCCGGTGTGAAACACGATATCCGTTGCAGCACGGTCAAGGGTCACAAGGCGGATCCGTTGCCGACCAGTTGTGCGCGGCTGAGTTTGCAGCTTTGTCGGGCCGGTGTTTTCTACAACGTCAAAGAATACCTCAACATGATGAATGCCACGGCGTCCACCGAGTTCTGCGTGTCGCAGAACGGCGTGGATGGCGGCGCATTCTGGATCCAGTCCATCGTCTCGCGGCTGGAAGAGGTGATGGTTGTTCGCATGCGTCCGCCGCACAGCCTGGGCCTGATGTCGTTTGAACTGAACCGGGATCCGATGGAGGGGGGCGGTACCAGTCGGCGGTTCTCGGGATTGAGCCAGGCTGAGTTCGACGCGAAATACGAGCCGAAAGCCGAGACGGCAAACGGGTTGGGCTGGTTCACCATGCAACTCTCCGGCGGCGATTCCTACACGGTGATGGTCGCAAGTGACAGTCCCGCCCTGAAACTCACGGCGTTGGATGGCGGCATTCGAGGGCGTGGCCGACCTGACGGAACCGTGTCATTGTTTGTGACGGTGGTCAGTTCACATGACGCGAACGACACCGTGGCCGAAGCGCGGCGGCGCATGGAGCGCGCCCTGGCGATAGGGGCTGACACGATCTGGGGCGAGCACGGCGCCTGGTGGTCGCGTTTCTGGCGGCGGTCATGGGTCTCCCTGCCGCCGGGGCAGTCCGAGCGCTCGTGGTACTGGGGCGTCTACAAGGCCGCGTCGTCGCGTCGGCCGGGGAAGGTGTGTCCGGCCTACGGTGCGCCGTGGCGCGCAGGTAACTTCCTGAACTGGGGCAGCTACACGCTCAACTATGAGGAAGTGAAGTACAACCAGGGCATGCTCTCGACGAACCATGGCGAATTGCTCGAGCCCTGGATCGCCGTCGTGAAACGCGGGGTGGAACGGCTTCGCCGTACCACGGAGCGGTTCTACAAACTGCCGGGCGTCTGTTTCCCCCATGCCATCACCTGGAAGGGCGAACCGGTCTTCAGTGGCGGGATCTACAACTCGACGGCCATGAGCGTGAACACCACAGGCGAGGCGGTGAAGTGCGCCTGGGACTACTTTGATTTCACCGGTGACGTGGATTTCCTGCGGCGTGTCGGTTATCCGCTGCTGAAGGAAGCGGCGTTGTTCTATCGCGCCTATCTTCAGGAGGAGGCAAACGGTAAGCTGGTGATCTTCCCGTCGCGCTACAACGAGCACGATAGCTGGTGTGAATCCATGGATGATTTTATGCGCAACAGCGTGACGGATCTGGCCATGTTCCGGTTTGTCCTGACCCGCGCCGCGCAGGCTGCCCGGGTGCTCGGCATCGATGAGACGTTGGCGGCCGACTGGGCGGATGCGGAGACGCGCCTGCCTGAATACGCTACCTGGCCGGACGGTACGGTGAAGCCGTCGGAGGATTGGGTCGAGAGCGGCAGCCGGCCATTTGCCCCGCACCCGGATCTGTTTGAACTGTGGCCGGTTAGCGCCACGGGCGAGGTGGACGCCTGGCATGGGCCGGAGGCGCGCCGCGCCGCGTTCATGGCCACATACAAACGCTGGCTGGGCCATGGGCCGCTCACCACCTGGGATCGCTGTTTTCCCTTCATTGCCGCCGCCCGTATGGGTGACCGCGAGTATGCCGCCAAAATCCTGACTCACCTCCAGACGATTCCCGAAGCCGGTAACATTAATCGTGGAGACCCGCCGGATGCCGGTGATCAGGATGGTCACTGTCCCTTTGTCGTGGATGCCGGTTCGGCCTTCCCGGCCGAGGTGGTCACGGAATTCCTGCTGCAATCGCATGGCGGCGATATCCGTCTGTTCCCTGCGGCGCCGCTCACCGGGCACTACGCGTTCCACTCGCTTCGGGCAAGGGGCGCGTTTCTTGTGAGCTCCGAGTTCCGGGACGGTCAGGTGCCGTACGCGCTCATCCAGAGTCTGCGCGGCAATCTGTGCCGTGTTGCCAATCCGTTTGGCGCGACAGCGGTCCGGGTCCGTGATCTGGATACCGGCAGGGTGATGCTTGAGCAAAATGTGGCGGCGGATGCGGTGATTGAGTTTACGCCGGAAGTGGCTCATACCGTGGTGTTGGAACGGGCCGACTGCCCGCTCGAGCAGGTTTCTGTGGTGCAGTTAAAATAGATTGGAGTGAACCGATGACAAAACAAAATGCCATGCAATATGACCAACCCAACAGAGGGTTGCTTGCTACTTTACCGGAAGAAGCTATGACCGACCGCTGGTTGCGTGTGCGTTGCGATCCGGTCTGGCGTTGCGGTACGAACAATTTCGAGCGCGAAGGTTCGGTGCTCGACTGGCGCAAGGCTTTGCCCATCGGTAACGGCGACATCGGTGCGGCCGTCATGGGCTATCCGGACAACTATACGCTGCACATCGGCAAGAACGATGTCTGGTGGAGCAATCACGAAGGCATGGATCCCTATCCGTCCATGTCGTTCAAGGAATTGCGCCAACGCGTGGCTGCGGGTGACCCGGCGGTCAAGCACGACATCCGGCGGACTTCGGTCGAGCGACGGATCGTAGACCCGACCCCGACCACCTGTGCCCGGTTGACTCTGAATGTCTGCCGGTCGGGCCTGTTCTACAACGTCAAAGAATACCTGAACATGATGAACGCCACGGCATCGACCGAGTTCAGCGTGTCGCAGAACGGCGTGGATGGCGGTGGTTTCTGGATGCAATCCTTCGCCTCGCGCCTGGGTGAGGTGCTGGCGGTGCGGGCCCGGGCGCCTCAGGAATTGGGCGATTTCCGCTTTCAACTCGGTCGCGACGCCATGGAATCCACCGCGCTGGATTTGAAAGACATGACGCGGGAGGAGTTCTACGCCAAGTACCAACCGACCGCCGCCGTCGATGGCCGGTTCGGCTGGTTTACCATGCCGCTGTCGGGCGGCGATTCCTACACCGTGATGGTCGGGTGCGATAGTCCGGCGGTGAAGCTGGTGGCCGACGACGGCGAAATCCGTGCTCGTGGACGCCCGGGCAGTGCGGTATCGCTGTTTGTGGCGGTGGTCAGTTCGCATGACGCGGAAGACCCCGTGGCCGAAGCCCGCCGCCGCATCGACTTGGCGCTGGTATTGGGGTTCGACTTGATCTGGAGCGAGCACACCAACTGGTGGAATCGCTATTGGCGGCGGTCATGGATCGCGCTGCCTAAAGAACTGTCCGAGCGCTCCTGGTACTGGGGGTTGTACAAGGCCGGTTCGTCTCGGCGGCCCGGCAAGGTCTGCCCGGCGTACAACGCGCCTTGGCGCAAGGGGAACTATACCGGCTGGGGCATCTATATCCTCAACTATGAGGAATTGAAACTGAACCATGGTTTGCTGGCGACAAATCACGCCGAACTGTTGGAACCGTGGATCGCGGTGGTTCGGCGCGCGGTGGAGCGCTGCAAGCGCACCACGGAGCGGTTCTACCAGTTGCCGGGCGTGAGCCTGCCGCATGCCATCACCTGGACCGGCGAACCGGTTGGCTTTCATCCGACCTACAACGCGACCGCCATGAGCGTCAACACCGCCGGCGAAGCGGTGATGTGTGCGTGGGATTACTACGACTACACCGGCGACGTCGAGTTCCTGCGCCGCGTCGCTTATCCGCTGCTGAAAGAGGTGGCGGTCTTCTACCGTGCCTATCTGCAGGAAGATGAGAACGGCCGCCTCGTCATTTTCCCGTCTCGATACAATGAGAACGACAGCTGGTGCGAATCCCTGGATGATTTCATGCGCAATAGTGTGACGGACCTGGCCATGTTCCGGTTTGTCCTGACCCGTGCCGCGAAGGCTGCCGGTGTGCTCGGGGTCGATCCGGATCTGGCCGCCAACTGGCTGGCCGCGGAAGCGCGCCTGCCCGAGTTTCCCCTGTGGCCTGATGGCACAGTGAAGCCTTCGGAGGATTGGGGGAAGAGCGGGGGTGGACCGAATTTCTGGCACCCGTCGCTGTTTGAGCTATGGCCGGTTAGCGCCACCGGCGAGGTGGACGCCTGGCACGGGCCGGAGGCGCGGCGGGCCGCGTTTGTGGCCACCTACAAGCGTTGGCTGGGCGAGGGCTCGGTTCATACATGGGATCGCTGCTTTCCTTTCATCGCCGCCGCCCGCATGGGGGATCGCGATTATGCCGCCAAAATCCTGGGTTATCTGCAGACGATCAATGAGGGCGGGAATATCAATCGCGGTGATCCACCGGATGTCGGCGGGCAGGATGGGCACTGTCCGTTTGCCGTTGATGGCGGCTCGGCGTTTCCCGCCGCAGTGGTCACGGAGTTCCTGTTGCAGTCGCATGCGGGGGACATCCGCCTGTTTCCGGCCACGCCTTTGACCGGGCACTACGCCTTCCATTCGCTGCGGGCCCGTGGCGCGTTTCTGGTGAGCTCGGAGTTCCGTGATGGCCAGGTGCCTTATGCGTTGATCCAGAGTTTGCGCGGCAATCTTTGCCGTGTGGTCAATCCATTTGGTGCGACAGCGATCCGGGTTCGCGATCTGGATAACGGCAAGGTAATGCTTGAACAAATTATGGCGGCAGATGCGGTGATTGAGTTTACGCCGGAAGCGGCTCATACCGTGGTGTTGGAACGGGCCGACTGCCCGCTCGAGCAGGTGCCGGTGGTGGAACTGAAATAGAATGAAGATATTTACATGAACAAGCCGTTTTTATTCATCCTGGAAACCCCCGGGCGGTCCAGCCCGGTGTTGGATCACACGATTGCGGAAATGGGGCATTTTATTGCTCAAGCCGGCGGCGCAGTTGTCCCCGACGGCACAGCCGGCGCCTGGCGTGTCTGCTTGCGAACGCAGGCGGAGGGATTGCCACCGTTTGCCTTTGCCGTTCGGCATGCCGATGGCGAGACCCTGTTGCTCGGGCACGACGATGCTTGTGTACTGCACGCGGCCTACACCTTTCTGGAGCAGCTCGGCTGGCAGTTCGAGATCACGGGGCCGGTGCTGCCGCAAGGCCCGCAATTCGATGCGCTTTGTCCGGGGCGCGAAGAACGGATTGAGCCGAAGGTGCAACGCCGCGGGATCCGCCAGCACATCAATTTCCCCATGGATATATCCAGCTATCCGCTGGAAGAGGCGAAGGAATACCTGCGCAACCTGGCGCGGCTGCGGTTCAACCACATCACCTTTCACAGTTATCACAACCATTTCGTGGCCGGACCGCAGACGGGAACGCTGGAAGAGGCTGGCCACTTCTTCTATGGTCAGCGGCATGATCTGCCGGATCATGCGGTGTTGCGGCGTGTGATCCGGAATCAGAAGACCTTCTGTATTCCGGAAATCGAGCCGGTCTTTGATGACACGGCGGAGCGCAGTCGCCGGGCGGTAGCCTGGCTCAGGGACTTGATGGGGGAAGCCAAGCGGATCGGCCTGACGGTGCAGTTCTCGTTCGAGCCGCGCGACACGGCTGTGGATGTGGCGAAATCCCTGGTAACGGCGCGCAACCTCCTTCGGGATTACCCGCAGATCGACGTCCTTGAAGTGATGTCCGAGGAAACCGGATATGGCGGGGCGCCGATCACTCTGGAACAACTGCGGGAATGGGAGAATACACAGTTCGGATTCCGGGTCATTAGCGGAGAAGTGGAGCCCCATGTGCTTCAGGGAAACGCCCTCAAGGTGCTGGGGCAGGTGGGTCACAATATCCGCGTGGCCAATGCCCTCCTCGCGGAATTGCGCGCGGGGAGTGGTAAAGGATCCATTCCCGGTGTCGCGGTCGGGGTGTATTGCGTGCAGCCGAAATATCTGCAAGGCTCCTTGCGGGCCATGGAACGCCTGCTGTCGCCGGAGATCACGTTTGCGTTGCTGCCCGGGCATGGCAGCGCCCGGATGACCCGGTATCTTGACGAAGCCGACGGGCCTTCCCGCAGCGCCCGCGACCGGACGTTGCTCTATGGATGGATCGAATTGGACGGCAGCATGTATGTGCAGCAGAGCGCGGTCGACGAGATTCGCCACATGGTGGCGGATGCCCTGGATCGTCTGGATGGTCAGCCGGCCTACGGCATGTGTTTCCATCATTGGCGGACGGCGGAAAACCGCCTGTCCGCGCGCTATGCGGCGTTGGCGACGTTGTTTGGCGCGATTCATCCCCCGCGGTTCTATCATGAGTACGCAAACCGGTTGGGTATTCACTCGCCCGGTGATTTCTCCGCGGTGATGTCCAAGTTCAACATCGGTGCTCAACTCGTGGATGAACATCTGGGGATGTGCGGGTTCTGCTTTGCTCCCTGCTGGCAACTCCAGCGTGATCATCAGATCATCGCGCGGATACGTGGCATTATGGACGGGGAATGTCTGTTCGAACTGCGGAAGTATTCCCTGAAATACACCACGAACCCGGCCGGCCGCGAGTTTCTGGAGTTCTTTGCGAACCGGGTGGAAACCACCCTGATATTCATGCGGGGACTTGAAATCGGCACCCGCATTCAGGCGATCATCGAATCACGCCGCCCTGAAGACCTGACGGTGGCGGAACGGGCGGAGGTGTGTGGCCTTTGCGATGAGGTGCTGGCGGTGTTTGAAGAGTTCATCCGGAAGTTTGCGGAGCAGATGCCGGACCGGGGGTGCGAAGGCACATTGATCAGTTTCTGGCATGTGTCCATCTATTGCCTGCGTGTGATCCGCAAAAACTATGGCGGCGAGGCGGTCGGTGACGATCTGAAGCCGCCAACATCGTCCGCCGGTGATGCTCCGCCGCCTTTGGCCAAATCCCGGACAAATTGAATCAATCCATGGAGGTTGACGTGAAAAGAACATGTATCAAATTGGCGCTGGTGATTTTGGGGTGCGGCCTTGGGGCACCTGACGGGGTCGCATCGGGTTCGGCGTCGGTGGTGAGGACGCCGATTACGGAGGTGGTCGACCGCTCCTGGCTGGCGGCGAGCGAATACCAGCCCTATCCGGGCACCTATCTCTATCCCGAGCATCCGGCGGCCGCCGGTTCCTATCTCCACCAGCCGCCGAAGGCGTTTTACCGCGTGCTGCCGAAGGCCGGGGAAGAGGTTGTCCACACGCCGTATCCGTTCGTCGTGCATCTGCCGCAGGGATATGGCATGCCCGACCGGCGTTGGCCGCTGATTGTCGTGTTGCCCGACCGGGCAGAATCGAACCGCCCGCTGGCGCAGGCTTTCGAGGATGAACTTCTGCGCTATGTGCGGGAGCAGGCGTTGCCGTTCGTGGTTCTGATCCCCCGGTGCCCGGAACTGGAGTGGTGGCAGACGGATGCCGTGAAAGCCTGTATCGACCAGGCGCTGGCGAGTTATGCCGTGGATACCAATCGCATCTATGCCACCGGCTATGGTTCGATGGGCGGGTTTGGCATCTGGGCGCTGGCTGTCAAATACCCCGATCTGTTTGCGGCGGTCGCGCCGGTCGCCGGCATCGCGCCGATTTCCGGCAACAGTTACCATGATCGTGATAGGAATCTCACCAATGTACCCGTCTGGATCTTTCAGGGCGCGGCGGACACCACTGTGCCACTGGCGTGCCTGCAACGCGAAGCCGCCATGCTGCAAAAGGCCGGCGTGAATGTGAAGCTCACGGCTTTTCCAGGCCTTGGCCATAATGCCTGGGCCTCGGCTTACCGGCATCCGGCGCTGTATGATTGGTTTCTGAAGAACTCGCGGGCTCTGCCGTCCGCCGCCCGCCCCCGGGTGGCCGACGAACCGGATCCGCCGGCCGTAGTCATGCGGACCCCGGAAATCGTCCAATGGCCGCAGGGCAGGCAGGCCGTAGCCACGCTGACCTTTGATGACGGCTTGCCTTCCCATGCGACGGTGGTGGCACCGTTGCTCGAAAAGTATGGGTGGCGCGGCACGTTCTTTATCTGGCCAGTCGGCAACGGCAATATGACATGGGATCAGTTGCGCAAGATGGCCACCCGCGGTCATGAGATTGGCAACCATTGCGGCGACGGGGTCGACGAAGTGTGGGACACGACCTTGCCGGCCAGTCGTGACCGGATTGACCGTGAACTCCCGATGCAGCGGGTTGTATCGCATGCCTACAGTGGGGGTGATCTTACCTGCTGTCGCGCGGCGGCCCGTTACTTTGTCTCGGCGCGCCGGTTGCTCGGGTTGGAGCAGGCAGAGCCTGCGGATTTGTACACGTTGCATTGCTGGCTGACGGATGGGTTTACGCGGCAGAAATACGACGAGATTTTCGATATGGCCCTTGAGTATCGCGGATGGGCCTTGTTGGGCCAGCACGACGTCACCGCCGAGCTGTTCGTTCCCCAACTGGAATCGCTGAAGGCACGGCAGGACCGGCTGTGGATTGCGCCCCAGCGCGATGTGGTGGCCTACATCCGCGAACGGCGCTTCACGACGCTGCAGGTCGTGTCGCAGGATTCGAAAACGCTGCGACTCTCCGTGATCTGTGGTTTGCCGGGCGATCTCTATCACTTTCCATTGACGCTGGCCGTGCCCCTTCCAGACGGCTGGGAGAGCGCCACCGCCCGGCAAAACGGTAAACCCGTCTGGCAGCAATTGAGAGAAGCCCCGCGCCTCCTTTATCTTGATGCGGTACCGAATGCCGGTGATGTGATCATTCGTAAAGCCCTGTAGGCCCTGCAAAGATCATGGTACAGTATACCGATCAATAATTATGAAAAGGGTTTCCTATGAATCATTACTACGACATTGCCGCGTATTTCTGGCCTGCCTACCATGACGAACCGCGCTGGCGGTGTTTCATGCCGGAGGGGATAGGGGAATGGGAAACGATCCGCAAGGCCCGGCCAAAGTTCGCGGGCCACTACCAGCCCCGTGTGCCGCAATGGGGTTATCAGAGCGAGTCCGATCCCCGCGTGATGGAGCAGAAGATCGATGCTGCTGCGGATCATGGTGTCAATACATTCATCTTTGATTGGTATTGGTATGAGAACCAGCCTTTTCTCGAGGAGGCGCTGGTAAAAGGATTTCTTCAGGCGAAGAACAAGGATCGCATGCGGTTTTACCTAATGTGGGCCAACCATGACGCGTCGACGGCCTGGGATTTGAAACAGGCGGACGAGAACCGTCTGGTCTGGCCCGGGGCTGTGGATCGTCAAACTTTTGATGTCATTGTGCAGCGCATCATTGAACGTTTTTTCACGCAACCTTCCTACTACAAGATCGACGGCAAGCCGGTTTTTTCGATCTATGATCTTTCGAATTTGATCCGGGGGCTGGGCGGCATGGGTCCTGCGCGTGAAGCCTTGGATTCCTTCCGCGACAAGGTGCGGGCCGCAGGGTTTCCCGGATTACACCTCCAGGCGATTTTGTGGTGTTGCATCCCGGAATCACTATCCATGGTGCCGGGTGACCGCTCACAGACCCAGGACAATACGTTGCGCGAGTTGGGATTTGACAGTCTTACGAATTACCAGTGGTGCCATTATGTCAATCCGGAGGGTCCGTACAAGGCGTGGGCAGAAAAGGCCATGGCCGCCTGGGAGGTTTGGAGCCACGCGTTCTCCATGCCCTTCTATCCGCATGTATCCGTGGGCTGGGATACCAATCCGCGGTTCCAGAAACGTTGTGGTTTGATAACGGAAAACAATCCCGAACGGTTTGGTGAGTATTTGGGCGCGGCCATGAATTTTGTTGACCGGCATCAGCTTTCCCCCCGGCTCATCACGGTCAATTCCTGGAACGAGTGGAGTGAATGCAGTTATCTGGAGCCGGATCTCGTATATGGCATGGGCTATCTGGAAGCCATACGCAATGCCATCACGAATCGCTGATTACGATGAATGCGTATATATCGCCTACGGAGCCAGGCATCGGTTTTAGAAGTGGAAATAATTCCAGGGTTTAACAACTTGCGGCAGAAATCGCTTTCAATGGACGAAGTTGGTTTCTGCCGCTCTTCGTAATGAAAGAGTAAACAATGAGTAATATCGAAACTGCAAAATCAAATGCAGCTCCTGCGGCCCTCTATATGACCATTGCCAATCACTGGAGTTACGTCGGAATTGGCTGGCAGTCAGGGCTGGAATCCTGCGCCCAATCCCTGTGCGACAGCATGGCGATGGCCGATTATGAGCCCTCGGTCAAAACCTGTGTAAACATGGATGCCGGGGCGTTCGAGTTGCTGGCAGAGCATTACCCGGAAGTCATCGCCCGGTTCCGGCGCTATGTGCAGGCAGGAAAGGTGGAAGTCGTGGGTGGATCCTACGGCCAGCCCATGGGGTCGATGAATTCCGGTGAGAGCAACCTCCGGCAGATGACCTATGGGCAACAGGCTGTCCAGCTTTCACTGGGAGTTCCCATCGACACGTTCCTGGAAGAGGAGGAATTCTCGCACCCCCAGATTCCCCAGCTTGCCAAACTGGCGGGTTATCAGTTTGCCAGCCAGGCCCAGTGTGACACATGGGGCCAGCATGGCAATCCGCCACGGACGGATTCCGTGTTCCAATGGAAGGGCATTGATGGCACCGTGATTCCCGCCACGGATTTGCGTTATGACAAGGCCAACCTGATTCTTGAGAACGAATACCTCCGGCTGCGTGTCGATCCCGTTGGCGGAGGTGTTGTGAGCCTGGTCGATAAGCGATCCGGGCTGGAATGTATACAGGCAAGTCAGCCTTTCCCTACGTTGCATGGTGAAAACGATCATTCCGGCGCGGGAGGGTTCGATAGCCGCAAGACCGAGGTTGCCATTGTGTGGCTCGAAGAAGGGCCGGTGCGGGCCACGGTGAGTTGCTCGTTGGCATTGCCCGGCGTGCGGATGGAGACACGAATCTCCCTGGCGGCAGGCGCCGCCCATGCGGATGTCGCGGTCCGCCTGATCGCCGATGATCATCCGGGAGGCGGAGGAATTTATCCAACGCCACGAGTTGCCAATCAAGTGTGTGAAGTTGTGATTTCAAAAGGAGCGGTAGAAGTATGTTAGTCAAAGTAAAAATGCCGGATCTTTCCACGTCGGATACCCCCATCCGCATCATCAGGTGGTTGGTGGAGCCGGGTCAACCGGTGAAACAAGGACAGGTTCTGCTTGAGGTGGAGACCGATAAGGCCGCGATGGAAGTGGAGTCTTATATGTCGGGGGTGCTCAAAGAGATTGTCGCCAGCCCGGATACGGCGGTGGAAGTCGGACAGATCATCTGTGTTATTGAATCCTGAAGGAAAGATCTTTATGCGAGCGCTTGAAACGGTTGAGAAAGGGTTTCTGCTGGGGCTGTACCAGCGGATGTATTTGATCCGGGAGTTTGAGGAACAGATCAAGTTCCTGTTTCTGGCCGGTTCGATGCCCGGCACGATTCATCAATGCCAGGGCCCGGAAGGGGCCGTGGTCTCAGAGTTTTCGACCCGCAGTCTGGACGAGAAGGATGTCTTTACCGACCCGCAGATCGCCCGTCTCAGTCAAATTGTGGCATGAGGTGTATCTCTTGCTAAAGCTTATGAACATTAGGAGGTGGAGTGATAATGAACTCGATAATAGAAATGAAGCAAGGCGTCATGTGGCGGCTGCGGCTGGGGGCAGGGGCTCTGGGATCACTGGCCCATCGGCTGGCTGAACTCGCAGACCAGCTACTGGAAACCCGGGTCGCCGTATTCGTACAGCTTCGGCTCGATCGGCCAGTTCTTCGTCCCTGATGGCCTGCGAATCAAAACATTTTCGACGGACTACGGGGCGCTCTGCGAAAACATGGAGTTGAACCGTTGGACAGAGAAGCGAATGTTCTGTGTGCTGCTGGGCGTAGCCAGAGACATGAAGGAAGTCCGCCGCATCGGACGTGCCTGGTTAGACAAAGGAGAAAAGTGTATGCAACCGGAAAGTATCGCCGATCTGATTCCCGCCGGCAAACCCGCTACGAGTGCAGCGGGGAGTGTTCTGCCGCTTAGGTTTGTCAAATACCCGGGCAATCCCGTGCTGAAAATCGAGGCGGGATGGGAAAGCAAGGGCGTTGGATTCATCGGTGGAGGATGGTGGCACGACGGGCTGTTCTATGCCCCTTATCAGGGTTACAACGGTACCGCCTGGCGCATCGGCTTGGTGACGACCCGGGATTTCAAGACGTTCACAAGGTACATTCACAATCCGATCCTTGTCGAAGGGTCAGGGGCAGACTGGGATTGTTCCCTGTCCGGAGTCGAAACCGCTTTTCTCTTTGAGTATCCCGGATCAGGCAAGCTGGATCTGTTCTATCTGGGATCCAAGGTTGAAAACCCCATGGACGGTGGAGGTTTCTATAAATACGGTGTTGCCACGGCTTTCATACCACCGCCCGGCCACAGTATCCTGCATCGAAACGCGGAGCAGCTTCTGGCCTGTCCGTGATAGGTAAGGCGTAGTTTAAAAAGTAAGATGTTTATTGATTTGACGGATATTAAGTTAAACTGCATACTATTCCTTATGAATACTACAGCAAGAGTGGATCGTGTATGCTTCACGACGAAGGGGCAGTTGGTGATTCCTGCCTGGTTGCGAAAGCAATTCCATATTGAGCCGGGGACCCGTGCCATTGTTACAGCGACCGACGGGGGGATTCTCCTGAAGCCGGTGACGTCCGAGATGATTGACGGTGGCTTCGGCATGTTGAAGTCCAAAGTTCCCGGAAAACCGTTTGCCGCAGAATGGGCTGAGCACAAGCGGGCTGAACGGAAAGTGGAGGACGCCAAGTATGCGCGCCACGGTTCTCGATAGTTTTGCTCTGGTTGCCTACTTTCGCGGTGAACCATGTGGTGTAAAGGTTAAGGAGCTTCTGCAAGAAGCGGGTAAGGCCGATAAGCCGTTACACATGTCGGAAATCAACTATGCGGAGGTCAAGTATATGATCATCCGGAAAAACGGTAAAGCCGCCTGGGATGAGGCCGCCCAGGTGCTTTCTGCCTTGCCGGTCAAGTTTCATGCGGGAACACGTGAGATGTCCGACTTGGTGGCCGATTTCAAGTCACGGTTTACCATCAGTCTTGCTGATGCTTTTGCTGCAGCGCTTGCCAAAGCGATCAACGCTGAGCTCGTTACCGGGGATCCTGAGTTCAATGATCTCCGTGCCGAGATCAAGATCAACTGGCTGAAAGAATAAAACCAGATTCCCAGCGTACGGGGCGGTTCTGATTTCGTTTGCCCAAGAGGTCCATCCTCTGTTTTGAACCGACAATACCGGCTTTCTTAATTTCCGATGTTTGGTTGACAATACCACGCACTTGGGTTAATGTACCACAAAAATGAATGCATCTATGGTACAAAGTCTTGAGCGTGGAGGGAAGAATTTTACATCCGGAACCACGAGATCGGCTGTATTGAAAGATTTGCGACATCAGATCCTAGCCAAACGGGTTGCCCCCGGCGAACGGCTTGTGACGTGTCGTGAGCTGGCCGGTGAGTTTAATGTGAGCCCCATGACCGCTCAACGTGTTCTCAACGGCTTGTCTGAAGATGGATTTGTCGTGAGTCGGGGGCGGCTGGGGACCTTTGTCGCGGATCATCCCCCGCACTTGTTCCGGTATGGGATTGTGTTTACCTCAGACCCGACTGGTGGTGAACAGGGCTACTGGCCACCGGCGTGGAATGCCCTGAATCAGGAAGCCTTACGCGTGCACCATGTCGATCCCCGGCGTAGCGTGGTGCCATACTACAATATTACGGGTCACAAGGACGTCAAAGACTATCAACGGCTTCTGCGCGATGTCCGGGACTACCGTCTTGCGGGCCTGATCCTGGTCGGCCCTGTGTGTACAATGCCGCTTTTCGATGTGCCGCCATTCACAGACCATTCATTGCCAATTGTGCATGTGGGCATGCCCGGTGCACGGCTCACCGGCGTGATCACATTGCCGGTTGATCCTTGCGGCTTTTTGCGGAAAGCGCTTGATGAACTTGCTGGCCAGGGCTGTAAACGCGTGGCGGTGATCGATGTTCCGGGATCCCTGGTCTTTGAAGCGGGTCTTGCCCGATCCGAGATTGAAAAACGGGGGATGTCCACCCGGCCGTACTGGCTGTTGAGTATTGATCACCGGACCAGCGCCACCGCCAAAAACGTCTTGCACCTCCTGATGGTGGCGCGGGGCGAGGATCGTCCGGATGCGGTGGTGATCGAGAATCCGTTCCTGGTGGAGCATGCCACGGAAGGGTTGGCGGCGGCCGGCTTGCGGATACCGGAAGAGCTCAAGGTGATTGCCGGTGGCAATTACCCGTATGTGGGCCGGAGTTGCGTACCGGTCAAATGGCTTGTGTCGGATATCCGGGAAATGATGCGGCAATGCCTTGTGGGCATCGATGCCCGACGCCGCGGTGAACTTGTTTCCCTTTTGCCGCCGATCACGGATCTGTTTGAAATCGAAATCGCGGTGGGCGATCCGCTGCAGCAATTGGTGCAGGAGCAGAGGGAAACTGTTTTTGCGAAGAAAAGGAAACAATAAAGGGTCACAGCAGAAGGGGGAGTATGATGAAGCCGATACTGCATAAGATGGGGTGGCTGGCGGCGATGATCGTAGGGTTGATAAGCGGGGCGGGTCCAACCGTGAGCGAGGCCGTACCGCCGGTGGCTGGCTACGTCTGGTGGCTGGATGCGGCCGATTCGGGCTCGATGACGCTGAGTGGCAGTTCGGTGACGACGTGGAGCGACAAGAGTAGCCGCGGTATCAACCTCATTCCGGTAACGGCTGCGCCGACTCTTGTCCCTGCTGCGCTGAACGGCCTGCCCGTGGTTAACTTTAACGGCGTCGACCAGGCGTTCCTTAATGTGGCGGCGCAGCCGTTCTCTGCCTCAGGCCCGTCCACAGTTTTCATGGTGGCGCAATTCGGCAAACCGGCATCCGAGCAGGACATTCTGACCGCCGGGAATGGGGGGCGGACTTTTCGGCAGATATATACCGATACCAGCGGAATAGGACTGTGGTCGGGGCCTACTACTTCTGTTGGGAACCCGAACTATACCGTCGGCAGCAATCAGGTGATAGGGGCGGTATTCAACGGTAACGGGGTTGCGGGCGACAGCGTTATTGACATTATCGATCCAGTGCTCGGCACCAATTCGGTAACGGGACTGGTTCCTTCCGGCTTGACAGATCCTGTCGGAATAGCGGTTGGCTGCAGCATCTACAGTGAGCCTTTATACAACTTCTACTCGGGCAACATCGCCGAAATTCTGGTGTATAACAGCGCATTGACGCTGATGGAAAGGCAGCAGGTCGAGGATTACCTTCATAGCAAATGGTTTGGCGGTGGTGGGGCGTCAGTTCCGGCGATCACAAACCTGGCCGCAACGGGCGTGACGTCAACCGGCGCCACCCTCAACGGCACACTCATCTCTACTGGCGGCGCGCCGACCACCGTTTTTGTGTATTGGGGCAAGACCGATCAAGGCACCAATAAGGGCTTATGGGACAAGGTCGTCCAGTTCTCAGGGACGGCGGCCGTCGGGGCGTACAACACGAATGTTGCGCTTGGCACGCCCTACGTCGCCTACTATTATCGTTATGCGGCTAGCAACTTCGCCGGTGAAGTATGGTCGGATCCTGTATCGACGTTCATCGCGGGCTCGGTCGTGAGCAGTAAAACACCGCCGGTGGCTGGCTATGCCTGGTGGCTTGATGCAGCCGATCAGAGCACAATGGTGCTGAGTGGCGGTTCGGTGGCGTCCTGGAAGGACAAAACCGGCAGCGGTATTGATGTCAGCCAGTCAAATTCGGGCGCGCGTCCGACCCTGATCCTGGCTGCGCTCAACAATATGTCTGTGGTCAACTTCGACGCAAACAGCTTGCAACACCTTTTTAACGCCTCAGTGCAGCCTTTTTCGGTATCCGGCCCATCGACAGTCTTCATGGTGGCGCAGTGCGGCAAGGAAGGCATTGATCCCGCCATTGGGGCCTCTCCATGCTCGGCAGGGACGGGGGGGGAGACCTTCCGGCAGATCTATTTCGACAGTAATGGGATCGGGGTATGGTCAGGCGGCGGTTCGGCGGGGCAGAACCCCAACTACACAGGTGGCTCATATGTTGTGCTCGGCGTGGTGTTCAACGGGGACGGTGTTTTGGGTGACAGTGTCATCGAAATTTTCGGTACCAATTCGGTTCAGGCCACAATTCCGACGGGTCTGCTGGATCCCGTTGCCATAACGGTCGGCTGTGGAAATTATGAGAATCCGGCGGCCGCTCCGTACTCGGGAAACATTGCTGAGATTGTGGTTTACAACAGCGCCTTGTCCGAATCTGATCGCGTTCAGGTAGAGGCGTACCTATACACCAAGTGGTTCCTATCACCCACTTCTTCCGGAACGATTTTCGCTGTCAGGTAAATGATCCGTCAAACAAGTTGACATATGAAAGAGGAGTTTCTTTTTTATGATTCGATTGTTGAAGGTGGGAACGCCTCATACATGCGTCGCGGCAGGGTGGATGTTGGCCATGGGCGTTCTGTTGTCCTTTGCGGAGCGGAACGTCATGGCTCAAGTGGTCGCGGCGGATTATTTCGTCGCCACGAATGGCGCCGATAGTTATTCCGGCGCCGAAGTGGCGCCGTTTGCAACGGTGGGCAGGGCCCGTGATGCGGTGCGGGCAAGGATTGCGGCGGGCCTGACCGGGGACATCACAGTTCTGATCCGCGGCGGGGAATACGAATTGGCTGAAACCCTCGTTTTCGGCCCTGATGATTCGGGGACGGCGCAGCATTCGGTCACCTATGCGGCCTATCCGGGCGAGACGGTCATCCTCAGTGGCGGGCAGAAGGTCACGGGCTGGAAACAAGGTGCAGGGGAATTGTGGACGGCAGAGGTGACCGAGGTCACGGCGGGGAATTGGTATCCCCGGCAGATGATCGTCAACGATACGCGCAGGCCCAGGGCCAGGTCACCCAATCAGGGCTATTATTACGGTATGGCCAGTGCCGATGGCACTTCCTTCACATTTCCAGGCGGTCAACTCGGGACGTGGGCCCGGCCTGATAAGGTCGAAATCGTGGCATTGGTGGAATGGATGTCCTCCCGCACGCCCATTCACGGTATCGATGTGCCTGCGAATAAGCTGATGTTTCCGTCAGTCGCCCCGCCGGAGCCACCGCTGGTCAATCCGTTTTCATTAGGCCATATCATCGGCAATATGGCCAACTGGCCCTATTACTTTGAGAATGCATTTGAGATGCTGGACACTCCGGGAGAATGGTATTTGAATTCCGAGTCCGGCGCGCTTTTCTACTGGCCTATGCCGGGGGAGACGCTTGATACGTTGCAGGCGATTGTGCCCAGGCTGCAAACCCTGATCAAGGTGGAGGGCACGCCGGAGCGTCCTGTCAGTAATATTCATTTCGATCATCTCAACCTGGCGCACACCCAATGGGTCATACCCCCGCAAGGATTCAGGCCGGAAAAAGCGGGTGGGTTTGAGCGAACCACCAATGGGGTGGTTCAGGTGGATGATATGCCCCACACAGGGTATGAAGCCCTGCCCGCCGCCGTGCAGTTCGCGCAGGCGCTCCGGTGCAGCGTTACCCGCTGCCGCCTGTCCCACACCTCCGGGGGCGGCATTCTTCTGGGGGTTGGCTGTGCGGGGAATTCAGTTCAGGGCAATGCGATCACCGATATCGGCGGAACAGGGATTCAGGTGGGCGGGTTTGATCCCTTCCCGGTGGTGCCGCAAAACATTCCGAAAGACAATGACATCTCGAACAACCTGATCAGTCGCTGTGCGCAGGAACATCTGGGCTGCGTCGGGGTATTCGCGGGGATCACGGATCACACCGTTGTTTCCCACAACCTCATTCGCAATCTGCCGTACACCGGGATTGACATGGGCTTCTGGTGGGATCGCTCCGTGACGGGCTGCAAAAGCAATGTCGTCGAATACAATCATATCCATCATGTCGTGCAACGGCTTGCCGATGGCGGGGGGATCCACACGCTCGGCTATCAGCCCGGCAGCATTATTCGCGGCAATCTGGTTCATGATATTCTGCATTACTCCGGCGTGGCGGACACCCACGGGATCTTTTTCGACAATGGCAGCAAAGGCTTCAGGGTCGAAGGGAATGCAATCTATGCCACCAGCGATGCGCCCTTCCGGTACAATGACAGCTATGCCGAGGATCTGAGCTGGGGGGCAAATGACCTCACGGCTCATGCGGCCACTCCTTTGGCGGTTGACGACGCGGTTGGCGAGTGGGCCTGTCTCCTGCAATCCGCATCCCAGGCAGGGTTGGAAGCGCCGTATTGGAAAGACCTGTTGGGGCAGGAGCGGCCGGAAATAACGTTAATTGCCAATTCTGCCGCTACGGGCGTGACCGCGACAGGCGCCACCCTCAACGGTTCACTCATCTTCACCGGCGGGGTGCCGACCACTGTTTTTGTGTATTGGGGCAAGACCGACCCGGGCACCAATAAGGGCTTATGGGACAAGGTCGTCCAATTCTCCGGAGCGGCGACCATCGGGACATATAGCACGAATGTATCGTTCAAATCGTCCTGTGCGGCGACATATTTTTATCGTTACGTGGCCAGCAACGCTAACGCTGAAGTGTGGTCGGAGCCGGTCTCATTGTTCATTGCGGGTCCGGCCGGGAGTAGCAAAACGCCGCCGGTGGCCGGCTACGGCTGGTGGCTGGATGCGTCCGATCTGGACTCGATGGCGCTCAGTGGCAGTTCGGTGACGACGTGGATGGATAAGAGCGGGAGTGGGATCAACCTGGACCAGGCTTCCGCAGCCAACCAACCCGCCTTGGTGACGCAAGTCTTCTCGAATGGTCTGCCCGCCGTCTATTTCGCTGGCAGCAACTGGCTGGAGAACGCCTTGGCGCAGCCCTTTACCGGGGCCATCCATACCGTTTTTGCGGTTCTGCAACTTACCAAACCCGGCGCGGAACAGGAACTCCTGGACACGTTCCCGTTCGGGGTGAACCGCCGGTTGATTTTTCTGGATTTATCCGGTGTCTCGATTTACCGCGGAGCGGGAGGTGGCTGGGTCGCGAATGGAAACTACAGCTCCAGTCCGTTGGCTGTGTTCTCTTCGATCTGGAATGGAGGCAGCAGTGCGGTCTGGATCGATGGCTCCAATCAGGTTGCCAGCTCGATGTCCACTGACACATCCATCGGCGCTTCGGTGTCGCTGGGCGCCCAGGAAAGCAGAGGAAGCGGATTCCCTCCTCAGAATTTCTATGAGGGTTACATCGGTGAGGTTCTGGTTTACAACAGCGCGTTATCCCCGACCGATCGCGCGAAGGTAGAGGCATACCTGCACACCAAGTGGTTCCTGCCGCCCTCCGCTTTTAATACCGGAACCCAGATCCTCGTCCGCTAGAACCCGGCTCGAAACAAGAAATGCCCTGCGGAAAAACTTGTGATAAGGATCATGTTAACTATCTTTGAGTCAACAAACGATGTAGTGATGACAAGGAGTGCCTGACGCTTGCGAGAATTTTCCCTCCTTCTTAAGCCTGCGGGAGCTGATTGCAATCTGCGGTGCGGCTATTGTTTCTACCTCAAGAAAGCGGGCCTGTATCCCGGCGTTTCCCGGCACCGGATGACGGACGAGGTGCTCGAGCAGGTCATCGGGTCATTCATGCGCACGGAGCAGTCTCCCTATTGCTTTGCCTGGCAGGGGGGAGAGCCCCTGTTGATGGGCCTCGATTTTTTCAAAAGGGTGACGGCTTTGCAACGGCAGCATGGTCGGCCGGGTGCGGTTGTGGTCAACAGCCTGCAGACCAATGGCACGCTGATCGACGACAACTGGGCGCGTCATTTCGCTGAATATCAGTTCTTGCTGGGGGTGAGCCTGGATGGACCTGAGGCGATTCATGATCACTATCGGAACCAGGGCGAAGGGCTCGGTAGTCATCGTGATGTCATGAAAGGTATCGATGCCTTAAAACGAGCCCGGGTCGAATTCAATATCCTGACAGTGGTCAGCCAGGCCAACGTGAAAAGGGCTGAAGAGGTTTACCGGTATCTGGTAGAGCAGGGGTTCATGCATCACCAGTATATTGAATGTGTGGAGTTTGGCGCAGGGGGGGAACGGCTGCCCTTTTCAGTCTCGGCAGAACAGTGGGGCGGGTTTCTTTGCGAACTCTTTGATCTTTGGTATCCCGCCGACACGCATCGGGTTTCTGTCCGTTTATTCGATTCGATTCTAATGCGTATGGTCGACGGGGTGGCCAATGTCTGCAGCCTCGGAACCGATTGCCGGAAATACCTGGTTGTGGAGCATAACGGGGACATCTATCCGTGTGATTTTTTTGTTGAGCCCGCCCTTAAGCTCGGGAATATTCAGCAAGGGGATTGGTCCCTGTTTTGGGATCACCCCCGGTTTAAGGAATTCGGCGCGGGCAAAGCGAAGTGGAATGCCCGGTGTGCCGGTTGCGCTTACCTGTCTTTGTGCGGGGGAGACTGTCAGCGACACCGCTATGATTTTGGAAGAAACCCGCCGGTATTAAGTGCGTTGTGTGCGGGCTGGAAATTGTTTTTTGAGCACACTCTGGTGCGCTTCCAGCAACTTGCGGGTGATATCCGGCGCGAGCGGGAGGAAACTGAAAAGGCCATGCGGCGCAAGTCTGTGGCGGCACGCCTGGGCGATGGGATGAGGGTGGGGCGAAATGAACCCTGTCCTTGCGGGGGCGGAAAGAAATTCAAGAAATGCTGTGGGAAGCGCTAGTGATAAGGATCATGTTATGAAGCCGTCATTCAATGTGTTGCACATTATTTCCGACCAGCATCAGGCGGATATTATGGGTTGTGCCGGGCATGCGCAGGCGATCACGCCGAATCTGGACCGGCTGGCCGGCGAGGGGGTTCGCTTCGCCCACGCCTATACTCAGAATCCGATCTGCACACCCAGCCGGACCAGCATCTTGTCCGGGCAATATTGCCACAACCATGGCTATTATGGACTCGCCGGCCCGCGGCCGGCCGCCTTGCCGAGTTTTCTGTCTCATTTCAAGGGTAACGGGTATCGCACGGCGGCGATCGGTTGCATTCACACTCCCAATGATCCCCGAAACTGGCTGGAGACGCATGTCGACCGCTTCCTTGATTACTTCGAATCCGTGGAAGGCCGGAGTTGGGAGACGCCCTTCTATGATGAGCTTCGGGCCCGAGGTATCATGGAACAGGAGGACAATCGCTATTTTTTCCAACATCCGGAACTGGGTACTGAAGGACGCCCCTCGTTGCTGCCGTACCACGATTCGCAGGAGGCCTGGGCGACGCGGGAGGCGATCCGCTTCATGGGTGAGAATGAAGCCCGTCCGTTTTGTATACAAGTGGCTTTTCAACGGCCCCATCAACCTTTCACGCCAGCGCGTGAATTCTGGGACTTGTACCCCGATGATCTGACGTTGCCGCCGACACTCAATCAACCGCCGACGCATCGCCCGCCGCATTTTCAACAGGCGTGGCAAGGCTTCCATTGCAACAGGGGCGCGCTGGCGCCACGGACGTTTGAGGCGATGGCACGCCGCCTGTGGCATGGGTATCTGGGCTGCATCTCCCAGGTCGATCATGCCGTTGGCGAACTGCTGGTATTCCTGGAACGCACCGGTTTGGCCGCCAACACTATCGTTGTGTATCATGCCGACCACGGTGGCTATAGCGGTACCCATGGGATTCAGGAAAAGGCGCCGGGCATCTGTTCGGAAGCGGTCTGCAAGGTGCCCTATCTATGGCGCGTGCCGGGTCTTGCCCTACCCGGCAAAGCATGTGAGCAGCTGGTTGAGAGCGTCGACCTGGCACCGACCGTGGTCTCGCTTTGCGGGCTGCCGCCCATGGATACGGTGGATGGGATGGATCTCACCCCCCTGCTTTGCGGGGACGCGCCGCTCCTGCGGGAGGTGGCGGTGACGGAGAATCCCTGGAGCAAGGCGCTACGTTGGAAGCAATGGCGGTTTGTGCATTACCAGCCGGAGATGTTCGGCGGCCAGGATATCGGGGAACTCTACGATCTGGAGTTGGATCCTGACGAAACCACTAATCTTTACTCCGTTCCTGAACACCGCGAAACGTTGCATCAGTGCCGGCGATTACTGCTGGAGTGGCTCATTCGCACCACGCGCAACAAAACGATATGGCCGCCCCCCGCGCCTTTTGAGATTACCGGTCTCTATGATTATCACATTGCCGCTGACGGCAAGGCGGCGAATCGGGTAGGGCCACAATCACTCCAGGCACAGGGCCTGCTTCACTATCTGTGAGTGGCACTCGTGTCCAAAATATATCGGTTATACGACTGGATTTCCCCTGAGAATTTTTTTTGCCGTTCCGATGTTTGTTTCGCGTTACGATGGTGTTAGGCGGCGGTTAAAAGTCGGTGCGAGACGCAATTCTCTTGGAATCATCGTGGCAACATGGAAGAGTGAAACCCAAGGCGTGTAAGCCTGCGTCCGATGAGATACAACTGGAAAACCGCGCACAGCATAGAACGCATCATGAAATATGTTGCGGTAGGTGGCTTGACGTTCGCCTTGGATCTGCTGTTGCTTTTCGTCTTTATCGACTGGCTTTCGTGGAATTACATCCTGGCGACGGGTCTCGCCTTTGCGGTCGCGGTATCGATTAACTATTTTATGGATCGCCGCTGGGTGTTTACCGGCACCTTAAGATCAGTGCAGGCGGGGTATTTTGTCTTTATGGCCATTGCCTGTATTGGCGCGGTGATTGCAATGGCAGGGATGTCCATCCTGGTCGGTGTCTACCATCTCCATTATTTGTATGCCCGGGTGGCCATCGCCAGCATGGTAGGCATTTGGAACTATCTGATGAACCTCTATGTGAACTTCAAGGTTGCTGGAAAACATTAGGTATCTCTCTGCGGTTAGACAAAATCCTGTGGCGACCGCAGGGTTTTTGCATGCTGAATTCTTTGGTTGGACTTCCATCATAGGTTTTTTTCTATGATCTTTTTCACATAGGCAGGCATGTCTTGTTGAAGTTCCTGTGTTTTCTTCTTCAGTCGGTCATACACTTCGACTTCAGGTCCAGACCACATGATATCCATTCGTCGTGCAGCCCGCATGGCAATGTGCGTATAATCATCGGGATACGCCCAATAGCAGTTACGGCAGATCTTCCCATCCTTCTGTTCAATCCAGTTCGCGCAGTGTTCGCAGGACCAAGACTTAGCTCTGTTTGCCGATCCACAAAGGAGCATGAAATTCTTGGGGGCTTGATCCTTGCTGTCATCATCACCCGCAACTTCAAAGGGGATACGATGGTCAATTTGCAGGTCTCTCTCTGCGAAATCTTCGAGATAGATCGCGCAGTGTGCGCCATCCATCTCAATCAGCTGTGCCTTAAGTTTTTTGGAGAAAGCTGTGCGGCCACCAGATCGACCAAATCGAACCTTGCCTGGATCGCCGAAAGTATATGCACCGATCTTTCGGCCTGTTGAGCCTGGCACGCGCGTCGTCACAAGAGGAATTCCCTCTTCGCGTACATCGCGAGCAGCTCGTGGCGGGTGGTCGTACCCGTACTTTTTTTTGAGTTCCTCGGTGGTGATGTGGCCATGTTTTAAGATATGGTCAATGACCGGTCGAGGACGTTTCGCAGTGACCATTTCACACAGTTTCACGAATTTCTTTGGAAGTTTCAGTTTTGTCATCGTGCCTCCAGTAGGCACATCTGTTCGCTGTGCGTGAATTGGTAGATCATCTTCGGCTTAACCAGCTCCTTCGACAATGCGGGGGAAAGGTACAGGGATTCAACTGTTGCATCGTTGCGCCCTAGAAGAGTTGCCTGCGATGAACGTCCCGCTTCCAATTCCATGTGTGTGAGGTTCAGGTGTTCGGGAAGACTGATGCCATGAACTTTGTCTCCTGTGCGTCCGTCATAACTCACAATATATCTGATTTTCTTGGCGTTAAGTTGTTCGAGGACCTCAACAAATTCACAGAATTGGACACTGGCCAGATAGCGAGTGTCGCGGTTTCCGCAAACGCCTTGGTATGGCGGATCCATATAGACCAAGTCGGAAGTGCTCGCCTGAAGGACGACATCCCGGTAGTTTCTTGAGGAAAAGGTTGTCTTGCCTTTCAGGAGGTAGGATGCCCCGAAGATTTGTTGACGCATGGTTGAGGGGGTCGTCCCCCTCCGCCGGTTATCCGGGCTCTGATTGAATTCCCCGTTGGCGTTATAACGTACAGATGCTTTGACGCATCGGGCGAGCAAGTAGAGAAAGCAGTCCGGCTTTCCGGTCAAGTTGAAGTCGTCTCGAATCTTATTGTAGTATGCCTTCGGATCATCGAGTTGTGCCCGCCAAAGTGTCTCGTACTCCTTTGCCAATATGTCGGGCGTGTTGATGATGTCGCGCCATAGATCAACGAGAGGCTTGTTCAAGTCGTTGATGTGGAAACGACTTGCTTTTTCATCTGCGGCAGCCGCAAGCGAAATCGCGGCAGATCCCGCAAACGGTTCATGCAGGGTTTCAACATGGGCAGGGAAGTACCGCAAGATGTCGCGCGCCAAGTTGCGTTTGCTCCCTTGATAGGGTATCGGATGAGGAACATTCATATTGGAAATCTAAACCTATAATCACACGAATTCAATTCCATAACATCCCTCGGTCTGGCAAGCATTGTAGACGGCCGCCAGATTTTCCAGCGGGGCGCAAGGGGGGAGATTATTTCCTTCCTGCAGCAGGAACCGGCCGCCTTCCATAACGCCGGAATGCAGGATCTGGCATGTCCGCGCGGCGCAGGCTTCCGGGGTGCCCTGCATCAGAAGGGAGATTTCCGGGCCACCGCAAATTTCAACATCCGGTCCCAGCGCCTGACGCAGGGCGCTGTGATTGACCGGAAAGCCGGTGTCAAAAGAGGTGATGCCGAGTTCCCGCGCCAGCAACGGGAAATGACGGGTTGCGTCACCGCAGAGATGGCATGCGCGCTCGACCTCGACGGTGGGGGGCAGAAACATCTCGCTGAACCAGAGTTTATGGGCGGGGAGCACCACCTCCTCAAGCATTTCGGTGCTGATCAACTGGACGGAATCATCGGCCATCCAGCCCCCGTGTTTAGGGGTCAGCGCTTCGCCTGCCAATCGGCACAGGGCGCGATTGCGGAGAATGACCGCGCGGGTAATCGTCAGGAGCAACTCGCGGGCTTTGGGCGGATCCATCCCGAGCAACACAAAGATGTCTTCGCCGAAGAGGTTGGTTGCGACGGTCAACGGGCCATCAAATCCTAGCGTGAAGGGACCCACTGTGCCCTTGCGTCCGGCATAGGTGAAGGACTGTGCGGCCCGGTCAAGGACTTCGCGGGCATGCAACTGTTCCATCAGCCAAACGTTCTTAAGAGGATTTGAAAAATCGCGAGCCAGAAAATCATCAACGTCGTCCAGATTAAAAGGCGTTTCCGTACAGGCAACCTGGCCGGGATTGAACCGCACAGGCGCACCGAAATAGGCGGCGTCGTAGGTGTTGTGGGTCTCGACCCAGAACCACCACGCCTCCGGAATCGTCCATTGCACGTCGCAGTAATGGCTGAGCGTCGTAGCCAGATATTCGATGAACCGGGACTGGACTGTCATGGCAACCTGCGGGTCTTTCGCCACTTGTTCGAAGGAAAACCCTTCCGGGTTCAACTCCGGATTCAGGACAATGATGCGGGTGTTGACATTCCAGCGCAAAGGAACGCGAATGGGTTTCCGTTCGGCATAGGCTTTCCATAAAGCCGTCTTTTCATCGTGTGAGGGTTCTTTGTTCATGTTGACACCATAGTCAGGTAAAGCTATAGTTTTCCCCTTGTGTATACAACAGAAATATAGACCTAAGAGAAGGCTGATTATGAAAAAAATAGTGATGATGGTTGCAGTGATGGTTGGGTTGGTGGCGCTTGTCCAGGCGCGGCCGACGGTGGATAACGAGGAATTTGTCGGTCCATTTCCCAGTTGGGCAAACGTCAAGCGTGACTTTGGCGCGGTGGGTGACGGCAAGGCAGATGATACCGCCGCCATTCAGAAGGCCCTCACGACCTTCTGGCAGAAATCCCGTGTGCTTTATTTTCCCGCCGGGACCTATCGTCTCACCAAGGGGTTGGAGTTGGCTGGGACCGGCTGTGGTATGATCATCGGTGAGGATCCTGCCAAGACCATTCTCAAGTGGGATGGGGAAGACAATGGCGTCATGCTGATGTGCAACGGCGTCCACCATACAAAATTTTCACGTTTGACTTGGAACGGCGGTGGGAAGAAAGGTGTGAGCGCGGTGTTTCATGGTTGGGATGGGCATTCTTCGGGTGTGGGCACGGCGTTGGAACACTCGGACGAAATCTTTGTGGATGTCGCCCTTGGCATTCGCGCCGGAAAGCCGCACTTCATGGATGCCGAGAGTTCGGTGATCCGGTGCCGCTTCATCCGCTGTACGGAAGCGGGTGTACGCATCCAGAGCTTCAACGCGTTGGACTGGTTCGTCTGGGACTCGGAGTTTGAAGATTGCGCGGTGGGGATCACCAATGATCCCGGTGCGGGGCATTTCCACGCCTATCGCAACATATTCCGCCGTTCCAAGGTGGCCGATATTGCGATCCGCAATGCCGAGTATTTCGGTATCCGCCACAATCTTTCACTGAATTCAAAACGCTTCCTGGAATGCCGTTTCGTTGACGGCTGGGCGGTTCCCACAACGGTTCAGGGCAATACGGTGGTGGACTCCACGGAGCCGGCCTCCATCCTGATTGGCAATGCCGGCCCGACCATATTTCTCGACAATGTCATCAAGAGCGCCGCCAGTGTGACCAACGGGCCGGGCATGGTGCTTGAGACCAAGGTCGAGGGTGACTATGTGGCCGTCGGGAACACGTTCACGGTCGCCAATCCCATTAAAGCCCGCGGCCGGTTCATCGAACTACAGACCAAGGTTGTCGACGCCAAGAGCATTGTCCTGCCGGAGTTGACCGGCGCGGTGACGCCCAGGAATCTGGATCGGAAAATATTCGAGTGTGATAACGGCACGAATCTTCAGGCGGTGATCGAGAAAGCCGCGGGATACAAAGGCAAGCGGCCGGTCATCCATTTCGCCCGCGGCACTTATGCGCTCAGCAAAACCATCACCGTACCGGCCGGGCTTGACGTGCAGTTTGTCGGGGACAGTGGTTCCGAAAGCACGGTGCTGCAGTGGGCTGGCGGCACTAACAATCCCGGCCCGATGATGGTTCTGGCAAGTCCGGCGCGCGCGACTTTCCGTGACCTCCAGATTGCAGGGTGCGCGGGTACGACTGTGGGCTTGCAGGTGCTGAATGCAGATCAGCCGGGCGCCCGCATTTCCGGGGACGGGCTCGAAGTGATCGGCGGTTTGGGATTGCTGGCCAATGGTTTGGATCAGGCGGATATCAGCTTCCGTTCCTTCTACCACATGGGCTGTGACACCAGTATCAAGGTGGTGGGCGGGCCGCTCGCGGCGGCTGGGAAGCCGCATCCGGGGCGCGTCGTCCTTTTCGGCGGGGCTTCCAGTAACAACCGGTATTCCTATGATGTGGCCAATGGCGGGCGGTTGATGGTCCAGGATACCTGGTATGAAGGGGCGCCGCCGACGTTTCTCCACATGACGGGCTTCGGCACGTTCACCATGAGCGGCGCCATGATCGCCCCGGGCCGGGCGGCTCCGAATGCGGCTCCAACGGATCCCTCCTTTGCCGGCGTGGCGTTGGAGAACTTCAACGGGACGGCGACGTTCCTCTCGACGGTGTTCGGTACGAAGGTGGTCGTCGCCGGGGAAGGCAAAAACGCCAGCGTAATGCTGATGGGGGTTCAGCCCGGCGAAGAGAATATGTTCGTGGCGCCGCCGTCGGAATCGCATGTGGCGCTTCTTCAATCCCGCCGGTACGCGCGTCCCGATGAGGGGCTGCCGGAAACCCGTCCTGTTCCCAACATCGGGAAGCCCGATGCTGAGTGGATCCTGAAGATGCTCGAACAGGTGCGTACGGATATCCCGCGTTCGTTGATGACAATCCCCAAAGGAACCACGGATCTGCGTTTTTACCGCACCTCAGTCGTTGGCTGTGCGACAAATGTTCTGATTCAGGCGAACTGATATCAGGGGTAAGGGGCCAGATGAGTCCGGGTTTTCTCCTAGGTTTTGACGGAGGCGGAACCAAAACCGCTGCGGTTCTGGCGGATTTGTCGGGGCGTATTCTGGCCCGGTCACGGGTGGGTGGCTGTGCCATTATCGGTGCGCCGCATCCTGCCGCCGCTGAAGTGATGCGTTCTGTTGGCCGTGTTCTTTGCGCCCAGGCCGGCATTGCGCCTCAGGACATCCTGGCGGCCGGCATCGGGTTGAACGGGATTGATTTTGCGGATGAGTACGAAGCGCAACTGGCCGGTGTGGCGGCTGCCATGGAATTGCCGGAAGCAAGTATCACGCTGGTGAACGACGGCATTCCGGCCTTGTGGGGCGCCACCACCGCCCCGGCGGCCGCCATTATTCAACACGGCACCGGTTTCACCGCCGCCTGGCGTTCTCGACCGGGCGCTGAGCAGTTGTTTGATCATCTCAATAACGGCAAGCAGTTTGACCTGCGTGACCAGCTTCCCATTGCCGTGAGCCGGATGCTGGATGGCCGCCTGCCGGAGACGCCCCTGCTGGACGCGGCCTTGAAACATTACGGGATCGCGGATCGCACGGCTTTTCCCGATCTGCTTTACCGCGGGAAAGTCCCTTGGTCATTGATGGCAACGGCAGTTCCCCTGATCACGGACGCCTGGGAAGCCGGCGATCCGGTGGCCACGCAACTGGCGGAACGGGCGGCGGAGGATTACGCGCGAACCGCAACGGTCATGCTCGCCAGGACGGGGTCGAAGGCGGCGACGCTGGCCCTGGGCGGTGGCGGGTTCCGCGTGGCCGGACACCGGTTCCGGGAATTCGTAAGCCAGCGTATCCGGGCCGCCAATCCTGCGGCGAATGTCGTCATGGCCCGGCTTCCTCCAGAGCTGGGCGCGATTCTCATGGCGGCCCACCGGGTGGGATTGGTGGTGGAGCCGCTGTTCACCGCCTTCGCGCAGCAGACGCCGACCATTCCTGCCTCGCTGGCCCGGCTGGCAGTGGAAATTCAGCCCACCGCTGGGACATTGGGCGAATCGCTGGCGGCCCGTATTCTCTGCGGGATTCGCGAGGCGGCTAGTGCCCGGCGTCCGTATTATTTGGGTTGTCCCGGCGGCCGTTCCCCGCGGGGAACCTATCTTGCCCTGGGGCGGCAGGTGGCGGCAGCACGGATGAGTCTGGCCCATGTGGTCATTGTCATGATGGATGATTATGTGATTCCGGATAACGCCGGGGGCTTCGTCCATTGTGCCGGTGAGGCGCATTACAGTTGCCTGCGGTTCGCCCTTGAAGAGATCTGGAAGCCCCTGAACGCCGGTCTTCCGGAAACGGATCGGTTATGCCGCGAGAATGTCTGGTTGCCGGACCCGCAGAACCCCGACGCCTATGAAGCCCGCCTGCAGGCGGCGGGGGGCATCGACCTGTTCATTATTGCCTCCGGCGCTTCGGACGGGCATGTGGCTTTCAATCCGCCCGGCAGTCCGGCGGACTCGGCTACGCGGGTGATCCCGCTGGCCCCGACGACGCGGCGCGATAATCTGGCGACCTTCCCGGAATTCGAAGGCCGGTTGGCTGATGTTCCGGCGTTCGGGGTGTCGGTTGGCCTTGGTACCATTGCGCGCCTTTCCCGTGAAGTGGTGTTGATTATGCAGGGCGAGAACAAGCGGGAGGCGTTACAACGCCTGTCGGCCTGTTCGGGTTTTGATCCGGCCTGGCCAGCCAGTGTCATTCACCTCTGCCGTCAACCCCGACTGCTGATTGATCAGGCGGTGGCCCAGGCCTGGCCGGTGGAGAAGGCATGATGATTCCGCGCACCTCCTTCTCCCCTCCTGTCAGTCTGGAGCAGCTTCACGGTATCGAGGAGGCTGCCATACGGATTCTGGAAACCGCCGGACTGGAGATTACCAATGCGTGGCTGGTGACGCGGTTGGCTTCCATCGGGTTCCGTGCTGATGCCGCCGGGCGGTTCCGGATTCCTCGTGCTGAGACGCGCCGGTTTATGGATGAGGCGCGGCGGCGGCACGGCAATCACTTTTCTGTCGAGCCTGCGCCCATGCCTGTTGAAACCACCGCGCCACGGATTTCCCTCGATCCCAGTTGGTATGCCTTGTATCTGCTGGATCCGGCGACAGAAAAGATTTCCCCGTTCACTGCGGCGAGCTTGGCGCAGGCGCTGCACCTGGTGGAGTCGTTGAAGGGCGAAAAGGTGCAGGGATCCTGGGTAGGCCAGCCGGACGACGTGCCCGGTCCGTTACGCCCGGTCATGCAATACTGGCTGGCGGGTCAATGCCTGAGCGAGCCGCGTTTGGACAATCTGTTGCAATCGCCCTTGTCATTGCCCTTCGAACTGGAGATGGCGGAGGCCTTGGGCAAACCGATTCGGACGGGTGTGGCGCTCGGCTTCAGTCCGTTGCGGCTGGCCGGTGAATCCGTGGATTGTGTGGTGGCCGCCCGAGACCGGTTCACCGAGATCTATGTTGGCAGCATGCCTTCTGTCGGGGCCACGGCGTCGATTCATCTGGGCGATGCGTTCGCGCTGACGGTTGCCGAAACAGTGGGGGGCGCCCTTCTGCTTGAGGCGGCGCTAGAGAAGCCCGCCGGCTTTGGGGTTTACCTTTTCCCGGCGGATTTGCGCACGCTCATGCAGACCTTCGGCTCGCCGGAAGCCTATCTGCTGCAACTCATGTCGGCTGAAATTTCGGCATTTTTCCGTGGGGAAGCCTGGCAGCCTCTCACAGGGGATCTGCATATTTCAGCATGCGTCCCCGGAATGCAGGCGGCGACCGAAAAGGCGGCGATCTTCACGCCCGGCGCCCTGTTCGGGATGCGGCATTTCACGGGGGCGGGAATATTGGGGACGGATGAAATTTTCAGTCCGGAACAATTGATCTATGATCTCGAGACCCGCGATCATGTGCAGCGGTTGGTGGCCGGGTGGGAAGCGACGTGTGACCCGGTGCGGGCACTGGAGGATGTGGTGGCGGCGCGTGAATTTGGAAGTTTTGCCGCGCTCGACAGCACGGCGGAATGGCATCGTGAAAGCTATTGGACACCAAAACTGTTTTACCGCGGATCCTATGGGCGGTGGCGGACGTCCGGTCAACGCTCCGAGCAGGAGCGGGTGCGGGACCGGTTGCAGGAATTAATACAGAGGCCGATGTATGAGGCGCCGGGCGACCGGCGTCAGGCATTGGATGGCATTCTGGCCCGGGCTCAGACGGCATTGGGAACCTCGTATCAGGTTCCGAAACTCTAACCTTTGCAGGGAGATCATGATGAAATCAGCCATTAACATTACCATTGTCGGTGCGGGGAGTTCCTATACGCCGGAATTGATTGAGGGCTTGCTCGCGCTGGATGAACAGGAAATCCCGGTGCGCGAACTCCGGCTGCATGACCTGGATGCGCACCGGCTTGAAATCATGACCGGGCTGGCGCGACGGATGCTGACGCACAGTGGACGGCGAGTGGTGATTACTGCCGGAACCGATTTGGCGACGCAGTTGCGCGCGGCTGATTTCGTGATCACCCAGATCCGGGTGGGCGGTATGGATGCCCGGTACCTGGATGAATCCATTCCTCTGAAATACGGAATTATCGGGCAGGAGACGACCGGACCGGGTGGCATGTTCAAGGCGTTGCGGACGATTCCACCCATGCTGGACATCGCTCGTACCGTGGAGCGTGTCGCGCCGGAAGCGTTCATCTTGAACTACACCAATCCCAGTGGCATCATTACCGAGGCCGTGTGCAATCATACCCGGGCGCGATTCATCGGCCTGTGCTCCGGGATTCCCGGTATTCAGGATCGTATTCAGGAAATCCTAGCGCCCCACTGGCCCAAGTTGAAGACCTATGGCGTTGGCCTCAATCACCTGGGGTTTATAAATCGTTATGTATCGGAGGGGAAGGATGTCACGCCTGAAGCGCTGGAGTTGCTGTACGAGAATTCCATCCGGCATGGCGGGATTGCCAATCCCGAATTATTAAAACTGCTGCATGCGGTGCCGATCACGTATGTGAACTACTATTTTCGGCGGGGACAGTGTGTGGCCGAGGCCAAGGCGAAGGGCAAGACGCGGGCCGAGGAGATTCGCGCGATAGAGGCAAAAATCATGGCCGAGGCGGCAGATCCCGGCTGTGTCTCCAAGCCGACCGAACTAAGCCGGCGGGGTGGCGGCGGCTATGCCTCCATTACCTTCCGGTTTCTGAAGGCGATTCTCAATGATCGGGGGGATGAACTGACCTGCTCCGTTTTAAACCGCGGTGCGGTGGAGGGGATTCCTGCTGATGCCGCCGTGGAGGTGGTTTGCCGGGTGGATGCGCGCGGGGCCACGCCGCTGCCGGTTGGGCCGATTCCGCTTAGCTTCCGCAGTCTGGTTCAGGCGGTGAAGGCTTATGAGACACTGACGGTTCAGGCGGCCATGGAACGCCGCCGTTCCCTCGCATTGGAGGCCCTTATCAGCCATCCGCTCTGCGGCGATCTCGATGTGACCCTTCCCATGTTGGATGAAATGCTTACGGCTCATCACTTGGATTACCGCTGAGCGCTTCAACAGGATTCGGTGAAATAGTTCTTTCTATATTTATATACAACTTGTATATATCAACGGCGTATGCATTTATTAAGGAGTAAAGTTTTGAAAATATTAATTCAAACCGAGGCGATGGAGATTGCCGTCGACGAACAGAGCGGCGGCATTGCGAGTTTCAAACTGTACGGCGAGGAAATGCTTGAGCAGGGGAGGGCGCCGCTGGCGGATGTGGCGTTGAATGGGGAACCACTGGACCTGCGGGTCGCTCCACACACCTGGACGAATATCTCGGACTATCCGCAAAACGGGATTGGCCCGGCGGTCAATGAGATGCATGCCTGCAAGTTTATTTCCCACTACACGGGATTCGGGCTGGATGTCACCCGCTCGGTGCGGGCCGTGCAACCGGATCAGGTATGCCTGACCTACACCGTGCAGCGGACCAAGGTTCGGACGCTGCCCGAATGCCCCGGCCCTGGCTGGGGCGCCATTGAAGCGCCGCTGCATGTGACCTCCCTCACCATGCCCTGTCTGCCGTGGAAATTATTCGGCGGCAACACGCACATGATGGCGCTCAATACCGGTAGCGCCGGTCCGAGCAATCACCTGGGCTATGAAAATGGTCCGGTTGCGAGTGTTAAGGCAACGGTCAATACCTGGTTCCGCCGCCAGTATTCCGCCGTTATGGGTTTCCCGGGCGCCATTTTCTACGACCCGCAGAGCGGGCATTGGCTGGCCATCTCCTGCCGCCGTCCGCAAATTGCCTACAACCTGAATCACGAAGCCGCCGGTGAGGGGGTGGCGTTTGACTTCCTGCCTGTGGGCGAAATGAAGATGAGTCAGACCGTGCAACTGCCGCTGGTGACTTTCCATTGTGGTCGTACCCGTGCGGAGATGGATACGTTTCTGGCCACGTTCATGAGCCGCTATTACGAGGAACCGGCCGATTGGTTTTATCGCACCACCTGGTTTGAAATGGCGGCCGGCGCCGAGTCCTTCGCATCCTGGAAACACCTGCACCAGGCGTCTCTGAAACTCACAGAAAACGCTGGCGTGAAGGGACTGTTCTTCACCCTGCATGCCCGTAACCTGGCCTTTGGTGGCACCTCGCCCAACAGTTCCGGACCTTGCGAGGAACTGGGTCCCCGGACGGATTTCGAAGCCATGATCCGCGATCTTAAAGCGCGCGGCGTCCGGCTCATGATCTGGATGTCTTCCTGCGGCCTGAACCCGCAGGGCGATGCCGATCCCGACTGGTTTTTGCGCGGCGTGGATGGGGACTGGCTTACTTCCTGGGGGTTGCCGCATCAGCCGCACATTGTCTACATCAATCACCTGCATCCGGGCTATCAGGCCTATGTCAAGCGCTGGCTGGAATATTACCTCGGGGAACTCGGGGTGGATTCCGTCTTTTTCGATTGCGCCGGCTTTGCCTATCCGTTTGATTATGCACCGCGTTCATTTATGCGGTATCCCTCCGATTCGATGCTCGGCAACGTGCGCTTCTTTGACTTCGTGCGCGAAACCGCGCGCCGGATCCGGCCCGATGCCGTAATCATGACCGAGGGGCATGGGTTTGATGCGTTTGCCAACGTTACGTCTCTGAACAATGCCCCTGCAAAAGCAGATGGGATGGGGCAACGTGACCGGGTGTTGGCTTTCCGTGACCAGGGCGGCGCGCGCTTCTGCGTAAGGTCGGGCATGGAGGCCGATCTCGGCAGCGGCTATGTCATGATTGAGCCCGGCGCCAACTACGGTATCGCGCCCGACAACTCCGGACTTAATCTGGCAGAGTATGCCCGCATCGGCAGTGAGCCGTTTAATATCCTGCTCACCAAGCTCCTGAGTGAACACGGTTGCCGGGAGGCGGTTAACCTGCCCTGCGGTGGCGGCGTGTCGCTGTTGGGGGACTATCTGTTCGTCCCGCAGCCGCGGCATGATACGGTTTCCCTCGCCGCCCTGGTCCCGGTCGCCCGTGGCGCGGTCAACCAGGCCGGCATTCGTGTGACGCTTCCGGTATCCGGCAAAACCCCGCGCCGCCTGCGGAATTTGCTCGGCGGCCAGGATGTGCTCCCGGACAAGGACGGGACTTTTCTTTGTGTGGAGCGGGGCATTTACCGGATGGAGTAAGCAAGTTAGGAAAATCGATCCCTCCGGATTATCTTGCGAACCTTGTATACCTAGGACTAGCATCAAAATGTTTCCGTCAAGAAAGGCTGTTTTATGAGTGGTCCTAATTTCAGGCTGTTCTTCTGCTCCTTGATTGTGGTGGTGTGTGCGTTTGGCGGCATGGCGGCCCCGGTTGTCAGGGAGGTGCCGCTGGCCGTGGATCGGGCGGACTCTGAAAGCCGCCTGCAACGCGCCACCCAGTCAGCTTACCTGCGGGACCTCGCTGCGGAAAAAGGGGGGCGGATCTTCGCTGGAAAATTCATGGCGGCGGCTGCGGGGCGTTATCGTCTGCACGCCTCCATGGCCGTTCATCCGCTCAACAGCATGGCTACGGCGTGGCTCACGATTTCGTTGAATGCAGGCAATGCCGTGCAGGAATTCAACTCGTTGACCTTCGCCGTCCAGGATGAATTCACCGATGTTGCCATGGATTTTAATACCGCAAAGGGGGTTGTCCCCGTGACCGTGAATTGGGGCCTTGGGGGCGGGAAAGATGCCGTCGCGGCAAGAACCAAATCCATTGTCGTGCCCACCGCTCCTGCACTTGGCGGAGAAGGGCTGGAGGAGAAGGACATCATGATGGAACTGGAAGACAAGGACGCCCCGAAACCTCTGGAGCGGGCCAATGGTATCATCAATTGTCTTATGCTGAGGGAGATCCACGTTGAACCGCTTTCGCCCGTGTCGATTACCTCGGTCCGTTCCGACAAGATCACCTACAAGCGCGGCGAACCGGGGCAGATCAAGGTTGAACTCGGCAATGTCGCCCCCACGGCTCAGGCCGTTACCCTCGCCGTGGAGATCCAGGGAGGACTCGACCAGAGTTGGCCGATTTGTACGGAGACCGTGACCGTTCCGGCGGGGAGTACCCTGTCGTGGAAAGGGGCATTTGATACCAAGCCACTGGCGTGGGGGTGCGCGGTCCGGGTGACGGTGACGGCGCCGGGATTTCCGCCGGAAACGGGCAAGGCCATTTTTGCCGTGCCCGATCATTTCTGGGATGTGGCGATCATGGCGACCTGTCCGGCACAAATGACCCATGGTTACACTACCATGGAGAGCGCGCGGAGTGCCGCGGCGCAATTGAAGGACGAAGGATTCAATGGGTTTGAAGCCTATTTCTGGGCGCCCTGCGATTTGCTCGAATATACACCGGATACCGAGACGTTCTTCAGTGGCCAGACCGCCTACATCCAGACGATCACAGGCACACGTAACCTGATTGCCGCCTGTCATGAACTGGGCATCAAGGCCACCTTCTACGCCAACCTCTGGGGCGGTAGCGGGGAACCGGCTTTTGAGATCATGCGGCAACATCCCGACTGGTTCGGGAGCGCCAACTTCCACAGCGGCGCGCTGGACGATGCCCCCCTCCAGACAGCGGGCATTATCGGCGGGGCTGGCCACAAGGTCTGGAGCTACAACCAACTCAACGCCGAGGCCGGTATGGGACTGTTCGATTACCACATCGGGGAAATTCTGGGCACCCGCAAAATGTTCGGGTGGGATGGCATCCGCTATGACAGCTATTACAGTGCCGCTTGGACGATCAAGGCGATGACCCATATCCGGGACCGTATGAATCAGGAGGCGCCGGATTTCCTGTTTGGTTATAATGCGTTTGCCGGGTCAGAATACAACGTGGGCGCCATGGATTCCCTCTCTAATGGCATGATCATGGCGGAAGGCGCCCGCGTGGGGCTTGGCAGCAGTGTCTCCGACTTTCTGCGCGGTTTGAACGGGTGGCGCGAAGTCTCCTGGCCTTATGGTTCTGCCGTCGGTCCGCTTTACGGTTTTACCGGTGGCAAGGAAGGGGCGAAGCCGACCCCGCTGGATCATGTTTGGATGGCCTCGGTCTTGATGTCCATTGGCGGGCATCCCTATTACAACCTGATGGGCGGCGGGATGGGTGAGTATCCTGCCTTCGCCGTGCGTTATGCGGAGATTGTTTATAACACCCGTCTTCGGGATGTGGACAATCCTGACCAGGTAGTGGCCTTCGGTAACCAGGCCGACCCGCAGCAGTGGCGCGAATTGCTTCGCACCTGCACGGTTGCGGAAGGACGCCAACGGCTGGTGTTGCATGTTATGAATGTGGCGAAAGATACGGTCTTGGGCGCCTTGGATATGCGGCATCTTCCGCCGCTCAGGAAGGTGCCAGTCCGTTTCACGCTGCCCGCCGGGGCCAAGCCGGTGGGCGCCTGGCTCCTGCAGGCCTATCCTGCGGTTTCCCAGCAGGCGCTGCCGGTGACCGTTGAGGGCGCCGTCATGACGGTGACACTTCCCGAAGTCCGTTTCTATGGCGTCGTGGTGCTGGATGTGGCGACAACAACGCCGATTCCGGTGAAGCTCGACGCGAAAGCGCGGCGGCAGAAGGGAGCGAAGTAATCATGAGCAGACTTCAATGGATGACACGGAGGATGGCGGGCCTGGTTTTCCTTGCTGGTTGCCTCAGTCTTGGTTATGACTCACCCGCCTTATCCCTTCCAGATAAGGACTCGCCGCTGGACTGGGTGTTCCCCACTCCCGAGCCGTTACGAATTCACAT
>Ga0118677_10001392_pt1 | contig 51437 bp, 49 predicted proteins | sample AliMusrvi5mmetaG_FD_86154 | JGI IMG/M metagenome (GOLD analysis project Ga0118677, IMG submission 86154) | reverse complement strand
CAAGGGCAAATACACCCCTGAATCGGTTGATGCAGGAGATGCCCCATTCTTCGTATGCATGAAGAATTACCTCAGTGTCCGAATGATCTGTTATCCAACTGTATTTGTCATTTTTACAGAGATCTTTTTTTATTTCAGCATAGTTATATATTTCTCCATTGAAAACTAAAATTACTTTTCCACTTTCATATTCATTCTTTTCTAACTGGCTCCATGCCAGATATTTTATAAATAATTCAATCGAAATGGTAGCATTGAACTTTAACACCATTTCTCTAATACCATCAAAAGTGCCAGGTATAAAATTCCCCTCACTCATAGCAACTCCTCATTTATTTCCGGATTAGGTGTCCAGCGTACACCGGATTACGCACCTCATAGGTAAGTTGACGAAATAATAGCCAACTTGAACACCAAAACACAAGAAATTATTATGCTGCATTTGCACGGAGTGGAATTACCTTCGCCCCAGCTTTCAAGCCATCCAAGTAATCTGCCCAGACCTGCATCATTTTCTTGCGCTCTGTAAGGTGAGCTGTCCTATTGTAGGCTCTGCCGTTAGGATCTTTAACTGCGTGTGCAAGCTGGTGCTCAATGAAGTCAGGCCGAAATCCCAGTACCTCATCGAGTATTGTGCGAGCCAATGCCCGGAAACCATGTCCGGTCATTTCATCGGTTGTATATCCCATACGCCTAAGGGCTGCATTTATCGTATTTTCACTCATTGGACGTCCATGGCTTCGAGTACATGGGCATAGATATTTTCCATTTCCTGTGAGTGGTTGCAAGTCTTTCAAAATTTCTATTGCCTGTTGTGATAGTGGCACTATGTGGGCCATTTTCATTTTCATCTTTTCGGCTGGGATGTTCCATTGTGCAACATTGAAATCAATCTCTGCCCACTCTGCTTTTCGTAATTCCCCCGGTCGGACTAACAGCATAGGTGAGAGTTTTAATGCGCATCTTACAATAAACGATCCCTGGAAACCTTCAATTGCACGTAGTAATTCAGAAACCTCTTTTGGGTCTGTCAGAGCTGCATGATGTTTCACTTTAACAGGTGGCAGTGCCCCCCTCAGATCTACGGTTGAGTCTCTATCAGCACGTCCAGTAGCAACGGCATAGCGTAAGACCTGTCCGCAAATGGTTCTGACCCTGTGAGCCGTTTCAAGTGCCCCCCTACTCTCTACCCTACGAAGAACAGCCAATATGTCAACGGGCTTAATTTCAGAAATTGGTTTCGCCCCTTGCCATGGGAAAACATCACCTTCTAATCTGTCAAAAACTCTTTTTGCGTGACCTTCTGACCATGTATGCTTGAATTTGTTATGCCACTCACGAGCGATGACTTCAAAACTATTGGCATTACATTCAGACCGAGCAACTTTTTGAGCTTTGCGAACCTCTCCAGGATCTATACCTGCCGCAACCTGCTTGCGTGCATCATCCCTTCCCCGACGAGCATCTGAAAGTGATTTCTCGGGGTATGTACCGAGAGCCAATAACTTTTCTTTGCCGTCAAAACGATACTTGAAACGCCAGTATTTTCCACCTTTTGTTGTCACCAACAAAAAGAGACCATCCCCGTCGAACAGCTTGATATCTTTAGCTTTTGGCTTTTCGTTCCTTACCCTAATATCTGTCAATGCCATGATTGCACCTCCTATTTTAGGTAGCATTCTAGGGGTATCTATTTTCAAGTTGGGGTATATACATCTAAATTGTACCCCTGGATACCCCGGATGTCAACATACCACTCAACACCACATTGGACACTAAAACAGAAAAAGCCCCTGAATTTCAGGAGCTTTTATACTGCTTCAGCCGTCGCTGGATTATTTAGTGGAGCCATTTGTCGGAATCGAACCGACGACCTCATCATTACGAGTGATGTGCTCTACCAACTGAGCTAAAATGGCACTGTCAATTTTTCGGCACTTCGGCGCCATTCAGAGATCTGAAACTACCTCAAAAGTGAGGCTGTTGTCAATGCCATAAGGGACCTGACATGTAAATTTCTGCTTTACCACCGCTCCAATTACGTCTACTATCAAAGTCCAGTTATATTTTCATTCACTCCCAACCCTGATAAACAGGATATGTGCGTTAACGACGTAATTTCTGCCTGAAAAGGCGGTTATTTCTTCTCGCGTACTCAATGGCGCCCCATGATTTTTCGAACGCAATGTATAGTTCTCCTGCTCTGTATCTGTACTCTGACGGCTCATGCCGCAAAATCGACCGGAATTACGCGGCTTGGCTATGCCATTCAGATGGGCGCGTTTGCCGACGTCAACAACGCCGAGCGTTTTACCACAAAACTTCAGACCAAGGGGATTGAAGCGTTCTATTTCCGCAAGGATAATGGCGTCTATGCCGTCCGTTTCGGTGATTTCCCCAGCAAAGAGAAAGCGCGTGCTGCGGCTAAAAAGCTTGTCGCAGAGCGTTTGATCGACAGCTATTATATCGCTCCCCCCAACGAAGTTGTTTTCAGTCAGCCGAAAGGTCCGGGATGGCAAAAACCGCCACCGGACGAAATCAGAAAACCGTCGCCGTCACTGCAACCGGTTATCCCGAAAGAGGCTGCTGAAAAACCTCTGCCCAAACCGATAAAGGACACCAGGGATATGGGAGCCATTGCCGCCCGTACCGCCGAACGATTTGTCGGTATCCCCTACCGGTGGGGGGGAGATAATGTGGTGGAAGGCATGGATTGCAGCGGTTTTGTCCGGGCGGTCTACAACCTGTGTGGACTCAGCATTCCGCGAACCTCACGTGACCAGTTCAAGGCGGGTGATCTGATCGTTAAAGATGAACTGAAAGATGGAGATCTGGTTTTTTTCGGAGCATCCGCGGACAAAATCAGCCACGTCGGTATTTATGTCGGGGAGGGGAGGTTTGTTCACGCACCACGCCGGGGTGAAGATATCCGGGTAACGGCGGTCAGTGACAGTTATTTTGAAAAACGGTTTGTGGGTGCACGACGGTATTTCTAGGTTTGTTTTTCCCTTTGCCAAAGGGGAAATGTATATAAGGAGATAATGTTGCTATGGCAATTATTAAACCATTCCGGGCACTCCGCCCGCCAAAAGATCTGGTTGAAAAGGTTTCCGCCCTCCCGTACGACGTGATGAATGTCGAAGAGGCATGCGCCATGGCCGCAGGCAACCCGAACAGTTTTCTGCATATTTCCCGTCCTGAAATAGATCTGTCACCGGAGATCGATCCGCATGATGAGTCCGTATATCTACAGGGAAAGGTGAATCTGGGAGAATTTATCCGAAACGGTATAGTAGCCAAGGACGATCACGACTGTTTCTACGTCTATCGCCAGCGGATGGGCAGCATCAGCCAGACCGGCCTGGTGGTCTGTGCAAGTGTAGACGACTATCAGTCAGGTGTCATCAAGAAGCACGAACATACGAGGGCCGACAAGGAAGAAGACCGGGTCAAGCATATCGACTATCTGGATGCCAACGATGAACCGGTGTTCTACCTCTCCCGCTCCTGTGCAGAGGCGGAAGGAATCATCGAAGGGGTTACCAACGGCCCGCCGGAATATGATTTCGTCGCGGGCGACGGCGTCGCTCACACCGCCTGGATCATTGCCGATCAAACCCTGATCGACCGTTTGATCGTCCTGTTTGCCGCCATCCCGAAACTGTACGTGGCCGACGGCCATCATCGGAGCGCCGCTGCCGGGAGGGTACGTGAACTGCGGCGTGACAAAAACCCCGCTCACACCGGTTTCGAGGAGTACAACTCGTTCCTGACGGTCGTATTCCCTGAAAATCAGCTCAACATCATGCCCTATAACCGGGCTGTCAAGGATCTCAACGGTCAGAGTGCCGCCGAGTTTATCACCCGGATGGAGAACAGCTTCGAAGTACTCCCCTCCCCTGCTCCGGTCATTCCGGCAGAACGACATCAGTTCGGCATGTATCTTGACGGGCGCTGGTACCAACTGCATGCCCGTCCGGCAATCGTCAACGAAAACGATACCGTCGGCAGACTGGATGTGTCAATCCTGCAGAATTCGCTTCTTGCCCCGCTGCTCGGCATTATTAACCCGCGCACCGACCAGAGAATACATTTCGTCGGCGGGATACGTGGCACCGATGAACTGGTGAAGCTGGTTGACTCTGGCGAATACGCCGTGGCCTTCGCCCTCCACCCGACATCCATTGCAGAGTTGATCGAACTGGCCGACCAGGACCAGATCATGCCCCCCAAATCGACCTGGTTTGAACCGAAGCTGCGGAGCGGACTGTTCGTACATCAGCTTTCCTGATTCAGGGTTCGGCAACTATTTTCCAACCAAAAGACCTCCCGGCATTTGAACGCCGGGAGGTCTTTTGTATTCATCATGACAGTTGCAACGTTATCTCTTCATCGCATCATCCATCAGCTTATATGCACAGAATTCTCCGCACATCGTGCAGGCGCCATGATCCGAAACCGGCGAATTGGCCCGGTACTCGCGCGCCTTGTCCGGATCCATGGCCAGGGCAAACTGCCCTTCCCAATCCAGTTTTTTCCGGCATTTTGCCATGGCGATATCTTTTGCCATAGCCCCCTTGACCCCTTTGGCAATATCGGCGGCATGGGCGGCGATACGTGTCGCAATGACGCCATCCCGGACGTCCTGAACATTCGGCAGACAGAGATGCTCGGAGGGAGTCACGTAGCAGAGGAAGTCGGCCCCGGCAGCAGCCGCGATGGCGCCACCTATCGCACAGGTAATGTGATCATATCCGGGCGCAATATCGGTCACCAGCGGTCCGAGGACATAGAACGGGGCACCATGACAGAGACGTTTCTGCAACTGGATGTTGGTCTGGATCTGGTTAAGCGGCACATGCCCCGGTCCCTCGATCATGACCTGTACTCCAGCGGCCTGGGCGCGCTGGGTCAGCTCGCCCAGCAGAATCAGTTCATGGATCTGGGCCCGGTCGGTCGCATCAGCCAGACAGCCTGGACGAAATCCATCCCCCAAAGAGAGAGTCATGTCATACTCTTTGGTGATCTCCAGCAGCTTGTCAAAATGCTCAAACAACGGATTTTCCTTGTTGTTGTAGCTCATCCATTCGATGGTGAAGGCTCCGCCGCGCGACACCACATCCATCAGGCGCCCTTCGTTTTTCATCCGCTCGACGGTGCCGCGGGTCACGCCGCAATGGACCGTGATGAAATCGACCCCATCCTCGGCATGCTTGATGATCCCGGCAAAAATATCGTCAACCGTCATATCGACGATGGCTTTGTTCTTGACCCGAACCGCATCCAGAGCAGCCTGATACAGCGGCACACTGCCGATGCAGGCGTTCGTCTCGGCAATGATCGCCTTCCTGATTGCGTCCACCGGACCGCCGGTGGAAAGATCCATGATGGCATCGGCACCGTATTTTACCGCAACGCGGGCTTTTTCCAGTTCCTTTTGCATATCGGTATCGTCCGACGAAGAGCCGATGTTGGCATTGACTTTCGTGCGCAACCCGGCGCCGACCGCTAACGGAGTACCGTTGGTGTGCTTGATATTGTGGCAAATGACGATGTTTCCGGCGGCAATGCCATCACGGATAAATTCGGGGGGGACACCTTCTGCTGCCGCGGCAATCTGCATTTTTTCGGTAACGAGCCCTCTGCGGGCATATTCAAGCTGAGTCATGTGAAATCCTTTACGTAATAGTCAAATCTGTCGTTTTACAGCAACTCGCGTGCCGCCATGAAGTGATTTACCGGGCTATGCCCTTTCCCCAGAGACCGGGCAAGACGGATAGCCGAGGTAATAAATTGTTTGGCCCGTTCAACGGCGGTCAGCAGCGGCTCACCCTGGGCAAGCAGAGTACTGATGGCCGACGCATAGCTGCAACCGGTACCGTGAGTATTACTGGTGAAGATCCGCTCTGAACTGAAATAGTGACACCGGTTTCCGTCAAAGAGAATATCGGTGGAGAGGTGGCTGGTTAAATGCCCCCCCTTGATGAGGACGTTAGCCGCTCCGAGGGAGTGCAACTCGCGGGCAGCCTGTTCCATCTCCGACTCGTTCTTTATCGATCTCCCCAGAAGTCGCTCCGCTTCTGGAATATTGGGCGTCAGGAGATAGGCTAACGGCAACAGCTGATCGCAGAAAACCTGAACCGCCTCACACTCCAGCAGCGCGGTTCCCCCTTTGGCAATCATCACCGGATCAATCACCAGCGGTATGAGGACCTTCCGTTCCAGGATACGTTCCGACAAGGCCGAAATCATCGCCGGGGTATGCAGCATGCCGGTTTTAATGACGTCTATCGGAATATCGGATAACACGGCATCAAGTTGATCGCACATGAAGCTGGGTGGCAGTCCGTAGATCGATGAAACAGCGCGGGTATTCTGGGCCGTCAGAGCCGTCAGGACGCTGGCGGCGTAACTGCCAAGCAGCGTTATCGTCTTGATATCAGCCTGAATACCGGCCCCTCCGCTTGAGTCGCTTCCGGCAACGCTCAGCACCGCTCCACGCGGAAACGGGCGGACGCGATTGAAGAGCAGTGACAGCTCCGATGCCACAATGGCGGGGCGCGGACTCGAAAGCACCGACGAAATCACCGCAAGGGCATCCGCGCCGGCGTCGATCACCCGGCAGGCGTTTCCGGGAGTAATTCCGCCAATAGCCACTATCGGTACCTTTATTGAACTCCGGATCGCCGTGATACCCTCAACTCCGGGGAGGTGCGAGACAACCTTGCTCACGGTCGGAAACATCGCGCCAAAACCAATATAATCGGCACCTTCCCGCTCTGCGCGGAGCGCTTCTTCCAGATTATGCGTCGATTTACCAATTATCTTGTCAGGGCCGAGCAGCGCCCGGGCATCGGCAATATCGCCATCATCCTGTCCCAGGTGCACACCATGGGCATCCAGTTCTTTGGCCAGACGCAGGTCATCGTTGACAACAAATGTCGTGCCGAAGCCGGCACAGAGCCGCTTCAGCTCCGTTCCCTCCGCCAGGCGCTCGTCATACGTTCGCCCCTTTGCACGATATTGTAATACCGAAATACCGCCACGAAGCGCCTGGAAAACCCTCTCCACGAGGTCGTCATTCTGATCGGTAATCAGATAAACGCCCGCAACATCCGGTTTGCCGGAACTCTTATTTACAACGAGACGAAATGGTCTGGTATCACTCACATTGCCCCCGACCCCACAAAAAATAATCTCTGACGTACCATACAAAAAAACCGCACTGACATACAACATCAGGCGGCTGGATAGTTATGCATCCCGCAAGCCGCTTTCCTACGCCGGAATTACCCGGTTCAGGTGCAAAGGGTTCCCGCTGTGCCACATTCAGCAACAGACGAATCTCAGTTCGGATGAACTCCCCCAGGGCCTTATTGGGCTGGTACAGTACTGCACTCAGGCAACAATGTCAACCGGTACTACCGGATCAAGGGGTATCTTCTCTACCAGACAGGACAAACGAAAAAAACGCTACCAGTCACTGACGGATTACTTTTGTCCACCACAGGGGGCTCCATTACAGCCGCCTGGGCCTTTACCGCAACCACCCATCCCCATTTTGCCGAAGCCACCCGTCTGCAGACCACATTCGCCGTCGAACTTGTCGGTCGGCAGGCCGCTCTTGCTGAAGATATTCCGGATCTTTTCCTGAAGTAGTGCAATATCACCCTTCAACGCCGCAATTTTTTCCATGTCCGGGATGCCCTTCAAATTTTCACGCTGCATGCTAAACCGTTTGAGCATCATTTCCTGGCGCAAATCAATGGTATCGTTCTGAAACTTCCGGAACGGTTCTGAAGGCGCCCCCTCCTGCGCGCAATTGGCACATCCCCCACCCATACCATTACTGGCTGTGGCGCCACCGCACAGGACAACAGCCAGACTCAAACTTATCGCCGCTATAGATATTTTATTCATTGTACTCCCTCCGGAATCACCCTTTTTTTCACTGCCGGGAAATATATCATGATTATATCGATATTGGTATGGGTAAGAGAGGCAATGATGAAGCCGTGTCATGACTGATTTATTACAGATTTGGCTGCCGGTTCCGATATATACTAAAGGGAAAGGAAGGTTACCCATGATTTCACCTCTTACAACTCAGCGCGAGAATGTATCGTCGACAGGAGAAACGGCAGCACAGTCGTTCCTTCGGATTAATAAACGTGTTTCGAACCAGGGCACCATCGATCCGGTAACGCTGTCCCGAACAGCGGTCAATTCGTCAGTACAGGGTTCACAATCCGGCGCAGACAATGCGGTTTCGGTTGATTTTTCCGTGTCTCATGATGTATTTTCCGCAGTAGACAACTTCTTCAATCTCGGCACGTCCGGTCGGTTCGATGCATTTCATGCCTTGTCACCTACAGATAAAGAACAGTTCGTCAAAGTAGTCGCCGCACTCGCGCAGTCCGGGTATGTCGGCTATGAAGATCTCGTCGTCAACAACAAAGTGGAACGGCATGACCTGACCACCCAGATCGGGGACCAGCGACTGTACCATGCACGTGTGTACGACAACTCAAAGGATCCACACCGCTAAGCCTGTTCTCATTCTGGACAATGACTGAAAAATGGTACAGGAACACGATAACGGAGCTGCACATGCTGCTGGAATTACAGAACGTTCGTCAAATACCGGGCGAACGGAGACGCAGATGGTTTTCATCACCTGACCTGGATTTGATTGTCTGGATTGACACTGACGACAAGCCGGCCGGTTTTGAGCTTTGCTATGACAAGAAGAGGCAGGAAAAAGCGCTTCGCTGGTCACCATCAGGCTTTGCCCATATGGTTGTGGATGACGGCGAGGGCAGACCGGGAAGACACAAATCATCACCCGTGCTCACCGGACAGGGAGCCTTTGATGCTGACAGAATCTACAAACATTTTATTGCAGAATGCCGCCAATTACCTGAAGAGATCATGAACTTTATTATGTCGATATTCGAAAACAGTTCTCTATTCACCGCCCCATCCCCCTAGCCAACCTGCCCCGCTCTTTTAATCACACTCTTTATCCCGAAAGGAGGAACACATGAACGATCCCGTAGCTCTGTTTATCTGGGTTGGAAACCATTATTACTACCTCATCGCTTTCGCCGTCCTCGTAATCCTGATCTGGAACTCGGTGGTCGTGGTCGATGGCAACGAAATCGCCCTGATCGAGAGGCGCTGGTTCGGCAACAAAATGCCGCAGGGGCGCGTTGTGGCGCTTGGGAACGAGGTCGGTATCCAGGCGCGCACCCTCGGACCGGGTCTGCACTTCCTCATCCCGTTCATCTACAAGGCCACCAAAAGTGTTTTTACCGAAATCATGGAAAACGAAATCGGCCTGATCGAATCGGTAGATGGTTCGTCCATCCCCTCCGGGCGGATCTTTGCCGCCGTGGTGGCTGGTCACAACTCCTTTCAGGACGGCGAGGCGTTCATCAGGAACGGCGGCCAGAAAGGGCCGCAGATTGATGTGCTCCCTCCGGGTAAATACCGAATCAACCCGTATCTGTTCAAGCTGACCAAGGGTACTGTCACCGAGATCAAGGATTTTGAGATCGGCATTGTCGAGTCGGTTGACGGCGTCGCCATCGCGGAGGGAAAGATCTTTGCCCAGGCGGTTAAGGGACATTCCTCTTTCCAGAACGGCGAAGCGTTCATCACCAACGGCGGCCAGAAAGGGCCGCAGATCGAGATCATCCCGCCGGGAAGCTATCGTATCAACCCGTACCTGTTCAAAGTCACCAAAGGGGGCGCCACCAAGATCAACGAAGGTGAAATCGGGCTGGTCGAATCCGCCGACGGCGCGGCGATCCCGGCGGGGCGCATCTTTGCCACCGTGGTGCCGGGGCACAACGCCTTCCAGTCCGGCCAGGACTTCATCACCAACGGCGGCCAGAAAGGGCCGCAGACCGAGATCCTGCCGCCGGGTGTCTACCGTATCCATCCGAACCTGTTCAAAATCACCAAGGCGGCTGCCGTAATTATCGCCAAAGGCGAAGTCGGCATGGTTACCGCCCAGGACGGCGCGCCGATTCCCATGGGACGCCTGCTGGCCCAGAGCGTACCGGGACATTCCAATTACGAGAGCGGCGAGTCATTCCTGAAAAACGGGGGGCAGAAAGGACCTCAGATTGACGTGCTGCTCCCCGGCACCTACCGTATCAACCTGAACCTGTTCCAGGTGCAGGTTGCCCCGGCCGTAATCATCGAAGCCAACAAAATCGGCCTGGTCACCGCGCTGGACGGCGTTCCGCTGCCGGAACGTGAATACGTGGCCTCCCCCATCACCGGCCACAACGATTATCAGGACGGCTCCGCCTTCCTTACCAGACAGGGGCAGCGCGGTCCTCAGCTGGATGTGCTCCGTCCGGGTACCTATTATATCAACCCGTTCATGTTCAGCGTGGCGGTTGATGATGTGGCGGTTATCGAACGAGGTCAGGTCGGGGTTATTGTCTCCAACGTCGGCGAAGACCCGACGGATGAGATGAAGAAGCGCCTTGGCTCGTCGCAGAATGGAGCCTCGGAAGAGGAAGGGAAAGAGAAGTACGTCGTCCCGAAAGGGTTCCGCGGCATCCAGGAGGAGGTGGCCGGTCCGGGTCGCTATTATCTGAACCGCCGGGCATTCATGGCGTATATTATCGACACCACCAACATTACCATCGATTGGGATGATCAGGCAGACACCCGTTTCGACCAACTGACGGTTATATCCAAGGACGGTTTCCCGATCCAGGTTGCCGTCAAGGTTGTTATCCGCGTCCGCCCGGATCAGGCCCCCTACATGGTCGCCAAGGTCGGTTCCATCGACAACCTGATCCAGCACGTGATTCACCCGATGATTGACTCCTCCTTCCGCAATCAGGCATCCACCGCATCGGCCATGAATTTCCTCCAGAGCCGTTCGGAAGAGCAGACCAAGGCCGAAAACCGCGCCCGTGTTGATCTGGAAAAATATCACGTCGAGTGCGTGTCGGTCCTCATTTGTCAGATCAAGCTCCCGGAGGAGTTGATGCAGACCCAGACAAAAAGGATCATCGCCGAGCAGCAGCAGGAGATGTACAAGATGGAACAGAAATCCCAGGCCGAACGGACCGAGATGGAGAAGATGCGCGCCACCGCCGACCAGCAGCCGACGCTGGTGGCCTCGGAGATTGCCGTTAAAGTAGCGACCCAGAAGAAGACCGAGATGATTACCCTGGCCGAAGGCAACGCCGAATCGAAAGCGCTGGAGGGGATCGGAGAGGGGAATCGTCTCAAAGCCATCGGTGACGGCGAAGCTTCCAAGATCGCGGCAATAGGGGAAGCGACCGCCCAGGCCTACAACAAGCAACAGGAGGCCATCGGTGAAGAGGCGATCAAGCAGATCAAGATCGTGGAGCTGATTGCAGCGGCCATTCAGAACGGTAATATCAGGATCGTTCCTGATGTGCTGGTGACCGGCGGCGGAAGCGCAGGGGATGGATTGATGGGGCAGTTGTCGAGGCTTCTGCCGGGGGTCGATCTGAACGGGTTGCTGCGGAAATCAGGGACTCAGGCGGAGAAACTATAAACCTGTGAAGCTGTGGGGTCGCCATGAACATCGAACTGAGCGGCGCTGAGCCGCTGGTCAAACTCTGCGTCAACCGGCAGAACGTAACTCACTGGTGCAGAGTGGCTTTTGCCCTGTCGCTCGCCGCCCATGCGCTTCTGACCTTTTTGCTTTCCACCATATTGGCAAACACGCCGGCCCCGGATGATTTGAAACCTGTCATGATCGACCTGATGCAGCAGCCTCGTCCTCAGGCTCCAACGGCCCCGCCAAAGCCGCCGCCCAGCCGTCGACATCCGGCCAAACCGCAGATACCGATACCACGTCATGCCGTCCCGGACAAGGCGCCGGAGATGTCCCGCATCAACCAGCCCCGCGTAGCGCCGCCGGAAGTGCCCCAAATCACCACGCCCCCCCAGCCTGTTCTGCCGACACACGCATTAACCGGCAATGATGACGACTGGGTTATCCCCTCGCAGATCGAAGGATCGGGAAACGGGGCACGACGGGTGTCAATCGATTATGCGGACAAGGTTAAAGCCAGCATTACCGGAAACATGTACTACCCGCCGGATGCCGTAATCGAGGCGCCCCGCGGTTTCAGGGGCGACCGCAGGGTGTTGATACGGCAATGCACCATTCCCTATGAAATCGTCATAGACCGAAACGGCCGCATGATCTCGCACAGCATTGAGCCATGCGATGACAACCTTCTGGATGCCGCGGCTGAAGCTGCGCTCCTCAAAGCCGGTCCCTTTCCCCCTCCCCCTGACATGGGAGCAGAACAGTACGTAATCTACGGCAGTGCCAACTTCCGCGTCAACTTCAGCAGCAAAGGCATCTCAGTTTCGGGAGGCAATCAATGAAATTCCGATCACACCTGGCGTTTGCAGCCGGATATGTATCAAGCCTGCTCCTGGCTTCATGCGCCACCGCCCCCCCTGTTCCGGAATCTTTACCTGCCGTGGTACCGGCTCGTTATGAGGCGAGTTTTGACTGCAACAGCCCCGAATCCGCGCTACAGGATTTTGTCTGCAGGGATGAGGAATTAGCCGCATTGGACCGCTCCATGGCCCGCGAGTTTCGCAGCAAGGTGCGAACTGTCGAACTTCTCGGCCGCGCACAACTCATGGCCGAGCAGCGCCGCTGGCTCGTGCGCCGGGAGACACAATGCCGACAGCCCGACTCCCCTTCCCCATCGTTGGCCGGCACTTCCGCAGCCTGCCTGAAAGGTATGTACCGGAAACGTATAACAGAGCTGGCGGCGCGGCAACGGCCTCAGGTCCGGCAACGCAAGGGCTCGCATCCCCTTTCCACATACGTCGAATTCAAGCCGGTGGATGATCGAGAACCCGCGTTATGCGGCACCATGGGAAAACAATTCAACGACATGATCGCTGCGGGGGGGGAGATAGAGCCAACCGCCGGCGCCGGTTTCTCGGAGTTGGCCGGTTCCCACGGGGCTGCATCCTTTGTACGCGATGGGCGCACGATCGAGGTGAATCTCTACGACGCAGGCCCGTATGCAAGCTACCAACTACGCGCCAAGAGGCTGACAAGCAACGGCCAAACCCTGATCAGGGAAGACACCCTCCCGGATTGGATCGCCCAGCTACCCAACTCCGGCGGCAGTTTTTCCAACAGTTCCTCGCAAACAATGGATTACGCCGCGATCGACGTTTTCGCCACGCAAGGGCGGGAATTCGTGCTGGTGAATGAAACCTGGGGCTATTATGCGGCGGCGGCACGTGGCGAGTCACCGCATGCAGGGGTATACGAGTTGGTTCAAGGGCAGGAACTCCGGCCACTCTGTCTGTACCGGACGTATCTGACGCCTCCGACCGCGAAGATATTCGACCGCTTGCCCACCCTCAAGGGATTACAGGAAAGCCTGCATGCCATGTCGGGCAAGGTGCCTCCAGGGTTAACGGCCAACGACAGGCTGGACCAGACAGTACTGGAACGCGAATTGATCTGGACTCTTTTCAACATGCCACTCACTGCGCTTGATGAGGTCGAGCAGAGCGGCGTCACCCCAGCGCTGAGGCGCCGGCATGACGCAGCCCTGAACGCCATCTTTGCCTGGTCGGAGCGCAACCTGCCAAGCAAACTTCTGTATCGCCGCCTGTTCCCCATGATTGCGCCGGCACATATCGAACTGACGCGTTCCTTTCAAACGACACAGGGGCTGAAACAGGACCAGGCAACGGCTGCTGCCGACTTATTGCTGATGGCACTTGTGGATGCTGCCGCCGAGAATCTTGGAGATGATGCGCCATTCGCCGATGCCGCGCGCGCATCCGGACCCTACACCCCGCGTTTTACCGTCGCACCTGCCCCGGGTGATCTTGAAAAAGGAAGGAATTTTACCAGCCTGCACAGCGCAACACTGAATCGCGCGCCGCCAGGGGTGATAAGTGATTACATCACGTTCGAAACCACCCTCCCCGCGTCAGCCCGTTGGCAGGGTCCGGCGGGCGACACCCCGCTGATGGCTGCCGTACGAACTCCGGAAACCTTGAATCAGTTGCTTGCTGCAGGCGCTGCTGTCAACGGCGAAAATGAGTGGCACAAAACGGCCTTGATGACGGCAGCGCAAACCAATCAACTCGCCGGAGCCGAGCTTTTGCTCAAGGCAGGCGCCGACGTTCAGCGTAAAACGGTAAACTGGTACGCACCGGGTGCGGGAGGGCCAGACCAGGAAGAAGGCGCCATCGCCGGAAGAACGGCCCTCATGTATGCCGCATCTGGGGCGCGTGCGCAATTGCAGCGGCTGCTCATCGAGTATGGCGCGGCAGTGAATGCAGCCGACGGGACCGGTGCACGCGCCTGCGACTACCTTGAGCGGAACACCATTGTGACTGATGAGGAGCGAAAGGAGCTACGCTCCCTGCTCTGCGGAAAACGATAAATCACTCAGTAATACTTCCCGGCAAGGTATGTCCGCACATCGGTAATAAAACTGGCCGGACTCTGCCTGTAGGGGTAAATCCGGAATATCAGGCAGTATCCTTTCCAGAGCCGGTCACTGAACTCGTACATTTTTCTGAGCGGCAGCATCAGCAGCAGACGGATTACCGCAACAGGCAGATAAAGGCTCACTCCAAAGGCAAAAACAGCCCGCAGCCTCCCCCTTTTTTCCTTATCTGAGATGATGACAGCCGAATCCTCATAAAATGTGGCTGGAAAATCGGTCACCGGTTTCGTCGCGAAACCACGCTGAAGAACGTAGTCGGCTATCCCCGTTCCCGGATAGACCTGCATAAGGGAAGCAAAGGTATGCTGCGGCCTGACACGCCGATTGACCTCATAGGTACAGAGATCGTCGTCGAGCGATGTACCGGGCACGCCGAGAATATTTTCCGTGGCGAAACGGATTCCGTTCCGGTGCAGTAAGGCACACGCCGTTTCGAATTGCTCCAGGGTCATGCCCCGTTTCAAAATGCCATTCCGAACCTGTTCACGGCCCGCCTCAAGACCGAGCTTGACCGAGATGCACCCGGCCTTACGCAGCAGATGCACAGCAGGTTCGTCCAGCAGATCGGCCCGCAGATGGCAGTGAAACGGCAGGCGGACTTCCTTTGCGTACATTTCGGAAAACGACTGGAGCCACTGTTTGTCAAGGTTGAACGTATCATCCTGAAACACCACCATCTGCAACGGGTACTCTGTTCGTAAGCGGGAAATTTCTGCGACCACATGCTCAACACTCCGTCTGCGGCACACCCTTCCCTCCCCCTGGTACAGTTCCCGATACGCATGGTTAAAACAGTAACTGCAATCAAAGGGACACCCGCGCGATGTCATGACAAACACCGTAACCGGTCGCTCGCCTGTCCGCGCCCGATCAAAAATGCTGCGATCCGGAAAGGGGAGCCGGTCAAGTTCCGCAACCAGCGGAGCCACCTCACTGCGTGAAACCGTTCCATCCGGCTGTTTGATCCACCAGTTGGCAAGGGCCGGTGGCAGACTGCCGCTCCGTTCCACCACATCAACCAACGTGGGTAAGGCAATGTCCCCTTCCCCGCGGCAGATGGCATCGATACAGGGGTCGTCAATACATTCCGGATAAAAGGTCGGATGCGGCCCTCCGGCCAGCACCAGCAGATGCGGATGCACAGCCTTGATCTGACGTGCCCGTTCGAGAAACAGGGGATGTTGGCCGGTGATCAGCGAGAGGCAGAGAATAGCCGGTTCGAAGTCGCGCAACAGCTTTTCCTGACGTGCATGATCGTCAAGAGCAGCCACTTCCGCCTGATGTCCGGCCAACTGGAGTTCCGCTGCAAGAGTTGCAATCCCCAGCGGTTGAGTGAGATAGTCAAAGGAAAGGAAGAGGAGTTTCACGTCGGATTTTTGTGTGCCCTGAACAAATTGCGCAGATGCCGGCCACACGAAGCGCCAAGATGTGCCCATTTGTACAGGGAGTTCAGATTTTTCAGGAAAAACAGGGCGCGGGACGGCTTGAGACTCAGGCGCATAAAGGTCCTGGCGGCAATGGCGTGCAGTTCCTGTGGCGGAACTTCTGCAAGGTGGTTCACGGCATTCTGGAAAACGCAGTCCGTAAACCGGCCCGCAACATCGGGCTGCAATCCGGCAAAGATATTCGAACCGGGCAAGGGGACCAGCACGGAGAATGCCGCCACATCGATGTCCAGCGACAGGGCCAGGTGCTCTGTCCGAGCAATATCCTCCCGGGTTTCTCCCGGAAAGCCGATCATGAAGAATCCGCCGACATTAATACCGTTACGTTTCAGAATTGCAATCTTCTCGGGCAGCTGCGCCAGGTTAAGCCCTTTGCGAATCAGCTTTTGAATCCGGGGACTTCCGGATTCGACACCTAAAAACACGAAGTGACACCCGCTCTTCCCCATCCATTCAGCGAGTTCTGCATCGACACTCCCGGCCTTGATGCCATTCGGGCAACTCCAGGCAATATTCAGTTTACGTTCGATTATTCCCTTACAGATACGAATCATACGGGCTTTATCCTGAACACAGTTGCTGTCCAGTAGCTGAATCTCCCGCACACCATGCGTGCGTACCAGCAGTTCCATTTCATCGAGAACATGTTCGGCGGTGCGGGCTCGGTGGCGACGCCCCTCAATCAGGTGAATGGCACAGAAGGTACAGTACGACGTACACCCGCGAGCTGTTGAAATCCCGACTATCGGATGACGTTTGGAATAGAAGAGGTTAAAGGGTATATGCATTGATTCCGGATCAAGCAGATCCCAGGCGGGCCATCCGAGAGCATCCAGATTTTCAATACTGTCCGGCGGGTTACTCCGTATTTCTCCCTTATCACGCCACATGAGACCGGGAATGCTTCGGAGCGCCTCGACCGGCGGTTTACCGGCATGATGGTGCAGCAGGGAGACAAACTGAGGAAAACTCCGGTCCGCTTCGCCACAAAATGCATAGTCAAGGCCGGGGAACTGGTCGAAGACAGTTTCCTTTGCACCGCACACGTGGGGCCCGCCAATGACGACCGGTTTCTCCGGGAACTCCGAAATAACCGTACGATGCAGGTCGCGGCAAGCGCCAAGGTCGGCAGTCATAACTTTCATGCCGACAATATCAACCGAGCCGGTTCTGATTTTCGCCAATACCTGCTCCGGCTTCCACCCACGGGCATCGGGCACCAGGATAACCGGATCATGCGAAGCCATACGTAAACCGGTGGCAATATACCCAAGACCAAGGTCGGGGACGCGGTAATTCAACAATGTTTTCTGCGGACGAGTGAGGAGAACGCGCATTAATCTACCTTGCATGCACCGCTTTCAATGCATCGATTGGAGAGTGTCTTTTTGATCAGCAGAGAGTATAGCCGGCGTTTGAGAGCCATTGATTGGTTGCATGCGCCGTTTTCGATGGATTTCGGCAGTACGTTTCAAGATCGGCACAGGTGTCGATATCCTGTCTGGATGCGAGCAGTGAAACCCGCAGACCATACCGCTCCATTTTTTCCAGGGTACTCTTCAGCACTCCGGTGGTGCTCCATGCGATATTCTGAAAAACCCGCTGATCATACGTATTTCTGCGCAGGGCAATAAGGCAGTAGCCGCCATCAACCGCAGGTACGATGACGCTGTCGTCTGTCGCAAGCGTTTGAAACGCAGTTGCCAGCAACTCCGCATCCAGACCGGGAATATCGCTGCCAAGCAGAGCGACAGTGTCGATGCCGTTTGAAAAAAGCTGCTCAAACGAGGCTGCCATCCGAGCGCCAAGCGAATCCCCCTGCTGCGCAATCACACCGCACGCCGCCGCGGTCCATTCTTCCGGAAGTCCACCGGAGTCGCTGCCGTCATGAAACAGGTACAGCGGCAGATTACACACAGCTATGCCGGCCAGAATATCTTTCACCATCATCTGGTAGAGACCACAGGCGTTCTCGTTCCCCAGATCACGGGCCAGACGGGTCTTAACCCGTCCGGGAACCGGGTGCCTGACAAAGAGAGCAACAGCAGCGCTTTGAGGGGAAATTTCCATATCTGTCAACTCGGATGCGCGGCAAATAATGATTCCCTGACGTCTTTGACCAGTACCAGAGCGAAGCCGAACGGGAAGAGCAGAAACAGCGGCACGGCAAACCACGTTTCCCGCTGCCAGGCAAAGAGAAGCGGCAGCAGGCAGTAGAGGAACAGCAGGCCGTTCATGAATATATACGGAAGGTTTTTCTGATGATACAGAAAAGCCAGCCCCGGAATCCGTTCGCGCCCCTGCACACCGAATTTGGGTGTCCGTTCGAATTCACCGCCGGAACGAAACAACCCTTTCAGTACCGACAGAGAGATGCTGGGAGCCATACCGATGGTTAACGCCGGCAGCAGGAGAACATGGAAGAATTTCGGTGAACCGCTCCTGATGGAATAGAGTAGAAAATAGCACATGATCGCCCCGCTGGTAGCGAGAAACAGCGGTACATCGATGCGCAACATCTGGTGCAGGCCGATGCCGACCCGCCAGGTGACTGCGGGATAGAGGGTCAGCATGACAATCATCCCCAGCAGCCAGTAGAGATTTGCCATCAGGTGGGCGACCGCCTCGATTTTCACCGCCAGGGGGAGACGAGCCGCGAGCAGACGGGGAAGGATCTTGCGGGCGGTCTGAATAGACCCTTTTGCCCAGCGCTGCTGCTGACTCCGCAGTGCCGCCAGGGTTACCGGCAGCTCGGACGGCACCTGGCACTCTTCACGATAGACAAAGCGCCACCCGGCCAACTGAGCACGGTAGCTCAGATCGAGATCTTCGGTAACCGTATCGGCCTGCCACCCTCCCGCCGATTCAATGGCGTATCTGCGCCAGACACCGGCGGTGCCGTTAAAGTTAAAGAACCACCCCTGCTGGTAGCGTACGCGGTGTTCAATGCTGAAATGCGGCCCGAGCAGGAGCGACTGAATACCGGTAAACCATGAATGAGCGGCATTGCAAAAACTCCAGCGAGTCTGAACCATGCCGACTTCCGCATCTCTCAGCCATGGCATGGTACCATGTAGAAAATCAGGCGGCGGAATAAAGTCAGCGTCAAATACGGCAATGAACTCTCCACGCGCCGTTGCCAATCCGTTAGCGAGTGCACCTGCCTTGTAGCCACTGCGATGCGACCGCCGTACCACGGTAATGACCACTCCCAGCTGCTGCCACCAGGCAACACGCGCGTCTACCAGACTGCACGTATCATCGGTTGAATCATCCAGCACCTGGATTTCGAGACGTTCACGGGGCCAGTCAAGGCGGGCGGCAGCGTCGAGCAGACGTTGCGCCACAAAGCGTTCGTTGTAGAGCGGCAGCTGTACCGTAACCAAAGGAAACTCTTCCGGCTCGGCGAACGTGGCAGGACGTGGTGTATCGCTCCCCTTGGGCATGTACAGACAGCGAAGTAACCAGAGCCGGTGTATTCCATACAGACAGAGACTCAAAAGCGCAGCAAAATGGAGAGCCGTTAAAAACGGTATCAATGCCGGGAGCATGTACCCACACCCTGATCATGGCACTGCACCGATACGGAAGCCGTGGCGCCCGATTCTACGGTACCGCCGCAACCGGACCCCTGCCCGGCGGTGCAACTGAAGCAATGTTCCGCCATCAAAATGGCGCTGCCGGCAACAATCACCTCGTCAATATGGTCAATAGCCACACGTGAGCCATCCCCCCGCATCAGCGGCAAACCCGCTGCCAGATTGAAGTCACAGTTGTACACCCCACCGTCCCAGCCAATACTGACCAGTGTCCGGCACATGATCTGACCGGTTGCTTCGGGGTTGAATTTTTCCATCAGATGTTCGACATAGCGCCGATAGGTTCCCCTGCGCTCAAGTTGCTCCCGAAAACGCCCAAGAGGAGTGTTATTCATGCAGTGCAGTGTGCTGAAACTGATCCCGAAATTCCGGAGCAGCTCTTTACGATAGTATTGTTCCAGCATGTCGCGTGAACCGGATACGGAGCCGTTGCCCGGATTATGGACCAGGTGCAGTTCCAGATTCCGTCCGTACCCCTGTTTATTGAGGCGACGCAACGCTTCGATACTCCGGCTAAAGACACCGTCACCCCGCTGCTTTTCCACATTTTCCGGTTCATAGCAGGGAAGCGACGCCATCACCACCAGCCCCTGTTCCCGGTAAAAACCGGGCAACCATTCCATTCCCGGTTCAAGGGCAATCGCCAGATTACTCCGCACAATACGACGTGCGGCACGCCCCTTGGTGCCCTCGATGAAGTACCGGAAATCCGGATTCATCTCCGGACAGCCACCGGTTATATCAAGTGTCAGACCCGGATAACGTACCAAAAATGCGACAATCCGGTCCATAACCGGACGCCCCATGATCCGGGCGCCGCGCGGCGACGCATGGTGATGACAGTGGGCACAGCTCAGGTTGCAGAGATCCCCCAGATTTACCTGGAGCGTCTCCAGACGATTGAATGTTGTAAAGCGGCCATCCACTTCTGCTACCCTGTTTCTGAACAATCCGGTCATCACTATGGTTCCTCCGGCTCGGGGCAATTACAGGGAATACCGAGCGGTTTTTCCTCAAAGAGATATCTGTCCGGCCGCCACACACGCAACGAGCCGGCCTCCCCTGCATTTCCCGCCACGTCTTCGCCCGCCACCAGCCAGAATTTCCGGGTCCAGTTGCGCCAGACGCCATTCAGTTCCAGCCTGCCTCGCGCATCACTCGTTCCCCTGACCAGGATTTCTCCGTGAGGGGGGACATCCGCGTACCTGACCAGAGCATAGGACGAGCGTGGATACAGCCCGCCCGCCGTCAGAGTGAAAGCTCCGGACGCTTCAGAAAATACCAGTTTTCCGCTGCCGCCGTTCTTGACAATTGCCCAGGAGACAGGATCCTTCGCGAACAGCAGCAGTTTCTTTTTGCCGGTTGCCGCATGACAGACCACGGAAAGCGTGATAAGCACCATGGCTGAAGACAGCAGAATATGCAGCAATGTACTGTTTTTCATGCAGGATAATTCCAAAAAAACCCTCATCCCTCATCCCTCATCCCTCATCCCTCAACTCAAAATCGCCTCACTGCCCTGCCCGTTTTTCCCACGCAGCCCAGCTCCCTTTATAGTTACGCGCATCAGGCAACCCTGCCAGCTGATGGACGGTCCAGGCGTAGGCCGAACGGACTCCACCGAGGCAATAGTAGACCACCGGTTTGCCGGTATCCACGCCATGTTTGGCAAACAGTTTTTTCAGTTCTGTCGCAGAAAGTGGGTGGCGGTCTTTGCCGGTGTAGAAATCTTCCCACGGAATATGGATGGCGCCGGGAATTTTCCCCTTGATCCACTCGAAGGTCGAGCGAACGTCAACGAGTGTGTATGCCCCGTTCGAACGTTGCACGTCTTCCGTTGAGACAATGAAATTGGATTTGAGATCAACCTGATAGCGCGCTTTTTTAGCGGCAGGTTTTTCCGCCCCCTTGTTCAGTGGCAGATTCTGGTTGCGCCAGGCCTGAATGCCGCCGTTCAGCAAGCGAATCGGCCCTTTGTGGCCGAGCCAGGAGAACAGCCAGACGTCATATCCCTCGCTTCCCCAGCTTTTATCGGCGTCACCGTACACCACCAGCGGCGTCTTTTCATCAATCCCCAGCGCCGCCAATGCTATGGCCAGTTCCTGGGGGGGAAAGGAACTGTACTTCACCCCGTTGGCATCGGTGCGGGTATAGCTGTCCCAGAAAAACTGAATAGCTCCCGGAATATGCCCCGCTTCCCAGTCTGCCCTGGAGCGACCGTCAAGAATGACGTATTTTGCCGTGTTACCCTTCAACGAGGCAGCATCGATCAAGCCAAGGTCTGCCGCCATACTGACGGAAGAGAGTAACACACTCACAAGCAGTGCGGCAAACAACCGCGATACACCCGTTCTCCCCTGTATTAATTGTTTCAATGTTTGTTGCATGATTATTTCTCCTGGTATGACACTGCTCCGGCGGCGATATCGCTGTCGGACGCTGCTGTTTTATGTTTGTTCCGGCGCAACTCGTACGCCAGTTCCCGGCCAATAACCCACAGAATTGTGCTTCCAGCCTTGAACGTTCCGGATACTGTCCGGCTTATTTTGGATTTACCCGCACTCCGGAGATAATACGGAACCGGTATTTCCTGAATTTTCAGGCGCTGCCTGATCGCCCGTACCTGCATTTCCACGGTCCAGCCAAAGTCCTGGTCAGTCATAGCCAGGCGCTCCAAAGCATCCCATCTGACAACCCTCATCGGGCCCAGGTCACGGTAGCGATGTTTCCAGAACAGCCTGATCAACCCGGTTGCCAGCAGATGCCCAAAGCGTTGCTGAAAACTGAGTGCTTTTCTTGAAGAAGGAATCCTCTCTCCCAGCACAAAATCCTGCTCTCCGGCAACTACCGGGGCGATCAGTACCGGCAGACATGCCAACTCATCACTCCCGTCAGCATCGACAAAAGCGACAATATCCGGTGGATTATTCCGCAATGCCGCCAACCCGGCCAGGCATGCTCTGCCGTAACCGGCCACCGGTTCGGAAACCACCGTTGCGCCATACACGGCAGCAACCCGGGCCGTCCCATCGGTAGATCCGTTGTCAACCACCACGACCCGTGAAATCTGGCACGGCACCTTACTGAGCACTCCCGGCAGGGAGAGTTCTTCGTTTCTTGCAGGAATGATCAGGGCTATGTCGGGAGTGGAAATACTCACTTAGTCGCTGTCTCAATCGGTTGCCGTCCCTTGAAACGCCGGTATATCACCGGAATCAGCGACACCAGCAGCACCAGAGCAATGCCAAGCAGAGCGGTCGGCGACACTTTGCCGGTGATCAGACCCAGCAATGAGCTGGAAAACACGATGAATGCCACGCAGGCCGGCAGCATGCAGAGAAATGAAGTAACCGCATACTGGATAAACGATATCCTGGTCAGGCCGAACGCATAATTGAGCAGATTGAACGGGAAAGCCGGAATCAGACGGGTAAAGGCCACCACTTTCCAGCCGTGCTGAGCCACCTCGCTATCCAGTTTCTCCCATTTCGGGCCGGTCAGCTTTGACGCCACCCAGTCGCGGGCGACGTACCGTGCTACCAGAAAGGCCAGGGATGCACCGATCGTTGCACCGGTGATGGTATACACCACCCCCCACAACGGTCCAAAAACGATTCCCCCCACAATGGTGATCGGCAGACCGGGCAAAAACAGGACCGGCGCAAGGGAGTAGATCAGAATATAGATAGCCGGCGCAAGTACGCCATACGATCCGATCAGCTCCTGCAACTTCTCCTGCTGAAGATACTGCGCCGCTCCCGACAGATGTACCCCGGCAACGGCTGCTACCAGAAGTGCTAAAAAAACCAGCGGTACCCAGGAGCGCTTCTTCTGCGCACCCTGTTCCGGAATAAATGTTCGTTCTCGTGACACGGCATATCCTTTCTTGCGTTTATACGCTCTTTTTAGCAGCAGCCGGTTCAGATAGGTAAGGGGAGCGCCTGCCCCCTTTTTCTTTCCGGCCAGCGTCTGCTCGGGTGAGAACAGCAGATCGACCAGATGATTGGTCGGCGTATGCCCTCCTAACGCCTGAACACACCCGGCGCAGTAGGTGATGATTCTCCTGCCGTCCGCCTCTTTCCTGCGCAATTCACCCCAGGAAGCGGCGAGTTCCGGATTAAGCATGTCAACCGCTCCCCCTTTGCCGCAACAGACGGTGCTTCTCCCGGAATGGGGCATCTCTTCAACGGTTACCCCCTGACGAACCAGCAGTCCGCGAACAGCCGCATGTACCGGCAGTGAGTTACGGATCACACACGGGTCATGGACTGTCACCGTACCGGTAATCTTTTCCGGCTGCAACCCGGACTCGGCCAGCGCTTCCCACACGGTCCGCACCGTTAACCCGTGGCCAAACGTATCGAACATCACCTGGCAGTTCGGGCAGGCCACCAGAACGTCAGTTACCCCCTGCTTCACGAGCCAATCGTTCATTTCGGCGAACATGGCGTTCACATACTGTTCCCGCCCCAGACTGTGAGACGGCTTCAGACAACAGTCAAAAACGATGCCGACGTTCGGATCTACCTTGTTCAGCGCGGCAAATACCTTGTTGACGCCATCCGGCCGGGTACCGGACAAAGAACAGCCGGGGAAGAAAATCGTCGTACAACCCTGCGGCAGCTGATACAGGCTGAAGCGACGGGATGTGCCCAACCGTTCGTAGGTAACAAGCGGCGCATGCTCCTTGTAATCCCCAAAACCGCGGTCTACCGCCTCACGGCGCATCTCCAGGAACAGTCCGTCCAGATCAAGCCGCTCCGGGCAGGTTAATGAGCAAAGCCCACAGAGGCTGCATTCGAAGGCACGCGCCAGGGAAGCGGGATTATTATCGTCAAAACTTCCGGCAACGGCCTTTGGTGTGCCATATTTTTTTAAAAAGGCGCACCCCCGCACGCATTCGCCGCAATTGGTACAGCCGGTATGAATAGCCGTAAGTTGGGCTTGAAGAGCGGGACGAAACTTGTTTTTAATAGTACTGTTCATAAGGGTAATGTCCTGAAATCGGCAATTATGGTGTCTTGAAATACAGCGCCAGGGAATACGTAGATCCGGCGGCGGTGTTCTGCCCGTAGAGAGCAGGAACATATGATGCTTCCACTCCCCAGTTAGGCGCTACTTTGTAACCGACCGTCAGATCAAGTTTACCCAGGTCAAAGTTGTTGGTGGTGGTCGGATTGCCGCTGACATCCAGTTTTTTGCCGTTATCAACACTGATGATACCGTCAAGTTTGGCACGTGTGTAAACCTTTTTGGTAATATCCACACCGAATTCAATCAGATAGCGAATCTCATCGGATGGGTCCTGTGCCCTCCAGCGATAACCGAGCTCCACGTTACCATACCCCGGAATCAGCGGGTAGAGTGAACGGCCATACAGCAGGCGCAGTTCCGTGTCATACTGGGCGTTGCCAAGCGGCAGCGGGTCCGAAGAACCGTATGGTCCAGGGATCTTTACCAGCAGTTGTGTGGAAAAGATACCAATCCTGTCGCTGTCCAGCAGTTTGTAACGAACCCCCAGATCCACGTCACCCAGACCGTACCCTTTTGAGTGCAGGGAATTATCGTCGTTCACCAGCCATTTGTAAGCCAGCGAGTTGATAAGGGTGAGGTTGTCAAAAACTCCATACTCGAAATAGTTGCTGATGTTGTTATCGGTGAATTTGCCGTTGTTGGGCGTTCCGGTACGATTTCCGGAAGTGTTGAAGGTTTCGTGCGAATAATAGTAGTTGTAGGCCAGCTTTTCATAAAACGCGCCCTGCTTGGCGGTCCAGGCTCCGGCAAAAACAGAACTGGTTGATGTCACGAGTAAAAGTGCGGCAATAAGGGACGATTGAACAAGTTGTTTCATAATAAATCCTCTCAAAGTGAAGTAAAGAGGGCGTCAACCACTGACGCCCCCTCTCAAGCAAGACAAATATTAGTTGATATAACTACTGAACCGGAAGAGTTGCATCACCGGCCCATTCATAATATGACGCGTCGTAATTGATCGCTTTTGAATAGCCGGCCATGCGAAGAGCCATGGTCATTTCTGCCGAGCGGATTCCTTTGGTGCAGTAGCTGACGATGGTGTCGCTCTTTTTCAGGCCAATGGCGCTGAAGGTTGCTTCAAGCTGTTCGGCTGTTTTGAAAAAGCCCGGGGTAGTGCCGTTGTTGACAAAAAGCGCCTGATCAAATGGCAGCGAAATAGCACCCGGAATATGACCGCCCCGTTTTTCACCGTATTTTACCGCACCAGCGTACTCGTCTGCGGCGCGGACGTCGAGAATCTTCACGTTGCTGTTCGATTTATTCGCTATAATCCATGCTTTATCAACCGTATAGGTGGCATCAAGCGCAGCCAGTGAAAAGGCCGTTGACACCGGTGTGACGCTGTTGGCGTCAACAGCGTATCCACCGTTGACCCATGCCTGATACCCTCCGTTCAAAATCCGCGCTTTGTTTATTCCGGCCATCCTCAACATCCAGAGAATGCGGCCATCTTCACCCCAACCGACCGGAGCGCCCGCATACACCGCCACATTCTTGCTGCTGTCGATCCCCAGCCCTCCAAGCAGGGAAGCGATTTCCGCCGCCGTTTTCAGCACACCCCAGCCAGGGTCGCCGGGACTTCCCGTTGAGACGGTTGCAAAGGTCTGCCACATGACGTTGATTGCGCCAGGAATGTGGCCTGCGGCATAATCAGCGGCGGAACGGGCATCCAGCACAACGGTGGATGACAGTGTGCCGTTCAGGACTCCTGCATATGTAACAATACCGGGATCGCTATAGGCGGTAACGGGAGCCGTTGCATCTCCCGCCCAATCGTAAAAAGAAGCGTCATAGTTTACCGCCTTATTGTACCCGGCCATGCGCAGAATCATGGTCATCAGACCGGAACGGATCCCCTTGGTGCAATAGCAGACAATGGTATCGGTTTTGCTGATTCCCGCTGCGGTGAAGAGCGTCTCCAACGCATCCTGACTCTTGATAATTCCCGGATTTGCCGGATCATTGGTATAAAGCGACGTGTTGAAAGGAAGAGAGATAGCCCCTTTCACATGTCCGCCCCGGACTTCCCCGTACTTAATGGCTCCGGCATACTCTTCCGGATCACGGGCGTCAATAATCTTCACGTCCGATCGGGACATATTGGCCAGAATCCAGGTCCGGTCGACGGTATACACGTTGTCGAGCGAAGTGACGGAAAACGTAACCGGAACCGGCGCAGCAGATGCCGTCGTGGTAAGTCCATAACCGGCCTTCTGCCATCCCTGACGGCCACCGTTCAGCATTTTCGAATGAGCCACGCCAGCCATCCGAAGCATCCAGACAATGCGCCCATCCTCGCCCCACCCATTTGGTGCGTCCGCATATACAATAACCTGAGAGGAGGCATTAATTCCAAGGTTGCCAAGGGCGGTTCCGATTTCGGCAGGACTCTTCAATACTCCCCAGTTCGCATCACCCGGGTTTCCCGTTGTCACGGTGGCAAACGACTGCCAGATGCAATTTATAGCACCGGGTATGTGACCGGCGTTATATTCCGACGCTGACCTGGCATCGATAACAACGGTACCTGCCGTGCCAAGTGATGCTTTCAGGGTTGCCGCGTCAGTAATCATGGTTGGATCACTGTACGATTTTGCTGCCGGAGCCTGTTTTTTTTCTGACGCGCTGCTGCCGCATCCCGCCATGACCGTTGCGACCAGTATTACGGTTGCAACCTTTTTTAACTCATGCCATCCCATTCTGTAATTCTCCTTTTCATCTGGTATATTAGTAATGTTACTACTAAATGAAAACAGGCTGAAAAGTCAAATTGGTATATTCGATACAACCTATGGATATGATCGTTAATTACGATATAACAGTCATAATGAAGTGGCACGAGCGACTAAGTTTTCAAAGATCGTTGCGTTGTTACAAGCTGATACAGGGGACTTCCGACTATACTGCCGCGGGAGAGTGGAATATCGTCCCGGTACCTCCCGCAGCAGTTATTGTCTGTTACGTGATAGTCAACCGGATCCGGCTATTGTCCGCTGGTACGACCGTCGCCGGTTACAACCGGATACAGTGTGGCATCCTGTATTGACCACTCGTTCCATGAACCATCGTAGTTATAGACGCTGGTATAGCCGAGACCGAGCTGGATCAGCGTATAAACGCCGGAGCGGAAACCGCCTTCGCAGAAGTTGTATACGATTTTGTCTTTGGTGATGCCAAGAGCGTTGAAATGTGCCTGAAGGTCCGCTGCGCTCTTAAGCACTTTTACGTTTCTGCCTGCTTGCAGCGTACTGGCAACGGGGAGTAAGGTTGTGGGGTTGATGTAGTCCGTAAAGGCGTCTGATTCATAATCACTGAACTTGTCATACGGAATATGCCCCGGACGGGCGCCCACGTTTGCGCTTCCTACACGAGGCGTCGTGCTTTGTGACCATACGCCGCCGGATTGGGTGCCCGATGTAACCGTTGTTACAAACCCGGTATATTCACTCGGCGTTCTGACGTCGGAAATCACGTAACCAGCCTTGGTGACATTGCCGTTAGCGGTATCGATAACTGCGGCAAGGTCAGCCTTGGTGATGCGATGGTTATTGTAGCTGGCAATTTTGTACGGTTTCGTGCTTGCCGTCGGCGTTACAGCGGTCGTGCTGAGTACCCGGCCATCCACATCCTTCCATTTGTCAATGCCGCCATCGATGGTATACGCATTGGTATGACCGAATGTTTTCAGCACCCAGGTAAACCGGCCACCATAGGAAGAGGTATCGTTGTCGTAGGAGACGACCGTTGAATCGGGAGTAATACCGTTTCTGGTAAGGATGTCGATTAATTCTGCCGGAGTCGGAATATCATAGGCGATCTGAACCGGCGTAACATTATCTGCCTGAAGCTTGTATTTGCCTGTTGTTGCATCAATTACCTTCCGTGGGAAATAAAACTGATCCCTCGGGATACTGATAGCATTGGGAATATGACCGGCATTGTAGTTGGCTGCCGAACGGGTATCGACAATAACAAAGTTGGCGTCGCTGGAGTGCGTAGCCACCCAGTCGGTCGATTTAAAGTAGTCACTCAATGTAGCCGTTGTTGACGGGGCGGAAGCGGCGGTTGCCGACGAACTGTTGCATCCGGAGAGGAGAGCCGCTCCGGTTGTCGTTGCCGAAAGTGCCAGGATTGTGATCAGGGTGCGAAATTTCATGTTAGACTCCTTTTTGTGTTTGTATGGATAGTAACCATGTTGCGAACTACGATGCTGTCGGGGTGCCTGCTCACCCCCGCTGTTTACAGTAACTACTCAGGCAACTCCTCCTTCTTTCGTCCGAATTAATAGCCTCCATTCTGTCTGGTCAGCTCGTGACGCGATTATTGTCCTGTCTGTTCGAATACGTTTTCGGGCACAAAAAAAGAGGCCAGGTATGGACGCGGCGCAATTACCCCGTTCCGTACCTGGCCTCCAGTTTTTCTGGTCAGCCTCGTTTTTCGAGACCATACCAAAAGCGAATATGTCTTGTCAAGAACAATTCATATAATAACTATCATTTTTGTATATGATCTAAAAAAGGATAGTTCATACCCTTTTTTTATTTTAAAAAAAGTGCTTGACATCAACTTCAGGTTTGTATTACTATTTTATCTACAAATTATATATACTTTAGAATAAACTGACTGACTGGACAACCGGAGGTCAAGAGATACTTCTCTTGACCTCTTTTATATTGACAGGGACACTAATGTCATGATTTCAAAAAAAACCAAATATGCTCTCATGGCACTAAGTTTTCTGGCCCAGCAACCGGACAATCGTCCGGTTCTCATTGCAGACTTGGCACATACGGAAAAAATACCCAAGAAATTTCTTGAGTTCATATTGCTGTCGCTCCGAAAAGGTGGCTTATTGCTCAGCCGCACGGGTAAGGGGGGGGGATATCGCCTGGCTCATGAACCTTCTGAAATTACTATTGCCAGTGTCATCAAAATCCTTGAAGGAGGATTTTCGCTGGTCCACTGCCTGAATGAGAACGGCCTTAACAGCTGTGAAGAAGGGAACGACCCTTCCTGTTGCGGTATCCATCTGATCATGAGCGATGTAAAAGATGCCATAACGTCGGTTCTTGAAGCAACAACGCTTGCAGATATGATTCATAAAGCAGAAACGGAAAGCTTCCGTAAATCGCAAATAATCGATTACAGCATTTAGGAGTTGAGCAACACCACACAAAAGGAGGATGTAATTATGAGCAAGATTTATTCTGACAACTCGCAGTCCATCGGCAACACCCCGCTGATCAAATTGAATCACGTCACTGCAGGAGCAAAAGCAACTGTCCTGGCCAAGGTAGAAGGGCGTAATCCGGCCTATTCGGTCAAGGACCGCATTGGAACCAACCTGATTGTTGACGCCGAAAAACGTGGAGTACTCAAGCCGGGCGTTGAAATCATCGAACCGACATCAGGCAACACCGGAATTGCTTTAGCGTATGTTGCGGCGGCCCGTGGCTATAAACTGACACTGACCATGCCGGAAACCATGAGTATTGAACGTCGGCGTGTCCTGGCAGCACTCGGCGCCCACCTGATTCTGACACCCGGTGCGGAAGGAATGAAAGGCGCCATCAACCGCGCGGAACAGATTGCCGCAGCAGAACCGGATAAATATTTTCTGCCTCAGCAATTTAAAAACCCGGCAAACCCCGAGATTCATGAAAAAACAACCGGACCGGAAATCTGGGATGATACTGACGGCAACATTGACGTTTTTGTATCGGGCGTCGGCACCGGCGGAACCATCACCGGCGTTTCACGCTATATCAAAAACACCAAGGGAAAGAAGATTATTTCCGTTGCCGTTGAGCCGCAGGAAAGCCCGGTCATTACCCAGAAACGGGCCGGCCAGGAAATCAAACCGGCTCCACACAAGATTCAAGGTATCGGCGCCGGTTTTATTCCCGATACCCTTGATCTTTCGGTAATCGACCGCGTTGAGCAGGTTTCCAGTGAAGAAGCGATTGAATTCGCCAAACGCTTAGCGAAGGAAGAAGGGATACTGGTTGGTATTTCCGGCGGCGCAGCTGCAGCCGCCGCAATCCGCCTGGCCAATCTGGATGAATTCGCCGGCAAAACTATTGTATTTGTCCTGCCCGACGGGGCAGAGCGGTATCTTTCAACCGCCTTGTTTGAGGGGATCTAATATGGCTGCTCCAAATCCTGACCCATGGAATCGCGAACTTGAAAAGGTAATACGGGAAGCTCTCACATCCATCAAGTTTGGAACGGTCACTCTCATTGTTCAGGATAGCCGTGTTATCCAGGTTGACAAGAGTGAAAAAATCCGCCTGAACAGGCAGGGACATATTGACGGAAGCGGCATATAATGGACATGAATCCAACCTGTACAAAAGATCGCGTTGTTCACGGTCACCCCTGCTTTGGCGGTAACCGCCACAAAAACGGGCGTATCCACCTGGCGGTGGCGCCACAATGCAATATCAAGTGCGGCTACTGCGAACGCAAGCATGACTGCGCCAACGAGTCACGCCCCGGCGTCACGAGCCGTCTACTCACCCCGGTCCAGGCACTTGATAAAGTTCGCGAAGTGATGGCCGATGAACAACTGGGCAAGATCATCAAGGTTGTCGGCATTGCCGGCCCTGGCGACCCGCTGGCAAATGATTCAACCTTTGAAACGTTCCGCCTCGTGAAGTCCGAGTTCCCAGAACTGCTCTTTTGCATGAGTACCAACGGGCTCGCCCTGCCGGACCGGATAAACGAGCTGGCCGACGTCAATCTGCACAGCCTTACGGTGACGATCAATGCGGTTGATCCCGCTGTCGGCGCCCGGATTTACCGGCATGTGATCTACAGTGGAAATCCGTATCAAGGCGAAGAAGGGGCCGCCATCCTGATCAACAACCAGTTTGAAGGGCTCCGCAAAGCCGCTGAACTGGGCCTGGTGATCAAGATAAATACGGTTCTTGTACCCGGAATAAATGAGCAGCAGATTCCGCTTATTGCCGAAAAGGTCAGCCAGGCCGGGGCATTTGTCATGAATATCATGCCGATAATCCCCCAGGCGGAGTTGTCGCACATTATTCCCCCCACGAGCGAATATCTCGAATCCGTCCGCGCAGCAAATGAGCAGGTCATTGCGCAATTCCGTGGCTGCCAGCAATGCCGGGCTGATGCGGTCGGCCTTATTGGCGCGGGTTGTTCGGCATTATGATTATAGATTTTTTTCTTGACAGATAGGCTACAATTAGGCTACAATATATACAAAAATTATAGACATAAGAACTGACTGACCAGTAAACTGGAGGTCGAGGAAACTACCTCGACCTCTTTTTTTATGCCCGTAACCGGGTGCTCACACCGTTGGTTGTACAATTCCGTACGTTGTACATCACTTTTTGTGCCGGCAGAAAAAGCTGCCTTCCATACATGCTGCCATGGAAAAACCGCACAAATGACTGACCAGAAAGTCTGGAGGTCAAGGAATCAACATCCTTGGCCTCCTTTTTTTATCGGGAGCCGGGAACACTATCCCAAAAGAAAGGAGGAACCGGCAACCGGATTGTCAGCAGATGAGATGTACAGCTACACAACAAAAACAGCAGTACAACGGGAGGTAGTAATGAAAATACGAAAAACTGTTGCAATTATACTTGCAGTCGCATCGCTCGGAGGAACCCATCTGGCCTGGGCGGATGAAGAAGTCGCAACGGCGGAAAATTCCGGCACGGTACAGGATACGTCCGCGTATACGGACAAGGAGGTTGCTCCGGCCATAGCGGTTGACTCCGGAAATGATGCCGTTTCAAAACCGGAATATGCAACCAGACAGGATCTGGATGCCCTCAAAGACTTGATCGATGAAGCAGATAAGAAAAAATGGAATTCCGGCTGGACTGTCAACGTAACCGGAGCGATTGCCGGCGGTTATACCAGCAGTAACTTCGGCGCCAGCGGCAACGGCACAGCTAAAGACGGTTTCGCCATTCAGTATGTTACCCTTGGACTGGGCGGCAACCTTCGTGAAGACCCGGTCGATGACTTTGACGTTCGCTACAAGACCAGCCTGATCTGGGCCGGACAGGGCAAGGATGTTGGAGCAACAAACTCAGGTACTGCCAACAGCAGCAACACCCAGCTTCAAACACCGGCTCTGGCGGATGCCTACATTTCGGTAGATTTGCATACGGCAAAAAAAACTCTTGAGCCTGCATGGATCGGCAGCGTGACACTTGGTCAGACGTTGCTGCCGTTCGGACAGGAAAACCTCTCACTGGAAGACCAGCGTCCGACCATTCGCACCGCCCAGTATGTTGCCAACTATGGTATCGGCCGCGATATCGGCATCAAGCATGACGGCGGCATTATCAACCGTTATGATCCGGCATCCGGTGTAACAACTCCGTTAATCGGCTACACCCTGGGACTCTGGAACGGCACCGGCGCCAACAGACTGGATAACAACAATCAAAAAGCACTTAACGCCAGAGTTCTCATCACCCCTGTAGCGGAATATCTTTCCCTGTTCAGCGGTCTGACGTTCGGCGGGTCGTACTACAAGGATATTGTTGGCGGCAGCAGTACGACAGCGGCACGGAAAGTCGGTAAAGAATGGTACGGCCTGGAACTTTCCTGGTTGCGCAAACCGTTCCTGCTGACGGCTGAAAGCATCTACGGAAACAACCCTAATCTTCCAGCGAGTGTCAACCCGGCAAATCCGGTTATCCCCAACAGCACCGTTGTCGGGCGTCAAAAAAGCTCCGACGTCATCGTAACACTCTTCTGGTCACCGAACACGCTGCCCGACTTTCAGCCTCTGTACCGCTATGACCGTTACACCAGCAACAACACAACCACCGCCATTCACTCAATCGGCTTCAACTACTTTGTATGGCAAACCACACCGGTACTATACAGAACCTTTCAGGCGAAAGACACGGCAAGAGTCCTGAAGATACAGGCAAACTGGAACATTCGCGAACAGTTGCCGACCCAGAAAGCTACCGCAAACGATTATTCATTGCTTCTCGTTGCGAGCTTCTAGGGTTATCGGGCAGCTACCTGACCAATCATTGCCTGTCGGGAAACAGGCATAAAAACAAAAAAAGAGGAGGAAATACCATGAAAAAGAGTCGATTATTAGTTGCCGGTGTTGCTCTTGCAGTCTCAACGAGCACTGTTGCGCTGGCGGCGCCGAAAAAAGACACGGTATATGTTCCGCTGAATGTATGGACATCCGTAGCGCTTAACAAGGGATGGCTGCAGGAAGAGTACGCCACGGTTGGCGCAAAGGTTGAGGCGGTCGATACGTCGGCCATCAAGGTTCCGGGAGTCGAGGCATCCCTGCTGGAAAAAGGCGAGCTGCACTTTGTTAACTGCATGGGGTACGTGTCGATTCAGCACAAGCTCAACGGCCTCGATTCCGTAGCGGTATGGGGCTCCAAACTGCCGAATCCCCGCCGCTCTACAACAGTCGTGCTGAAAGACTCACCGGCGAACAAGCTGGCAGACCTGAAAGGTAAAAACCTTGGCGGATGGCGTATATCCTGCCCCTATTTTGCCACCTATGAGGCGTTGAAAGAACATGGCGTACAACAGGACACCGAGTATCAGAAGGGGGATGTCCGCTACACCAACATCGCACCGGCTGCCCAGATTTCAGCGCTGCTTGGCGGCAAGATCGATGCCCTCTCCGTGCATGCCGCCACCAGCACGGTGACTCCGCTCTACACGCAAGGTCTGGTCAAGGAACTTGAACCGACCAGCACCAAGAGCACTTACGTAAACGGCGCCGGTCGCTCAATCATCTTTACGCTACGTGAATTTGCCGAGAAACATCCGGACCGTGTCCGTCCCTTCCTGGTGGCGTATGAGCGGTCGCAGAAATGGATCAAAGCCAACCCGGATGCGGCGGCAGCAATCGCCGCCCGTGACCTGCGCATTCCCAAGCACATAGCCAAATATCAGATTGTGGACGATTCACAGATGCTCTTCTCGGATCCGGAACGCGATCGCAACAGGATTATTGCTTCCTATAACCTGTTCCAGAGCTGGGGCATTAAAAACGGCGACGATTTCCTGAAAAAGAAAAACCTCAATCAGAAACAGCTGGAAGCATTTGTTGATCAGAAATTTTTTGCCGGTGGCGAATACGTACCGAAGTAACGGCTTGATCCCCTTTTCCCCTCCCGTCACGGGAGGGGAAAATTGCACAACATGTTACCGGGCCATCAGGCCAATCATATGAACGGCCGTACCGGCCCCCGAGGAGACGTATCATGGAAAACCAGGCAATTATCTCACCCGTAGCAGCACCCCTGAATCGTGAACATTCGGCGCTAACGGCGAAGAAACAGGGTGCATCAATCACCCTCTCCGCCTTTACCGCCTTAAAAATAGTTGGAGACCGCCTGATCGGCTTTATCATACCGGTGCTGTTGCTGATTGTATGGGAAACCGTTGCCCAACTGAATTGGGTTAAACCGGTTTTTTTACCGGCGCCATCACTCATCTTCAAAACGTTTATCAACCTTATCCGCACCGATTCCTTCCTTGGCGATATCTGGTTCAGCCTCCATACGGTTATTCGCGGCTTTGCCTGGGGAATTCTTCTAGGGCTCCCCTTTGGCACTGCCGCCGGCATGTCCAGGACCGTTGAGAAATTATTCAGCCCCCTCCTGAACGCCATTCGGCAGGTGCCGCCCCTGGCTTTTCTGCCGTTGATCGTTCTCTGGTGCGGAATTGGCGATGTCGGCAAGCTCGTGGTTATTGCCAAAGCCGTGTTTTTCCCGGTATTTCTTAACACCCTGCAAGGTATTCGCACCGTCAACCGTGAGTATGTCGAGGTTGCCCGCGTATATGAATTCTCCCGTTTTCAGATGATCCGCCGGGTGATCTTCCCCGGAGCCCTCCCCTCAATATTCGTTGGTGTCCGTTTCGGAGCGGGTCTGGCCTGGGTCATGATTGTTGCGGCTGAAATGCTCTCCGGACGGAAGGGGGTGGGATACATCCTGACCAGAGGGCAGGATTTGCTCCAGACAGATGAAGTGTTTGTTGTAATTTTTGTCATCGGTCTGATCGGTTTCCTCATCGACAAGGTATTGAGAGACACCGAAGGACGACTCATCAAATGGAAAAAAAGTTTTGTAAGTTAGGACAGAGGTTGAAGGTTGAAGGTTAATTTATAAAACACAAAAGGAGCTCCACCATGCCACTGGAACAAAGAAAATCAGAAATAACCGATTACGTTAACGCCACCCGCTTCGCCACCCTTGCTTATATCCGGAACGATGGCGCACCGGTGCAGCGTTCTTTCGGAAGCTACGCCCTGGCCGATTATGACGTCATTTTTTCAACCAGGAAAGAAGCTGCCAAGGTCCGCGATATCTTGACCAATGCCAAGGTATCATTTTTCTTCGAGCAGGAGGGCCAGGAGCTGCCGAAATGGCGCAATGCCCTTTTTATCGGCGAAGCTCATACCATCGAAGATCCTCGTGAACTCGACTGGGCAATCGGCATTTTGAGCGCCCGCAACCCGCGCTTCAAGGAACGGATTGACAACGGGGATCTCCCCAACATCCAGCTGTTCAAACTCAAGACCAGCGAAATTGAATATATCGATTACAGTAAAGGCGCCGGGCATGTGGAGAAATTCACCCTCAGCAAAGTAGAAGAAAACTAAGTACGTGAACACACGTGGAGGGTTTGAATGAGTAGTATATCTGCAACACCGGATAAATTGACCGTCAGCAACCTGAAAAAGGTGTTCAAAACACAAAACAGTGATGTGGTAGCCCTGGAAGGGGTTAACCTGAATGTCAAAGATGGCGAGTTTGTCTCCATCATCGGCACCAGCGGCTGCGGCAAGACGACTCTCCTGCGGGTTGTGGCAGGATTGGAAAGTGATTTTGAAGGTGAAGTCAGCCTGAACAACAAGAAAATCACTGCGCCGGGGACTGATCGGGCGGTTATTTTCCAGGATCATCGCCTGTTTCCCTGGTTCTCGATTGAGGACAATATTTCGTTCGGTTCCACGGAGAAAAATTCGGCAAAAAAACGAGAGCGGATTCAGCATTACGTGGATCTGGTCGGACTCAAAGGGTTCGAAAAGGTGTATCCGGGCCAGGTTTCCGGCGGGATGGCCCAGCGCGCCGCCATAGCCCGCGCCTTGCTCGGCAAGCCGGATGTCCTGCTGCTCGACGAACCACTCGGAGCTCTGGACGCTCTTACCCGCATGTACATGCAAAACGAGCTGGAACGGATCTGGAAAGAAGAAGCTTCGACCATGATCATGGTTACTCACGACATCGAAGAAGCCATCTACCTGAGCGACCGGATCGTCATCATGTCCAATCGCCCCGGCACTATCAAACGGATAGTTGAAGTGCCTCTGGCACGCCCCCGCGACAGAGCCAGCTACGATTTTACGGTCATCAAGGAAGAGGTGTTGAAAGAGTTCAACCTTGAGGCACAGAGCGCGTTCTACTATACGATCTAACTGAATTTCAGAAGGTTGGTAATCAATGGCTCCTCATCAGAATCCAAAAATTGAAATCAGAAACATTAGCAGAACATTCTCTCATACTACCGTGGGCAGCGATGGCTCTCGTGAATTTACGGCCCTGGAGGATATCACCCTGACCGTTCGCACAGGGGAATTTCTGGCCATTGTCGGTCCTTCCGGCTGCGGGAAATCAACCCTGCTCGATATCCTGGCCGGCCTCTCCCCGGCAACGAGCGGAGAGGTTCTGATCGATGGAGTGCCGGTTACCCGGCCGACCCTCAACCGTGGTATTGTCCTGCAAGGGTACTCATTGCTGGCCTGGCGCACCGTACGAAAAAACATCGAGTTCGGCCTGGAAGTCAAAAATATCCCGAAATCGGAACGACGCGCCATCAGCGACCGTTACATCGCGCTGGTTGGGCTGACCGGGTTTGAGGATCACTACCCCCATGAACTGTCCGGCGGGATGCAGCAGCGTGTCGCCCTGGCACGCGCACTGGCCTATGATCCCGAGATTTTACTGTTGGATGAACCGTTTGCTGCGGTTGATGCCCTGACCAGGGAAAACCTGCAAAATGAACTGCTCCGGATCTGGAACGAAACCGGCAAGACGATTGTGTTTGTCACGCACAGTATCGAAGAAGCCACCTACCTGGCTGACCGGGTGGCCGTTCTTACAACCAATCCCGGAACAATCCGCCAGGTGGTTGACGTACAACTGCCGCGCCCCCGTTCTGAAGGAGATATCCGCTCAACACCGGAATTCGGGCGCATCAGGCACTCCTTGTGGAATCTGTTGCAGAATGGCGGAGCCCATGCCTAAACAACAGAGCGCCATATCCAGCCTCCTGCTCCGCTCTTCCGGGATCATATTCTTTCTGATTTTCTGGGAAGTTTCTTCACGGATGCACTGGATTGACCCGTACTTTCTCCCCCGTTTTTCGGCAGTCATCACTGAACTGTGGAACCTGGCAGAGGATGGCACCCTGTACAGTAACATGATCATAAGCTCTGCCAGAGCCATTGGCGGACTTGCCATTGCCTGTGTGGCAGGACTTCCGCTCGGTTTCGCCTTCGGGCGCTGGTTCCCGGCAACGTCAGCAGTACTCGATCCGCTGCTGCGTATTATGAGTCAGGTGAACCCGTTTCTGGTGCTGCTGATCTCCACGCTCATTCTGGGTCTGGGCGAGACGACCAAATTCGCGGTCATTGCCTGGGTTTCAATCTGGCCGCTCCTGTTCTATACCATGACCGCCGTGCGTACCATCGATCCATTACTGATTAAAACCGCCCGTTCCATGGGGATCTCCGAATCCGGGCTTCTGCTGAAGATTCTTATCCCGGCGGCCCTGCCGACTATTTTTACCGGCCTGCGCATCAGCGCCGGCATCACGTTCTTCATTCTGGTTGCGGTGGAAATGCTCAACGCTTCCTCAGGACTTGGCTGGTACGAACATAACGCCGCCATGAATTTTGAAATTAACGGCATGTATGCCGGCGCAAGCGTCATTGTGTTGCTCGGCTTTCTCCTCAACCGTTTTTTTATTTCCCTGGAACGCTCGCTGTTTACCTGGAGGGCTCCGGTTGAGTTCCTCCTGGGAGGCGCCAAAACCGCCACACGCCTGGCACTCTGGCGTCCTGGCAGAGTCGGTATTGCCGCCGCTACGCTGGCTATAATGGGACTGTTTGTCAGCGGCAGTTTCGAGATTGTCCGGGTCAACACGGAACGGGCCAACAGCCTGGCCGGTATTGATGCCGGCAAACATGCACGCCATCTGGGAAGTGAGGTTGACAAATGACACGTTCCGTCTCCAAGCGCTCTTCATGGGGAATCCATGCCGCACAGGTGGGGATTGTGGCACTGATTGCCCTGGGGTGGGAACTGTTTCCCCATCTCGGCATCCTGACGGCCAACACGTTTCCGCCCCTCTCCAGGGCAATAACCACCATTTTGACCGACCATCTGTTTGCCAGGCATGCATTGACCAGCATTGGACGCGCTTATGGTGGCCTTACTGCGGCAATCCTGGTCGGTCTTCCTCTGGGATTGTTGCTGGGGGGATGGTTTAACCGTTTTCAACAGGCGCTTGAGCCGTTGATGGAACTGTTCGGCCAGGCGAATCCGGTCATCCTGTCCCACATCGTTGTGCTCTTTTTCGGTATCGGCACCGGCACCCAACTATTCGTTATTTCCTGGCTGAGTATCTGGCCGATCTCTTTCAGCGCCATTAACGGCGTTCGTTCGGTTGATCCGCAGATTCTTAAAATGGCCGCGTCACTCGGAATTGGCCGGTGGCAACTATTCACCAGAGTTATTCTTCCCTCAGCGGCTCCGGCTATTATTACCGGAATTCGCCTGTCGGCCGGCTATGCTTTTATCATGCTGATTGCGGCGGAATTGATGGGGGCAACTACCGGATTGGGCTATGTCATGGCCACCAGTGCCGAAACAGCAGACATGAACAGTCTGGCTGCTGCTGCCCTGGTTGTAACAATACTCGCCCTGACCACCGACCTGTTTCTCAAACAAGCGGGCAAACGGCTTGTTGTCTGGCGCTACCAGGGGGGTGTGGATTGAATCCCCTTATTGCACTGTTACTGCTGGTAGCTGTTGCGGCAGCGGGATGCAGCGACGTGGCACCTACCCGGGTTGGCGATGCGGTTACACCATTCCGTCTTGTCAATCCGGGCGGCATTACCATTGACACGGCCAGTGGCAGGGGAAAAACCCAGGTCATCTATTTCTGGAACGACCAATGCGGCTGTGTAGAGCAGCTTGCCAAGCTGAGTGGATTCGTAGTTGCCCGGCAGAGTACATCACTCTCGTTCATTACCGTCAATGTCGGACAGAGCAGAGAGCATGTCGAAGAGTTTGTCAAAAAGTACGACCTCCCCTACACCGTTCTGCTCGACAGTGACAGAAAAATTGCCACAAAACAGGTTGGTATCAAGGTATTACCGACGATTCTCGTCATCGATAAACAGGGTATCTTGCGTGAAAAACTGATGGGTATCGTCACAACGAGTAAACTGGAAGAGGTTATCTCCCGCTATCTTTAAGGAGCTGTAAACTCCTGAGTTACAGAAAGGAATTACGTGAATTACTCGATTAAAAAACTCACCGGCAACACCCCCTGGAAATTTGCCTGGGACAAACCGGTCATCGGACTCGATCTCGGTTCACGGGCATCCAAAGGGGTACTGCTGACGCAGGAGAAGATCTATACCACCCTGATACCAACCGGCCTGTACATGCAGGAAACGGCAAATGAACTGCTGAAAAAGCTGTTGAAGATTGCCCGGCTGAAACGTGCGGATATCGGCTATATCGTCAGTACCGGCTATGGGCGAATATCTCTCTCTTTTACCGATATACCGTTTGAAGTGGTTACGGAAATTTCCTGTCACGCCATGGGCGCTCATGCCCTGTATCCATCGACGCGCACCATCATTGATATTGGCGGTCAGGATTCCAAGGCGATCAAGGTTGACAAGAACAGCGGCAAGGTTGTGGATTTCGTCATGAACGACAAATGCGCCGCCGGAACCGGGCAGTTTCTGGAAAAAGCAGCCGTACTGCTTGGCCTCAATCTCGAAGAACTGGGCAATTCCGCGCTGCTGGCCACCAAACCGGCGCAGATCAGCAGCCAGTGCGTTGTCTTTGCCGAATCGGAAATGATTTCCCTGCGTGCCAAAGGCGCCCGTCAGAACGACAGCGAGGCGATTGCCAATATTGCCGCCGGTATCCATTATTCGGCAGCCCGCCGGGTACGCAACCTGCTGGGGCGCGTCGGCTCTGAACCGGATCTGATCTTTACCGGCGGTGTTTCCAATAATCCCGGCATGCGTCACGTACTGGAAGAGCTGATCGGCGAACCGTTTATCAAGACCTCGTTTGACATGATCTATGCGGGCGCCCTTGGCGCGGCAGTGTATGCCACGCAGCACGCAGCCAAAATACGAGGCGCCGAAGATACAATTCATGAATACCGCGGGGTTGACTTCTCCGCGATAGCCACTCTGATCGAACACCAGTACGAGGCGTTTATCGACACCAATGACGACGACACCAGGGTCGGCTATCTCTGTTCCTACACTCCTCTGGAGCTGCTTAACGCAGCCGGTGTCAAGCATACCCGCCTGTTCAAGGCGGGGCACTCCGATACCGTTGCCGCAGGTGAATTGTACACCCAGAGCGTCTTCTGCGACTTCAGCAAGAGCTTCATCGGCGGGTTCAAGGAGGGCGATCCGCTCTACACCTCCATCGACAAGCTCTACAACTTCCATACCTGTGCTGCCCTGAAACGCGCCAGCGAAGTCGTCGAACAGTTCGTGCCGACCAAACTGCTCAACCTGCCAAAGCTGCGCGACAGTGAAGACTCACGCCGCTTTTTCCGGGACGAAATCATTGCCTTCAAAAACGACCTCGTTACGCTGACCGGCCATGACGTTCAGGAAGCAGCCATTCATGAGCAGATCGGACTGTACAACCAGCTGCGACGTTTATTGAAAAGCATCTCGGAACTGCGGAAACGCGAGCACCCTCCCCTTTCCGGCAAGGAATTCCTTGAGCTGGTACGGGCGTACTATTACGTCCCGGCGGAACAACTGCTCCCCGTTTATGAAGATATCTACCGGCAACTCAGCGCCGTACCGGACCGGAGTGAAAACGACAGGCTCCGCATCATGATCGCCGGAAGTATTGTCGGCGACGGTGACCGCCGCCTGCCGGACATAATAGAAGACGAACTCGGGCTCCAGGTGGTCGTTGAAGATCACTGCACCGGCCTGAAACCGTTTTACCATACGATTCGGGAACAGGACGATCCGTATCAGGCACTGGCTGACGGCTACCTTGACCAGGCGCCCTGCGCCCGCATGAAGACGCTGGAAGACAACGTGGAATTTTCCGGCCAACTGGCCAGGGAGTATGACGTTGACGGAGTGCTCTACGTCTACCTCAAATTCTGTTCCTGCTACGGCGTCACCAAAAAAGGGTTCCTGGACCACTTCCAGAGCCTCGATATTCCGGTAATCGATATCTCCAGCGACTATTCAGAAAGCGACCACGGACAATTAAAAACAAGGATCGAAGCGTTCATCGAAGTACTGAACGCCAGAAGGAGTGCAGATTATGGCAAAATCGCCGTCAACGCCTAAGAAACATACGACTGTTACGTCCGGCGCCGCCGATACGGTTGCCGCATCCGAAGCGCGCACCGCACTTGAAGAGCTGACGCAATCCTATTCATTTCAAAAGATAGAACAGCTGGTAGAAGAGGGTGCATCCGCCATCTGGGGCGGTATGTCCTGGGAAGCTCCCCTCCTCTACGCCTGTGACACCATCCCGATCGGGATTGGCGAACTGTGGCGTGAGGAAAGCCATGAGGCGGAAGCCATCGGTGAGAACCATTTCCAGGTGCCGGCAGAATACTGCTCCATGATCAAGGCCATGATCGGTCGCCTTCACCTGCGCAAAAACGAAAAGATCAAACGCATCCTCTACTTCGGTTCCACCTGCGAACCGATCAGCAATGTTCTTGAACTCGCCAAGGGGGACGGCTATGAAACGTACTGCATTGAAAACGTCACGTCATTCAAGGAGGAAGACAAACGTCCTGAAGTAGTAAAATTCCTGGCCGATGAACTGCAAAAAGTCGCAATATGGCTGACCGGAAAGCCGGTTGACGAAGAGCGCCTAAAATTCGAGATCAAACGAAAAAATTTAATCTCCCGCAAGATCAATCGTATTTTGGAGTTGCGCCTGAAAAGCCCGTTCTACCTTACCAGCATCCCGACATTACAGATCCTGATGGGAACAAACCATAATTACGGCAATCCGGAAGAGTTTATCCGCGTACTTGATTTGTTGATCGAAGAGCTGGAATTTGCCATTCCGGAAACCCGCCCGTATATTCCACTGGTACTTGCCGGTGGCGCCGCGGGTGGCGGCGGCATTCTCAAGGTTATTGAAGAATCAAATGCCGCAATCCTCGGCTGGGTGATCGCCGGGACCGAGTTTTATCCCGAGGACATTCCTCCACTGGAGGCCACGGCCCATTACGTTCTTGATGCGCAGTCTCGTGGAGAGCTGGGTGAAGGCGCAGGTACCTCCGCCACCTACCGCCGTTTTCATATCGAGCGGCTCTATAAGTCAACCGGCGCTCGCGGCATCATCACCTCCGCCATCACCGGATGCCCGTACGGCAGCGTCGTACAGCAGACAGAACGCGATTACTTCAAGGAGCAGGGTATTCCGATCATCTCACTGGAAAGCAGCGTTCACAAGGAACGTCCGACAGAAGAGCAGGTCATGCGGGTAAAAACGTTTGTGGAGATGCTTTCGTAGCATGAAGAGAATTGATGTTCTGAACATACCCCTAAGGAGAGTACTTATGAAACCGATAATGACCGCAGTAACAGTATTTTTCATGTTCACTATCACAGCCATAAACACTTTTGCAGCTTCTAAAATCGAACAGCCGGCCGATTGTCAGCTGTGTGGTATGAAACGAACCATTTTTACCTATAGCAGAGCTCTGGTGGAGTATACCGACGGAACGAAGAGCGGTACGTGCAGTATAAACTGCGCCATGACGGATATAAAAAAGAATCATGGCAAAAAAATAAAAAGTATAAAAGTAGCTGACTTTGGCACAAAAAAACTGATTAATGCCACAACCGCCTTCTGGGTTATCGGCGGTGATGTCGATGGCGTCATGACGCCGGTGGCGAAATGGGCTTTTGCCCGTCAGATCGACGCACAGTTATTTGTGAAGGAACATGGCGGATGGGTGGCACCGTTTAAAGAAGTGCAACAGGCCGTAAATGAAGAACTGGAGATGAAGGAAAAAGATGGTGGACATCAGCAGCATAATCATAACCATTAAATGGTGAGGATATAAACTTGACACAACCGTTATCACTATTATACAACTATATAAAATGTAGATTTTATATTCGCTAACTGGACAGCCGGAGGCACTCATCATGATTTTTGATGCGGCCTCCTTTTTTTATTCATAAAAACGTGATCTCAAGGTAAATTGAACCATGATTCATGCCTTATCACATATCAAAACATGCACTTTTCGCCGTTTTAGCGGTTTTTTCCTCACCGTCATCTATGGCTTAATTGCTCTTGCGCCACTGGCGCCGGTAACATTGCATTCCAAGACGGTTTTGCATGCGGTGACCGGTGAGTGTGTCGGTGATTGCACGGTCTGCGGCTGTTCACCGGAAGCACGCGTCAACGGAACCTGCTGCTGCGCGCAGAAACATAAGCTGCAACAGGATCGCACGACAACCGTAACCGGAAGCTGCTGCGTGCCCAACTCCGCACCCCCCGCTCCATCAACAGCCGCCACTAATAAGAGCTCTTGCTGCAGCGGAAAGAACGGTGAACAGGTCCATGACGGGCATGAAACTCACGGCCACTCCCCAGACAACAGAACCGTTACCTTACTCAAGTGCGGTTGCCCCTGCGGCAGCGGTAAACAGTTTGCCCTGAGCGGAGTCTCGTTTGAGTACATCCCTGCGGCAGCATCAATAATCACTGCTCCATATGAGTATATAACAGCTTATGTTATAATTCCTCACCGTGCGCCTTACCGCCACGGGGAACCGCACACTCCTCCTCCCGAACTCTCACAGATTTCCTGACAGCTGCTCAATGCGTTCCGGTGCATCGTAAAAACGGTGTTGCCCCGTCCCGAGGTGCGTCCTCTCTGTAATTTTGTGCAATGAAAAAAATGCAGGGGCGAACTATATCAAAACCAAGGAGATACCTTAATGAAATTTACCACATATCTGCTGTCGTTTATTCTGATGCTGGCGGTTCTTACCGCGTGCGGCAGTTCTGACGGCACTACTACCCACACTATATTAGTTTCCGGCGTGGTCTTTGCCGGTCCCGCCGACGGAGTTACCGTCACAGCAAAAACAACCGCCGGGGTAGTCGTTGCAACCTCCGCCTCCTCAGATTCCACCGGTGTTTTCACTGTTGCCATACCCACAACGGCGCTTTCCGGAGACCTGATCTTCGAGACCACCGGCAGCGGCGCAATCTTTACCGATGAAGCCACCGCCACCTCAACCACTCTGGGAACGCTCAGCGTGTTTGTCCCGGCCGGAACACTGTCAGCCGGTTCCAGCGTAACCCTCGATCCGTCCAGCACCATCGTCCAGAGACTGATCGCCGGGGGGAAAACCAGAACTGCCGCTTTCTCCATCTACAGCTCATCATTCGGTTACAAGCCGGACTTCACCATCAAACCGGCCTTTGCCAATATCTCTACCGCGTCAACAACTCCCCAGCGTCTGGCCGGTTTCCGGGCCGCAGTCTTCAGCCAACTGACGAATGACATCATTGACCCTACCACTGCCAGCACCGGCATCGGCGGAGCGGTCAGACAGTTTGAACTGCTCCAGGCAATTGCCGATGACCTGTCTGATGGCGTACTGGACGGCAAAAAAAACGGTGGCTCCGTGGTTAAAACCGCATCCAATTTCACCATTCCGGAGGACATTCTCAACCAGTACAATGCATCACTACTCAAATTCCAGACAAGCGGCAACAACAAAACCAAACTGACGCCATCCCTGATTAACGCGCCGATCTCCGGAAAAGTATCCCTGACACCGTCCTACCGCGTCGAGTACGTCCCCCCAACAACCGGTGAATACATCTCCGCTGACACCTTCCAACTGAAGATTACCAAACGGAGCGACGGCACCGCGGCAACCGGACTCGCCACCAGTATTGTCCTCAACCCGTACATGGTCATGGGGACAATGGGTGGCGGCGGCAACTGGCCGGGCGCTGTTGTTGAAACCGGTACCCCAGGCACGTATACCGGCACAATCCACTACAGTATGGAAACCTATTGGGGCCTGGACATGTACTGGAAGCTGTACGTCTTTATCGGCTCCGAAACAGCTTTATTCTATCCGAATGTAGCAACATTAACAAATATGACCGACACCGTATCAGTCAGTTATTACAACGCCAGTGATCTCACCGGAACGTCCAGGCGACGATATCGCATTTGGCGTGAAAGTTTGACCGCCGGTACCGGAGGCACCTACGATCTAACCCTATTCGTATCTGCACCGGATAGTGGAACAAGTACGCATGGTTCGGTTTCATCGGCAAACAACTATGCGGTATATGCCGGACAGAACGCATGGGCAAATTCACCTCTCACCATAAATGCGGTAACAGTTCAGTATTATAACGGTTCTACATGGATCGGTCTCACACCGGTCGGAACAAATACCGGTAAATTCATCGCCAGTTCCCTTCCGCTTACCGCCGGAGCACAGGGGAGCGTATACCTCCGCCTGATCATTAACGGCACCACCTATACCAACGCCAATACCGGCACAGCATGGGATGCCTCAGACAGCACAACATCCAATGCAGTTCAAAACTTCAAAGTAACCCCGTAAACAGGGATAATCCATGAATATCAATATAAAATCAAAATGTTATTTCATCTCGGCAGCCCTCCTCGCAGGGGGTGCCGCACTATTCCCCAGCCACAGTCAGGCCGCCTCCTGCTGTGGCGGCAGCTCTGCCGCTTCCCTGAGCGTTCCAAAATACGCCACTGCGGTTGCCGATCTTTCCTTCGATACGGAGGTTTACGACGGCTACTGGAACCAGAACGGCAAACATGTCATCGACCCTCCCGGTTCCGATCTAAAACAGTACAGGCTGAACACGGGACTGGCCTATCGTTTTGCCACGGATTGGCAGGCAAGCATTGCTGTCCCTTACGTGTTTAACGTCAACAAGTATTCCGGCCAATCATCCCAGAACAACGCCCTGGGAGATATGACCGTCGCGGTAACCTATGAACTGCTCGACGATAATTCGACCGGTAAGGTACGAAGCGCTAACGACCTGATCCCTGGAGTGACGCTTGGCCTGTCACTGCTGGTTCCGTCCGGCGTATCCCCTTACGATGATCAAAAAAGCAGCTTTGACATCACCGGAAGGGGATTTTACCGCCTTGACGGCACACTGCTGATAGAAAAAAACATCCGCCCCTGGAACGCATCACTCGCCCTCGGCTATGGCACCTATTTTGAGCGATCGGTCAACCGGGAATATGGCAAATATGTGGCTCCGTACAGAAAAGTACTGGGGGATCGATTCACCACAACCCTGTCAAGCGGGTATACCTATGTACTCGGAACAGGTGGGGATAGCATCGCCGCAACTGTTTCCTACACCTATATGCGGGAGGGTAATACCAGCTACGACGGCGTTACCGACAGCGGTAGCGGCTTTGAAAAACAGTCCGTGGGTGGAGCGTTGTCGTATTCGTGTACCGACCACAATTGGGGAGTCCGGGCAGGGTGGAACCATGCCATTCAGCAGAAAGGCTGGGGCAGAAACTTCCCTACCACCGATCTGTTTTCCGTGGGGGTGCGCTATGTGTTTCTGTAAATTATTCACAATGCTGCTGTTGCTTGCCGTACTTACCGGTTGCGGTGACAATCTGATCCCGTCAAATGAGGACAAGCGCACCACCGTTCAGGCAGGCAGCGGCGGTAGCGCGGTAAGTCAGAAAACTCCCGACTTTGCGGTTCCGGATATTAACGGCACCACCGTTACCTTAAGTTCCTCGCTTGCGGGCAAAAAAGGGGCGGTCTTCTATTTCACCATGTGGTGCCCGATCTGCGACACTCACATGAGCGCCATACAAAGCTCCATCATACCGCAATTCCCGGGAGTCGCCTTTTATCTGGTCGATTACGTATCCGGGTCGGTGACGGGAGCAGCCGATGCAGTTACGGCATCCGGGTATGCCGGGGGCGTTTTCACCACGCTTGCCGACACGAACCATACACTGCTCACCAATTTCCAGGGTACCATGGGCACCACGGTGGTGGTTGACAACAATGGCATCATAAAAATGAACGAAGATTTCCGGGATGGCGCCACACTGCACTCCGTGCTGGCAGCGCTACCATGAATAAAGGAGCGGAATATGAGAGTACTCGTTGTTGCCGTATATCTGTTGCTGTGTACCTTTTTTGCCGGCGTGACCTTTGCCCACCAGGACATCGAGCAGCATCGTTCCTGTGAATATTGCGGCATGGACCGCAAGGTCTACGGCTACAGCAGGGCGCTGGTCGTGTATGAAGACGGCGGGCAGACCGCGGTTTGCAGTCTACACTGTGCCGTCACCGAATTAAACGCGCACAAGGAAAAGAAGCTGAAACAATTGCTGGTCGCCGACCGTGATTCACATCAACTGATAGATGTAGAAGACGCTACCTGGGTTACAGGGGGTAATAAACGGGGCGTTATGACCCATCGACCAAAATGGGCGTTTGCCTCAAAGAAGGGTGCACAGGCATTCATTGATTCCAATGGTGGAACCATCATAACCTGGAGCGAAACATTGTCTGCGGCAAAAGAGGATGCTGCACCGAATCGGCGTTAACAGCTTCAGTGAGTAATACATTATATGGATATGATACATTACCTATTTTCGAAAATGCTCTTAACGCAGGATCAATGCCGGCATACCCGGCCGCTTTGACTGGTGGGGTACTGGCAAGCCTGACACCCTGCATATACCCATTGATTCCGGTGACTATAGCTTTTATCGGAAGCCGTGCGGTTGAAACCGGGTAACAGCCTTAACGCCAGTTTGGGAATTCGTTACGCCGGATTTGACGTAATTGCCCCTCAGCTACAACTAAATGTGCGTAATTCCCGGCATGACACCGGCGTAAATGCCGATACGGTATGCACAGGCAGAACATTGCTCTATATCAGCCCTGGCATTATTGCAGAGGTCAGCAATCAGATTTCGCTGTACAGCTTTGTGCAAATTCCTGTTTACCAGGATGTTAACGGAGTTCAACTGGCGCCCCGCTTTATATCTACTGTTGGCGTGCGTTACTCATTCTAATTGTTTCCGGAGATAAACTATGGTGGTAAAAATCGCAGTTGCAAGCAGTGACGGTATCAACGTAGACCAGCATTTTGGCAGGGCACGAGGTTTCAGGATTTACCTGCTGCACGATTCCGGGTACGAATACCTGGAGACACGTAACACCGATGCTCCCTGTTCAGGGCAATCGCATGACGACAACGCCCTTGAACAGGCAGCGGCCCGAATATCGGATTGCCGGGGTGTTGTGGTTACCCAGATCGGTGCGGGAGCTATAGACGCTCTCATAGGACATCGTGTCATGGCTTTTACCTTGCCCGGTACCGTTGAGGAAGCGTTCGCATCACTTATCAAATCAAAGCGTTTTGCGACAAGATCATAGAATTTTCTACCAAACCGGTGAAAAAGGTATAGATGTAGACAACTTCGGGGGTCCCCAATATACTTTCAATGCAGTCAAATATTGTAAGGGGGTGAATGTATGAAAAAACTCGTTCTGGTTGTTTGTTCACTGCTGTTTGTGGTAATCGCTGCCGGCGCAGTTCTTGCGGCAAAGGGAGCAAAGGAGACCTTTGAAGCCAAGGCCGGTGACACGATTTATGTGTGCGGATGCGGCACCGGTTGCGACTGCGGCACTCTGGCCACAAAGGGAGGCAAATGCGGTTGCGGCAAAGATCTGGTAAAAAGCACCGTAACCAAGGTAGAAAAAGGAAAGGTTTTTTTTCAGGTTGACGGCAAAGAGTTTTCGGCACCGGCTAAAGGAAAATATGCCTGCAATTGCGGTGAAGGATGTTGCAGCACGGTCAGCCAAAAACCGGGTAAGTGTTCCTGTGGCATGAACCTTGTGAAGGTTCAAAAATAGGATCAGCAAAAAAATGTTTCCCTTTTTTTATTGACAAAGAAGGGTGCAAAAGACTATAGAATACTAAAACTGTAGATATAGTATCGGCTAACCGGACAACCGGAGGTCACATCATGCTCATGATGCGACCTCCGGTTTTTTTGTTTTTCAGACTTTGCGGAGCAGTTCGATGGGACTTATTGCCATTGCCACCAGTGATGGAGTCACCATTGACGGGCGGCTCGACACTCCCGGCAGCTATGAAATTTACTGTTTTGATGATTACAGGGAATATACCCTGAAAGAACGGCGCACTACGCAACGACATGTTCCTGGCCGAAATCATCAGGTGCTGCCGCAGGAGGCAGCGCTTCTCCTTGCAGACGTTCAGCTGGTGCTGGTGACCTCTGTACTGCGCGAAACTGAATTGTTGTTGCTTACCAGGGGAATAATGGTTGTGGCCGTTAAAGGAAGTGTCAGCGAGGCACTGGAAGCGTATCACCGCAGAGGCCGGTTCCTTGACGAACTTCTTGGAAAGCTCCAGCGACCCGTAAAAAAGCATCCGACAGATTTGAACTACATCCGGTAATTCCGGATAATCACCATACAACGAGGAGAATATCACCATGCCAATAGTCAATATCGACATTGCAAGCAAGCTTTCAAAGGAGCAGAAATCGGCACTGGTAAAAGGAGTTACTGCAAGCATCATCGAAGTAACCAAGTCCCCCGATCACTCCGTGACCATTATCATCAACGAAGTGGAGCGTGACAACATTGCCAAGGCCGGCGTCCTCTTTTCCGACCGCACCTGACGGTAACAAGCTGACCGAATCGCCTGTTCGGAAACGAAAGGATAATTACCATGTGCGATAGCAGCATTTCATTTACGTGCGGAGAGTGCACCACTCTCAACTGTTCCAAGCAAAACTCGGAGTACCCGGAAGATTGCCTGACGTTGGCTCTGGATAACGAAGAGTTACAAAAAATCATCCGTATCTACAAGGAAGATCCGATTGATGCTTCCTATTCACTGGCTGCCGCGGAATTGGTCAAATCGGGTTATGGCACTCTGAGTCGTGTAGAAGAGGTCGCAGCGTTTGCCAAAAATCTCGGAGCAAAGAAAATCGGTATTGCCAGCTGTGTCGGCCTTGTCAAGGAGACTCACCAGTTCATACGCTATCTCAAATCGGAAGGACTGGACAGTTACTGTGTCCTCTGTAAGGTCGGAGCGGTAGATAAGGGCGAGATCGGCCTTCCGGAACGCGTCAGAAGAAAAGAAGGGGCGCACGAATCCATCTGCAATCCGGTGCTCCAGGCGTTCATCCTTGAGAAGGAAAAAACCGACCTGAATGTGATCGTCGGACTCTGCGTCGGCCATGACTCGCTCTTCATTAAGCATTCGGCAGCACCGGTCACCTACCTGATCGTCAAGGACCGGGTCCACAAACACAACCCTGTCGCGGGGTTGCCTGTTGAGGGATGAGGGATGAGGGATGATATTAATATCTCAACTTTCGCACCGAAATAATCGGTGGCAATGCTCTTGCTTTCTGGGTTTAAGTCAGTTTTTAAATGCTGGAATCATCAGCATCCGTTGCAATGCTGCTGGAATTTCTGCAACGAATGA
>Ga0118677_10001391_pt1 | contig 51443 bp, 44 predicted proteins | sample AliMusrvi5mmetaG_FD_86154 | JGI IMG/M metagenome (GOLD analysis project Ga0118677, IMG submission 86154) | reverse complement strand
GGAAGCGAAGTCACTGGTCTACAGCGGCACGTCCTTTGTTGAGGGCGGCGCCGCCCCCTCTGGCGACGGCAGCATCAGTAATTCGCTTACCGTCACGGTGCTGGGCGACACCTTCAATGCCACAAACAACGAGAATCTCGTGGCGTCTGCCAAAGTCACGACCGCCCACGTGCCGGTCGGCTTGACGGGCGTGGTTACGGTCATCAGTTCCACGCAGGCGGTCGTCACGTTGACAGGTATCGCCGCAAACAATACCGCCAACGACAGTATCGCCAACCTGACGATCAACTTCCTGGACACGGCCTTCGTCGGGGGCAGCGCAACGTTGATCGGTGGCTCGTCCCGCTCGGATCTCCAGGTCAACTTCATCGGCGCGGCGGGAGCGCCGGCGGTGAGTTATGGCGGAACCACGTTCATGGAATCCGCAGTCAACGACGGCAGCATCAGTAATGCGCTGGTGGTGACGCTCACCAACGATAGTTTTACGGCCAGCGGTCCTTTCGCCACGGTTGCCAACTACCCGGCGAACCTGGCGCCGGTGGTCACGCGACTCACCGCGCAGACGGTGAGCATCGGCTTCACCGGCAACGCCGTGGCGCACCGCGTTGCCAACAACGTCACCAACGTGTCCGTCACGTTCCTCGACTCGGCCTTTGTCGCCAGCAGTGCGGCGTCGGTGTCCAATTCCACCCGGGCGGACCTGCAGATCGCCTTCCTGGATCCGGTGTTGACCTACAGCGGCAGCACATTCACCGAGTCGGGGGCCTTTGACGGCAGCATTGGCAATACGCTTGTGCTCACGCTCGCCGGCGACGCCTTGAATGGAACCAACAACGAGAATCTCGTGGCGTCTGGCAGGATGTTGGCCAGTAACCTGCCGGTAGGATTGACGGCCGTCGTCACTCGCCTCAGCGCTCAGACGGCGAACGCCACCCTGACGGGAAGAACCCTGCCGCACAACGCGGCCAACAGTATCGGCAACCTGACCTTCGCCTTCCAGAATTCCGCTTTTGCGAATGGACTGGCCGGAGCGGTCACCAATGCGATCAAGTCCAATCTGGCCATCAGCTTCCAGGACCCGGTGCTGAGTTACAGTGGCACGAACTTCACGGAACGCTGGCAGAACGATGGCGGGATCGGCAACACGCTGACCATTGGGCTGACGTACGATCTGTTCACCGGTGCCACGGGTCAGGATTTGGTGACCGCCGGTCAGGTGACTCCCGCGAACGTGCCGGGCGGGCTGACGGCCTCGGTTACGGTGCTGAGCCCGACCCAAGTCGTCGCCGCGCTTAATGGCAACGCCACGCAGCACACTGCCGCGGACAGCGTGAACAACCTGAGGTTGACATTTCTGAGCAGCGCGTTTGCGGGCGGTGTGGCGGCGGCGGTCACCAATGCCAGCGGCGTCAATCTGGCGGTAACGTACCTGGCGGTGAACCCGGGTGACTTGTATGTCTCCACCACCGGCAGCGATGTGACCGGCAACGGGACCATCGGCAATCCGTATGCCACCGTGACCAAGGCCATCAGTATGGCGCAGAGCGCCGCCAACGACGTGATCCACTTGCTGCCCGGCACCTACACGCAAAACAGCATCAACGTCAATAAGATTGTGACGATCACGGGCAATACCAGCGCGGACACGATTTTGCAGGCAGCGGCCGCGCCCTTCACGGCAAGCGCGAATATCATGGGCCTCAACCAGAATTGCCTTATCCGCAACCTCACGTTACGGAACGGCAATAACGCCAGTGGCGGGGCGTTGAGCATTGGCGGCGGCGAATTCCATATCGACAACTGCCTGTTCGCCAGCAACGCCACCACCGTCAACGGTGACTATAGCGGCGGCGGTGCGATCACGATCGGTGAGAACTACAACGGGATCCTTTACCTCAACAGTTGCCAGTTTGTCGGCAACCGTTCGGCCAGTTATGGCGGTGCGATCCGTTCCTGGAATCCCACGCTGTGGATCTCCAACTGCGTTTTCAAGGCCAACACTGCGGCGCGCGATGGTGGAGCCGTCTATGCGGCCAACGGCGCTGCGGGCGCGATCTACGATTCCTCGTTCCTTGGCAACGGGTCGGCAGGTAGCGGCGGCGCGGTCATCTATTTGCCGGCCTTTACGGCACAAGGCTGCACCTTCGCCACCAACACGGCGCTGTATGGCGGCGCGACCTACTGCGGGAACACGCCGACGATCATCAATTGCACGTTTTACGGCAATACGGCCACGAACGAGGGCGGCGCCCATTTCGGCCCTGGCGGCGGTCTGATGGCGTACAATTCCACATTCTTCATGAACTCCGCCCCGACCGGCGGCGCTATCCGGACCTCTTCATACTCGTGGGGGTATACCTTCTACGGTTGCATCGTGGCGAGCAACACCGCCGCCGTCACCGGTCCGGATATCGCGTGGGCTAACAACGGCAACCGCCTGTGCTACAATTGCCTGATCGGCAACAACACCAATTCCGGCCTCACGGCTGGCACTCCAGACGGCAACGGGAATTATATTGGCACCCCAACCGGTGCGATCAACCCGCGGTTGGCGTCCCTGGCGGACAAGGGTGGTCTGACGCCCGTTTGCGAACTGCAAGTCGGCAGCGTCGCGATCCATCACGGCACGAATATTCTCAACCTCGCCACCGACCAGCGCGGACCGGGCTATCTGCGTGTCACGGGAGGCCAGTGCGACATCGGCGCCGTTCAGTTCTCGACGCCCGGGACCTCATTCCTGTTCCGCTAGCAGCGCCCTTATGAGCAAATCCGACGCGACCTGCCGACCAGAGCAGTCTGACTCGGCCGCGACCGCCCCGGCCACCGATGACAGGTATCGGTGCGGCTCCTTGCATTACACCAAGGCCGGCCTGTTCGCTCTGTTCGGTTGGATGATCATGGCCAACCTTTGTTTTGGCCTGTTCGAGGGCAATGGCGGCGCCGGCAGCATTCCCTTCTACCTGCAGGATAACTTCCACATCAGCAATACGGTGGTGAGTATCCTGTTCAACTTCATCCCCATGCTCATCGGCACGGTGATGACGCCGGTGGTCAGCTTTTGGTCCGACCGTACCCGCACCCGCCTGGGCCGCCGCATCCCGTACATCCTCTACACAGCGCCGTTCCTGGTGCTCTTTGCCGTGGCGCTCGGGTTTTCCGACGACATCATCGCCTTCTGCAAAGCGCATTGCGCCGTCAATTCGACGATCGCCCCGATGGGCGCGGCCCTCTCCATGATTGGGTTCCTGACCATTGGCTGGGCCTTCTTCAACGAGTTTGTGGGCACGGTCTACTACTACCTGCTTCCGGACGTCATGCCGCGGCACTTCCTCGGCCGTTTTCAGGGTGCCTCCAGCGTGGCCGGCCAGGTTCTGGCGATCTTCATGAACTCGTTCGTCAACCCGCACCAGTTGACGCACATCAAGGCCATCCACGTGGGCGTGGCCATCCTCTACTTCGTCGGCTTCGGCCTGGTGTGCTGGCGCGTGAAGGAGGGGCAGTACCCGCCGGTGGAGGACGTCTCGGAGGAAACCACTTTGCTGGATAAGGTGAAACTCTACTTCAGGGAGTGCTTCCACCACCCGATGTACGTGATGATCTACATGGTTACCGCGGTGACCGTGCTGACCCGCGGATTGAACCCCGCCGGTATTTTTGGACTGCACCTGAGTCAACACCGGGCCGGGATCGACGCGCAGGTTGCAGCCGCAGCGGTCGTGGCGATGACGCCGGACGGCCGGTTGTTCGCTTCAAGCGGATGCGACGGTCGAATCCGCGTCTGGGACAATACCAACCTGAGCAAGCCGCAACTGCTTCGGACCATCGAAACCGGCAGCAGTCCTGTCAAAGTCCTGCTACTGTCGGCCGACGGCGGCGCGTCCGTATCCGGCGCGTCCAACGGCGTGATCGAGGTCTGGGACACCGCCCGCGGAGGGCGCTCGCGGATTCTCGGCACCCAGGCCGGCGAAGTCTGCAGCCTCGCGCTCTCGCCTGACGGCGCCCTGTTGGCGTCGGGCGGCGCCGACCAGGCGGTGAGACTATGGGACCTGGCGGGCGGAACATGCCTGCAGACCTGCACTGGCCATGCAGCCCGCGTGAACAGCGTTGCGTTCTCCTCCACAGGCCGGCGTGTGGTTTCCGGCGGTTCGGACGGCCGCATCATCATCTGGGACGTGAAGAGTGGGGCGCAAGTCAAGGCGATCGAAGGGAGTCCCGGCCCTGTTTACGCCGTTTGCTTTGCCCCGGCACTCGCCCCTGCGCTGAAGCCCGGGCAGACGGGCGATGAAGCGGTCGCCCAACGCGAGGTGGTGGCGAATGGGCCGACGGACAAGAAGAGCCCTGCGGTGGCGGTATCCTACTTCCGCAACCTGTCGTGGCGTTCCGCGCTGGACTTTCTCCGGAACGTCTTCATCAACGAATCGCTCTACTCTCCCGCGCCTGAAACAGTCTCCCGCATCCAGGGCGAGGACCGCTGGGTGGTGTCCGGCGGCCGCGACGGCGCAACCGACGAGGTAAACTCCGGCGTCCGCATCTGGGACGTGGAGCAGGGCACGTTGCTTCCCGCGGTTGAGGCGCTGACGACCCACGCGCTCAAAGGACACAAGGCGGCTATCACCGGTGTCTGCTACAAACCCGACCTACGTGTGATCATAACCTCCAGCCTGGACGGATCGATCCGTATGTGGAAACCCTTGGATATGACCAAGGCCATCACCCGGGAAGCGGACGACCAATCGTTCAAGAGCTTCTCCGGCTACACGCGCGGCGTGACCGGCATGGCCGTCCAGCCCGCAGGCGTGCGGCTGGTCAACGCCAGTCAGGACGGCGCCATTCACACCTGGGACATCGACCAGGGGATCAGCCTCGAAAAGGCCAACCTGTACAAAGGGAACCTTTTCGCGCTGTTGCTCCTGATCCTGGCCTATCCGATCGGCATGCTGGTGGATCGCTGGAACCCGATCAAGATCGTCCTCTGGACCACCTTCCTCGGCCTGCCCACCATGCTGGTCTATTACGTTTTCTACCATGACTATGTCTCCGGCCTTTGGATCGATCTAGTCATGCTGCCCATCAACCAACTGCTGGCCATGGCATCGCTCCCGATGATGGTCATGCTCTACCCCAAGACCAAGTACGGCCAGTTCAGTTCCGCCAACGCCATGGTCAGGCAGTTTGTCGGCGCCTTCGCGGGCATCCTGGGCGCGCTGCTGCTGGACCGGATGACGGCCGGTTCGTACGACACTGATCGCTACCGGTACGGTTACCTCTACAAGTTCGTGGCCAATACCGTCAGCTTCCTGTTCCTGCTGGGCGTGTATTGGTACTGGAAGAAGCTGGGCGGAGAGAACTACGTCGCGCCCGAATCGCGGCATAGCGCGGAACAGAGGAAGTAACCATGAACAAGACGGCAGGTCTGTTGATAGTGGGTGTGGTGTCGTTCGCGGGATGGGCGCGCGGCGTCGCCATGCCGGCGTCGGTGGAGAACGGTTTGCCTGCCTTTGCGCTGGCCAACGTCGCGGCAGGCGACCTGGGCAAGGGGTGGGGTGAGGCCGCCAAGGACGGGGCGGTAGTGTACCGCACCGCCACGAAGGAGGGGTCGCGCACGTTCAAGGTCAAGGCGTGGTGGGACGCCAAGCGCCTCAGGCCGCCCGAAGACACGATCTACCTGCTGACCGTCACGTACAAGGATACGGCCTCATCGCCCGTGGTGTTCTACGCCTACGGCGGTCTTGGCCGCGACCTGAGCGAAGTCCATCGCTTCGGCGGGACCGGCGACGGCCAATGGAAACAGGCGGCCGTTCCCGTGGGCTGGGACAACCTGTGCCGGTTGCCGGACGATCCGGAAAAAACGTCGTTTGCCATCGCGGCGGAGGCGGACCTGCCGGTGGCGTCGATCGCCATGCGTCTCGCCACCAAGGCCGACGAGGCGCGTTACAACGCGGAGACGCGCGCCTGGGTGGCTGCGGTCCAGGCCAAGGCCGCCAGGCCTGTTTCGCTTCCCCTCGAACCTCCGAAGTTCAAGGCGCCCGATTCCGGGATGGTCGCCTTCCCGTGGCCCGTCGCGCGCATCCTGAGGCCGAACGATCAGCCCGTGACCGAACGGATTGGCGCGCCGATCCGCATCCGTATGTGCCTGAACCAAATCGAGGACGGCTCTCTCGGTGTCTTTGCCAACACCGACCTCAAGGGCGTTGATTACCAGGTAGGCGAACTGAAAGGCGCCACCGGTGCGCTTCAGGCGGAAATCGTGCGGCGCACTGCGGAGTACTGCCTCATCAAGGGCAACACGTGGTTTCCCCAGCGCTTGTGGCCGGCGTACGCGGTCGACGTTCCGAAAGGGCGGTCCCAGTGGTTTGTGTTCAACGTCAAGACCCGGCGCGGGCAGGCCCGGCCCGGCCTGTACAAAGGCGAGGTCACGGTCACTGCGGATGGCGCGAAGGCCGTGCTGCCGGTCGAGGTGGAGGTCCTTCCGGTGGATCTCCTGACCATGGATGAAGCTGGACTTTCGATGGGCGGCTGCATGGCCGGCCTCGTTCCCCTGCACGACATCGCTTTCCAGGCCGCGTACAACCAGAACGGCAACAACCTCTGGTTCAGTTCCGTGTCGCCCGACATGGCGCTCAAGGACGGCAAACTGACGATCAACTGGGCGGCCATGGACGAGTGGTTGCTGGGCGCGAAGAAGCGGGGCATGACCAGTTTCGTGTGGTTCCTGGGCGGCGACCCCTACGGGTTCCCTCGGACCCTGCACTTCCAGCGGCGGATGTACGAACTGGTGGCGACTTCCTCAGGAAAGAGCACGGCGCAGGCCCAGGAGGACTTCACGCAGAAGATGTGTTCCCCGGAATTCCGGGAAAAGGTTCTTCCCGAAATCCGGCCGTGGTGCGTGGAGTTCTTCCGGCAGCTTTACGCCCACGCCATGGAGGCGGCATGGCCGGAAGTCATCGTGACCCCGTTCGACGAGCCGGCCAAGTACGCGCGTTCGCCGCACAAACGGAACCCCGACGAACTGGGCAGCGGCCCGTGGATCAAGCCGCAATTCATGGAGAATTGCGCGATCATTCGCGAAGGCGCGCCCAAGCTGAAGATCTACGCGTCCATCCACCACAACAAGGCGGATGAAGGCATCGTCTTCCTGCCCGATGTGGACATCTTCTGCGCGAACTGCATACAGGAAGACCCTGCGCTGGGCGACAAGGTGCGCGCCGGCGGCAAGACGTTCTGGCAGTACTCCGGCGTCAATAACCTGCCGGCCAGCGCCCGTTATGGCTTTGGCTTCTACTTCGCGTCCTTCGATTCCCGCGGTTCCCTGTGCTGGGCCTACAACTGGGGCTCGCGGTTCGACACGGCCTCCGGCGGTGAGACTTGGATCTACGCCTGGCAGACGCCGTTCGACACGATTCCGGCGCCCTATTTCGAAGGCATGCGCGAGGCGTGGGACGACCGACGCATCGTCGAAACCTACAAGAAGACGTTTGCGGGCGATCCCGCGGCCCTGGGCGAACTCGCGAAGGTCCTCGATGCGGCCCGGGCCAGTTACTCTGCCGGCGGGCAGGACACCGTGACCGACTTCTGGGAGCGCATGGACCGGCCTGAAAAACTTGATGGCTGGCGCAACCAGTTGCTCGACCGCCTCGTGAAAGGAAAGCCATGACCGTAAGACCCAGATTCAAGTATCGCATCCACAACGCCCCCTCTTTTCATGCCCTCGATCAGGCGGCCCGCGTCGGCTCGAACATGGCCATCGTCTACTCCCTCGGCCCCTGCTCGCATCTGACCTTCAACAAGGATCCCGTGAGCGGACGCCTCATGGACGAGTTTCCGATCTACTTTGACGACTACCCCAGGATCGCCGAACTCCGCCGTAGCGCCGACGCGGTGTGGCTGGAGCCGCTGCGGCGCCACGTGCGGGCTATGTGCGACCGCGCCAAGGCGCTGGGCATGAAGCCTGTGCTGCACCTCTACGAGCCCATGCTGCCGCTGGCCTTCGAGCGCGAATACCCGGAACTGGTGGGCGTCTTCAAGCGCCCCACGCAAGAGGGCACGATTGACGTCCACACCCACATGAATCCGGACAACCCGGCCACATGGGCGCTGATGCGCTCCAAGTATCGCGAACTGGCCCGCGATTTTCCCGACGTGGCCCTGTTCATCATCACGACGGGCGACACGGCGAGTTCCTACTGGTGTGTGCCTGAGGCGAAGATGCCGGTGTACAAGCGCCTGGCCAGCATGATCCAGTCGGCGCGCGACGGGGTCCGCGAGGTCCGCAAGGACGCCCAGGTCTGCTGCCGCCTGTGGTGGCGCAACTGGCCTGAGGAGTACTACCGCGACGGCCATCGCATGACCGAGGAACTGACCGGTTTGCGGAACGCCACGGATTATCTCTGCCGGATCGGCAAGCCGCATAACGATCCCTCTGTCGTGCTCCCGAAACTCTTCAAGGAACTGCCCCGGGACGTGCCGGTCATGTACAAGTCCACGCGCATGGACATCCATGACAACAGTCCCCTGACGCACGTGCTGGGCAAATACCCCAAGGGCCGCGAACAGATCATCGAGGTCTCATTCGAACTCTACCACCTGACGGACTGGCCCTGGTGCAAGATCAAGCACATCCGGCAGGGCTACCAGGCGGCGTGCGACTACAAACTGGCCGGCTACGTATCGCTGCCGATCAACATGCAGAACAATGAGCGGGATATCGATCCCGAGACCGGCAATCTGGGCCGCATGAACACCTGGCTGCTGGAGCGACTCGTGCAGGGCGACAAACGTTCCGATTCGGCGCTCGTGGGGGCGTGGCTGGAAAAGGAGTTCGGCGCGCCCCAGCCGGAGGTCGTCGCCAGAGCCCTGATCGACGCCGACCGGCTTGCCAGCGAGGGGATCCAGTGGGGCAGGGGCATCAACAACCGCCGCCCGTTCGGCTCGCTGCATGACGCCAAGATCTACTGGATGTATGACGGCTTTATTCAGCCGGACTTTCCGTACCGGATCGCCTCGCCCACGGCCGAATTCCTGGAGTCGCTGATCGCCATGAAGCACGCCGCCTATGATCAGACCTGCGAGCACATCGCCGGCCTGGAGGCCGCCGGTCCCGCGATGAGCCCGCGCCTGTTTGAGGAGATTCACCCGGCGTACGTGAACTTCGCCAACTTCATGCTGCTCGTCCGCGACTGGAGTTCCTACCTGCTCATGCAGTACGGCATCGAGAAGCAGGTGTTCCCGGCCGACCGCAAGACGCTGGGCCGGATGTCGCGCTACGCGGAGACGTTCATTCGCAACATGGTCCGACTCAAGGATACGCCGGCCGGCAAGCGTGCCATGGCGAGCCTGGCCTTCCCGGACAACTTCCCCCTGACCTGACGCTCGGGGTTTGTGCGCAATGTGCCGCATGGATCTGCACTGAGAAGGAACACGAGACGCTTATGAGCGAAATACGCCTGGAACCCTTGACCATGCCTGCCGCCAATCTGGGGCCGGAAAACCCGCTGCCGCCGATCCTGGCGGCCGCCGACGTGCACGCGGGCTCGAAGATCGACGCGTCGGTATCGCCCGAAGACCGGGACTTTCTCGGCTGGGGAAATCCACCTGGCTTGCTGCCCTATCGCCTGCAAGACGGGTATGACCGCAATCGGTCACCGCGCACGTTCAACGTCGTCGTGCTTGAGAACGAATATCTGCGCGCCACGTTCTTCCCCGAACTCGGTGGACGGCTCTGGTCGCTCGCGCACAAAGCCACCGGGCGCGAATTGCTGGCGCGCAACCCCGTGTTCCAACCCGCTAATCTGGCGCTACGCAATGCCTGGTTCAGCGGCGGCGTGGAGTGGAACCTCGGCTGGACGGGCCATTGGCCCTACACCTGTTCGCCGCTGTTCGCCGCGCGCACCTGGCTACCGGACGGCACCCCGGCGCTACGCATGTGGGAATGGGAGCGCGTTCGCCAGGTTCCACTGCAGATCGATGCCTGGCTGCCGGATGGCTCGCCGGTGTTGTTCGTCCGCGTGGGAATTCGCAATCCGCATCGTGACATCGTCCCCATGTACTGGTGGTCCAACATTGCCGTGGAGCAGCACACGGACACCCGCGTGCTGGTTCCGGCCGCGCGCGCGTTGAGTTTCGACTACCGCAACAACACGCACTACTGCAAGCACGTGCCCTGTGCCCCGGGCGGAGTCGACGGAACCTATCCGGGACGCCCCGGCGCGACGAAGGGCGATGGATTCTACTGCATCCCCGCCGGTGCGCGCCCCTGGATCGCGGCGGCTGAACCCAATGGCCGCGGGCTCTTTCAAGCCTCCACGCCGCGCCTGCGCGGCCGCAAGCTGTTTTGCTGGGGCCATCACGCCGGGGGTCAGCGGTGGCAGGAATGGTTGGAAACGCCGCCCTATATCGAGATTCAAGCCGGCCTAGCCCGCACGCAGTCGCATCATGTGCCCATGCCGCCGGGGGCCACGTGGACCTGGCTCGAAGCCTATGGCGATCTCAGCGCGGATCCCGAGGCGGTTCATGACACCGACTGGGCCCACGCGCGCCAGGCGGCGGAAGCCTGCATCGAGTCGCAGATTCCGGCTGCGCGGATGGAGACCATGCTTTCCGAATCCGACGCTTGGGCCAATGATCCGCCGACTGCTGCGCCGTTCTGCCGCGGCGGCGGCTGGGGCGCGCTCGAATCCGCCCGCCGCGCCCGGGCCGGGGAACCCGCCATGGAACTTCCCGGTATCCGTTTCCCCGCCGAGACGATGGGCACCGAACAGAAACCGTGGAGAACCTTGCTCGAAACCGGACGTTTCCCGGAAGTCGAGCCGGCGGGCGATCCGGGCAGTTTCATGGTGCAGCGCGAATGGATGGACGCGCTTGAAGCGAGTTTCGCGCAACCTGGCGGACGGCACTGGCTGGCGTTGCTCCACTTCGGCCTCATGCTGTGGCATGACGGTCGTCGCGAAGAGGCGGTTGCCAAATGGAAGGAATCGCGCCGGAAAGCCCAAAGCCCCTGGGTCGAGTACTGCCTTGGCGTGGCCCAACTTCAGACCAGGCCGGACGCGGCCGCCCGCCATTTTGGCCGGGCGGCCGCCTTGCGTCCCGACCTGATGCCGTTGGCGATCGAGTGGTTGTCGGCCTTGCTGAAGTGCGGCCGTCCGCGGCAGGTGTTGCAGGCCGTGCAGGCCTTGCCCGATCCGATGCGCCAGGCCGGTCGCATTCGAATCCTCATGGGGCGCGCCCTGCTGGATACCGGCAAGTTGAAGGAACTCGAGGCCCTACTTCAGGATGCCATCCTCATTCCCGACATGCGCGAGGGCGAAACCACCACTTCCGACATGTGGCTGGCGATGCATGCACAACGTCTGGCCAAGTCGCGCGGGGCAGTGGTGGACGACGCATTGCGCGCGGAGGCCGAGGCGCTGCATCCCGTGCCCAAGCGTCTCGACTTCCGCCAGCATGTGCATTCCGCAGCCCTCAGGGCTTGTTCTCGAAGTGGTTCTGCGTGATCCACGAGACGTCGCCAGAGCGGAAGCGATCGATCCAGATGTAGTGTAGCGCCTTTCCCGGGTCAACCCGGACACTGTGCTCAGACCCCAAGGGGATGTGCAGCAGCATGTTGCCGCCAAACGCACACGACGCATCGTCGGCGTAGACGCGGCAGTCGTTTCCCGGAAGCCCGACAAACAGCTGTTCGAGCATCGGGTGCCGGTGCGCCCCGACTTGGTCGGGACCCGTGGTCTGGACGGAGCCGGCGCAGAACCGGGGAATGATATTCTCGGGTAACAGCGTGCGGCTGACGGTCTTCTCGCTCTTGATCGCCTCTCGATAGGTCCTGCATGCAGAATAGGCCGCAAAATAGGGTGTCGCGGCCTCCCGGCTGGCGGTCCAGACAAGATCGACGGCGCTCATATCCATCCTGAGTTCCAGAAACGACAGCCCGCCGAAGGCCCGGATGTCGGCTGCGGCCCGCTGCCCCGGCGTGAACACGGCAATTTCGTCAACCGCATGGTCCCGATTGGCGCAGGTGACGACGCCCCTTCCTCCGATAAAGAAGAAGACGCGGCTCACCTCCCTTGAAGCCGGGAGTGCATGGGTGCCGCCCTCGGACAGGTGGTGCAGGACGTAACGCAGTCCCGCGATCACCCACGCCATGACCTCAGTCGCCGGTTGCCCCGGGTTTCCGGTCAACCGTTCCGTCCGAATGATCGTGTTCGCATTCCCCATGTGCTACGCCTGCTGGTCCCGCATGCCTGCGCGGAGCGTATTGCAGAAGTGGCACGCGCACCGGCCCTTTTTGCCGAGGCTGACGAGCGGATTGCGGCGGTTGGCCTCCACGCTGATATCGGCCATGGCCCGGGCCGGGGCAAACCGGATGGTGCTATCGCCCAGGCGCACTTCGCGCATGACGTGTCGGCGGACCAGAGGCGCCGCCATGGTCTCCTCGAAGTGATCGACGTGCCAGGGCGCGTTCGGCACGACATGAACGCGGCGGCGGCTCCAGGCGTCGAGCGCATGCGCAACCAGCGGTGGTTGCGGGAGCCCGAGCCAGGTCTCGCCCACATGGAAGATCGTGGCACTCTTGACGGGGCACATCAGCAGCACATGCCCGTCCCTCTCGACGAGTTGGCCCCAGAATCCGTCGCGCGCCAGGGGTGCCTGGTCCGGGCGGACCGCGCCAACCAAGGCCGCGGCGGCCGGGCCGAGGGCGGCCACGGAGTGTGTGGGATGCGCACTGCGCCGTACGCCGGGAAGTGTGCGGAAATACTCGGTCACCGTACCCGTATTCGAGCGGGACCGGGTGGAATCGTAGGGCGGCGCACCGAGCATGCTGTTGCTGTGGGTCGGCATGCACAAGGTGCCTTGCGGCCCCAGCACATCGCGCAAGGCTTGGATGACGGTCGCCGCACCGCCGTGCACATACCCGAACGCGCTCAGCGAGGCGTGTGCCATCAGGATCATGCCGCGTCTGACCCCGGCCGCGCGGATCGCCCGGCGAAGATCCGCCGCATCCAGGATGGGCCGCAATCGGACGCGCCCGATATCGATCAGGTAACGGGTCAGCCGGATGGCCTGGACATAGTCGGTGGTCACGCCCAGGGCACGCTGCTCATCCACGATTTGCGCCAAGGTTTTCTTGCCGGTCATGCCGCTCATGATCATCCAGGCCCACGATGGCGTACCCCAGCCGGGTTCCAGTCCGGTCCGGGCCTTGAGCGCCGCTTTCTGGCGGTCGGTTATGTGGTCTTCAAAACTCAGGAATCCGCGGACAAGTGCCAAGGGAACAATGGAGTCGGCCGTGCGGCGGGCGCTCGCTTCGGCGCCCCCCGGCCGCGCAGGTTTCGCCATCTTGCCGCGTTCGGCGAGGTCCCGGATCAGCCCGTCGAGTTCGATGCCGCGTTCGACGTCCGGCCAGCACCCCGTCGAACGTCGCACACCGGCCTGGTAGAACTCGGCGGGCGTGGCAAAGGGCGGATAGAGATTCGGCGGGGTGAACGACCGGCGAAGGCTGGCAAGTTCGCATTGCGCCCGTCGGAGGACGATAGCCGCCGCTGGCGTTTGCGCCACGGCTGGGGCGGCGGGAGCGCCGTCGTGGATGCGATGGGCCAGGCGCAGCACGTCCGCATTGTCCATGTGCGACAGGCGGTGGAGGAATGCGAGGGCCGCCACGCCCGTCCACCTCAGGCTCCGGTCGCACAGCGTGTCGGCTGTGTCGTCCGAGGTGTGATAGGTGGGCCCCGTCTTCTGTTCCAGGGCTACAGTCCCGCCCGGCGGGGCGATGCCGAATATGCCGTCGCCCACATGGTTGTGCTTTTCGCCTCGAACCATACCGCCCACCACGCGGTCGGCCAGATCGGCCGCATCGCGGATGAGATGCGCGGCAAAGTGCGGCCTATGCTGATAGCCAGTCAGCACCATCATTTTTCCGGCCTCGGGAGTGGAGGCGGCGCCGGCCATGTCCAGGTTGAGGCCCGCGAGGAAATTGGGAACGCGCGTCTGGTTCGCCAGCCAGGTCTGCACCCCTCGCACCTCGACCGAGCAGAAGAACCGGATGGCGCGGCGTTGCGGCGCGCCGCGCCCGGTGCTCGACAGCGCCTGTAAGACGCGTAACGTCTCGATGGCGACGCCGCACCCCGAGGCGTTGTCCTGTGCCCCGATTTCGTCAATGTGCGCGCAGACGAAGAGTTCCGGTCCACCGTTGCCGATGGATCCCGTGACCATCGGCATGTGACCGGCCTTCCGTTTGGCCCGCACGCGGCCCTTGAGCGTCAGGCGCGGGTCGGCGGCGAGTCGCTCCCGAAGCAGCCGGCCGTTTTCGGACGACAGGGAGAAGAGCGGTAGGCACGGGCGGGCGGTGTCGGGCGGCACGCCGTAGTTCAGGTATCCGGCGGCGTTGGGCTGCGACCCTTCATGCACGGCCACGAGGCCGAGCGCTCCGTGCCGGGCTGCATACGCGTTGATCGCGAACGAGCCTTTGCCGGAGGCAAGCAGCAAAAACCGCCCTTGCAGGCGGCGTCCCAGCCGCATGGGGTCCTGCGCCGAGACCACCTCCCCTTCGACCCACCGTCCTCCTGGCGTAGGCGGGCTATAAAGACCGATGGTCTGAGGGTTGGACGCATAATCGGCCAGCACCCGGTGGGTTTTGCCGGGCCCGGCGATCTCGAGGCGCGCGTCGCGAAGGATCCAGGCAACCGGCAGAATCCAACCGTTCACGGCGGTCGTGCCATCGGCCGGCAGTTCCTCGACGCGGGCGTTCGTGATGCCGGCCTGGAGGAGGATGTCGGCCGCCGCCTTCGCCGCCCGGAATGCGGCCGGCGTGTCCATCCAGCGCGCCGCCTTCCAGAGCCGAACCGCGTTGCGCCGCGCTCGGACGGCGTCGAAACGTCGGACGACGCTCAGTAGTTCGCGGTCCGTCATGGCCGTGGTCCCAGACGATAGGCGACAAATTCGTCGATCTCGCGACAGGTCGTGAGCGGATTCATGAATACAGCTTTCTCTCCTGGGACGCGGTGGTACGCGCCGTGCTCGTCGTAATCCGTATGCGTCACGAATTCGACCCAACTCGTGAACAAGCCGTGGTCGCGTCCGGTTTCGAACAGACGGCGATGCCACCGCGTGTTGGCCGTCAGTCGCTCCCGGTAAATCTCCGTGTCACGCATCCGGCACTCGATCGCGAATTCAGCCTCGGCATCGGCTACGCGCGTTGGATCGTAGATGCGAAAACCAACACTCGGTCCCCGGTTCCCAGGGGCCACGACCTTCACGTTCGGGAACTGGCGGAGTCGACGCCGAAAAGCATCCGCGTTCTGCAGGCAATGCGCAATAACGATTCGGTACCCTTCGACGCCCAGGTAGCGTAACGCCGCATAGGCCCCAAAGACGCCGGTCGCTCCGCGGGAGCACTCGATCGTCGACTGCAGGTGCGTGCGCCCCTGCAGATCCCGCTCAAAGTAGGAGAAATCCGCCGGATCGTGCTCCAGATGCTTCAGGTCGCTTTTATTCTTGAACATGACCAAGCTTGACGGATAGGGGACATAGCCCCATTTCTGGAAGTCCACCGTGAACGAGTCCGCGTATCGGAGTTCGCCGAAGCACGCCACGTTGCGCTTCAGACCGGCGACGGTCTCGTCCTGAATCGCGAGTGGATTACGGTCGAAATCGTAATCCAGGAAGAACAGCAACGACCAGCCGATGGCGGAGTCGACGTGTACGTGGGGACGCACGGCGATACCGTACTGCTCGCACAAACGGTCGCGCAGTTCGCAGACCGGACGGACTCGATCCACCGCAAAAGTATCCGTTGTGCCCATCGTGAGCATAATCGTGGGCACGGCACACCCCAGGCGGAAGCAGGCGCGCAGGTGCTGCTCGAGATCGTCCAGGTCGACATCGTTGTCCGGAGTCAGTTGAATGCGGATCGTCCGCTTCTGGATATCTACCCCGAGGAGCGACAGGTTGGTGACGTTGGAGTAGTGGCCCCCCTGCGAGTTGATGAACCGGTAGTCATGGGTATACCCCATGCCGAAGGTCCGGGCTTCCGGCAGCGACTTGCGGATACCTGCCAGGTATCCATACAGGTTACAGAAGGTTCCCCCCTGTGTAAATATGCCGGTGGCCTCGGTGGGCGAGTAGCCGGCCAGGACGGCCATCTGGCGGATGACGTTCTGTTCGAGTTCGTGCGCCATTCCGGCGTATTCGCTGTAGACCAGATTCGGGTTGGCCAGCGACCCGAGCATCGCGCCGTAGACGCCCGGGTCACACGGCATCGTGATGACGTTTTCGACGCTGGCTGGATTTTCCCAGTCCTTGGACAGCGCGGCCGCGAACACCAGCAGGTCGTCGGCCTCGCCGGCCGGGAGGCGCATCGCCACCGGTGGTGCGGATTCGGCCAGCAGAAGGCGCTGCAACTCCTGACCGCCGGGATAAGCGTTCAGACGGTCTGCCGGCTGCAAGTTGCGGCGCCGGAAATCGATCACGCGCCGGAAGGCGGCATCCGCGAAGCAAGGCCAGTAACGCGGGTCTCGGGAAAAATAGCGGTCCACCACTTTCCGGTAGGCGCGTTGAAAGTCCGGATGAACATCGGGCGGAGAGTCCGTCATGGCGTTTTTCCGTTACCGGGGAGGCCCCGCGAACGACAGCACGACGGCCTCGTTCATCTTCCAGTTTATTTTGAACTCCTTGCCGGAGCCCAGCGGCTTGCCGGCACGTTCGTCCCTGACATCGCTGACGGCCTGTTTGAAGGCCACGGTCACGGGTACTATATCCGTTTTGAGTCCCACGGAATTACCGCCACCCAACGAGCCGGCGGTGATCTCGGGTTTGTAGCAAAGGAAGAGGATCGTCCGGTCGCCTTTGGTCCAGTAGGTGATTTCGTACCCGTTCTCTTTGTCGCCTGCGCCCTGCAACTGGACCCAGCGCGTCCCGGCCGCCTTTTTGGCGTATTGCGTGAACACGTCACGCTTTGCCGTCGCCTCGGCAAAGGGATGTCCACGGTAGACGCTGTACCACGACGGGGACAAGTTGAGCAGTACGGCCGTGCCGGAGCCGTAAGAATTGACCTTGGCGACCTCCATGGTGCGCGCCGCCTTGTTGTAGCCGGATTTGTCCTGGATGCACTTGTTGTCGCTCAGCAACTTCTCGCCGGACTGTCCGTAGTGCACATCCTGGTTCACTTCCGACCAGAGGCTGCCGCCCTGGAATACGTCGGCGGACCCCATGTTGGGGTCGTGTTTCACGCCGAACATGTCGTCCAGCGCGCCGCCGTTCGAACGGCCCTTGCCGTGCTGGTCCCAGAGACCGGGCATGTAATCGGCGATCACGGTGCCGCCTGCCCGGCAGAACGCCTTGATCTTCCGGGCTTCGGCATCGGAAAGGCAGAGCGTGTCCGACAGGATCAGCACCTTGTACGCCTTGGGAATGCCGTTCTGGATAACGTCCGCATAGCTGATGAAGTTGTACTGCAACCCGTCGTCCCTGAGCATGTTCTCCCAGGCCTCGCGGCACACGTTCTGGCCGCCCATGCTATCCGTGTTCCGGTTGCGCCAGGTTTTGCCGTGGGCTTGGGCGTCCATGATCCAGCCGAGCTGGATCGACGCGTGGCTGTAGTAGATCGCGACCCCATCGTGGATCCATTCGGCGCCGGACATGAGGGGGCCGATCTTCTGCGCCGCCTCATGGTAGCTCGGCGCAATGGCCGACACGTCCGTATCGTCCGGGACCTTCTCCACCCAGCCGATATGCCCCTTGTTGCCGTGAGCCAGGTTGTACCAGCACTGCCAGACGCTGTCGTTGTTGTCTTTGTGAAAATGCGTGGTGACGAGCGGCAGTGCGTTGTGGGGGTTGAACGAGCGGATGATGCTGCCGCCGCTGTAGCTTTCCAGGAATTGGATCTTACGCATGTATTTGGCGACGTCAAAGCCGCCGAACGCCGCGGAGCCCTGGCCGCCTTCGTAACCGCAGGGAGTGGCCGGATCGATCCGGTTGGCGTACTCGACCAGGTCGCCGATGAAGTTGTTCCAGTACGAGTCGTTGAACGTCATCTGGTCCATCAGCGCGCTCGCGTCGAATGTCTTGACCTTCCATGTCGGCAGGCTGCCGATCAGATTGTCGTAGGAAACCCACTCGGTATGGTTCGGCTCGTTGCCTGCACCGTAGATCTCCTTCAGCCAGGCGGGAAAAGCGGCTTCATCGTCCGTGATGTGCCACATGCACGGCCTGGTAAAGAAGCCCCAGGCGATTTCGTCGTCCAGCACGTACGCGAGGCGCAGGGGGGAGGCCTTAACCGAGTCGATATGCTTCAGCATGAACCCCTGGAGTTGTGTCTTAAAATCCGCGTTTACGGCGTGTGTGCGCAGGCCGGTGTTATAAATTTCGGGGTGCTTGCCGCTGTCCCAGAGGTGGAGGAAACCCTTCTCCGCCGTATGGTCACAGTAGAAGCGCAAGTGATGTTGGCTGACCCAGTTGAGAAGGCGCGCCCCTCCGCGGAAGTCGATGGTCTGGCCGTTCCATCCGATTCTCTCGTAGTAGGCTGCCGCCTTGTCATCGGTCCCCAGAGGGGCCTGCCACGGCATGTAGACCCAACTCGGCCACGCTTTGAGCGCCCAGTCCTTGTCCTGTTTGACGGCCTTGAAATCCTTCGAGGTCTTGACGTACGTCTCATAAGGGTCGGCCGCGGAATCCGCCGGCGGGGCGGCGAGGGCGGCGGTTCCGGTCAGGACCCAGGCGCTCAACAGGGCGATGGCCTTCGATGTAAGGTCGAGTCGATGCTTGTTCATATGTTTCGATCCTTCCGTATGGGGGGAGTCCATGGTTCCAAGGCGACGATCAGACAGAAACCCGACAGCCTTCCCGGGCTGAGCGGTAAACGGCGTTGATCAGGTCGACGGACCAGTGCCCCTGCTCGATCGACACCAAGGGCTGGCGGTGTTGCTGGACCGCATCAATGAAATCCTCGACAGGATGCTCGAAGGGCGAGGGGGCCAGACGCTCGAGGTCCGGTACGGAACTTGAGACGACGGCGTTGTCCTTGACGAACACGGAGCCCTTGGAGCCGTGTACTTCGATCCAGTTGGAGTCGGTCTTGGGCTGGACACAGGTCGTAGTCGAGAGGGTGGCGCGGGCGCCGTTCTGGAACTCCACGATGCCGCTGGCCCAGTCCTCCGTTTCGATCCGGTGGTTCAGGGCCGCGAACGCGCCGACCACCTTCAGAGGTCTGTGCAGGAACCAGCACAGCACGTCCATGAAGTGGGCACCCTGGTTCATGAGCGAGCCGCCGCCGTCCATGGCCCAGGTGCCGCGCCACCCGCCGCGATCATAGTACGCCTGGTCGCGGTACCACTTCAGCCGCACATCGCAGATGAGCGGCTTGCCCAGCATCCCGTGGGACAGCGCGTGCTCGATGCCGCGTAGAACCGGGTTGCAGCGCAGGGGGTAGTTCACGCCGCAGAGCACCTGGTTGCGCGTGACGGCGGTCGCGATGCGATCCATGTGCTCAGCCGAGATGTCGAGTGGTTTGTCGATCAGCATGGACACACCCGCGGCGGCCACCTGTTCGGCCACGAGATGATGGGTGGCGCTGGGGGTGGAGATGACCACGCCGTCCAGCCGTTCGTTCCGCAGCATGTCGTCCACGGTCGTGTAAGGCCGGGGCTCGGCCCCGATTTCAGCCTTGTAGGTCTTCACGCGAGCAGCCAGCCGCTCGGTGTTCAAGTCGCACATCGCCACAAATTGCGCGGTCTTGGATGCGTGGAGCCGGGCGCCGTAGCTGCCCCCCATGCCCAATCCGATGACGGCCATTCGCAACATGGGTTCAATCTTTCCAGCGGAAGACCACGCCCATCGCCTGGTCTTTCGTTTCGTTCAACAGCCGGTACATTTCGGGCGCCTGGTCAAACGGCACGACGTGGGTGATCAGCGGCTTAATCGGGAAACAGCCGGAAGCCATCAGGTCCACCAGCAGCCGTTCGTTCGCGAGCAGATCGTGGTGCGGCCAGTGACGCGGGCTGAACCCTCCGGCGCCGATCAGTCGCAAATTGCGTTTTTGGAGGTGCGCGTAAAGATCCAGCGTTACAGGTCGATGCACGCCGCCCAGCACGACCACGGACCCGCCGTCGGCGGTGCTCTCGAACAGACCGCTGATAACGTCCGGCGTTCCCGTGGAGTCAATGGTGACGTTGAACCGGCCGTTCGGCGCCAGCGCGGCCAGGCGCTCCTTGTAGTCGGGAGCCTTCGGGTTCAGTGCGTGCGTCAGTCCCGTTTCTCGCGCGATGGCCAGCCGCCGGTCGGAGAGGTCGACACCCACCACGGGGTGTCCCCCTGCCAGGCGCGCCAGCATCTGAGCGAACTGGCCGATGAGTCCCAGCCCGACGACCAGCACGGAGTCGCCCAGCCGGATATCGGCGTGCCGGATTCCCTGCAGTCCCACCTGGCCCAGTTGGACCAGAACGGCCTCCTCCCGCGAAAGGCCCGCGGGAAGGGGGACGACGTTGCGGGCGTCAAAGGCCATGTGCGAGAGGTGCCCGTAGCCCGCCAGGACCACGTCCCCCACCTTGACACCGAAAACGCCATTGCCGAGTTCGACGACTCGCCCGCAGGAGCAGTAGCCGGTATTCTGGGGGAAGGGACGCGGCGCCGAATGAGTGTCGTGCAGGCGTGATAACTCAGTGCCGGGCGACACGGCCGAACAGAGCGTCTCGATCAGAACCTCACCGGGGCCGGGCGCCTCCTGGACGCGGTCCAGGATCTCCACCTTTCCCTTGGCCGTGAAAGTGATTCGTTTTCCCCGATAAGTGGGCATCGTGCTCTCCTGAGTTGTTTTGAGGACTGCAAAATATAACGGTCGTTGCGACGACTCAAGCTTTAATGAGGCGTTTCAGCCCCGAAGCGGCGAACGATCTTCACATCGATCCGATCGAGCGTGTCCAGTGTGGCGACCTCGGCCTTTTCCACGCGTTCGCCGTTGATCGTGACGACCTGTTCCCTCAGTGACTTGCCCCGTCCCTCCCGCGCGATCTCAACCTGCAGCGGAATCGGACGGTACGCACCCGGACCGGTAGCGACATGCACGGTGCGGCGGAAAGTGAGCGTGTGATCCAGCGCCGCCGGCAGATTCGGCTCCACGCACAGGGCGGGTTGATCCGGGTCGTGCAAGGCGAGCGTCACCCCTGCGATCTTGTGGAAGACTTCCACGATCCAGTCCACGGAGCCGGACAGCCCGAAGTACATGCCTTTGCCGAAATGCGGGTCGTCTTTGTCCGACACATAGGATGTCGTGGGCGACTCGAACGGGCCGGCGATCGTTTCGTCGCGCAGCGCGGACATCATCGGTTTGAACTGTTTCCAGACCACGTCGGCCTGTCCCGGCACCGAAAGACGGAAGCGGTGCATCATGACCTGGCAGTGATGGTATTCACCGTTTTCGGCCGTGCCTGACGGAACCACGCCCATTCGGCCGCAGGTGGCGACAGATTGGGCGTTGTTCGCGATGGGCTTGGTGAACATGACCAGGCCCAGCTTCGGGTCGTAGAACAGTTTGTCCACCGTGCGCAGCAGTCTGGCGACCATTGCGTCCGCGCCGGGGATCGCCCGGAGATATGGCCTCTGTGTGATCAGCATCTCCAGGGCGTAGGCCTGCCCCCCCAACTCGCGGCGGTTGATGCCGTCGAAGTCGCGTCCCTTGAACGAACCCAGCGTATAGCCGATTTCGCCTTTCCGGTAATTGGGCGGGTTGCCGTCGATCTTCAGTTCGTGGATACAGTTTAGAAAAGCGGCGGGGAATCCCTTGGTGCCTTCGTCTTCCCACGCCACGGCGACGATGTTGCGGCGCAGGCGGTCCGCGAACGCCTGGAGTCGGGCGATGTCCACAGCGACGTCCTGCCGCGCGAGCGCCGCTGCCACGCGGCGACTGGCGAAGGTGTCAATCGTTTCGACCAGCGTCAGGAATAGGTGCCCCGAAAGCCTTACTTGCACGCCGCGGCCGCGGCCGCGGGTGCTGGCGTCTTCGACCTGCGAGGTTCCGAACATGTCGACCGGGTCGCACCAATCGCCATAGAGAATCTGGGCCAGGCCATACGGCGAGTCGTCGACGTGGCGTTCGAAGCAGGCCAGAATCTCGCGTACCACTTCCGCAACCCGCAACGTCTTGCCGTTGCCGACGAGGCCCGAGGTCTCCGGGGTATCCGGCGAAGTCAGGGTGACGGTGGGCACGGTCTCGAAGAGGATCGAGGTGTCGCCGGTCTCTCGCACGTACATGAGCAGGGAATTAATGAGCCAGAGCGGGCTGTCGGTGTACGGGCGGTTGTCGTTGCGGACCTCGGCTGTGCGGTCGTTCCATCGGCTCGGGTACTGTCGCGGGAACATCCCGTGCAATTTTTCGCGGAGCGTGAGCGGGCGGTTTTTGGGGAACTCGCCCGGGTGCGTTACATACATGAAGCTCAACGCATGAACCAGGTCGGCGCGCACCCGCCCCGGCTCCTCCTTGATCATGGGCCACATGTCCTGGCCCCGATCGCGCGTGCCGAGTTCGATGCCGTCCGCCAGGCGGACCCCATGCGCGCGGCAGTTCTCGTAGAGTTCCTTGACGCCGGTCCACACGGAATTGGCGTATTCGGAGACCGCCGGTTCGGCGGGGAATTGGACCTCGAAAGAAGGCCAGCCTTTATCCGGGGCCGCCGTCGCGATGTCGGTTTCGGCGCGGATATCGGTCTGCCGCAGCAAGACGCGGCACGCCCTGTTGAAGGCGACCGCCATGGCCTTGTAGGTGGGCTCCCGGTATCCCGATAACCGGCGGAAGTCGTCACAGGCCACCGGGTCCGTCACGTACAGCAGACTCTGACGCAATGTGGCCGAGTCGCCGGCGGTCAACGTCAGGCCGAACTGGTTGGCCGCGATGGCCGCCGTTGAGAAACGGTTGATCCGGCGGCCTGCGCCACCCTTGAGCATCGCGCCTTGCCGTACCGCCGCCGGCATGAGCGCGTAGTCGGCGGTGTTGCCCTGAAACGTCGCGTAATCGCAGGTCGCGTCGAGGGGGCGCAAATGATTCGGTTCGCTGTGGAGCCGTTTGATCTGGACATCGTCGCTGTAGGGGACTCGCGCGGTCATCACCGTATCGGAGAGCGAGACGGGATAGCCCGCGTCGTACCAGAGCTCTTTATTGTAAACGAAGCGTTGCGTGCCGTGCAGAAAGTACTGCGTCCACAGCATGCCGGTCACCGGTTTCCGTCCCAGGTTACGCACCAGGATTTCTCTAAGTAGTGCCGGCCCCCGGGAGGTGATGCGAAGCGACAGCTTCACGGCGGTCGCCACGCGAGCGCCGGTCACCGGCGCGAACCAGGCGCAGTACCACATGGCGCGGTTCGGATCGCCGAGTTTGATCACGCGGATGCTCTCGGCCGGGCAATTGAGGTGATTGTTCGGGTTGATGAGCGAAGCGGTACAACGCTGTTTGCCGCGCTGCAGTTGCAGCCATACATTGCCGGACGGCACCCCGCATTCACGCTTCTCCACCGGATCGAAGTGGCCGTCCAGGACGCGGACATCCCTGCCGTCGGGCATCTTCACCGAGAACCCTACCGATCCGTTGGACATGAAGGTGGCCGTCGCGCCGAGTCGGCTGTCAACCAGAACCGACGGGCAGCCGAACGGATGTCTCTCGTAGACGACCTCGCTGTCCGGACCGTAGCCGCCCAGACAGTTCACGCGGAAGGCCACGGGCAGCTCGAGCACCCGTGACGCTTCGGCCAGGAATACATCATGCGTCTCATCGTCGTGATCTGTCCTCACCGCTAATCTCCTCGCGAATGCGGGCTCCATCTGACTCGGTGCCGGCTTTGTTTTGAGCGCTCCAATATGCTGCATATGACGTGAGGATTCAATCCCAATTCCAGCTCAGGGTTTGACGGGAGGGGGTGGGTATGGTAGCTAGTAGTCTCTGAATGAAGGAGGGCAAGTTACAACCGCACAAGCGAGGGCTGGCGCCCTACATTGCTAAACGGCTGAATCTGGACGACATTGCCAGCTCTCTGCCGGTGTTGCGCGTACTGGCCGAGAGCAAGCCCTTGTCGCAGCCGGAAGTGGCCGCGCGTCTGAACCTGTCGGTGGGGACCTGCAACCTGCATCTGCAACGCCTCGAGCACCAGGGGTTGCTTCACCGCCTGAGCACGGTCCGCGGTCAACGCGGCCGTCCCACGATTATCTGGGACATCGATCGGCGCTGCAACGCCTTCGCCTGCCTGGTATTCGACGCGCCGTACCTGCACGCATCGCTTGTGGACTTCGACGGGGAACTGGTGGACTTCCTGCGTTGCGATCTGTCCGGTGTATCGGACTTGGGCCCGATTGTGGAGCGCGTCGAGGGGTTTCTGACACGGATCAAGACGCTCGTGTCGAGCCCGGAACATATCCGTCAGGTGGTGGTCGCCCTGCCCGGTACGCTGGATTGGGAGGCAGGCCGAGTCCTGCAAGCGGCCAATCTGTCGGCGCTGAACGGATTCGAGCCGCGGACCTCCGTTTCCAAGGTTCTCGGCGTGCCGTGCTATGTCTGCAACCTCACGCCTCCTTACTACTTTGGGGAAACGGAAACGTTTCCTCAGGATCAACTGACTGCGGTGTTGTTTTGGGACTTGGGCTTGGGGATGTCATTGGGCAGGGGACGCTCCCTGGTCAGTTTCCGTTCGACGGCGGGGCCATTCAATCATGCTCCGCTAGCCGACATCGGGCACCTCCGTATTCGTCTGAATGGGCGGAAGTGCCTCTGTGGACGATATGGGTGCCTGGAGGCTTACGTGGGCGGGCGGGCGCTACTGAAGGAACTGGAACCGCAGCGTCTGCGGACGTTGGACGACCTTATCGAGGCTTCCACACGAGGCGACCGGCGGGTGGTGGAACTCTGCCAACGTGCCGCCCGGCTGCTCGGCGAAACGATGGCGTGGCCGATCCAGGCCCTTGGCGTACAGCGCGTGCTGGTCAGCGGCCTCTTGGCGCCCGTCTTCGAGCGCGTGTCCAAGGACTTTTGCGCAGGGCTGGGTAGCCGTCTAACAGCCGAAGAAATCAAGCGGCTGAACCCCACCGCCAGCGCCGCGCCGCAGCAGCGGATGCTTCGCGGCGCCTACCTGTTGGCCAAGCAAGTATTTCTGTATTCCGAGGATTTGTTCTTGTCGTCCGCAACGCCAGGTGCACGCATCCATCAGCGGGAAAGTCGGGTCTGAGTTCTGCCAGTGCCCCTGTATCGCCCGTGAATGACTTGCTGCTGTAACGGGTTTGTAACGTGTCCGTGCGATTCAGACACATCTCGGCGATTTACGACCTTTTCCGGAACGGGGCATAACTCGCTATCTGGTAATAAGTTGCGGCAATGATGCGCCTTCCAGGAGAATGACAAAGCGGTGGGCAAAGCCCAAAACAAAACCCAAAACATATGCCGAGATCGTGACTATGCCTGAGGTGGTAGGCATCCATTCTCGTTAACGTACTGGATGATGTCGGCCGGCAGCGGCCCGCGTCCCTTCCATTCGATCCGTCGGGCTTTGGCCACGCCGTAACCACCCAGCAGGTAGCGCGTTCGCTCAGTCGGTAATGGGATGTACGGCGGCCAATCATCGTGGTAGTTCAGATAGCGTCGCAGTTTTGCCGGCATCTCACCGGTGCCGTTATGCTGGACGTAACCATCGGCGCCGATATGGTAGAGACGCTCCTCAATCTTCGGGGGTGGCGTCTTGGTCTGCGGCGGCTTGGCGGTCTGCGGCGCGGGCTGCTTCTCCACGCGCTTCGGCTCCGACGCGTCATCGTCCTTGCGGCTATACATGTTCCATCGGAAGCCAATTTCGTCCAGCCGCCGGGTCCGCTCCTCGCCCAGGGTACCTGTCTTGTGCCGGTGGCGTTGGTTTGCCACCCAAGCCCCCAGGCCGGGATTGCCGGCTGAGTCCGTCGGCACGTCACAGTGTCCACGCTTGGCTCGGAAGGCGAGCAGTTCCTTGAATATCGTTTCCCAACGCTGTTCGCTGGCCGACCAACAGAATCCCTTGCGGTCGAGTTCAGCAATGAACGCCGGCTCCAGTTCGCCGACCTTGCGACGGTACCGGATCATCGCCACCCAGCGGCCAAGCCGAGGGTTCTCGGGGTACTGGGCCGGCACGCTGCCGTTGCCGTTCTGGCGGACATACGCCTCAAATGCCGAGATCATCGCCTTCCACTGGTCGCCGTTCTTCATATCGTGTCTTGCCCGCCTGTAGGTGCCATTTTATACGGTAGCGCCGAATAGGGCCAATACAGTGTGGCACGCCACACGGGGAGTCGCTGATAGTTAACGAGAAAGGGCAGGGGGCCCCGGTCACTCCCGGGCCCCCTGCCTCAGACTTTGATCTTTCTCCCTACGCCAAATGTTTGCCGTCATCCCTTCCACTCGGCGGCCCGCTCAGCCCTGCACGCATGCCGCTGCGCGTAGCTGCGCACGTGCCGGCTCCATTTCGCTTCCACACCAGCATCCGCCACCGGATTGCCGCCCCACGCCTCCCTGATCCGCTCGCCCGCCTCCTCGCGTACCTGGCAGATTCGCGGTGGCGACACACAGTACCGTACCGCCATCTCACCGGTGCCGGTTCCGGCGGCCGTGCCCTCAACGACGCCACGCATGCGGTCGTCCATCCGGTCCAGCGCTTCATCCCAGTCAAGCTGGCGCCCGGCCGTGATGTCGGCCGACTCACCACCGCCAGCCAGCATGTCATGGAACGTCAGATCGTGGGTGGGGTACTCGGGATCACATCCCAGCACCTCATCCATGGACCGGACCTGCACCGCTCTATCGAGCGCCGCCGCCGGGCACATCGCGTCCATGCGGCCACTATAGCCGGACCGCCGGCCCGACTTCATCGCCTGCAGGGTGTAGTACGCAATGCTTTGGGGTGGAGCGACTCTGCCCTTACGTTCGAGCCGGTCCACCATGTTGGCGGCGATCGCCTGCCCCTCAGCCGTCAGTTCCTCACGATCCTCTGCGCCGACCGGCTTGACGGCGCCGCGCGCGATCGCACTGGCGATGATCGGTACGATCTGCCGCAGTAGCATCATTCCTGCACTCGGACTCATCGGTCTCCTCCCTTTTTGAAAGAAGGTGGGCCGACGTGCCGCAGCACCGCCGACAGCCACCTCGTGGTAGCCGCCAGGCGGCCTTAAAGATGCCCGGTCACACGACCCGGCGCTAAATTGGTTCGCAGGTCATCTGCCACACGGTCAGAGAAGAGACCGATGGCGATGTACCCCAGTCGGAGATCCACATGATCATCTGACCGCTGGTGAGAGGGTGAATCAGGGCTGACAGGCCGCCGTCGACGCAGTAATCTAAGCCACTATGAGGAGCGATAAGCTAAACCCGCACTCCAGCCCGACTATCGAGGCCTTTTCGAGTTCCCTACGGGGCTGGCGTCAGAAGGCCGTTTTGAGTGTGGCCGAAGCGGCAGGGCGCTTTGGTGTCTCGTTGGAGACCGTTCACCTATGGGAACGCGGCGGCAGATCAGAGGGATGAACCGTTAGTCGGTAGGGTGGCGCGTAACTGTCCGGGCCTGATAGGCGATCCAGTACGCCGGACAACTCTCGCCTTCGGCGACCAGTGTCGGTCGTCAGGGATAGGTGGTGGACGTTTCGAGTGTGATACGTATCACACTGTTGGTGGCCACTCTGTACCGGCGACGCAGGCATAAAGGCGGCGGCGGCGATCAATAACTTCACGTGAAGGTTTGATCCACCGCCGGTAGTGAGTTGTGAGTCACACCCCTTGGCGTGTGACTCACAACTCACCCACCCAGCGTCACGCCGCCAGCTTTCGGCCCTTTGGCTCCGTTGCGGTCGACGTAGCGAACCGGCACCGGCCGACCGCCCACTTCTTGAGCGCGCCAATCTGCTCACTCATCAGCTTGCTCAACGGCACCGACTCTTCCAGCGCCAGCGAGAGATCCATCATCCCGGGTTCACGCCCGTCGGCGAATGCCCGGTAGAGCGCATCAATCACTGCCTGCTCGATCTCGGCACCGGTGTGGCCATCCGACGCCCTGGCGAGCGCCACGACATCGAACTGCTCGGGTTTCCGGCCGTACTTCGTTATCTGGATCCCCCAGATGGCCTCACGTTCAGCTTGGTTCGGTAGATCGACGAACATCATATCGTCCCACCGCCCCTTCCGTAGCAGCTCGGGCGGCAATTGCGTGACGTCATTCGCAGTAGCGACCACAAACACCGGCGCCTTCCGATCCTGCATCCAACTGATGAACGAGCCAAACACACGCGAACTGGTGCCGCCGTCGGTTGAGCCACTGCTCTTACTGCCCGCCAGTCCCTTCTCCAACTCGTCCAGCCATAGCACACAGGGCGCGATCGCTTCCGCCACCTGAATGACGGACCGCAAGTTGGATTCTGATTGGCCCACCAGGCTGCCGTAGAGCTTGCCGGCATCCAGTTTCAGCAATGGCCGTCCGAACACACTGGCGGTCGCTTTGGCGGTCAGGGATTTGCCGGTCCCGGGTATGCCGCAGATCAGCAGACCCTTCGGGCTCGGTAGCCCGTACTCCCGCGCTCGGTCACTAAAGGCATCCCTGCGCCCGCGTAGCCAGTCCTTCAGCACATCCAGCCCACCAATGTCGTTCAGGCTCTCGCGGACCGGCACCACTTCCAGCAGGCCGTTCCGCTTTACCGTAGCGGCTTTCTCCCGCGCCACAACCGTCGCATCAACCCGCTTGCACTCAATCACCGCCAACGCATAGGCGTTCTCAGCCTCGGTGCTGGTCAGGCCGGTGGCGGCATCCAGAATCTGGTCCCTGTCGGCACCGGCTGGCTTCCGCAGTTTGGCCGACACCGAGATGGCATCCAGCACCACGCCGAGTTGGTCCCGATCGGGCAGGCTGAAATCGAGCACAACGAATTCGCGTTCCAATTCGGGCGGCAGCACCTGACGGCACCCCAGTACGATCAACACGCGCCCCTTGGTCTTGCCCACCACAAGCGCGTCTTTGATGGCCCGGATCAGCACCGGATTGGCATCAGCCAGGAACAGGTGCAGATCCCTCAGCAGGATGATGCTGTTCTCCGGCAAGTCCGTGATGGCCGTAATGGCCTCCATCGGATCGTTGGCGGGGGTGATTGAGCCATCGGCGGTACAGACCAGCCCCTCCGTGGCGGACCACGCGTACAGCCGGTATTTGAGGGTGGCGGCTACGGCTTTCAGTTCTGATTCGACGCGCTGCTCCTCGCTCGATACCAGGTAGATGCCGGGATAGCCGGCCCTGACGTAATTCTGAATTGGCGTTCTCATATGGGTTCCTCCGGATGCTTGGGTCGCGATCCAGCCACACGGCCGGATCGAAGTTGTGGGGCACGTAACCGTTCAGTTGCTGATACGTGATCCAGTACGCCGGACGCCGCCGCCAGGGCGCCAAAGGCGCGTGTGTGCGACAGCGTCGGTCGTCAGGGATGCGGATCCAGTACGGCGTAACGATACCTCCCATCAGTTATGACGCCATTCTGGTCACTATTAAGGACTTGGGCGCGGTCTGGCGTACTGGCGTGCCGAACTGGCGGGCGGGCGTTACGTGGGGCGGTACGGACGCCCAAAGCCTACAGTGAGTCCCCGTCCGGGTGTCAATGCTGCCATGAGCTGGGACGGAGCGGCTATTACGGCGCCAGATGGTCAGCCGGCCGCGTCGGGGGTCCGCAGGGCCGAATCGTAATCACGTTGCTGAACTTGCACAGGGGGGTAGAGGCCAATACCCCCCCCAGTACAATAAGAAGGACAGTCTTTATTGTAGCGGAGGGGGTTTTGGTCTAGCGTTTCGGTCCACTCACGTGAAAACCCCTCCACAACCAGCTTTTGACGAGCTAATGCGTCAATTCTTCTGTGCTGTGTTCGGTCCAACGGACCGGGTGGTGCTGGCTCAGTTGACGCCTGAGGGTGGTTGGCTCAATCACTCCCATGTGCGGGATGACGCGATTACGTGGCTGAGCCGGAATTACGATACTGCGAACCTCTATTTCCGTGCCTCCTCCCATGATGGCCGTAGCGGGTTCAGTACTGGCAACTGTGTCCAAACGGGCGCTCTATTTGTCGATATCGACTACGGATCGGTGGGTCATAAGGGCCTGACGCCCTTTGGGACGCTCGATGATGTGGTGGCGTACCTGCTGACCTGCCCGCTTAGGCCCTCTATGGCGTGGCATACCGGCCATGGCGTACAGGCGGCTTTCCGGCTCACCGAACCGATCGTGTTTGGCTTTGGCGAGGCGCGGACCGGCCCTATTGGGCAGTACCTGGACCTAACGCCCCGTTTGGTTCGCCTGATGTGTGCCGACACGGCGCAGACGCCCGAGCACGCCTATCGCGTACCGATGACGCTGAATCACAAACCCAATACCGAGCCGTTACGGGGCTCAGTACTGTGGAGTAATGCGACTACCTATACGATGGAGCAGATCCAACTGGCCTGTGCCCATTATGGGATCGACGACCTGCTGGCGGCCGAGCAGAAGCGTAACGCCGCCACTCCGGCCGCGGATCCAGACCTCCGTACTGTCCCGTATGGTGAACTGCCAGAACGAATCCGTGAGGAGATCGAGGGATCGGGTGAACGAAGTGAACGCCTATTCGGGATAGTGGGCCAATTGGTGCGTGCCAGTTACGCCGATCCGACCATTCTGGACGCCGTACAGCATGGCAAGGACTTTACGGATAAGTACGATAGCCGCGCCGGGGGGCTGGCCGGTCAGGTACAGACCTGCATTGACCGGATACGGTCCGGGCGTTACGTCTACAGGTCTGATGTGGCGCCACCGCTACGGATCTACAACGTACCCGTAACGGTCAGGTTGGCGGATTGCGCCCCCATGCCGCCAGCCCTCGACCGGATGCTTGGTCGTTACGAGGTTGCCGCCAACATCCAGCTGCTTGACCGTGTCCGTCAGGCAGCGCGTCTGCATGAGCACCTATTCGCCACCCATCAGACCGGTGTGATCGAAAGCCCCTGTGGCGCCGGCAAATCAGTATGGGGTCTGTGCCACATCGCGCTCCACGTCGCGCCCCCGAATCGCTACCTGTACGTGGTCGAAACCGTGGAGGCCCTCTACCGCGCCGCCGATCTGCTGGAGCGTCTGACCGATCAGCCGGTAGGCCGCCTGCATGGCCATAATGCCCAACAGTGCAGGGAGCTGTGCGGTCAGCCCCATACGTGGCGTGAGTGCGACCCACATAATTCCAAATCAGCATGCCGCTCATGTGCCGCCGCCGACCGTTGCGCATACCATAACCGCAACCAGCACGTTACGCGGCCGATCCTGTGTATGACCCACAGTGGGCTGATCCGCGCGATGGAGGACGGCAGCGAACTCTTGCGGGATGCCAATCTGGTGATCGATGAGGGCCTGAGCCCATTCGGGGCGTGGCAGGTCTCAATATCGGATCTGGAACACTTACAGCGGCACGTACCCGACTGTGCGCTCAGCCGGCTTTTCCCGCATACCAGCATGGCGGCCCAATCGGAGCTACGGCAGTGGAGGATTGCTGATGGCGCCGACGTATTCGCCCGACGCCATTATCAGTACCGGGACCAGCACCAAACCACTGCGTTACGCGACCCATATGAGGCCCTGCGGGTCAGTATGGGTGCGGGCTTACGCCCAATGGGCCGCCATCGGGCTGCCGATCTGGAGCGCGCCACCGAGACGCTAGCGGGGCTGCTTAGTTTCTTTCGCCCCAGCCGCTACGATGACGCCACCTATGCCTACCATGAGGCCCGGATCGACGGTGAGTGGGTGCTGACGTGTCGGCGCTCGCGGTTCAGCCTGGCGATGGATCGGCCCTATAGGAGTCTGTGGATCCTCAATGCCTCGGCGGAGCTGACGCCCCATCCGTACCCGGACCGGATGGCGGTCTACCGGTGTGCCGACCTGCCGCCCAACGGCCATCTGGTTACGCTTCATCTTGTGCGTGCCAACCCGACCAAGACCCGCCAGGAGGAGATCAGGCGCGTATCCGACATCATCATGCTGCTGGGAGAGCAGATACGCCGCCACCGCCGTATCCTGTTGGCGGTCGACAAGGACTCGAAGGCGGTTGAGCCGATCCAGAAGGCCATCCGGCGGCTGTGCCCTGGTGCCGACATCCTCGTGTTGCGGCGGGGCACCATCAAGGGCGTCAATCATGCGGGTGACCGTACGTTAGCGTATCTGGGCAGTGTTGCGACCTTCACCGGGCTGGACGACTGCGCACTCCATGCGTGCCTGCAGCTTGGGCGAACCTTTGCGACCCGGCCGTACGTCTATACGGAGAGCGGCACCCCAAACTGGCCCGGCGGCCGGATGCTGGTGCCGGCCATGCGCAACTACTATGCGTTACGTTCCCTGGATGAGATCTACCAGTCAATCTGGCGTACCGCCGTCCGTAACGACCAACCGGTGGAGGCCATCATCGCCGTGCCGGATGAGCACTGGATTACGGCCCTGTGGCGTACCGTCATGCCAGGTCTGCATATTGAATCCGCCTATCGGGAGCACCGTCACGTGGAGATCGCAACCGTGGCGGGCCAACCTCGTGAGGTCCGGTGGGACTTCGAACGGGATGACCGCCTGTATGGGCTACGGATTATCGAAATGCAGGCCGGCAAGGAGATGCCGAAGCAGCAGATCGCGCAGGAATTGGGATACGCCGATTGGGAGCGCAATAAGGCCACCATCATGACGCTGCTGGATCCCTTCTTCGAACCCGGCTCCAACATCCGGATGCTGAGGCGGCGTGCCGATCCGGGGATGGATCAGCCGGCTACAGTGATGACGCCCGCGTAACTGTTTGGTCGCCTGATCATGTACGCTGGACAACATTCGCGGAGCGACCAGTGTCGGTCGTACGGGATACTGGGGGTGGGCGAGTTACGCGCACATGTCTACATGCGTTGATGATCTCGGCGCACTTTGGGCAGGTAACTACCGTTTTGCGCGTTTCTTTGCATGGCTCTAACTCAGGCATATCGCCTTCGAGCGCATCTCCGCACAGTGTCACATCCATACCCGTGGGCGACCGAAGATGCACACCGAGACCGTTTTCGTCGAAATGGTTTCCGTACTTATTCATTGGCCCACTTTCCACCAGCAACACGCCGCTGGCTATCTTCGTTCCGCGCCTCCGCCAGAGGTGGGGCCACGGTTTCCGTGCTCTCTGCTTCACCCGAACACCTTCCCGAACCGCCCCTTGAAATCGGTGAACTCACGGCACTCGCCCAGGGAGATATGGCCGGCGGGGTTGCGCAGGATCCGGTCTATCCATGAGACCGCCCAGCCGTCGCGGCTCTGGGCCGATACCATCAAGGCTTCCTGGCGGTGCTCGGGCTGCAATTCGCTGACCTTCATTTCGCCGGCCATGAGCTGCTTCAGGATGTGGTCGCCCGGCTTGGGTGCCATGCGCATCCATGCCTCCACGACGTGAATGACCCCGTAGGCGTATTGCTCCCGGATATGTCGGCGGAGCCAATCGGCCTCCAGATCGCGGTCGTCGCCCCGCCATAGGATGACGTGGCCGACTCCGTTGAGCGGCATGAAGAAGAACATCTCACTGTGATGACCGTCCTGAAGCAGAGTCTCTTTGGCCGTCGTGTGGACGAAGAGGGCAAACGCCTTGAACGACTCCGCCGGCTGGGATGGATTCCAGTCCATCGCCGTTACCGATATAGTCTTTGGTTCCATATTCAATTTCTTTCGTCTTAAGGTTACCTCAAAGCGACAGAGGCATCAACCGGATGGCGGAAGGCCTCGGCCCTATTTGCCGCGACGTGACTGGTTGGCGTTCGCTCGCTTGCGTCCTACGGTTGCGCGTTCAGCCTTTGGCCCCGCGCACACCACGCCGAATCCCGGGGTCTCCCAGAAGTGCGTCCTGAACAGGCCGTACGTGTACACCCGCTGGGTCTGAAACGGCAACTCCCCCGCGACAAAGACTCGGTTGGGTTTCCGGCCATACCCATAGAGGACAACCCAGTGATGGATATCGACGTTGCGGGTCCGCAGCACCACGGCGATCGGCCGACCGGCCTCGATCGCTTCAACGATCCCTTCAAAGTCGAGATCGGTCCGCCGGCTGACACGCAGCCCATAGAGCCGCAGACTATCGATGAGCCGCTGCCGGCTGACACCCAAACTCTTATGCGCGCGAATTCGTTCATAGAAACGCTCGACCGGAAAGCCCGGCCGGAAGTAGTGCAGAATCATCAGACCGGCGACGAATCCGCACGTATGGTGCTGTGACTGACTGTACCCCGGCACCTTCAGCGTCACGACATTTCGGTCTGGCGGATGCAACAGGCGGCATGGCAGGACGCGTATACCGGTCGTGTCTGCCAGCCAGTTCACGACCGTGGCGATTACTGGGTTCATCTGGTTTACCTCATAGTTGGTCTGTCCATGACCACGTGGACAGAAGTGTTGTCATCTGTGTGATCAGAATGCCGTGATCGATGCTTCGGGGTACCCGCAAGCGCAACGATTCGGCCGTCACCCGGAAATCACGGTATAGGTCGCGCAGATCCTTTACGCTCACCTCCGCTTCTACCCAGTGCGCGACCTGCTCGGGGATCATGTGTTCGTACTCCCGAAGCACGGTGGCCAGATCGATCTGCCGCTTACCCTCACGGGTGCCGCCGGCGCGGCATGCCACTTCCGCAATATCTTCGGCCAGCAGGTCCAGAGCTTCCTCGCTGCCCCGCCGGCATAGCCTGAGCCACTCCTCGGTCAGATTCCAACGTGTCGGTTTGCCGTCCCGACGCTTGAGCAGTATCGCGAAGTATTGCGGGGGCGTCTCCTCGTCATCGTCCCCGTCGTCGTTCCAGCCATTACGAAGGAGCGTTCGTTCGGTCCATTTGCTGAACGCCTGATCGTCATCGTCAGGATCGGCGATGATGAACTTGTGGTCGGCATAACCCAGGACCGAGATCCAATGGCCGAAATCCATGCAGCACAGCATGGCCGGATGCCCCTGCCGCAAGTGCCGCCTAAGCTTGGCGGCGAACCCGCTGCCCTGCTGCTTGTTGCTTACCTCCAGAAACCTGGCCGTTACGCCATACGCATTGGCGGCCCGTCGGGTCTCCTTCTCGTTCAGCCCGGCCCGATACACTCGCCATGGCACGCCCGCGGCGTGTGCCAACTCGCGTTGCGTCGCCTCAATGCCGAGCATGTACAGGCAATACGAAAGGCTGGTGGGTGCGCAGTGGTTGGTCAACTGCGGTACCGTCAGCGGCGTGAAGTCGTCGTTCATGTCTTGCCTCCTGTTATTCGCCAAATAGCCGACCGGGCAGTGGCCCGCCAGCTATGGCGCGTGTTTTGGTGTCCATGTGTGGCACAGGCCGACGATACCCCGCGGTACCGCCGGCCACTCGGGCATTCCCTACGCCACCCGGCGCCGTCTATCCTCCTGTTCGGCCGCCAGGTTGTCGTGATCGACAATGCGGACCGATACGCCGGGCGGGCAACTGACAAGCTCTGCAACGCCACCCCTGACCGATACCACAACCTTCTGCCGGTTGCCCGACACCTGCAGCATGGCCCGCGCGACAGCCGGTACCATGTCCTTCGGCACCAGCATATAGGCCCGGCCCATCTGACGCCGGGATGTAATGGGCACCAACGTAATGTCATTATCCAGCCGATCGATCAGAATCGCCACCATCTTGGCCTGGCCGTTGCGCCCCAGGAATTCCGTCGGTGCCTTGAATTCAATCATCGCGCTCATCTGTAGCCGGCCCTCCTTTCAGCAGCCATTCTTCATAACTCCTGCTCACCCCTTCGCCGATCCTTTCCGGGGCTTAACGAGACTGATGCCGGCCAACTGAACCGCCAGCTTGTCATCGTGATCGTGATCGAACCCGCTGTCTTCACGATCCCACAGCGCGTTACGGATGGCCTGAAGGGCGGCCCTTCGGACCTGCCGGGGCGTAATGGTTGGCGCCGATGTCACCGGTTCGACCAGCACCGACACCAGCAAGCTGACTTCCGTAACCGTTGCGCTCATGCCGCCAGCCTTTCGACCGCCAGGTCGCTCAACGCCTGTGCGACAGCCTGGAGATCATCCGTAGCCGTCTGCATCGCCTTGACGGCCGCAGCGATCTGCGTACCGTCATCGGCATCGGGATCGTATGTATCGGCCAACTCCCGGGCGATGAACAACGCCAGCGTATCGCCACCCTTGCGGTTATGGCGCGGGCGTTGTTTGCGGGTGTCCCAGTATTCCATCACCTGGCTGTCCGGATAGACGGCCGCCGCCCTGCCGACCAATTGGTTTAACGTCATGCTGCTCAGTCTCCTTTCGGTTCGTAGCGTTTTACGGTCACGGACGCCCGGGCCGTCTGACTCCACTATTCCTGTACTCAACTCACTCGGGCTTCCCATGCGGCTTCTCTTTGACTCTCATCGAATCTCCTGGCGCACCGCGCACACAGGTGCATCTTGAATTCGACAACTTGGGGTTCGCCCTTGCCGCCAAAGCGCCAGCATTTGCGCGTTGTAACGGCAACACACCGGCACCTAACCCTACAGTCCGGCCCTCTATGTTTGCCACTGCACCTTCTTCTGCCCTTATCAGAACCCCCCTTTCTGATGAATGACCGGCAGTCCTTGCACTTCGCGTCGCCCTGCCGGGGACATCTGATCGCGTACTGGTCACGGACCATGCCGCACCAGAATTCGACGTTTCGGTTTCCCAGGTTGGCCAGATACGCGTGGGCGGTTCTGCTCCGCTTCGGCACAAACCATCGGATCGCGCTATTCATCGTGTCCTTTCTCGTTGTCGTCTTCACGCCGTGGGACCCATCGGTCCAACGCCGGTTCGGTTCCCATCTCCGCGATTCCCTGTTCCTTCAGCCATCGGCGAGCAGCCGCAAGAGATACTTTGAGCGGGTTCGGGAACGGCAGGGCACAGCCCTTATTGAAGTCAGCCCGGAAATCCCAACCGTATACCGTGAAATATCCCTGCGCGGTCTTGAGGTGGACCGGGGCTTTAGTCGTCGGCATCTAACTCCTCCTCGCCCACAACGGTGCACTCCGACTTGCTCGGCAGCCCCACCGCATTGGCGTCCATACGCATCACCTCGTTACCTCCCTTGCCATGCCTGGCCATGATGTCCACGACGACCAGACCGGTTTCCCGGTTGAGGAAGAACTGGATCTGGCGACCATTCGGTAGCGTTGCACCGCAGTACAGAATCTCCGGCGGCGGCAGGCCTGCCACGCCCGCCACGGCATAGCTGGCCCAGACGCCATGTCGGCGGTTGATCTGAACGCTGCCGCCCTGTTTGGTTCGGCATTGAATCTTCATCGCACCTCCAATTGTTATTCGCTAGCCCGCAGGCGTTCATCCCAGCAGCATTCGTCGCCTATCCATTGGCCTGAATGCAGATGGGCCGTCTTGGCGCAGCACGCCCGATGGCATATCGCGCAAGTGACGCTATCGGCCCGCCGGCTGCGTTGATGAAGATCCCGAACCAGCCGGTACTCCTCATTGTCGCCCCTATCGGCGCCACGGCCCGCCATATCCCGCGCGGCCAGCCACAAGGCCGACTGTACGGCTCGCAGACAGCGTTCAAGCTGCCGGACGCGCCGCCGTAACGCGGCTCCGTCCGTGTAAGTTCTGTCAGCCATAACGGTCTCCTTTCGTTGGTTGCGTTGCTTAGTCGCCCGTCGACTTGCGCTTCAGGCACCACCCCCGCTGGCGGGTTGACCATGTATCCCACTTGATCGGCTCCCATGTTGTCCTCCACTCTGGTTCTTCATTCCCATTCTGTGTAGAAGGCGAGCGCCAGCCTTAAATCCAGTAGGCACTCCTTGGTTGTGGTACATGGTTTTGATTCGCGATATCCGGTAGAGGTCCGCAAGCCATGCCGATAGTGATACCAGCAACGTTGATGCCGATCATATTTGCGCACAGCTTCCTGCAGACGCCAGATGGCATACTGCCGATGATCGTTGCGTGTTTGCAGCCGTTCGGGAACGTCGTATAGAACAATCTCGTTATGTCGGCATGCGAGTGCGACGGCTTTCTTGACGAACGCGGGATCGGCCTTCTTTGGCCTGGGCCCCCACATGCGTACCGCCAACGCAACGCAAGGCGGTGACTCGCACATTACGGTGGTTGCGACAAAAGAAACGTCTGGCGCTGGTGGTTGTGCTGTGTGGCACAACAGTTCTGTAGGCATGTTCTCCCCATTGGTAATCAACGACAATCATGGCTGTCTCCCTGGTGGTTGATTGTTCAGCGACAGGCCGAACAGTTGCTTTACCGCCCTGAGCTTCCCCCTTTCAGTCTGGCCCGCTTACTTCCACGCTATGGAAGCCGCGACCGCCGGCCCTGGCTTCGAGCCAGAGCTTGACCTGCTCCGGAATCGTCGCGTTGAACCGCCATTCCATGGCCGTCTTGCCGTTGTACGGGTTCGTGTACTGACCAACCGGCACCAGCGTTTGCTTGCTCAGCAGCTCGAACGCATACTTCCGGTCGTTCGCCGCCTCAGTCTCGGTCATGCGGGCGAAGAGCTGCAGGTAGAATCCGTTGTGGCTGGCATCTCCAAACGGCAAGGCCGCCGCTATGGACTTACGCCACGCCCGTATGTAGGACTCCGGCGACGTATCGCGACACCCGTAGAAAACGAGCGAGCCGCCACAGCATGACGCCGCACATCTTGTGACGTTGGCCAGGCAGTCCGACCGGCCGCCTGCAGCCAGGCACGACCAGCCCCTCGAACGGCGCTTGTTGCCGATCTCGTAGCAATTACTGCTGCCGGCCTCCTCGACCAGGAACAGCACGTCGTCGTAGTTGCCAGCCTGCGCAGCCGTCATGATAAAGGCCCGCCGTCGATAACTGATCTCGTAGCTCATGCGGTTGTCCTCCCTTGAAACAGAAGGCCCGCCCCACCGTGTAGGCAGAGCGGGCCGGGTTGTTCGATACGTGCACGGCTACGCGGCGGGGCGATACTTGAGCCGCTGCCGTTCAACCGTGCAATTTTCAACGCACACGTCATCCCTCCACACATCGTGCGTCTATGTCGTTTTCGCTTGCGCCTTTACTTTGACGACCTCCACGTTTTCGCGTCTTCACGATATTCACGATGTTCACGTAGTCCAGAGGCACACGCCAGGTATCGTTCCCGCATTTCGGGTTTCCCTGAAACACCCCCGCCACCTTGAAATCCACGCAGACAAAGTAGCTGTTCTGTCCCCGGCTGGTTCGCACGTAGGGCACTTTCACCGACCCCACGATACCCACCATGCCCGGCTTGAAGATAACGACGGGATTCCCGGCGTAGCCGCTGTAGTATGCGGCCTCTTCTTGCTTGCACGTGACCTTGTCACCAACCTTGACCTCGGATATTTTCACTGCCGTCACTTTCGATGGACCTAGATCGTCCACTACCTCATGATCGTCCGCACCTCGTCATCCGTCACCGCGCGCACGGCCTTGTCCCAGTTCAAGGCGAGCACCTTGGCGGACGCCATGTCGTAGGGAAGCGGCCCCTCGCAAATCCTGCGATCCGGGTTATGTGCCCTGATCTCCCAAGTGGCGCGGAAGACATTGACCTTGTATATCACGCCGTCTGCCCTGTGGTTCATGCCTTCCTCCCGAAACTGATCCGAAAGTGATCGTCAGCCTCGAATACGGATACGCCGAATCCCAACATCAGCAGGTCCGCAGGGATGAGCCTGCGCCCGAGAGCCTCCACCCCAGCCCGATCTCGAACGATAGGATGCCACTTGTCATCCCGCACAAAGTCCTCACCACATTTGACCTGCTTCTTCATGGCCTGCAAATCTCGTTCTCTTTGGTTTCCTATTCATCTTCCTCGCAGAGACAGTATTCGATCATGCGCCCATCATGGGGAACCTGTGCATGAAATAGGGATCAATGATGCGTCCCCGTGACGTCACTCACCATCGCCTGCTTGAGCGTCATGGTCGTGTCCCCTCCAAAGTAAAAGCCCGCCCCACCATCGGTAGAGCGGGCCAGTTCGTTACGTGTTGGTTACGCCGCGATGCCGGGCAGATCCATCTGCCGGCCGGGCTTGAGCATCAGCCCGTCAGTGGGCATGCCCTGTTCGATCATCCCGAGCAGTCCGGCCATACGGCCGAACTCATCGAGGGCGTTCATCCTGAGTTGGATCCGGCACATGTTCACGCACCGGATGTCGATGTCGGCCCCGTAAAGTCTGAGCTTCCCGGTACCCCACCGCCCAAACTCGGCATGTACCACCCGCGCGAAGGCCAGGAGCATGACGCCCGACCCGACCGCGGGATCGCACACCGTGACGACGCCCTTCTCACGCACAAGCCGCTCGAAGTCATCCCTGTCGAAGGTCATGCGGGCCATGGCCTCGGCGATTACCCATGGAGTGAAGTACTGGCCGGCCTGAACCGACTTTACGTCCAGCCGCATGAACACCTCACCCAGGATGTCCCGGAACGGTTCAGCCTCGACGGCCTCGACGTACAGGCCCAGCAGGCGCCCGAACTCCTCGCCCTCTGCTCGGCTGTACCGGTCCAGACATTGCCGGAACCCATCGGGGTCGCTGACGGCATTCATGAACGCCCACGCCGCCTCCAGCCATGCGCGGTACGTATCGTAAACGTGCATGTGACCGAAGGCCGCATTGCGCTCGAACCCTTGCGCGAACCGCTCGAATGCGATTCGCGGTTCAGTTCTGCCCATACCTTTACCTCCTCTCCAGTTGTGTTCCTGCCGGCCGTAGCGTTCACCGTCAGGTGCCGGTCTCGATCTCCAAAAAGCCCGGTCCATTACCCTCTGGATCGCACATCACCCAGGCGACCGTCCGATCGTCAAAGGTGAGGCCGTAGAGTTCGCGCATGAGGCGGCGTGCCGGTGACTTGACGATGCCGACGACGCGCCGCCCAATCAGTTTCCGGTATTGCTCAAAGAACGGATCGCGTTCTGGTTCGACTGCCATAGCTGGCCTCCTTGATTTGGTTGATGATACGGGGACCCGCACTGCTGGTTACGCCGCCGCAGCCGTTGATCGTTCGGCGTACGGCGCACTACCGGTGTTGGCGCCGGTCTGATCAGACCCGGCACCCACCATCGTTTCGATCAACCGGCGCAGTTTGGGATCCAAGGCGGCGGCCGCCTCCAGGTGCTCGAAGTCCGGCCGATCCAGGATCGGCGCCTCGACGGTCATCCCCTGTTGCGTCGCCTGATCCTTGAGCGCCCCCACGAGCGCCGCCAGATGTTGGTCCCACGAGCCCACCTCCTTGGCCAGCTCTTCGACCGACCGGTTGATCCAGAACCCGCCCTCATCGCTTACCTCGACGCTAAACCCGAGTTGCCGGGCCGCATCCAGCACGGCGATCACCGTCAGGTGACAGAGCAGGAAGTGCTGCACCCCGCCGCAACGCGGGTTGTTCGCATACTGCGTCTTGCAGAATGAGTCCCACGTCCATCCACGATCGCGCTTGGCCGTTTGGAGCCAATAGGGTTCGCCGCTCCTCGTATGCACCCGCAGCCGCGCCGGCAACAGCCGCAGGCCGAAGTTGGCCTCCTCACAGCCCTCGCCGGGCCACGTCGAGAACGCCATCACCGCGCGCGGAATGAGATCGAGGCTGGCGTTCCAGTTCTCGCCGTCACCAACGGCCCGGTACCGGTCGTCGGCCCCACCGACGCAGTTGATGCTGCCCCGGCTCTGGATGATGAGCCAGCGGTTCGGGTCGTCCCGCCCACAGCGCGTGAAGTCGCACGCCTTGCCTTCCAATGATTGCAGCGGACCGACCTCCGCGAACGGCAGATCAAGGCAACGCTGTCGCAACCGCTCAACGGCCTGCCTGGCCTCCGCCACCGTCTTGGCCGGATATCCCAGTGAATAGTGAATCGTGAGTCCCATGATATGTTCCTTTCGTGTTATCTTCTGACCAGTTGAAGTAGAACCGCGGTTGATGCTGGAACTCCAATGAGCCCAGTACGCCATCGGCCTTGCGGCGCACCACTACGAACGGCGCCATGTAGCCGATAGGCGTGAAATCCCGGCGCAACTCGGCTGGATCCCATACCTGGCCGTGGCGCTGCTCCAGCGTCGATCTGTCGGCCGTTTCGACGTTCAGTCTAATGAGCCGGCACAGGCGCAACGTTTCGGTAACTGCCATCGTCGTCATCTGTCCCTCCATTGACGTGAAGGCCCGCCCTACCATCAGCAGAGCGGGCCCGTTCGTTACGTGTGGTTGTGCGGCCTTACGGGCTGTTGCAGTTGCGCTTACCAGCTGCGGCATCGGCTATGCTTCGCGTTCCTTTTTGCGTTTGGTCGCCAGCGTTGCCCCTATCTCACGCAGGAACGCCTGTATGGCCCGTTGCCAGTTCCAGCCACCGCCCCAGAACTCAAGTCCGTTCACCTTCAATCTCGGCAGTGCCCCTTCGTGCTCCGCCGTGTACGGGCCGTACGCCTCGAAGAATGGGGGAACACCGTCCAGCGTCCGGGATAGCAGGTAGAGATTCGCGTCCTCATCCCGGTATTTCCGGTCGCTGTGGCGATTGATGGCGCGGGCATCGTGGCCGTACGTCTCCCTGCCGACCTCGGTCATTCGTTTCATCGCCTCACCCCTCACTCGAATTCAACCACACCGCATTCACGCATCGATTGGAAGGCACGGCGTCCAGGATCGCTGCCCGTCGGTTCCACTCCCCGCCCGATCACGACGTGGTCCATTACCTTGATGCCGATGATCTGGCCGGCCTGAACGAGCTGCTTGGTGATCCGCACGTCCTCCGCTGAAGGTGTCGGATCACCACTCGGATGATTGTGCACGAGCAAGACTGCCGCCGCTCCATCAAGGATGGCCGGCCTTAGGACCTCCCTGGGGTGGACTAGAGCGGTATCAAGGGTGCCCAGACTCACCATGTGCCGGTTCAACATGCGGTTTTTGGAGTCGATGCAGATGACGATGAACGTCTCTTGTGCGAGATCGGCGGTATCGGCGCAGACGCGATGCACGTCAGCCGGCGAAACGACGCGTTCCTTTCCCACTTCACGTATCAGCGGCAACTGCACCAGCGCCGTTTGGTAATGCATGTTTCTGATCCTCCTTGGCTTCCAGGTACTGGCGCTCCCAATCCAGGCATTCCTGCCGGGACGGGCTGTTGAACAGGCAGAAGCCTGTCCGATCTTTGACGCGCCAGTACTGGGTGTTGTTGTCGTATTCGATGGTTGTGGCCCGCCGGATGGTAAGTGGCCCGATCCGGCCCAGGTCGATGGCCTCCGTGTAGAGACCATGCCCGAGACCGTCGGGCGTGAACGTAAGGGCGATCCCGGTCATTCGCTGTCCTCCTCTTCAATGCGGGTGACTCCGCCGTATTCAGCGCGGCGCTCAATGGCGATCTCCCGGCAGGTCCGGATGCAGAACCCGCGTAACTGCCGTAGACCGACGCCAGTTGGCGCATTCTGTTGCGAGTCACGCGGGTTGTTGCCGGCCGAGTACACGGTACGCACGCCCTCAGGACGGCAAAGCAGCACCGTATAGCCATGATGGTTGTACTCGCCGGTGACGATCCTTCTGGCGGCCATTACCCGCCCACCCGTTGCTGGCGCTGTACCTGCCGATGGAACTCGGGCTTCTTCTGCTTGCCCGCGACACGGCCGAGAGCCTGCTCCAGGAACCGGGTCGCCTTCTCGCAGTCGGCGCCCTGGAACCCCACGGCATCGATCTTGAGGCTGCCGTCCGGCTTCACGATGATCTCGATGGTCTTGGCCATGGTCAGACGCCTCCGATCGTGAGTTTGATGGCGCCATCCGCCAGCGTCTGCCGGCGAACCGTGTAGCCCTTGCGCTGCGCCTCGATACGGGCCTTGTGGACGCCGTAGAGCTGGAGCAGCCGGCCGTAACTGGCGCCGACCTCTTTCTCGACGTGGTCGTCATACCAATCGGTAGTGAAGCCGAACGTGCCGTCCTGCTGGCGGTTCACGGCAATGTCGTACGGTCCCTTGAGCCGGACCACATACTCGCCCTTCTGGTTATTACTGCCGTAGCCGCGCGCCACGGCGTTCTCGATCAATTGGACGCCCAGTTCGTGGCACGCTTCCCGCAGGGCCGTGATGTCCCGGATCTGGGTTTGAATCGTTGTGAAGTGAGACATACGTTCTGATCCTCCTTCTGTTTATGGTTGGTTTGAGTGGGCGAACACATCCACGCCGTACGTCACGCCGCGACGACGGGTTGCTTAGCGTGGAGGTCGTGCCCGAAGTGATCGATGCCGACCTGTTCTTCGTAGCCGTGTGGCAGGAACGGCAGGTAGACCCGCGGGTTGACGCCCCGGCCCCAGCAATCCCTGACGTACTCTCGCAATGGCCGCTCCGGTTTGCGCTTCAAGATCTCCGCGCCAATCTCCGTCGTGGGCACCATGACGTGGTACTCGTGCCAGCCAAGCGACGGCGAACCACCGGCACACCGCACGGGTTGGTCGAACTTGTGGAACTGGCTATCCACCCGGCCCTCGGGCACGTGGAGCAGGAAATCCTGCAACCTGCTCTCGGCGTCTGCCTTGGCGTACTTCGCCGCTCCCCACCCCTGACTCCGGTAGGCATCACCGTCCACGCTGTAGACGCTCAGCCAGGTGTCCGATCGCGGCACGTCCGCCTTTTCGGCCAACATCGCCAGCGCCCACTTGATCTGCTGCTCTTCGTCGGAGTGGTCGGCCAGATAGCGGTCCACGTCAGGCTTCAACCGGTCGTAGATCTGTTTGTGTTCCTCGGCATTCTGGTCGCGGCTGGCCACCATCGAGAATGCCCGGCGCCGGAACCTCCGGCGGTAGGCTGCCTCGCACTCCGTTGTCAGCCGCGCATTCATCTGTTTCAGGAACTCGTCTCGTTCCAACATTCGGACCTGCCACCACTCCCACAGTCGGGAGAAGGCCAGGGCGTAATCGTTCATGGGTATCCTTTCTGGTTGGTTGTCGCTCTACCCCCGCGATCCAGGCTTTGACGAACCGTTCGGCCCGTTCCCCATACTTACGCCGGATGAAGAGCTGCATGGATTCGTCATCACCGTAGTCGGGGTTTCGTTGCTGGAGCCAGGCATCCAGCCGTAGCAAATCCACAGCCACCCGGCCGGCCATCCACAGGAAGGGATCGACAAAGACAGCCGCGCCGGGGCCAAAGTGCTTGTGCAGCCCATGGCGGAGCCGCAGCAGGGGATCGGTGATCATGGCGCCTCCATGTGCTGCCATGCCGATGCGATCAACGCCGGCGCCACTGTGACGTCGTGTGCCTGCAATGTCCCACGCAGGGCATCGACCTCACCTTCAACCACCACGATCGCGTCGTCATCGGCCCCGTCGAGATCCTGATCCAAAACGGCCACCTCGACGCCGGTCTTATCGGCCAGCACGCCCTGTACGAGCCCGCCGTCCAACAGGATCAGCAGGCGGATGGGCTGGGTCTCCACGTACACCAGCGCGCCGCAATCAACACACTCGCCGGCCGGGACGACACCTCCCACGTCCAGCCGCTCGGTCAGTCCGGGGATGTCCGGCCAGACACGCTTGAGCTGATGATCCCGCTCATATCGCTTCCCGCAATTGTCGCATCTCAGCATCGTCGCTTCCTCCGTTTGGTTGGGTTACGTGTGGTCTTGGCGATAACGGCCGCCAGATCGACCGATTTCCCACACGACATGCACAGGTACGCCGGTGGGTCGCTGGCGGGGCGCTGGTCATCCCATTGCACGTCCGTATCGCCCGACCACTCGATCTGACCATCCAGCCTCACGGACTTGAGGCGGGCATATCCTGGGATGACGTCTTCCTGCGCGACGTTGTCACCGCCGCAGGCCGGGCAGATCACCGGGATCTCCGTGGCCGACAGGTCAACCTGGATCACATGCCCCTTGCGATCCTTCACCGCGAATACAGTGGCGGTAGAGTCCGTATCCCTCTGTGTTGACAGCGCCTTCAGGGCCGCCTCCACAGGCGTCTTAGCGTCGATATCGATCTCCCAGATAACACGGTACATCCTTGCCTCCTTCTTGATGGGTTTGATGACGGTCACGCCGTTACGGTGCCTTGTCAGCAGCCGCCAGCGGCGCTGCTCTTGACCAATGCCGTCCTCATGTTAGGGTTACGCCGGTTACGAACAGGCGTGTGAAGTTGTGAAAATCAGGAGCCATGCGATGAAGAAGCGATCCTTCCCTCTGCCCAAGGTTTATCAACTGCTGGGAACGGGGCCCGTTGTGCTGGTCACGACCTCCGCAAAGGGAAAGCCGAACGTCATGGCTTTGGCGTGGCATACGGTCATGGACTTTGCGCCACCGGTCGTCGGATTGGTGATGGGTGAGCAGAGCCTCAGTTTCAATACGCTGAAAGCGACAAAGGAGTGCGTGATCAACATCCCGACCGCGGAGTTGGCCAAGCAGGTGGTGGGTTGCGGCAACACCTCAGGACGAACAGTCGACAAGTTCACGAAGTTCGGCCTGACGCCGGTCCCGGCCTCCAAGGTGAGTCCGCCGCTGATCGCAGAGTGTTATGCCAGCCTCGAATGCAGGGTGGTTGATGTCAGACTGGTCGCCAAGTACAACTTCTTCATTCTGCAGGTGGTGAAGGCATGGGTGGACCCGACGATCAAGGAGCCCCGGACGATCCATCACCGCGGGAATAGCGACTTCATGGTGGCCGGCAAGACCATCGCCGTGCCGTCCAAGATGAAGTAACACCCGACAGTTGATGAAGGTGGCCCCGTGCCGGCTTCACGCTGGTTGCCCAACGATCCACCGGCACAGGACCGGGCCTTGGCGGGCCTCAATTGGTTGGCTTCGGCTCTGGCAGTCAGGCCGCCATGTTGAACTTGCGCGCGCCCATCTGGCCGAATCGCTCCACGATCTCGCGCGAATCGGCGTTGGCCAACTCACGGGCAGCATCGGCCAAGCCCTTGATGCCGTTCTGGAGCCGTGCCCGGGCTTTGTCGTCATCCCGATAGTCCTCAGCGGTTCGGCTGAGGAACTGCTTACGCACGGCCTCCAGCCGTTCTTCAAGTTGCTGGTCGCCCGCAAAGTTGAGGGCCTTGAACTGCTCGATGAACGCCACCAGCCGGTTGAGCGTCTTCTGATGCACGCTTGTCTTGCCGTCCCGCATGCTCTGCAACATGTCATCGCAGAGCTGGGCCGTCTGCTCCCGCAGGCTCGCGACACAGTCCGCAACGAACCCTTCGACGCCCGCCGTGATCTTCTCGCGCGCCTCTTGGGCGGCCTGCTGGCGTGCCGCAATGATCTCCTGCTGGCCAGCCGCGCTGATCAGGTCCTGCTCCAGCCGTTCAGGTACCCGGATCTGGAAGAGGTTGACGGCAAACGTGAAGTACCGGTCCAGCCGGTTGCCCGACGGGAACGCATTCTCAATGCCCGCCACGACCTGATCGGCGCCCGCATGCGCGAGCTTACGGGCGGCTTCCCGCCACTCCGTGATGGCGCTGGCGCGCAGGCGGCTGTACCGGTCGGTGAAGTCGGCCTGGGCGGTCTTGAACTCGGCCTCCATGGCGTTCAGCTTGGCCGTTACTTCCGCCAGCTTGCGGTTGGGCAGGAAATGCCCCAGCCCGTTCAGGAACGGGAACGTGTTGGCCTCGACCAACGCATGGGCCCGGCTCTCGATCAACGCAAAGGCCGCCAAATCCTCGCGCGGCAGCAATTTCTTGTGGCCGAGGCTGATCAGGCGGTCCGTTACGTCACTGGGATCGAGCCCCAGATCCTCTGCCTGGAGCTTCTTGGCGGCCCGCCAGAAGCGCACGCTCACGTTGAGCAGCACGCCTTCGCGGGTCAGTACGTCGAGCAGTCTGTTGTCGTCGGACATATACGGTTCCTTTCTATGGTGGTTTTGTGCTGGATTACTTGTCTGGAGAAAGTCGTGGCGGCGTGCCGATTTTAGCTTGCGCCGAAAACCCTCCGGCCTACTATGCTGGCCATATGGGGACAGGCTTTGCCCGGGAGGCAGTACCGACTAAGCGGCCCTGCATAGGTTATAGCCGGCATTTGGCCGATATTTAGCGTGAGGTCAGTAGGACGGTATTTGTCCGTGTGAGTGTGCGATGATGTTGCCCGAAAGGACCATTCGATGAAGTAGGCTGACTCTGTAACTACAATTTATTCTCTGCGATTACTCGCAGTTGGTGTCATCCCTCAAAACCGCCAGTTCTGACTACAAGATGAGCACTGCTGATGAGGTCGCGTCCCTCTGGGGCCGCGGCTTCAAGCTTTGCGTTCATCTTGTGGGCCCTGGCGGGCCTTGAGGGGTGGCGTGGACTTGAATGTCCGCGGCCCCTCTTTTTTTGTCGAGACACCACCGCAAAGAAATCGATGTGACGTTGCGCCTTGCGTTTGTCTGACAGGGTCTTGGCGGGCCTACGAAGACGGCGTGAGTGTAAAGTCCGCCCCATCTTTTTTGTCCGGGAAGGGGGGCAGTCGGCTGCGCCGGGCAGGGAGGTGCAAGAGGTGAGGAGTCAGAACGTGAAGAATACGATGAACAAGAGTGGGTTCACGCTGGTTGAGATCATGATCATAGTGGTGGTTATCGGGGCGATTGGTTACGGCATATCGAAGTGGCTCTGCGCAGACATTGAGCCTAGGCCGAGCGAGATTGGGTGGTTCGCCCAGGCGCACGATAATCTCGCAAATGGTTTCAATGCAAAATACTACATCCTCGCGGGGAAGAAGTGGGAACTCGATAAGTTCCTCCTGCAAATCAAAACCGAGAATGCCTCTTTGCGGGCCTCAAAAGGTGAGAGCAAGACCTACGTAGCACCCCCCGATGAAGGTGAAAGCAAAGCCAGCGTCACGCCCGTCAGCCAAGCCGGCTCCGGACCCGTCAACGTGCCCTGGAATCGCGCCTACAACCAAGAGGCCCTGCCGAACGTCACGCGAGCAGGTTCAGGGCCCGTAACGCCCTTCCCCGCCTACAATCCAGCAGCGGGTTCCGGGTCGGGTACGCCCGTCCCCGCCTACAATCAAGCGGGCATTCCGGGTGGCCTGCAGTCGATCAGTTCAAACAACCCGTATCTTTAATGGAACTCGGCCACACAATCATCCAGACGCCTAAGGACGATCCTACAAAGTTCGATCCGGCGTGGCGGCATATGATCGGCACCGCTTGGCACAGCCTTCCTCGCCCGATTGGGCTTCAGAGTGCTGACCGTCTCGCGGCGGCGGAATCAGTTATACGCACACATTCTGCCGGGGCACCCGTGCCGCCGAGACACAAATGCAAGCTACGTGACAGCAAACAGTGATGCATTGGACCACAAGATTCAGAAAGACCTTTGGGCTGTTACATTTCGAAGGCGAATTCGACAGTTAGTTAGGCGGCCCGTAACGGAACGGCTCGTTTCGATCGTGGCCGCCTACTGTGATGAGGAACGGTGAACGCAATACATAAGGAGGCATGGACAATGAATGCGACAAAGTTGGGTAAAGGATTGGCGATTGGGATGGCAGTTTTGACGCTCGTCGGAGTTGAAGCGAGGGGCCAGTGGTCGTCATGGTCCCCAGGCGATGGAGACAGGACTTACTTCAGTGGCGGGGGATCTTCCGGGAGCGCCTGGACGCCCGGCGGCGGCGACAGGACGTACTACAACTACGGTGGGCAGTCCGGCAGCGCTTGGACTCCAGCCGGGGGAGACAGGACATACTACTCTGGCGACCTTTTCCGGGGTGTCGAGGGCGGTAGTGTTCTGTTTGAGTCAAAGGACTTCTCCTCGCGCTTCTCCGAGAGCATCTGGGTGGGCGCTGTGGAAAGACGCAACGTCAAGGCGATGACGGGCGTGGCGTGGAATCTGAAGGCGTTGGAGACCATCCTTGGCAAGCAGGACAAGAAGACGACGAGCGATGCCATGTTCAAGGCGGCGGCGCAGGTGGCCGTCGAGCAGGGCTGCGGACGCTTCGAATGGCAGGTTCTGGACTGGAACCAGCCGGCCATCGACTTTTACCAGACGTTGGGGGCAAAGATGATGACCACCTGGCGCACCATGCGCGTCGAGGGCGATGACATTGCGCGGCTGGCCGCCGCGAAGGGAGCCGGCGCATGACGGTGAGGATCATCGGCGCGGGGTTGGCCGGCAGCGAAGCCGCCTGGCAGTGCGCCCGCCGCGGCGTCGAGGTCGAGCTTTACGAGATGCGCCCGACGCAGACGACCTTGCCGGGCCGGAACGCGAGCGCTTCCATCTGGGGCAAGACACGCGGCCTCAGCGTCTGCCAATAGCCGTCCGTGGGACCTGCCAGTTCAACGGCGGCCCGCCAGCCGCCGCCGCCGGCCCGATAAGCAAGGTTGGTCCAGGCATCCTCCCGGCGCGCATCGTGCTCAACAGTGAACCCCATTTGCACCGTGACCTGCGCGATCGGGCCGGACCTGAACGAGCGCGACAGGCGGCACTTCCACGCCGAGTCGCTCAGGACCCGCTCCGCGCCCGCATCCAGTTGCAGGATCAGGCCGGGGTGCCCTTTGCGGTACTCGCTGGCATCACGGCCCCGGTAAAACGCGAGCACGGCGATGCAGTTGTCCCCTGAGCTCAAATGCGCGCCGACATCATACCGGTCAAAGGAACGGTCCTTTGGATAATCGGAAAACTGCCTGCCGTAAATCTCGTGCCCGTTGACGAACAGCTGATAATCCGAGTCGGCGCTGATCAGCAGCTTCGCCGGCCCCCTGCCCCGCTTCAGCCGGAAATCCCGGCGGAAACAGACGTATTGGTTCTCCTGATCCGTGCGTTCGTCGATCCATATCCAGCGGCATGCAGAGTCAAACATAGAAACTCCCCCGGGGTTATTGAGGAGATCTTGTCCCCGACAATGCCTTGAAGCAATCTCTTTTCCGATTAAAGCGTTGAACATGAACACAAAGGAACAGGAGTTATTGGCTCTTATCCGACAGAGTGAAAGTATGACTCTTGAGTTCAAGAGCGATGCCAAGTGTCTGCCTGATCGGGAACTTGTTGCTGCTGTTGTTGCTTTGGCCAATTCTGATGGTGGTAAACTTTTACTTGGTGTCGAGGATGATGGCGAAATATCTGGATTGCACGCCAATCATCATTTGGCCTTATCGATCCTTCGGCAATGCCAGTTACCGGAATCACTGCTGATGAAGTTGATCCCCTCCAACGTCACCGTATCCGTGAGGCTATTCGCCGCTTTGGTGGCGATCAGTCACTGTTGCCTTTAGCTGACCATGAGCTTGATGGCGCTCTTGGTTTAACAACAACCATTGACGGAACGATCAGACTTACTGTTGCAGGACTGCTTTTGCTCGGTAACGAGATGGAGCTGCGTCGCCTGCTTCCTGCCTATGAAGTGGCATTTCAGTTTATGCATGGAACCAATGTCAGGATAAACGAATTTTTCCGCAAACCGTTACTTCAGACTTTTGAAGAAGTTGAACAGCTTTTTAAAGCCCGTGTTGAGGAAGAGGAAATTCAGGTAGGCCGGTGTGGGCGCGGCGGCAAAGCGGGCCAG
>Ga0118677_10001390_pt1 | contig 51456 bp, 32 predicted proteins | sample AliMusrvi5mmetaG_FD_86154 | JGI IMG/M metagenome (GOLD analysis project Ga0118677, IMG submission 86154) | reverse complement strand
GCAACGCCGCCGCCGGGCCATTTTCAACACAACCCGCAGGGCTGTGGCTCTTTTCCGATTTTTCCGCGTTGCTCGCTCGGGCAAGGTCATTCGGACATTGCCGCTTCGCTCGCGCCTTGAAAAATCAAAAAATAGCCGACAGCAAATGCTTGGCTATTTATCATTCAGCACACTAACCTGAGGGGGCGCTCTCCCTGCAACTCGGCTCCAGCTTGGTTTGCGCCGGTTTTGTCGGAGGCATCCGGTTGCGGCGCCTTTTTATCTGGCTGATGCGCCCCTTTAATGAGGTGCGTGAGGGCTTTGACAGCGAGTTCTGGAACGGATACCGGTTTGGCGATGTAGTCGTTGGCTCCCCTCAAAATGGACTGGGTGCGGGCTTCGAGTTCGTTGCTGGCGGTGATGAAGACCACCGGGGTTGACTGGTGGTCAGGCTGCTTGCGCAAGGCAGTGCAGACTTCATAGCCACTGATGCCCGGCAGTCTGACATCGAGGAAAATCACATCGAAACGGTTGTTTTCCAAGAGGGCCAAGGCAAGTTCCCCGGTCGGCGTGCCGATGGATCGGATGCGGCTTCGGTCCAGCGCGGTGCGAATGATGCTTTGGCTGACCAAGTCATCCTCCACGACCAGCGCGAGGGGGGCCGGAAGGTTTTCGGCAGTGATGCCCGTTTGCGCCAACTGGTCGAGTGCATCAATGGCTCCCGCAATGGTGCGGGAGGTGGATGCGGTTGATTTCGCCTCCGGTTTGCCAAGTTGCTGGGCGAGTCCCGCGAGGGCCGAGGTGAGATGGGAAATACGCGAGAGTCCCAGTTCGGCGGCGGACGCAGTGAGGATGTCGCCGCAGGATTTAATGACGTGAAAAGCTTCCGGCGCGACGCCCTTGGAACGGGCGACTGTTTGCAAGGCTCCGTGCATGCGGGTGAACGCCTCGGCAATGTCCGCGCAAAATTTCTCCCGTGCCTGCTGCAGCGGGTTTTCGGGGGTAGGACCGGCTTGAGGTTCGTTCAGCCGGAGCATTTCGTTGATCGCTTGGAGCACTTTGGACGGCGGAGTTTCCGCTTTCACTTGGGAGCGGATGAGTCCGGCCGCCATTTCTTCGCTGGTGCCGGTTTCCAGATAATGGTTGGAAAGCAGGAGAACCGGTGTTTTTCTCAGGTTTTCTTCCTTGCGGATAAACGCGAGCAGGTTGAGGCCGCTGATGTCCGGCAGCATCAAGTCAAGAATGACGAGGTCGGGTGGAGCTGTCTCCAACTCCGTCAACCCGTCGTTGCCGTTGAGGGCGACTGCCACCTCGAATCCCTCGGCTACGAGCTTGAGCTTGTAGGTTGTCGCGATAGTCAAATCGTCGTCGATGATAAGAATCTTTTTCATACCCGAGGGAGAGCGTCGAGCTCCTGCCGGAGCAGGCCGAAGAATTCCATGCATGCCTGTTCCAGAGACGGCTGCAGGGCGAGCATGGCGGGGAGATCGGCGGCCGTATCCATCGCCCGGCAAATGCAGGTGGCTCGCGCCCCGCCAAAGTTCCCGCAGGAGCCCGCGAGTTTGTGCGCGTGCCGACGGATCGCCTCGGTATCGCCATTACTCAAGGCATCGAGGAGTTGCTGGTAGAGTGCCGGGGTCGTGTCGAAGAACAACTCCAGCAGGGTGATCAGCGTTTCAGGGTTTTCAGGCGGGTCGATCTCCCGCAGTTCATCGAGGCGGCTGCGGTCGAGGGTGGGAAGATCAGATGGGGAATGGGGGGAAGCGTCCGACATGGAAATACCTAGTGGGAGGGAGATTAGCGGAATGACATGCCACTTCCAGAACATTTCGTGGGATTTGCGTCCGTTCTTGGAAGCTGTCCAAAAAATTGGGGGGGATTACGCGAGGGAGGTGCTTGCCTGCCAATCATAAAAGAACACCTGTGCCCAGGGTCCCTCGGAGACCAGCGAAGCGGACCAATCGCCACCCAAGTCCAGAGACATCATGCTCCAGCGGTCTGCTTCCGCCGGATTCCCATCGACCTCCACAAGCCGTGCGGGTTCCTCCGGTCCCACGGAAACCGTGAACCGGTTTAAGGGGAAGGAAAGCCCGGCCCCCAGCGCTTTCACAAAAGCTTCTTTGCGCGTCCAGCAATCAAAGAAGGCTGCCTGTTGCACCGCCTCCGGCAACCGCTCCAGCGCCGCGACTTCCGCTGGGGAAAAGAAGGCGCGCGCCAGCGGCATCGCTTCGGGCAGGGGTCGGTGATGTTCCATATCCACTCCCACCCGGCATCCGGGCGCGACAACCAGCAGACCGCGATCCGCCGACTGGCTCCAGTTGAAATGGAGGGGGCCGGCGGCGCTTTGATCCTGAATTTCGGGTTTGCCATGGGGCCCCGGCGCAAGGTGCAACGCATGAGGATGCACCTCAAGGTAGCGTGCCAGGATTTGCCTGCATGCGCCGCGGCGCATGAGGAACCGGCGCCGGTCAGTGGCGGAGTGAAAGCGGGCCGCGCGGCAGCGCTCGTCTTCCGAAAGAAAGCCCTCAAGCGCATGCCCGGCGTGGCCCTCGGGAATGAGATTCAGGCGCCATACGTGGATATCTCCCTCGGCAATGGCGCAGGATGCAGGCGCGTTTTTTGGGGAGTCACGGTTCATGGTTTTCAGATCAAAATCTTTTTGCCTAGTGTTATATTTAAACATCGTCAATGGGGCGCTCAATGAGCCCTGTTCTTTACAAGCCCCGACCGCAGGCGCACACTCATTGCCCATGAAGGAGACAAATCCCGCTGCGAAAAGAAGTGCGCTCCTCAACAAGCCGGTTTGCCATGCGCCCCGTGTTTTCAGGAAGGATTCAGGGCTGGCCCCCCTCTCGGTGGCCTGCCTCCTGTTGTTTTGCCTCTGTGTCAGCCTGTTGGCTTCCCCCGATTATTTCCCGCTGGAAAAGGGCAATTACTGGATCTACCGGGGCGAGACGAAGTTTCTGGTTCCCAAGAAGAATGCGACTGAGGAAGAAAAACAAAAGGGCATCGCGAATGAGGGGAAAAGCGAGGTGCTGACGTGGAGGATGGAGGTCGTTGATACGGCCACCCGTGACGGTCTCTTTGCGGCGCTCATCAAAGGGGCTCCCTTTGACCTCTCGTGGTATGAGCCCGGCAAGGTGCGGGGGGATTACTTGATCGTCCGTGTCGGGACGGCGACATATTATCTCTTGAGCGGCCAGGCGGCCCTGGATGCCTGGGCCAGGGTCAAGGACGAAACCCAGTCGCTCGCCGAGCTCGACAAGAGCGGCGAGTTGTTCCTGGACGCCCCGCTCATGGAGGGGAAGGTTTTCGGCGGCGATTTTGTCAACCTGGCCCAAGGCCGCTACTGCTGGCAGGTGGAAAGCGAGCGGGCGTTTAACCCCAAGCGGTTTCCGGCGGCGGGCAAGCTTGAGGGTGCGCGCGATTTTACGCTCGTCTATCGCACCAACCCCGACCATCAAATCCTCGACTTCGTGCCCGGCTTGGGCATCGTCGGCTTCCAATACGTCCACCACGGAACCCTTTCGGAGACCGATCTGGGGCTCATCGAATTCGGCCGGGCGAAGACCGGGCGCAATGAGTGAGAGAGAATAAATCCGGCAGCCAGGAAGCCGGAATCACGACAGGAACAGCCGCCGCGTTGTGTGTTGGGCGGTTTTGCCGAACCGAAGCGCTACGGGGCCGGGATCAATTTCTTCACCAGCCGGTCGATGCCTTCCTGTGCGAACTCGCTGGGCGGATACTGTTTTTGCGCCTTGAGATACCAGGCGAGGCTGGAGCCTGTCTGCCCTTTTTGTTCGAGTTGCTGCGCGGTGCGCACACAACGGACAAAGTCGGAGGCCTCGGTGCTCAGGTTGGCCCGCAGTTGGTTGAGCTTGGTGTCGTCAGGGAACTCTTGATACGCGTGCTCGATGCCCTCCCATGCGCCGGCGTTGTCCCCGCGTTTGGCGATCTCCGTGCTGCGGGCGATAGCCGCCTCGATCTGCTGCATATTTAGGAGCACTTTTTTAAGCTGCTCCTGCCGTTCGGGATACATCGCCGTGGCAGCGATGAAGCGGAGTTTATCGTCGAAAATCTGCCGGTAGTTGTGCTGGCTGATTAACTGTTCGAGATCGGCGATGGCTTTGCCCTGAAGATCGCCCTGCGCGAAGATCAGGCCGGCGACCTCCGCAAGCGCGGGGTTGCGAGGCCAGAGGGTGGTCGCCTCGCGCAGTTCTGCTTCGAGGGTCGCGCGGTCCCCGCTCACGGCAGCGTTTTTGGCCTTCGCCAAGTGCAAGGCGCTGACGGTGCGGGCGGTTTCGATGGCGGCCCGCGGCTGGGAACTGTCAAAATCCTTGGCGATCGTCTCGATTTCCTTGACCAGCGTCTCCGCCAGCGCGTAGTCGCGCACGTCGAGCGCGTTGATGAGACGGTTGCCTTTCTGGGTGAACTCAAGCGCCTTGCGCTTTTTTTCGCGGGAAAGGGTGCGGATTTCCGGCATGTATTCGCCCAGGATGAAGGCTTCGCCGAGCCGCTTGGAGGCGCTTTCGACCTCGTTTTTACTGAGCAGGAACGTGTAGGCGTCCACCCCTTCGCGCACATCGCGCATGAACTCGTTGGCCAGCGAATCGATCACCCCCACGGTCAGGGGCATCCCCGTCGCCTTGAAATAGAGCTCGTCCATCCCCTGATCGTTGCTGCGAACCTTGACTTTTTGGTCCTTGCTGTTGGAGGAGGAGACCATCTGGCTGCTGCCGAGGCTGGTGGTGCCATCGCTAAAGAGGCGGCGGTAAAAGCGCGTAGCCACAACAACATGCTGGAAGCGGCGCTGGAAAAAGAGTTGCAGGATGAGCGCTTGGAATTCGAGGCGGACTTGTATTTCGGAGATTTCCCGTCTGGCAGTGTTGGTGGCCGCGACCGCCTCCTTGGTGAGATCCTGTTTGGCGCGGTTGGCGGCAAGGCGGGCATTGATCTCCGCCAGGCGCTGCACATAGGGGGCTGTCGCGGTGATCGGCGATGTCGAGGCGGTTTTTCCCTTGCCCGGGGTGCTGCTCCCCCCGCTGATGGAATTGGTCTGGCTGGCGACATGAACGTTCCATTCGTTCTGCTTGCGTTGGCGTTCGAGTTCCTCGATGGCGGCGGTCCGCTGGCGTTCAAATTCCTGGTTGGCCATCGCCAGGCGGTCCTGTTCGCGTTTGGCGACCCAAATGCTGTAAACACCGTCCGCCAGGGCATCGCACAGGCGGGCGTCGATGGGGTAGTTCGACGCCTGGGAGAGCAGACGCCAGGCTTCCACCGTGGCCGTCGGGCTATCGTTCTCCGGAGCCAGCTTGGTCAGGATGGTGCGAATAAGCTTTTGATATTGAACATCGTTGGCTTCCGTTTCCTCCGGGGCATTGAGGTATTTCTCAAACCGGGCCTGATAAAGCCGCTGGTTGGTGATGTTCCAGTTCTTGCCATCCCAAGAGAGGACTTCATTGCCGGGGTTGAATACCGGCAAATCCTTCCCCAGGAAGGAGCCTCCGGGTTGCGAACCCTTGCCGGAGGAAGAGGGCGCAGGCGCTGCGGGCTCGGGGTTGGACGGCGCGGGAGCCGCTGGCTGCGGGCGGGCGGGGGCGGCGCTCGAAGGCGCATCGGGGACCTGGGCGCGCAGCCCTGACGCGACACAAAGGCAGAGGAGAAGAGAAAGAGCGCGGCTCATGTTTTTATAAGACCCTTTACGGTGAGGATTCCCTTGTCATCCACTTCGACCGAAAAATTGAAGTGCTGGCCTTTTTGGATGTTCACGCTGTTAAACTCGGCGGGAATGAAGACGGGCAGGACTTCGTCGGAGGCGCCGGTGTTGACCACGACCGAGAAAAGCCGACCGGCCTTGGTGGACGAGGCCAGGTAGTTCCAGATGACGCCGCTGATTTTGTAGCTGTTGCCGCGCAGGCTGTTGGAATTTTCCAGGTAAGCGGGGACGTCCAGGGAAGCAAGCGTGCGGTAGGGGTCATTGACGCGGCCCACAAGGAAATGGCCTGCGGAAATCGCTCCCACGACCAGGAACAAAACCACGAGAATCCAAACGGGATGAATGGCGAAACTTGCGCGACGGGCCATGACGATTAATATCTACGTAGGAAGAGCACACAATGCAACCCGCTTCTCATCGCTACTCCCACCGGCTCCGGATGCAGCCAAGGTAGGAGATGATGAGCCCGATGCAGACATGGCAGCCCAGCGCCCAGATGCAAAGCGCCCCGAGGGAGAGGTCCGTGGGAGTGACCGACTTGACGATTTCATAGTAACGGGTCTCCTGGAGGGTTTGAAGGATGCCCGACCAACTCCAGTAGGCGGAGATGAAGGGGCGCGTGAGCCAGCGGAAAAACTCCGGCAGCCCCAGCACCGCACCGGAAAGGGGCAGTTGGAACCCGACAAGGTAAATGGAGACCAGCGAAGCCTGCTCGGGGCTTTTCATCATGCTGGAAATGGCCAGGCAGGTGGCGGTCATCGCTGCGTTGGCGAGGAAGAGCAACAACACCTGGTCCATCAAGTCTCCGGGGATATGACAGACGAAGCTCACAAACACCGCCATCCAGAACGACTGCAAAGCCACCAGTACCGAAAGGAAAGTCGCCTTGCTCGCCAGGTAGCTCAGGGGGCGCAGGCCGCCAAGTTTTTCCTTTTCAAAGATCAACCGCTCGCCGGCGATTTCCCGCGCGGAATTGTTCGAGCCCATCAGCGTAAGCAACACCACCTGCATGATCACCAGGCCGGAGACAAGCTGGCCGATCTTGGCGGATTGGATTGTAAACGCATTCGCCTCGCGAAGCTGCTGGATCACGTTGACGTCCGACGTCATGCTCAGATTCTGAATCTGAGGCAACCCCCCCAGCGCGAAGATGACCACCAGGCACGGGAAGCCCAGCAGGAGGGCGAGATGCAGGTAAACCTGGCTTTTGTCTCGGAAAAAAATCCGCCAACGCCGTTCCATGAGCACAAAAAACTGGGTGAAAAAACCCGGCGTTGTGGTTTGATTCCGCGTCGGCTGCGGCTCTCCCTCGGTTTCGGGCTCGGGCCCGGAGGGGGCGAGGGGTGGTTGGACAGGAGCGGAGGGGAGCAGCGAAGCCTGCCGGGGCACGATCTCTTCCGTTTCCGGGGCTGGAGGCAGTTCGAAATCCCCGCGCCGTTCCGCCCATGCCTCATGCCATTCCTGGGGAAGCTTTTTTGCGAGCTTGGGAAAAACGTCCTCGGCGCTCTCGACCTGGAAGTATTCCAGCAAACCGGGCGTCGTCCCGTGGTAAACCATCGAGCCTTGGTGCATCACGATGACCGAGTCGCAAAGCGCGATGTGGCGCAGATTGTGGGTGACCGCCAGCACGATCCTGTCCACGCCGCGCGTGAGATCATACATGAGGCGCATGATTTCCTGCTCGGATTTCGGATCGAGCCCGCTGGTGACTTCGTCGGCGATGAGGAGCGAGGGGAACGTCGCCAGTTCCAGGGCGAGGCCCAGACGCCGTTTCTCACCGCCGGAGAGCACCGCCACGCGCCGCCCGGAGATGCTCATGATGCCCACCTGTTCGAGGATGGACTTCGCCCGGAAATAACGTTCCTGCTGGCTCAACCCCACAACGCGAAGGCGCAACGCGTCGAGCATGCTTTCCCATACCGTGAGATGGTCGAAGGCGATGCTGAACTGCGGCACGTAGCCGATGTCGTAGGGGGCGAGGTCTTCCTGGGCAAGGTCCCTCCCCGCCCACTGGACGTTCCCCTCGGTCGGTTCATGCACCCCCGCAATTACCTTGATGAGCGTGCTTTTTCCGCTGCCGGCCGGCCCCACGATGCCCACGAGTTGACCTGCAGGGATGTTGAGGGAGACGTCGCGCAGCAACGTCTGGGGGGACTGCGGATTTCCCACTTGCAGTTGAATATGATGGAGGGCGAGCACGGAGAGGACTTTACGCGGACTTTTTCCCGTTTACAATTTCAACCATTGCATCGCACTCAGATCGCAGACTAACTTTCCGGCATCCATGACTCCCCCAATCAATCCTCCCGTCCGCCAACCCATCCGCTGGGGCCGCGTGGCCGCCTGGACAGGCGGTGCCCTGACGCTTCTCGCCTTCGTGGGGTATTTCCTCTCCACCTTTCTGCTCAACCGCTACCTGCGCAGCGAGGCGTTCCGCACATTGGTGAGCGAAAAGACCGCCGCTTTTTTCCGGGTCGAGGGCGAATACCAGCCCATCCACAACAACGGCTTTTCTTTTTACTCCGACGGATATGACGCGCGAGGCGAGGCGGGCTCTCCCCTAAAGGGATTGCGGGCGGACCAGATTCGCGCGGACTTTGAACCCGCCGCGCTTTTTGAAGGGGCCTGGCAGGTGAGCAACGTGCAAATCCAGCGGGTGAAAATCACGCTCTCCAACCTTTCGCCCCAGCCCACCGCCCCCGCCTTTGGGTTCGGAGCGCCTTCCTCCGCTGCCGCCTCTTCCGGGCGCCAGTTCTCGTGGATTCCCAACCGCTTCGAGCTCAAACGCGCGCGAATCGAGGAGGCCGATTTTCAATGGTCCGCACCCGTCGGCACGGGAAGCCTGCGCCAGATGCGCCTCCTGCTCGAACCGAGCGGGCACGATCTCCTTGTCACCGGCTACGGCGGGCGCTTGCAGCAGGCCGGGTGCCCCGAGTTTACGGTGGATCACCTCAAGCTCCGGTGCAGTCCCCAGCGGCTCTTCCTCACCGACAGCCTGCTCCATCTGGGCGAAGCGGAGAGCTTCGAGGTCAGCGGGCAGGCAGACCGGGGCGCGGCTCGTGCGCTCGATCTGCTCGTAAAGTTTAACGGCGTTTCGATCACCCCCTTCCTGCCCGTGGACTGGCGGGCCAGGGTGAAAGGGAACGCCAGCGGGGACGCGCACATCACCGGTTCGTTCGCGGATGCCGCTTCCATGGAGGCCCGTGGCACCCTCGCTCTCGCGGGCGCGCAGCTTGAAGCGCTGCCCCTTTTGGACAGGATCGCCAACTTCACCAGCACCCGGCAGTTCCGCCAGTTCGCGTTGCAGAAGGCCGAGGCCGCGTTTGTTTGGACGAAGGCAAAGCTGACCGTCAGCAAATTGATTGCGGAATCCGAGGGGCTCATCCGCCTGGAGGGTGGATGCACGGTGGAGCGCGGCACGTTGCAAGGCGCGTTTCAACTCGGCGTGACGCCATCGAGCCTGCGCTGGCTGCCCGGTTCGCGGGAGCGGGTGTTTACGCAGGATCGGGACGGTTACGTCTGGACCACCCTGCAAATCAGCGGCCCGCTGGACCGCCTCCACGAAGACCTGAGCGAACGCCTCGTCGCCGCCGCCGGGCAGGAGATCATCGACGGGGTCAAGGGGAGCGTCGAGACCGGAACCAAGGTCATCGAGAGCGGCGCGAAAACCTTGTTCGACCTCCTCAAAACGAGCACCCCCTGACCAGCCCGCAATTTTCATGTCCGCCGATAATCTCACGCCGATGATGCAGCAGTACCAAAGCATCCGGCGGAGCCTGCCCGCAGACACCATCCTCATGTACCGACTGGGGGATTTCTTCGAGATGTTCTTCGAGGACGCAAAGGAAGCCTCGGGGATTCTCAACGTCGCCCTCACCAAGCGCGGGGCGACGCCGATGTGCGGCGTCCCGGCGCAGGCGGCGGACGGCTACATCGCCAAGCTCGTCGCCGCCGGGCGGCGCGTGGCCATCTGCGACCAGGTGGGCGAGGCGCAGCCGGGCAAGATCGTCAAACGCGAGATCACCCAGGTCATCAGCCCCGGCACCATCGCCGACCTCAATCTGCTCGACGCCAAGCGCAACAACTACCTCGCGGCGGTCTTTGAACACGGCGGCGTGTTCGGGTTCGCCTTCGTGGACACCAGCACGGGCGAGTTCCGGCTCACGGAACTCGCCGACGCCGTGGCGCTGGAGGACGAACTGGCGCGCGTGGCCCCCGCCGAAACGCTCATCAGCGACGAGCAGCAGGACGCGCTCCCGGCCATCCCTTTCGCCGTCCCGTGCGAAGGCTACATTTTCCTGCCGGACCACGCCGGGTTCACCCTGCGCGACCATTTCAAAGTGCAGTCCCTCGACGGCTTCGGCTGCGCGGGCATGACCGCCGCCACCGGCGCGGCGGGGGCGATCCTCCATTACCTCAAGCACCAGATGCGCCGCCAGGCGGGCAATCTCCAGACGCTCTCGGTCTATCGCAACAGCGGCTACATGATCGTCGATGCCGCCTCGCAAGCCAACCTGGAGCTGGTGGCCTCGTCGCGCGGGGCGCGCAACATGAGCCTGCTTTACGCGCTTGACCGCACCGCGACGCCGATGGGCGGCCGCTTGCTGCGGCACTGGCTCCTCCACCCTCTGCGCGAACTGGCCCCGCTGGTGGCGCGCCAGCAGATGATCGAGGATTTGCTGGGCGACGCCTGGCTCCTGAGCAAGCTGCGCGAGGCGTTGCGCGGCATCCGCGACATCGAGCGCACCGTGGGGCGCTTGAGCGCGGCGGGCGGCAATGCGCGGGACATGCTCGCGCTCAAGACTTCGCTCGAACAACTCCCTGAACTGCGCACGCACCTGGCCGCGCTGCTCGACGCCAAACGTTTCGGGGCGCGGGATTGCGCCGCGCCGTCGCTCGCCGCGCAGATTCACGGCGAAATTTCCGAGTTCCCGGCGCTCGCGGGCGAACTGGGCCGCGCGGTGCTGGACGAGCCGCCGCTGGCGATCAAGGAGGGAGGCATCTTCCGGGACGGTTTCGACGCGCAGCTCGACGAGCTCCGCGCCGCCTGCCGCGAGGGCAAGGACTGGATCGCGCGCCTCCAGCAGCAGGAGATCGAAGCCACCGGCATCAAGTCCCTCAAAATCCGCTACACCTCGGTCTTCGGCTACTTCATCGAGATCACCAAAGCCAACTTGGCGAGCGTGCCGGAACGCTACCACCGCAAGCAGACGACGGTGAACGGCGAACGCTTCATCACGCCGGAGCTCAAGGAGATGGAGGGCAAAATCCTGGGGGCCGACGAACGTTCCAAGAGCGTCGAGTATGAGCTTTTCCTCGTCCTGCGCGAGCGGGTGCTCGACGAATTGATCCCGCTCCAGCGGACTGCGGCGGCCATCGCCGCGCTGGACGCTGTCGCCTCGCTGGCCGAGACCGCGCGCATGTTCGGCTACTGCCGCCCGGTGTTGAGCGAGGGCACGCGCCTGGTCATCGCCGACGGACGCCATCCGGTGCTCGACCAGAGCCTCGGGGAGGAAAAATTCGTCCCCAACGACGTGGAACTCGACGGCGACACCCACCGACTCCACATCATCACCGGGCCGAACATGGCCGGTAAATCAACCTACATCCGGCAGGTCGCCCTTCTCGTGCTCATGGCGCAGATCGGGAGCTTTGTCCCGGCGGCCAGCGCGGAGATCGGGCTCGTGGACCGCATTTTCACACGCGTGGGGGCCAGCGACGACCTCTCGCGCGGGCAATCCACCTTCATGGTGGAGATGAACGAGACGGCCAACATCCTCAACAACGCCACCGAGCGCAGCCTCGTCATATTGGATGAGATCGGGCGCGGCACCTCCACCTTTGACGGGCTTTCCATCGCCTGGAGCGTGGCCGAGTATCTGCACGACGCCGTGGGCGCGCGCACGCTTTTTGCCACGCATTACCACGAGCTGACGGACCTGGAAGTGACCCGGCCCGGCGTGAAAAACTACAACGTGGCCGTGCGCGAATGGAACGACCAGATCATCTTCCTGCGCAAGATCGTCCGCGGCGGTGCGGACAAGAGCTACGGCATTCAAGTGGCGCGGCTGGCCGGGCTGCCGGGAGCGGTGCTGGAGCGCGCAAAGGAAATCCTGGCGAACTTGGAGCTCGCCGAACTCAACGCCGACGGCAAACCGAAAATCGCCGAAACCCCGAGCAAACTCCCCCGGGTGAAAAAGAAAGCGCCGCCGCCCGAGGGGGACAGGCCGCAGATGTCGTTGTTTTGATGCACCTTTTCCTATTATGGCTCCGCATTTTGAACTCAACCGATTAGCTGATCGTTCCGATGCCGCACTGCTTGAAGAGCTGCGTCGCGTCGCATCTTTGATCGAAGCCGAATTTTTGTCTAAAAAAGCCTTTGATACTCACTCAAAGGTTTCTGCGGATACTTTGCGGAAGCGATTTGGTAGCTGGGAAAAAGCACTGACGGCGGCTGGACTTTCGCACTTATTCAATGGATGTGGATTAACCGATAAAATTCGTAAACAGTGCGGTCGCTTCATGAGCGAGGCAGATGTTATTGCAGAGCTGCGTCGCGTCGCCGATGAACTTGGAACGCAGACCATAAAGCAGGATGACTTCAATTGCTACGCCAGTATAGAAGCTGGGACAGTTCGTAAACGCTTTGGTTCTTGGAATAATGCTCTTCGTGCCGCTGGTCTGTCCGTTACACCACTTGGGAGACGTTACACTGACGACCAATGTTTCGAGAATCTTCTTACGGTGTGGACGCATTACGGTCGCCCTCCCATGCACCGCGAAATGAAATCTTCCCCGTCGATAGTCGGCCCTAAGGCCTACATCTTACGTTGGGGCACATGGAACAAAGCGCTTCAAGCGTTTGTTGATCGCGTCAATTCAGATGAGACGGCAATATCAGAAATTACGTCGCAAACTACTGTAGAAGAACCTGCCGCGATGAAGACTGCAACAAAGCGGCGTGCCGCCGAGGCGGATGTGCGTGACATTCGTATCGGTCTTCGCTACTCCGTTTTGAAAAGAGACAGTTTTAAGTGTGTTCTATGTGGTGCCTCTCCCGCGACAAAACAGGGATGCATATTGCATGTCGATCATATTATTGCGTGGTCGCGTGGAGGGAAAACCGTCCTGACAAATCTTCGCGCCCTGTGTGAGAGGTGTAATATCGGTAAAGGCGCCCAACTTGAGTGAACGAGGGCAAACGGGGCATCGCACTTGTCCCAGCGGGACAACCCGATAGTAGCCCGGCGTTTTAACGCCGGGTTCGCATGCAGGAGCGTCTCGTCCCGGAGGGACGGCTGAAAAAAGCGCACATCAAGTAATTCAAGTCCAAAGATACCTCTCGTCGTACTCGATGCCGTGTTTCGTGAGAAACGCCAGATACTCCTCTTGGAAACTCTTCGTGCGATGATGTTCTTTCTGATTCGCGATGTAGGCGATGGTTTCCGGTAGGTGGGAAATGCTCACGCTGAACGCTCCATACCCTTCCTGCCATGCGAAGTTGCGCGCCTGGGGGAAATTCTGATGCACCCAAGTGGAAGAACCTCCCTTGATCAACTGAACGGCCTTTGCGATGGGTAAAGTCGTGGGCATGGAGATCAGGAGATGCACATGGTCGGCAACGCCGCCGATGGCGCGCGCCGTCATCCCATTTTCCCGTGCGATGCCGCCCATGAAGGCCCACAAACGCTCTTTGAGTTCACCGACTATGAGCGGTTCCCGATTCTTGGTGCTAAACACGCAATGGATATTGATGGACGTATAGGTGTTGGCCATGAGAAAGGGGATTGTCAGCCGTCCCTCCGGGACGTCCATCGTAAAACGATGGACCCGGCGTTAAAACGCCGGGCTACTTTCGGGTTGTCCCTTCGGGACACAAAACCCGGCGGCGGCAATTCTTCAGCGACAGCTATTCCTCGGCGTCGTCTTCGATATCCAGCGGCTATTCCCCGGCGACTTGCGGATCGCGTTGTTCCGGCGTTTGACTGCCCGGCGGCTATTCCTCGGAGTCGTCCTGCTCCTGAGAGTCGTCCTCGATGTCTTCGGTGTCGTGTTCGACGAGGGAGAAGCGGCGCTTGCGCTTGTTGGCGGGAAGGGGCGAGAGCGTCATGTTGATGCTCTTGCCGACCTGCTTGGCCTCCATCTCGACCACGGCCATGCCGGAGAGGTCTTCTTTTACGCGGCGCATGACGGCTTCGCCCAAATCTTTGTGCGCCATTTCGCGCCCACGGAACTGGAGCTGGATTTTGAGCTTGTTGCCCTTGTCCAGGAACTGTTCACCACGGCGTATCTTGGTCAGGTAGTCGTGCTCGTCGATGTTGACGCGGAACTTGAGCTCCTTGAGCTTGCTGGTGCTCTGCTTTTTGTCTTTTTCGTGTTTCGCCATCTCATAGCGGAACTTGCCGAAATCGACAATTCGGCAGACGGGGGGGTTGGCATTGGGGGCGACCTCGACGAGGTCGAGTCCCTGGCTCTGCGCCCTGCGAAGCGCATCCTGCAGCTTCATGACGCCAAGCTGCTCATTGGTGGATGCCACGATCACGCGCACTTCTTTAGCGCGGATGCGTCCATTGACTCGGATCTGCTGTATTTGAATAACCTGTAACTCCTTGGGGCGTCCGCCTCGAAGCGGGAAGAAGACGCCCTGTTTTGTTTTTATGCCGCATTGATGACCACAGGTTTCCCTGTGTCCACCGCTCCTTTCTCCACCGGGCGTGCGGCCATGCCCAGGGGGTGGCGCAGGAGGTTATCTCGCGCCAACTTGTGCATTTAGGCAACTTTCGCGACAGGAGCAAGGGTAAACTGTCGCTTTTGGCGGCGAAGTCGCCCAAAAATGAAAAATCGGTGTTTCCACGGGGGGCGAAAGCGCCCGGATGCATTTTTCTTCCCGGACGTTTCCAGGGGGGCACAAAAAACAGGCGCGTGTGTGCAGAGCGGGCGGGGAAAACTCACCATTGCGCATTTGCGTGAAACCGACCGCCTGCTTTGACAAACGCAAAATCGACCTGCCCCAGCGCCCCATCACAGGGGCGCCTCAGATATTCGGTAATATCATAGAACTCGTACCCCCGTTCGGACATGAAGGAAACGACTTCGCTCGTGATGGGCTGGCGCGGCATGAAGCGGAATAAAGACGTTTCAATGATGAATACTTCGGTCTGGCCGAAAGTCCGCTGGGCGCCAGCGAGGGCTTCCAGCTCAAAGCCTTGGATATCCAACTTCACCAGATCGGGAAAGAAGCCGGGGTATGCCTCTGAGAGAAGTTTATCGAGGGTGGTGATGGGCGTTTTGCGTTGTTTGCCGGCCTGTATCTGGCTGTTATCGGCTTGCGGGAGAAAGGATGATCCGGCCAGGTCATCCCAGATGGTCTGGATGAGTTCTCCGGGTTCGCGACCAGCTCCCGCCTTCACGTAATGGCAGTCGGCACGGCTCTTGGAGAGTTGCGACAAACAAGGCTGCATCTCGTCTTGCGGCTCAATCATGATGATGGCCGCTTTGGGAAAGATCGAAAGCGCGAGGCGGGTCCAGTCCCCTCGATTCGCGCCCACGTCCAGGATGCCCCGCGGCGCAAACCCCCGTGCGCGGAGATCCTCCAGAAATTTTCCGGTTTCCCCGATGGGGCGTTCCGTGGAGCCCGGCACTTGGGGGCACCCGCCATTCACGCGACGGATTTCCAGCCCGACCGCACCTAAAGCAGATTTGAGCGCAGATTTTATGGAGGGAATCATAGACTTGATGAGTTTGCAAAAGAGGCGAAACAAAGTGCGGAATCAAAGCCCCCGCAGTTTCCAGCCCCGGTGAATCCCCCCTCTTGCTTTGCAGATTGCACCAGATCAAGGCCCACCTTGCACGGCCCCCTTCCCCAAGGGCAAGCGCAAATTCCTGATTTTGGGGACAAGGTGGAAAAAGCGATGCGTCTACATTCCTCAAGCAGGCGGAGGTTTTTTCGGGTTAGCCGCAGGGAGAGTGCGTTGCAATTGCCTCAGGATCAGGCACCTGAAAAAAACATGGAAGTGGGCAATTTTTTCTTCCTATTTCTCTTGCGTTGTGGACAAATCCCCGGCGCCATGAAAAACGCCCAGCAATCCCCTGCGAACCTTCGCGGGATTGCCGTGGAATTCTGGCAGCAGGGGTGCATGCGACATGCTCATGCCGGGGCTCTTTTGACCCGAAAAACGAAGCGGCTGGGCCGCCCGTCAACCGCCAACCCCCAGGCTGTTCGCGGATAACCGGCCCGAAACGCCAGGAACGCAAACCGTTAAAGGGACCACCTTTAATAAGAAACACCTAAATTATGTTTTGGATCAATAAGGGGATACACCGCATCAACCGTTTTTGGAGATACCTGCCCTACCTGCTTGCGGTGCTTGGTCCGGGGATCATCACGATGGTGGCGGACAACGACGCGGGCGGCATTTCCACTTACGCCGTCACCGGGTCGAAATACGGGTTCAACTTCCTTTGGATTTTTTTCATCCTCATCCCCATGGCCTACTACGTGCAGGAGATGACGGTGCGGCTGGGCGCGGTGACCAAACGCGGACACGGCGAGGCCATTTTCGACGGGTTCGGCAAGTTCTGGGGCTGGTTTTCGATTTTCGATCTGGCGGTGGTCAACTGGCTCACGCTGGTGACCGAGTACATCGGCATGACGGCAGCCATGAGCATTTTCGGCATTCCGCCCTGGGTGACGTTCCTGGTCGTCACGGCGGTCCTTTTCGCGGTGGTCTTGTCCGGCAAGTATGCGACGTTTGAAAAAATTACGCTGATTTTTTGCGTCTTCAACCTCGTCTATATCCCCGCCGCTTTTTGGGCGATGAAGACGGGTTACGCGCCCGGATGGGGTGAGGTGTGGAAGGGGTTTTACGCGCCACGGTTCCCCGGAGGCATCAACGGGGAACTCATCTTCATCTTGATGGCGAACATCGGCACCACGATCACCCCCTGGCAGATTTTCTTCCAGCAGAGCGCGGTGGTGGACAAGGGGCTGACCATTCGGGACGTCAAATTTGGCAAGATCGACACGTTCGCAGGTTCCTTCATCACGGGCGTGGTGGCCATGTTCATCATCATCGCCACGGGCGCGGCGTTCTATTACCACCAGCCGCAGATTGTCATCGAGGACGCCCAGCAGACCGCCGTGGCGCTCGGGCCGCTTCTGCCCAACGGGATGGGGGACTGGGGCAAGGCGCTCTTCGCCATCGGCCTCTTTGACGCTGGGTTCCTCGGCGCGCTCTGTATTTCGCTCTCCACCTCGTGGGCGGTGGGCGAGGTGTTCGGCTGGGCGCACTCGCTCAACAAGAGCGTCAAGGATGCTCCCTGGTTTTATGTGGTGTACCTCGTCACCCTGCTGACGGCCGGGGCGGTGGTGCTGATCCCCAATGCGCCGCTCATCATGATCACCATGTTCGTGCAGGTGGTGGCGGTGACGCTGCTTCCCGCGGCGCTCATGTTTCTGGTGCTTTTGCTCAACGACAAGGAGCTCATGGGCGAACACGTCAACACCCTCTGGCAGAACATCGCCAACATCGGGATTATTATTTTCGTCATTCTCGCCTCGTCGCTCTACGGAGTTTCGATTCTATTTCCGGAAATCTTCGGAGGCGCCAAATAACAGGAGGAACACATGCCAAACCAAAGCCCGCAAAAACTACCGCAGTTTACTGACGATTTTCGCTTCCTCTATTTTTCCCAGCTTTTGGGCCGGAAGCTCTGCGTCGGAAGCATCTCCCGCTCCATCGGCAAGCTCACAGACTTCGTTTTCCAACTGGCCGAGCCGTATCCCGAGGCGATCGGCATTTACCTCGACCACGGATTTGGAAAACCCTCCGAGTTCATCCCGAGGGAGAACATCCAGAAGATCGATGACGATGCGATCTTCGTCGATCCCGCGCCGGGCGGCGGGCAGTATCCGCCCTTTGTCGATCAACCGGGCTTGCTGCTGGTGAACGATCACCTGATGGGCAAGACGATCCTGGACATGGACGGGCGGCGGATCGAAGTGGTCAACGATGTCCATATGCTGGAGTCCAAGGGCCGGATTTTGATTCTCCACGTGGATGTCTCCATCAACGGCTTCCTGCGCAGTTGGGGCATGCAGTGGATCAAACTCTCCCAGGACAAGTTCATTTCCTGGAAATACGTCCAGCCGCTCTGTCTGGAGGACGCCGTCAAGACAGACTCGGTCTCCCTTTCCATCACCCGCAAACAGATCGTTGATCTGCCCGCGGAGGACCTGGCTGACGCTCTGGAGGAGCTCTCCGGCCACGAACAACAGGCCGTGTTCTCCGCGCTCGACACGGAAAAAGCCGCCGAAACGCTGGCCGAAGCGGAACCGCGCGCCCAGCGCCAACTCATCGCCGACCTCCGCCACGAACGGGCCAAGACGATTCTGGCGGAAATGACCGTTCCCCAGATTGCCGACCTCTTCTCGGTGCTACCCCACGACGAAGTGCATAAGTTGCGGGAGATGCTGCCTGCGGACCGTGCCGAGCGGATCGACTCCATCCTCTCCGAGTGGGGAGCCACAGCAAGCGCGTTGATGACGGATAAATTCGTCGCAGTGCCCCCGGAAGCAACCGTGGGTGAGCTCTTGCAGATGGTACGCGCCTCGGGCCGCAGCCCCGAGATCGTCTCTTACATCTACGTCACCAACCCGGAGTCGGTGCTCCTGGGGGTGGTGGACCTGCGCGAGCTCGTGCTCGCCAAGGACGATGCGGTGATCAGTCACCTCATGGTTTCGCCGGTGGTGGCCGCCGATGAAAGCGACACCCGCGAAGACATTTCCGAGATATTCGCCAAATACCACTTCCGGCTGTTGCCGGTCACTGATGAACAGGACCGGCTGCTTGGCATTTTGCGTTATGACGACATCATGAGCGGCCTCGTCACCCGCGCAAAAGTTTAACCCTTCCTTTATTCATCCCATGGCACGCGTAAAAATGACCCCGTTGGTGCGGGTATCCCTCTGGTTTCTGCGGATCTACCTGATCTTCCTTCTCAGCCTGATTCTCTACAAGTTCATCAAGATGCTGCCGGTCTAGGAAATATTCACGGATTTCTGGCGATTACGAATGCGGCGACAAGATAGTAGCTCCTTGCTGGCTGGCGATGGGGTTCATTTGCCTTTTTCCGGGAGCGCGGACTGGAAGCGATACGTGCCGGAACCGATCGCATAGACGGCGCTATTGTTTTCCATGCGTAGGAATTTCACGCCTGCAGCCTTGCCCGCGGGTGTGCCGGACTCGGTCACGCCGTTGGCGTCCTTTGCCGACACATAAACCGTCGCGGTGGTGTTGGCAGGGACGGTGATGTCCATTGTTAGTTTTCCGCCATCACGCTGCCAGTTGCTCACGATGCGGCCGTTGATCGCGTCATAGCTGCATTTCACCGAGGTGATCCCCTCGCCCGGTGTTGGCCGGATGATGATTTTTTTGAAGCCGGGTTCATCGGTGTCAATGCCCGCCAGCGACGAAAACATCCATTCGCCGCAGGAGCCGAGTGAGTAATGATTAAACGAGTTCATGCCGGGGTTTTGGAAGCCTTTATCGGGCGTCCAGCCATCCCAGCGTTCCCAGATGGTGGTGGCCCCGTGTTTTACGGAGAACAACCATGACGGGAAGCTGTCTTGCAGGAACAGCTTGAAGGCCGTGTCGATCTTGCCCGCCTGAGTCAGCACCGGTAGCAGATAACTCACGCCGACGAAGCCGGTGGAGAGGTGATCCTTCTTGGCGGTAATATCCTCCACCAGATACTGCGCCGCCTTGTCCCTCATCTCGTCTGAAAGCAGACCGAACTTGAGTGCCATGACATAACTACATTGGGTGTTACCCTGGATGCGGCCATCAGCCGCCACGTATCTTTGGTTGAATGCCGCCTTGATGTCTTGAAAGAGTTGTTGGTATTTCGCAGCGTCATCCGTCTTGCCTAGTGCGGCGGCGGCTTGGGCAACCAGCTTGGTTGAATAGGCAAAATAAGCAGTGCCGATCAGATCTTTCGGAGTGTCGGCACCGATGGACAGCCAGTCGCCGTAATCGCTGCCACGCAATTTCTTACCCGTTTCGGACATGTCCCCCCGGATCAAGTTGATGCTGTGGCCACGGCACCATTCGATCCAGCGCACCATGGCCGGGTAATGTTGGGCGAGCAGGCGGGCATCGCCGTAAACCTGATAGATAGTCCACGGGCAAATCACCCCGGCATCCGCCCAGGCCGGGGTGCCGACCCCGGCCCCGACGCGCGGGCTGACGGACGTAAAAGCGCCGTCTGTCGCCTGCGCATCATCCACATCGACGAGCCACTTGGTGAAGAAAGCGGCCACATCGGCATTGTAGGTGGCGGTGCGGACAAACACCTGGGCATCGCCCATCCAGCCGAGTCGCTCGTCACGCTGCGGGCAGTCAGTGGGAACGCTCAGGTAATTCCCGCGTTGACCCCATACGATGTTAGAATATAACTGGTTGATGCGTGGGTCGGAGCAGCTGAACTCGCCGGTCGGCGTGGTGGCGGAGGCGATCACAATTCCGGTGATGGTATCAGGCGCCGGTTTTTCAGTTAGACCGGTAACTTCAACATAACGAAACCCGTGAAAGGTGAAGTGCGGTTGGAAGATTTCGACGCCAGTGCCCTTGCAGATATAAGTATCGACCGATGGGGCTTTGCGCAGGTTTGCCGTGTAAACCGTGCCATCGGGGTTCAACATCTCGGCGTGGCGGATGATCAGCTTGGTGCCGGCGGGTGCGGAGACTTTGAGGCGGACATAGCCGACCATGTTCTGCCCGAGGTCGAAAGTCCAACACCCCGGCTTGGGCTCCTTGATGGCCACAACCTTGACCTCGCTGATCTTGCGCACCGGCTCGCTCACCTGGCTTTCCATCGGCCGTGGTTTTTCCTCGCGCAGAGTAACCGGCGTCCAGGTGCTTTCATCGAGGCCAGCTGCATCCCAGCCTTTCACCTCGAGGCGGGCATCGTAGTTCTCCCCCAGCATGAAGTCGGAGGAAAGGATGGGGCTCGCTGCCGCTTTCCAGGAAGCGTCCGTGACCACGGAATCGGTCATCCCGTCCGCATAGGTGATTTCCAGTTGTGCGAAGAGAGCGGGAATCTTCCCCCAAAAGCGGCTGTGTCCATTGCCGATGGTGCCGCTATACCAACCGTGGCCGACCAGGCCCGCCAGGACATTGTCGCCCTTTCTGAGCAGGGCGGTTACATCATACTCCTGATAGCGGATGCGTTTGTTGTAATCCGTCCATTCGGGGCCAAAGATAACGTCGCCCACGCGCTGACCGTTGAGATTCATCTGATAGAGCCCCAGTGCGGTCACGAACAACCGGGCCTTGGCGACCGGCTTATCCGCAAGCTTCAGCGTCTTGCGCAAATAAGAAAGCTGGTCCGGTGTCGTGGCTTTCTGTTTGGGATACCCCAGCCCCTCGACCCACTTAGCCTTCCAGTCCTCGGGCTTGAGCAAGCCCATTTCCCAAGAGGCGGGCTTGCTTTCGCAACTGGCGCTCCCATCGGTGAGCCACGTTTTCACCTTCCAGAAACATTGCTGACGGCTTTGGAGCGGCTTTCCTCCATACTCGATCTGGGAGGTCGCGTCTGACATCACCTTGCCGCTGTCCCACAGGTCTCCCTGGTTCTTGGCGAGAAGATCGGGAGTCGAGGCCACCAGCACTTGATAGGCGCTTTGCTTCTGCCCTCTGGTTTCCAGCTTCTGCCCGCTGTCCTCCATGATCCAGCTCAGGCGCGGCTTCTGCGCATCGATGCCGAGCGGATTGGTAAGGTATTCGCAGCGCAGGTTGACTGGCGACGCGCTTAAAGCTCCGAAAGCGCATGACCCAAGGGCCAGCAGCAGGAGTAGGGTTTTTGGCAGGTTTTTCATGGGAAAAATGGGGGGAGGAGGAACGGACCAAGCCTTTTCTGGGCCGGGTGAAGAGTCAGATAACTAATGATAACATTCCCTTTTGTAAATAGCCGAACTGGCAGCAGGGATATTAAAATTGGCGCTTGTAAAAACTTCGCGTTCCACCTGTCGGACGGTGCCACTGCGGATATTTTGGGCGCGTTCACATCCGCGGGATTGGACGGATCGGGTGTTTTCGCAGTTCGGCAACGATTCGATCCACTTCCGGGATGGCGTGTTCAAAGAAGCGCTTGAACCCGGAGCAAAGATAATTCAGGCCGGGTTCCCCGGAGACCGTGCGGATGATCCGGTTTTTGGGGCATTCGCCCCAGCAATCCTTTAAGTAGGAGCATTTGCGGCACTGCGTGGGCAAGGTATCTCCTTTGTCGTAGCCGAACTTCACCTGGGTTCGCGAAAGTGCCATGGCGTCGAGCCCCTTCTCCCCGATGTTTCCAAGCCGGTACTCGGGATAAACGTAATGGTCGCAGGCATAGACGCTGCCGTCGTTTTCCACGGCGAGCCCCTTGCCGCAAAATTCGCTGTACACGCACATCTGGGAGGGCATTTCGAGATGTTGCGCCACGAGCGTTTCGAAATGGTTGACCATCACCTTGCCGATGTCGCGAGCAAGCCATTCATCGAAGGTTTTGCAAAGGAAATAGCCCCATTCTTCCGGGTCCACCGACCAATCGGTGACGACAGAATCGGGATGCCCGGGGCGGGCCTGCGGCGTTCCATCCCTGGGCAACAAGCTGGCATCCCACTTCTGCGGGGCGATCCGCTCGAAGCCCTTGTGTTCGACGATGGGGATGAACTGCAGGTAGGTGGAACCAATTTCGCGCCGGAGAAACCGGTAAACGTCCAGGGGCCGTTTCGCATTAAAGCGATTAATGCAGGTCAGCGTGTTGAAGGGAACCTCGTAACGCCGGAGGAGTTTGGCGGCTTGGAAGACCTTGTCAAATGTAGGCTGGCCGCCCGTGGTGACGCGGTACTGGTCATGAATCTCCCTGGGCCCGTCGATGCTCAAACCCACGAGAAAACGGTTTTCCTTCAAAAATACGCACCACTCCTCGGTGAGCAACGTCCCGTTGGTCTGCAGGTCATTCTGGATGCGCTGGCGCGGCTTGGCATGCTTCTTTTCAAGCGCGACGATTTTGCGGAAGAACTCCAAGCCGAGCAGCGTCGGTTCGCCGCCTTGCCAGGAGAAGATCACCTCGTCACCGGTGACTCCCTGAATGTATTTTTGAATGAACGTCTCGAGCACCTCGTCGGACATCCGTCCATGGCCAGGGCCATCAGGAAGCGTCGCCTTGCTCAGGTAGTAGCAGTATTTACAGTCGAGATTGCAGGCTGAACCACCCGGTTTGGCCATGACGTGAAAGCGCCGCTGTGCCTGGGTGGGGGGCAACATCGAAGGGACATCGTATTTGTCGATCATGCGTTTTATGGTCTGATTACAGGGAGCGGAGGGATGCGGCATCCGCAATTCAGGAAAATGGTTTCACTTCAAGCGCCGGTGAGGAGCGAGCCACGGCTCGGGAGAAACTCCGGTTGATCCCCAAGATGCCATTTGCCCATGATCAGGGTGGCGTAACCTTGTTCTTTGAGCAATTCCGCGACGGTGTTTTCCTGCGGGCTGAGACCAATTGCGCAGGACGGAAAGATAACCTGGGGCAACGAGACACGTTTGGCATAACAGCCCGTCATCATCTGTGCCCGCGACGGTGTACAGACCGGCGCGGCATAGAAACTCGTCAGCTTGATCCCCTGCTCCGCCATCCGGTCGAGGTTGGGCGTACGGTTTAGTTTGGATCCGAACGGCCCGATGTCGCCATAGCCCATGTCGTCCACGAGGATGACCACGAAGTTGGGTTTAGCGGGCTGGTTTTCAGCAGCGTGCAGCACGGCCAGCGGCGGAAGCAGCAGGGTGGTGAGGAAGGTGAGGGTGTTTTTCGTCATACTTTATTCGAAATCTCCCATTTGGTTTCTTGTCCGCGGTTGTCGTGGTTTGGTTTTTGGCATATTCTGTTCATTCAATGGTTTTTCAAGGTTGATTCAGCATTTTTCAATTTGCACAGCCTTTTTCTCTCTGCTGTTGGAGCGTTTCCTCGGCATTCGCGGCTCCCAAAACGCCATTGCAGCCTTTCGTGAAGACACCTCCTCCAACGCCAGCAAACCCGCATCGGACGTGATCTTGGAACCGTGAAATTCCATCTTCAGACGACCGCCAAAACCAACTCACAGAGCCTGCTCGTAACCTTCACCCGTTGGATTAGCGGTTTTTTGTTCCAACATCGCTCAAAGCCTTTTTTTATGCAGCTCCCCTCATATCCAACCAGCTTGTTTTATTAAGCTAATTCGGAAAATCCGGGCTCATGGGTCAAGGGTTTGCAAGAACGCCAGTATTGGTGTTTGCTCCCCTACCGCAAACTTTCCGCTCGAACCCGGCTGAGATTATTGTAAGTTTACGACGTTATGCTCCTTCCCGGACAGATATCCGACGTCTGCCGCCTGCTCTGCCCGTCTGGCCGCCAAGGGCACGGGGACGAGGGGGCATGCCTGTTTTGGACTATTGGGGGGGTGAATTCCGTCAAAGTTTTTCCTTCACCCGATCTGGCACAGCTTGAGCGGAAATGGGAAGCCTTGGTCCGGCATCGCGCTGGGGTGTTTTACGCATACCCTCCCGCCAAGGGGTCTGTTCGGGATTCTTGTCGTCAGGCATGGGCGAGAAGTTCTCCGGGAAATAACGGGTTATGAACGTGCGAAAAGACGAAAAAATGGTGCGGCCCTGCGCAGGCTTGGAGCGGGCAGAAATCCTGCCGCTCGAGCGCCCCTTCGCTCTCCTCCATATCTCCGCTGGTCGTCTTTTCTCCGCTCTCCTTTTCTTGGTGTGCCTGCTGTTTGCACCGAGGGCTTGGACGGCGGAAAGGCAGATGCTCCATGGCCATGTGCCCGCCGCCGCCGGGCAACAGGCGCCCATCGGTCGCTATGATTCCACCAAACGGCTGCATATTTCCATCGGCCTGCCGGCGCGCAACCAGGCGGACCTCACCGCCCTGCTCAAGGAACTCTATGACCCGGCCAGCCCCAATTACCGGCACTTCCTGACGCCCCAGCAGTTTGCCGAGAAATTTGGCCCCACCGAGCAGGATTATCAGACTCTCAGCGATTTCGCCAAAGCCAACGGCCTGGCGATTGTCGCCACCCACCCCAACCGCGTGGTTCTCGACGTGGAAGGCTCAGTCAAAGATATTGAGCAGGCCTTCCATGTCACCCTGCGCGTTTACCAACATCCCAAGGAGGGACGCACCTTCCATGCGCCCGACGTGGAACCCTCGCTCGACTTGGCGGTTCAAGTCCTGCATATGGACGGATTGGACGATTACTCGCTGCCGCGTCCGAACCACCAGCTCAGGCCCGCCGGGGCGGTGGCCAACAATGCCACCCCGCAATCCGGCTCTGCACCAGGCGGCTCGTATGCGGGAAATGATTTCAGGGCGGCCTACGTTCCAGGCACGTCGTTGACCGGTGCCGGCCAGAGCATTGGGCTGCTGCAATTTGACGGTTACTATGCCAGCGACATCACGGCCTATAAAACGCAATTCGGCCTTCCCGACGTTCCGCTGGTCAACGTAGCGGTGAGTGGCGGCGTCAGCACTCCCGGCACAAACAATGGTGAGGTTTGCCTGGACATCGAGATGGCGATCTCGATGGCCCCTGGACTCTCGACGATCTATGTTTACGAAGCGCCCAACTCGACGAGCTACTTCGTGAGTTTGCTCAGCCGCATGGCCAACGACAATCTCTCCAAGCAACTTAGTTGTTCCTGGGGAGGTGGCGGAGTCAACCCGACAGCGGAGACGATCTTTCAGCAGATGGCGGCGCAAGGCCAGTCCTTCTTCAATGCCACGGGTGACGTCGATGCGTTCACCGGGTCCATCCCGTTTCCTTCGGACAGCCCGAACATCACCCAGGTCGGCGCAACAACGCTGACCACCAGCGGCGCTGGCGGGTCGTATGTTTCTGAGACCGTATGGAACTGGAACAACGGCAAGGGGAGCAGCGGGGGGGCCAGCACTTACTACTCGATTCCCGTCTGGCAGCAAGGGATCAGCATGACCGCCAATCAGGGTTCGACGACCATGCGAAATGTGCCGGATGTCGCACTGGTGGGGGATAATGTCTACGTCCTTTACAACAACGGCGGTTCAGGAGCCTTTGGCGGCACCAGTTGCGCGGCGCCGCTGTGGGCCGCTTTCACCGCGTTGATCAACCAGCAGGCCGCGGCAAATGGACAACCGAACGTCGGGTTTATCAATCCGACCCTCTACGCGATAGGCAAAGGATCGAGCTACACCTCCGAATTCCACGACACCACCACCGGCAATAACTACAGCAGCAGCAGCCCCTCCAAGTATTCCGCGACAACCGGTTACGATCTTTGCACCGGTTGGGGAACTCCCCTCGGGAACGCGTTGATCAATGCGCTCGCCGGTCCGCCGCTCATTACCAACACGCTGGCCGCCACGGGAACTTACGGCGCGGCATTCAGTTATCAGATTGTCGCCACCAACAATCCCACCAGCTTCGGAGCCAGCGGACTGCCGGGCGGACTCAGCGTCAACACCACATCGGGACTGGTCAGTGGAACACCCACGGCAGTCGGCACGAGCAATGTGACCATCAGTGCCGGCAACCCCATTGGAACAGGCACCGCAACCCTGGTGCTCACGGTGGTGGCGCCACAAGTGCCGGCAATCACCAGCGCCTCAAGTGTGACTGGCGCTTACGGCGCGGCATTCAGCTACCAGATTTTCGCCACCGACAGCCCCACCAGCTTCGGAGCCAGCGGGTTGCCAGATGGACTCAGCGTCAACACGGCAACGGGGGTGATCAGTGGAACGGCGACGGCAACGGGCACAACCAACGCAACCATTAGCGCGACCAACATCAGCGGCACCGGGAGTGCATCCTTGGCGATTATCGTGCTGCCCCTGCCGGTGATCAGCAGCGCCTTGAGCGCGACAGGCACCAACGGCAGCGCCTTCAGCTACCAGATCGCAGCCGCCAACAACCCGACAAGCTTCGGCGCCACCGGTCTGCCCACGGGGCTCAGTGTGAACACGGGGACGGGCTTGATCAGCGGGACAACGACGGTGACCGGGGTAAGCAGCGTCACCATCAGCGCAACCAACGCCGCCGGCACCACCAGTGCAACCCTGACGATTACCGTGCTGCCACCGCCGCCGGTGATCCTTAGACCATTGACGACACTTAGTTCGTTTAACAGCACCAATGGTAAAAACCCATCCGCAGGGTTGGTTTCTGGCAGTGACGGAAACTTCTACGGAACGACCTACGCTGGTGGCAGCAGCGGCTATGGCACGGTATTCAAGGCAACCACAAGCGGTTCGCTCACCACGCTATGTTCGTTTAACGGAACGAGTGGGGCGACACTCGGCAGCAACCCCAGCGCCGCCCTGGTGTTGGGAAGTGACGGAAACTTCTACGGAACGACCTTCGCTGGCGGGAGCAGCAACAATGGCACGGTATTCAAGATCACCCCGGGCGGTACGTTCACAACGCTTAGTTCATTCAACAGCACCAACGGGAAGAATCCTTATGCGGGGTTGATTCAAGGCAGTGACGGAAATTTCTACGGGACAACCTACTCCGGCGGGAGCAGGGGCTATGGTGCGGTGTTCAAGATCACGCCGAGCGGTTCGCTCACCACGCTTTACTCGTTCAGAAGTTCCACGGGAAGAAATCCCTATGGAGGATTGGTTTCAGGCACTGACGGAAACTTCTATGGAACAACATACGCTGGTGGCAGCAGCGGCTATGGCACGGTATTCAAGATAACCCCGACCGGCACGCTCACCACGCTTTGTTCGTTTAGCGGAACAACTGGCACGACCCTCGGTGGCAGTCCCAGCGCATCCATGGTCGTGGGCGGCGACGGAAACTTCTACGGAACCACCTACTCCGGCGGGATCAGCAACTACGGCACCGTTTTCAAGGTAACCTCAAGCGGTTCGCTCACCACACTTTGTTCGTTTAGCGGAACGAGCGGCGCGACGCCAGGCAACAACCCCAGCGCCGCCCTGGTGTTGGGGAGTGACGGGAACTACTACGGGACAACCTACTCCGGCGGGAACAGCAACTACGGCACCGTATTCAAGATCACACCGGGCGGTTCGCTCACCATGCTATGTTCGTTCACTGGCGGGGATGTCGGTGCGAATCCTCATGGTGCGTTGGTGTTGGGTGGCGACGGAAATTTTTATGGAACCGCATACACTGGCGGGAGCGGCAACTATGGGACGGTGTTTAATCTGCCATCCTCCTCTGTTATGGCGACCAGTGGCCTTGCGTTCAGCTACCAGATCACGGCGACCAACAACCCCACAAGCTACGGGGCAACGGGATTGCCAGACGGCTTGAGCGTGGATACCGGCACCGGCTTGATCAGCGGAGCCACCACGACAAGCGGCACAAGCAGCGTCACCCTCACCGCAAGTAATACCAGCGGAACGGGTAGCGCAACCTTGACGATTATTGTGCAGCCCTCGGCGCCCGTGATCACCAGCACATTGAGTGCGACGGCCACACAAGGCCAGTCGTTCAATTACCAGATCACGGCAATCAACAACCCGACTGGCTATGGAGCGACGGGATTGCCTGTCGGCTTGGGCGTGAATAACAGCACGGGCTTGATCAGCGGGACGCCCACAGCCACCGGCACCAGCAGCGTCACCCTCACCGCAAGTAATACCAGCGGAACAGGCAGCGCGACCCTGACGATTACCGTGCTGCCGCCCCCGCCGGTGGTTGCGACCAGTGGTGCTACGTTGATCACGGGCAGCAGCGCAACACTCAACGGGAGCGTGAACGCCAATGGCGTGAATACGGCAGCAAGCTTTGATTACGGGCTGACCAACAGCTACGGAAACAGTATTGCGGCTGCGCAATCCCCTGTGAACGGAAGCGCGGCAACTGGTATCAGCTCGGCATTGACTGGGCTCGCGCCGGGCATGACGTATCACTACCGGGCAGTGGGAGTGAACGCTGCCGGCACGAGCACCGGAGCGGATGGGGTGTTCACCACGCTGAATAACAACGCCAATCTTTCAGATTTGGCGCTCAACAACGGCGCGTTGAGCCCGGTTTTTGCAAGCGCCACCACCGGGTACACCGCCACGGTTTCCAACACGACCAGTGCGATCACGGTGACCCCCACCGTGGCAGACAACACGGCCGCGGTAACGGTGAACGGAACGCCGGTTCCCTCCGGCAACGCCAGCGGCAGCATCCCTCTCAATGTGGGCTCCAACACCATCACCACGCTGGTCACCGCGCAGGACGGCGTCACCACGCAGACCTATACGATGACCGTGACGAGGATGACGAATTTGAACACGTGGAGGCAAACCTGCTTCCCCGGCAGCACTGCGACGTCCGGCCCCGGAGCTGATGCCGCGACCCCTCAGAACGACGGAATTTCTAATCTGGTCAAGTTCGCCACCGGCATGGACCCGAGCAAACCCGGCGCCTGGCCGGGCACACTCACTGTTAGTGGCGGCAATCTGCTCTTCACCTATACGCCCAGCGCTGGTGCCGTAGCTGATGGCTTCGCCTTTACGGTGGAATATAGCGACACGCTCATGAGTGGCAGTTGGCAATCCGACATTGTCAACCAAGGGATCATCGGCTCGGGCGGGTTGCCCGTGACGGCAACGGTAACCCAAGGCTCTGGCGATCGCCGGTTTGTGCATTTGAAGATTACTTCGCCGTGATGGGAAAGGTCGTCCCCTTCCCCGGCTGGATTTTCTGCGACCACCTCGTGGTGCGTTGCTCTCGCAAAACATCACCCTGTAAGCGAAAGGGGTTTGAAATCAGACCTTGCCATCGGTAAATGCATCCCGGTGTTTACTTGCGGAGGGTTTATTGGTAATCCCTGAAGGCATCAACCAATGAACGGATTGCGTATGCGTGACAGGATTTTTCTCATAACAGCCCTTTCGATACTCGGAAGCTCGTTGCCTTGCTCGTTTGCCTGGGGCGCGGATACCCAGAACTGGGCAACGGCTGCGGAACTAAGTGCTCGGAAACTGGAAAAAGACCCGCTCAACGAAAAAGCGTGGGCTGATCTGGTGGACGCGCGCTTGAAAGATGAAGAAGTTAATGACGCCGAAAGGTTGAAGCGGGCGGAAACAGCGCTGAAAGCCTGCCGCTCGAAGGTTCCGAAGCCCTCGCCGGTCATTGAGCGGCTTGCTGGCCAGTTGGCTTTTGCGCAAGGGAAGTTTCTCGATGCCGCAAATGCCTGGAAACGTTACCTCAAGCTGACGCCAAAGGACGCGGAGGGCTGGGATTTGCTCGCCTCGGCTTACGAGAAAATGCACGACTGGCAAAAAGGAGTGGTAGCTATTTCCACCGCGCAAGAGCTCAAACCCCGCATCAAATACTTGATCCAGCGCGCCAGATTCCGCATTCGGCTTCACGATTGGGAGGGCGCAAAGGCTGATTTGCAGGCGGCGAATCGGCTCGATGCGACGGACCAGAAATTGCAGATGCTGTATCCGATTTTCGAGCGCTCCGGGAAATGGCTCCCGGCGATGACAAAGCTGGATGCCGCCGTCGCGGAGCATTCCCAGGATTATCGCCTGCGCCTCGACCGCGCGGAATGGCTGTTCGGCGTCGGTTTTGAAGATGCCGCAGGAGACGACATCGACGCAGCGTTCCAGGCGAATCCGAAGTCGCTCCGGGCCCGCGTTTGGAATGGGATCATCTCGTGGCAACGCGACGAAAAAGAAAAAGCGGGGGAAGTGATGAAAATCGGGACAGAGAAATTGACCCCGCAATTCGAGGCGGAACTCAAAGCGATGGACTCGGAACCGGATGCCGAGACACGCGCGCGATTTCTGATGAAAATCCAACAACCGCTGCTCGCGCTGGGCGAAGTCCGCGCTGTGGACGGCTCGCCCTCGAAGGCGCTCGCGCTGCTGAAGTTAAACCGTCTGCCACAAGCGGGAAAGGCGGCGCGTAGAGCCACGCAAGCGCACCCCGAGGATGCCGGAGCCTGGCTCGCGCTGGGCCAGGTGGAATTGGAAAATGGAAACAACAGCGAAGCGCTCGCTGCATTGGATCTTTCGCTGAAATTGAAAGGCGCGCCGGAGGTCGAAAATCTCCGCAAGATCGTGCTACGGAGGCTTGGGAAGAAATGAACAAAATAAAATTTACTCTCCTTTTGCTGTGTTGGGTTTGCATGGTGATGCCCTCTGCGGTTCATGGCGCCCCCAAGGTTGGCACTCGCTCTAAGGAGAAGGTGCAGATTATCGGTGATGACACCGGATTTTCCTCCGGAGCGGAGATTACGTTCAGTTTCCCTTCGGCGATGGTGCAGACCTCGGAGATCGACGTGGAAGCGAAGTCCAGTCCGATCCGGTTTGAGCCTACGCTGCCGGGAAAGTTCATTTGGAAAAGCCAGACTGAAGGTGAGTTGAAGCTGGGAGTGGTCCCCCCTGGCAAGAAGTTCAAGATACTCCTCGCTCCCGATCTAGCGGATTTGGAAGGGAAGCCTGTACGCGCCGCGGAACCGTTGGGTTCCCGAGAGTCTGCCCCCTTCACGGTGAATGCCGTATTGTATGGAGAAAAACTGGATCGCCGCCCCTCCGTCTCGCTTCAATTCAACATGGATGTTCGTCCTGCGGACTTGGTGAATGCTGTCTGGTTTCAGGAATGCGAATCGCGCCAGCGTTATCCCGTGGAAGTCGTCCTTGAAGATTCTGAAAAGCAGGATGCGCTTGTTCGCAATGCCACGGTGACTCCCCGCGCCGATCTTCCCGGTGGCAAGACTTTTGACCTGATCGTGGACGGGCTCAAGGAAGCCTCCACAGGCACGCGCCTCGCGGAGGTTTACGTGAACCCGTTGGGTTCGACCGAAGCGCTCCACGTCGAAAAAGTGGCGGCCTTCAATTACCCGATGCAGCGTCGCAGAATTGCGGTGGAGTTCAATGGAGAGGTTGACCCGGTCGAGGGGCGCAAAATCAAGATCGACCCGCAGGTGAAAAATCTGGAGGTCACCGCAAAGTACGAGGCGCTCTGGTTGCAGGGAGACTTTGAACTCGGGCAGCGATACAAGGTGACGATTCCCGCCGACGTAACGGGCAAGAGCGGATTTCCAATGGCATCAGAAAGCCAATGGGGGGCGACTTTTAAACCCAAGAAATCCACACTCATTTTTCCGACGGAAGACCTGCACCAACGCGCCAGCCTGGGGCTCCGTTTTGCGTTCATGCAGGTGAACGCCGGGACGCTTCAATGGAAACTTGCACGCATTCCGTCTGGAAAACTGCTGGCCATCCATAAGCGCCTCCGCGAGTTCACGGAAAAGGAGGTCGATCCTGTCACTGACGCGGAAGCGTTCGATCCGGAAAGCGGATTGCCAAAGTGGGTGCAGTCCGAGTTGCTCATCGACGCATCTCGCTTGGAGACCGTCGCGCAGGGGACGATTGAAGCGGCGCCCGTGGATGCCGACACGCGCCGGGAGATTCGCTGGAAACCGGAAACGGGACTCCCCTCCGGAGCCTACGTGCTGGAGGTCACGGGAAAGAACGCCGAGGGAAAAACCATCGCCAACCGCGCCCTGATCACTTTTACCGAATACGCAATCGCTCAAAAACAAACCTCGGAAACGCGGCAGCTCCACGTGATGAAGCTCGCTGACGGCAGCTCCGTCCCGCAGATGCGCGTCCGGGCAATATCGAAAGAGAATGTGTTCCTCGCTGAAGCCGTGACGGATAAGGACGGGATGGCCCGGTTCACGAAATCAGAACTCTTCAGCCCTCAGAGGAAGTGGGATGAAAATGCAAGGTGGTTTCTCCTGGAAACGCCAGACGGCCAGATGCTCCAAGCGGTGGATACGAACCGTTACAACAGCGGATTTTCGCGGCGTGCCCAGCCGGAAGATCACTACCGGCTCGCGGTCACATCGGATCGCCCGCTGTACCGGCCCGGACAACTCTTAAAGTTCAAGGGATTCGCCCGTGAAGCAGACGCCAAGGGCGAACTTCATGTTCCGCACAGCGGCAAAGTGACTTGGCAGATTTCCGGTAAAGAAAACGAGGAGGCTGCCAGCGGCACTGCAAAACTCGACGCCTACGGAGGGTTTGAGGGAGAATGGAAAATTCCCGGCGGCATCAAGGTGGGCGAGTTCCGGCTTTCGGCAACCCTTGAACACTCCACGGCGCAGCAGTTCATCGCCATTCAGGAATTTCGCCCGCCGCCGTTCATGGTTGCACTTGCCGACCAAAAGCTTCCGGGAGCACAGTCCGGCATCCGTGTCACCTCGGCCTACTTCCACGGTGCGGCGAATGCCGGGGCGCGGGTCCAGTGGAAGGCTATCTGGAGCGGTCGCACTTCGGATGATACCAGCGTGCTGGTGACGGACAAGCCGCGTTTGGCTTCCGGGCAGCGGGAATTTCAGAAGGCCGTTTCGGGGGAAGGGGTGCTGGGGGCTAATGGCCTTCTGGATGTAAAATGCGCCCAACCATTCACCGATGGCATTCCGCGCGGCTGGTATGATGTGAAATGGACCGCCGAAGTGACAGCCGTGGACGGACAGACCATCGCGGAGACGTCCGAGTTCCCCGTGTTCGCTGTTCCCGTGCAACTTTCTGTTACAGGCCAGCAAACGCCGAAGGTGGCCGGTTCCCCAGACGCTCCCCTCGCCATTGTCATCACAGGGACAGCCATCAACTTTGCAGGAAAACCGGCGACAGACATTCCTGTTGCCGTGGAGGTTTACCACGTGGTCAACAAAAGCGTAAAAGAGCAGATCACGGAGCATGTTTACCGCTACCGCAATTCCACCGCATTTGAAAAAGAGAACACGGAGACAGGGCTGGCGCCGTTGAAAAAAGAAATCGCCGTCAAAAAACCCGGCGAATATCTGGTGGCTCTGCGGCATACGGAAAACAAGGATGTTCCCGTGGTTTCCATGCGGGTTTATGTGTCGGGCGCAGGGGATGCGGAGTTCCCGCTTCGCGACGAGGAGAGCATCGGCGTTACGTGTGACAAAGAGGGCGAAGACAAAGGGTATGCGCCGGGCGAGACCGCCGTGCTTTCCGTGCAAGCGCCGTTTGCAGGCGTCGCATGGGTGTCGGTGGAGGCGGAGGATATCCTCGAGACTTTCATTGTTCCTCTGAATGGAAATTCCGGGCGCATTGAGGTGCCGATCAAAAAGGAATATGGCCCCAATGCGTGGGCGACCGTCTACCTCCTGCGTCCCGGCGGTGCCGACAAATTACCGGCGGAGCGGTTTGGCTCCGTGGAGTTGGCCGTCAAACGACCGGACCTCAATCTGAAGGTGGAGCCCGTATTTTCCGCCAAACAAGTCCAGCCCAAGGACAAGGTCTCGGGCGAAATCATGGTGAGCTGCGAGGGAAAACCGGTGGCGGATGCGGATCTGACGGTTTACGCCGTGGATGAGGCGGTGCTCGACGCCGGGGACTGGCATGAACCGCCCCTCTGTCGGACGATGTATCCCCAACGGCAATGGGCTGTGGAAAGTTATCATGGATTGGAGCGGCTTTCGTCCAATGTGGAAACAGCGAGCTTGCACCAGAAGGGATTCATCATCGGGGACATGTTCAAGGGCGGCCCCCAGATGAACGTCAAGGATTTGCGCACGGACTTCCCCCCGCTGGCTTACTGGGAGACGCATCTGCGTTCCGACCGGCATGGCAAAGTGCCGTTCTCGTTCAAAGCGCCAGACGGTCTTACCAAATACCGCGTGATTACGTTGGCTCAAACCAAGCAGAGTCAATTCGGCACGGGATCAGACTGGGTGGAGGTGTCGAAGCCGGTGCAAATCGAGCCCTCGCTGCCGCGTTTCCTGCGGGTGGGAGACGAGGTGGAACTGCGGGCCATCGTGCGGCAGCGGATCGCGGACGAAATGCCGGTCACGGTGCGTTGCACCACCGGCCTGACCTTGGAAGGGAAAAACACGCAAACACAAAAGGTAAAGCGCGGGTTGCCGACGGTTTACCGGTTTCGCGCCACCGTGGGCGAACTGACCAACGTCCCGATCCGTTTGGAGACCCTGGAAGTGTCCACCGGGCTGCTCGGTTCCAAACAACCGGGCGATGCCGTGGAGATTTCGCTCCCCGTGCATCCGCCCACGTTACTGCGCAAGGAGTCCCTCTTCGCCCCGCTGGCGCAAGTGCAGAAAGAGATTCCCAAGGACTGGACCCAGGCCAGCGGCAGCGTGGATGTCACGCTCTCCACCTCGCCGTGGCTTCCCAAGCTCACCGGCCTGCCGCTTTTGCTGGAGTATCCGCACGGGTGTTTTGAACAAATCACCAGCCGTGTTTTAGGCTACACGGTGCTCGGAAAGTTCCTCGCCTTTTTGCCGCAACCGGCCGGGCGCGAAGAGGCTTACCGCAAGCGGATCGAAGATGGAATCGGGCGGATGAACACCGCGCTCACGACGGGCGGATTTCTTCCCTATTGGCCGGGTGGACAACCCTCCGCCTTGCCCACCGTCTCGGGCTACTGGGCGGTATCGCAAGCAGCGAGCCTGGGAATCCCGGTGCCGTCGCGCCTCAAGGAAAAGCTGGCGGGAGCCACAACGGCCATTGCGCTCGGGCAAAAGGACGCGTCCTTTTCCTGGTGCATCCGTGCGTATGCGCTGATGGTGCTTGCCGACGGCGGCAGCGCCAAAGTGCTCGGCCCTCCCATCCGCGAGTTGTATGAGCGCCGGGAAGGACTCGACGAGGACGGCCGCGCGCTCCTCGCAATTGCCATGCATCGGTTGTCCATCATGCCGCAGGAAAAGGAACAGCTCTTGCGGGAAATCGACCGGCCCTTGAAGGAACGGGCGTTCGATCCCAATACCTTCAGTTCCACCACACGCGCCGAAGCAATCCGGGCGCTGGCGTTCGCCACGACCGATCCCAACGGCAAGAGCGGCAAAGCGCGTGAAACATTGCGCCAGCGCATCGACGAGTTGCTGGATGGCTCGCAGTCACTCTCCACGCAGGAAAACTTCTGGCTCCTGCTGGCATTCAAGGCCCTGCACGAGCAGGTCCAAGGGCCATCCGTCAAGTTCAGCGCTTCAAAGCCCACGCCAGCAGCCATCTCGCGCAACGGTTCTTCCGCCCTCTGGAACAATGTCGATCTTCGTCACATCCAGGAATTCGCCATTCGCATGGAGGGGAGCGAGTCGTTGCATTGCTTGATGCAGGCGCAATACCGGAGCGATTCGCCCGTGACGAACCGGAATGACCGAGGCTTCCGGGTGGAACGGGTCGTGAAAAACCTGACAGACAACTCCCGCGTGGGAACCGCAGAAGCGCCTTTCCGCCTGGGCGACCAGATTCTCGTGACCTACCGGGTCATCTCGCCCAAGCTCCATCATTATGTCGCGCTGGAGGACGAACTCCCGGCCGCCTTGGAAACGGTCAATCCGAGCATCGCCTCCATCGCGCGCACCTACCCGGTGCCCCAGGAGAAAGATGCGCGGCAATTGAGCCTGTCGTATTCCGAACTGCGCGACCGGATCACCTGTCTCTACTTCGACCGCGTGGAACCCGGTGTCGGCACCTACTCCGTGCTGGCCCGCGCCACGTGCGCAGGGACGTTCCGCTGGCCCGCAACGCAAGTCGCGCCGATGTACGACAACCGTTTCTCGGGGCTCTCGCCTTCGAGCGTGTGCCATGTGTCGGGAGAATAGAATGAAGCTGCGAAAGACCTTGCGGCGAGCCGCTCTGGCAGGTGTCCTTGTTGCTGTGGCCTGGCTCGCTTGGTTTCTATACCGGGCTCCGCTTCCCCCCTCGCTGGCGAAGCCCACCCCGCTGACATCGCTCTATCTGGACGCCAAAGGCCGCCCCATTGCCGAACTGCCAAGCCCAGAGGCACGTTCCCACCGGCCCGTGGCGCTGACAGCGATGGGACCGTGGATTCCAAAAATCACCGTGGCGATGGAAGACCGGCGCTTTGATTCACATCCCGGTGTGGATATCCTCGCCACCGCCCGGGCGCTTGTTCGCCGACGCGGTGGCGGTTCGACGATCACCCAGCAACTCGTGAAAATCTCCACGGCGCGCAAGGGCCGGAGCATATTGTCCAAAGCGTATGAAATGCTCCTGGCGCTGCAATTGGAACGGCGCTGGACCAAAACGCATATTCTGGAGGCGTATCTGAACCGCATCCCCTACGGAAACCGCATCATCGGCATTGAGGCGGCAGCACAGGCTTATTTTAACAAACCCGCCGCCTCTCTCAACAAGGCCGAAGCCATCTACCTCGCCGGGTTGCCTAGGGAGCCGTCCCGGTTGAATCCCTGGAATCAACCCGATGCGGCGGCCCGGCAGTTTGAGCGTTCGCGCAAATTCCTCGTGGCGCGCGGCTGCTTGCCGGCTGACGAAAGCGCGGGGCTTTGGGTTCCGAACGTGGGACGATTCCTCCCCGAAAACGCCGCTCCCCATTTCATCCAAGCCGTGGCCCAGCCCGACCCGCAGGGAACGGTGAGCTGCACGCTCGATCTCGACCTGCAACGCCGCGCCGAACAAATCGTGCGCGAGGGGCTAGACGCCCTCCGACGCCCGGATATTACGCAAGCTGCAATGGTAGTGATGGAGAACGAAACCGGCGCGGTCCGCGCACTGGTCGGCTCCCGCGATTTCAAGGCGGGCCAGATCAACGGCGCGCTTTCCTTCCGCAACTGCGGCTCCACGCTCAAGCCGTTCCTCTACGTCACCGGGATCGACCGCCGCGTTTTCACCGCGGCCACGCTGCTGCCCGACACGCCAGATGCCGCCCGCGACGCCTACGGGGACTACGATCCGCACAACTTCGTCATGAGCCATCTCGGCCCCGTGCGGGTGCGCGAGGCGCTGGGAAACTCGCTCAACGTCCCGGCCATCGTCGCCGTGAGCCGCATCGGCGCGCGCAAAGCGTACGACGCGATCAACGAGTGGGGTGTGAAATTCGACGGCCCCTTGGAAAAATCCGGGGCGGGCTTCATCCTGGGCAACGCCGGGGTGCGGTTGCTTGATCTCACCGCCGCCTATGCGGGACTGGCGCGCGGCGGATTGGCGGGACCGCCCAGGCTTCTGGCAGGCGAACCGTTGCCGCTCCGCCGCGTCGCTTCGCCGGATGCCGTGTCGATTGTGGCTGACATCCTCTGCGACAACTCCGCGCGCCTTCAAAGCTTTGGGCCACGGTCCGCGCTGGCCTTTCCAGTGCGAGTGGGCGGCAAGACGGGCACCAGCGCGGGATTCCGTGACACCTGGGCCGTTGGCTTTACCCGCGAACACACCGTAGGCGTGTGGGTGGGCAATTTCGATGGACGCCCGATGGATCACGCCACTTCCATTGCCTCCGCTGCACCGCTGTGGCGTCGGATGATGGACGACCTCCTGCAAAGCGACCATCCCGTTCCCGAGTCCAAACTGCCGCGCACCCCGGTTTGCTCCTTGAGCGGGTTGCGCCCCTGCGCAAAAAGCCCTTCGAGCATTGGCGAACTGTTTCTTCCCGGCACGGAACCAAAGGAAAAGGCCGACGACTGGTTTGCGCCGGAGGGGCGCCCGATTCTGCCGCAGGAATACGCCGCATGGTGCGCTTCGGTGGACAATCATTTGGGCGCCATCATCCGTCCCATCGCCGAAAAGCTGGCAATCCTTTTCCCCCGTGACGGTGCAGTGTTCGTCTTGGATCCCAGCGTATCAACCACCCAGCAGCAAGTGGAGTTTCAATCCAACGGAAAGGATGGGGTGCTATGGAAAGTGAACGGGAATCCCATTGTCCCCCGGCAGGATGGAAGAGTCCTCTGGCAACTGAAGGAAGGAGAATGGACCGTGGAGGCCGCCAACACAGCGGCGCGGGTGACCGGTAAATTCGTCGTCAAAAGGCAATAGAGCGGTTGAGAACATCACGTGCCGGGTAATACCATTTGTATGGTTGCAGATATCCTACTATCCCGGAGCAACTCGAAAGTAGCCCGGCGTTTCAACGCCGGGTAGGCAGAGCCAAGCGTTCCATCCTCCCCATGCGCACCTCATTTGATACCGACTCTTTGAAACAACCGGACTCTTGTAGCGCCAAAGGCGCGACCGCATACCAGCCTTGGGCAACGCTCAAGGTCGAAGTTTCGGATGATTCGTCGGCTTTCGTAGGTCTTTGATTCTGTGCGCCTTCCGCTGTGCACGCAGGTGAATACTTAGCATAAACGCCCCCGGAATGGAAGGGCTTTGTCCTGCAGTTTGTCATGCGGAAATTCGAGTAGCGCGACAGCGTCGTTCATCCTTAGAGCGTTTTAAATTGAAGTGTTTACAATGATGCGAGAGCGCCGTGGGTTGTTGCGGGGCTTTTCAAGCGCAGCGGCTGTATTTGTCCATACCGCCCAAGTTGGAAAAGCCCCGCGACGGCCCGCGCCGCCGAGCAGCGTGTAAAGAATGAAACTTAAACCGCTCCAGATGGATCACCTTGCCGCTGGCAGGATGAAGCTACGTCTCCGTATTCACAATCAAATCGGTGATGACAATCGGGATGCCGCCCACGTTGTCCGGGAGCGTGGGGACGCCGGTGGGGTTGGTGACATGGGTGCGGCTGCGGCGCAGTTGTTCCAGCGTGCGGCGGTTCATGAAGCAGTAATCGGGCGTAACACCAGCCGGGAATTTTGAAAGCGCCTCGAAAGCGAGGTCGTCGTTCATGGTGGTGCCGTTGGCGGTGCCGAGGTTCTTGATGCGCACGGCGCTGTGCTTGTTCACGAACTGGAGACCGATCCAGGTGGTGAGGTCGGCCACGTAGCCGGGGAACTTCTTCCCGGTTTCATCCTCCAACGATGCGGAATTGACCGTCCGGGACGCGCACCGGAGAACTCCATTCCCGCCGTATGATTCCAGCTCGCCTGCGCCAACCGAGGTCGCGTGTTATTCCCGTCTGGGCAGACTGCTCCGCCACTATTACCGCGAAGCTGCTTGAATGGGATTGTCGCAGAGGGACTTGACCACTGTACTCTGGATACTCTGGAAGTCGTAGCCGGAACAACTTAAAAACTGTGGCCATAGATTTGGGAGTGCGCGCTTGCATTCGCCACCGCGTGGGATAAATTGAAGGCGTTAATGAAGGGGGCGTACTGGTTTCGACTCCAAGTTTGAGACACACGTCGCATGCCGAGGATGGTTCGTTGGCCTCGTAAAAAACCGGACCAAACAAATAAATGCTGAGACTGAAGAACTCGCTCTCGCGGCTTAATTGACCGTGACGTTTCCGACCGGACGCCTGCTACAGCCGGGAACGACGACAGCAGGCTGGCCTGAGGGCGGTGTGACCGCGTCCAAAGGTGAGATCATTTCGTGGACACTCGAACGTCGGTCGCGCGTTGGCCCGCAGTCGCCGTTCTAAATAGTAGGCCAGATACGCATGTAGAAGCGGGCGGCTTTGATTTGAAGGACAGGGGTTCAACTCCCCTCGCCTCCACTTTTTTGCGACTATTGCCCTTCGTGGTTCTTGATTGCCTCGTCAATCTTGGCCTTGATGGCTTGCAGGTTGAAGGACGCCGGAGCCTGCATCGGCGGGAAATCGATGGCCGTTTCCGCCAGCTTGCCGACATACTGCTGCACCATCACGAAGCGCCAGAATTCGCGCGCATAGAAGTCGTTCATGTAGCCGCCAGCCCCATTGTTTGTGGTCTCGCCCCGGAGGAACGGCGTCCGCTCGAACGGGTCCTGGCGGATGTTGACGATCGTGGGCATGTCAGTCGTCGTTTTCTCCCCCGGCCAGCCGTAGGGCTGCTGGAAGAACTGGTATTTAAAATCATCGATGCGTAACGCGCCCAAGTGCGGCCCTCCGAAGTAGAATATCTCATGCCGGGCGGAGGGGCCCTTGCCGGTGAGGAGGTCCATCTGATTGTAGCCGTCGAGGTGGTTCTTGTAGGTCTGATCGCCCAGTTTCACCCCCTTGAGGAGTTGGTCCTTGATGTCGGGGTTGCCAGCAGCCGCTGCGAGCGTGGGGAGCCAGTCAAGCCCGGAAAAGATGCCGTTCTCCACCGTGCCGGGTTTGATTTTACCGGGCCAGCGGACGATGCAAGGCACGCGGAAGCCACCTTCAAAGACGGTGCCCTTGGTGGCCCGGAAGGGCGTCATGCCGCCGTCCGGCCAAGTGAAGGTCTCCGCGCCGTTGTCCGTGGTGAAAACAACGATGGTGTTGTCAGCCTCGCCGATTTCCTGCAGGTGCTTCAAGAGTTCACCGACGCTGTCATCCAACTGCGCCATGCCCGCCTCTTGCAAACCATAGTTGCTCGTGGCATTCATGAGCGCCTGGTACTTGGGCGGCAGGTAGGTAAAGACGTGCATGCGCGTCGTGTTGTGCCAGAGGAAGAAGGGTTTGCCGTCCTGCTTGGCCTTGTCCATGAAGTCGCAGGAATTTTTGACCAGCACGGAGTCAAAGGTCTCCATGTCGTATCTGGCCTTCATCCCCTGCTGCCAGTTCTGGCGGTCGGCCATGTTCGGAAACGGAGCCAAGGGGCCTTCGTCCACGATCTTTTGCCTGCCGACCCGGCCCCAGCGGGGCATCTCCGTGGAGTCATCCTTGTCGCTCGCCCAGCAGTGCACCAGATTGCGCGGCCCGGTCTTCTCGATCCATTCCTGCGGGTAATCGAACCAGTAGGGGTCGGACATTGCGTCGAGGTGATAGAGATAGCCGAAGAATTCGTCAAAGCCATGCACCGTCGGCAGGAATTTGTTGAGATCACCCAAATGGTTTTTGCCGAACTGCCCGGTGGCATAACCCTGCGCTTTGAGAACGGTGGCGAGGGTGATGCATTGAGCAGGCATGCCCACGTCTGCCCCGGCCTGCCCCACAGTGGTCAGGCCCGTGCGGATGGGCAGCTGGCCGGTGATGAAATTCGCGCGGCCCGCCGTGGAGCTTGCCTCGGCGTAGTAGTCGGTAAAGAGCATCCCTTGCGCGGCGAGCTTGTCCAGATTCGGCGTTTTGCCGGACATCATGCCGCGGTGGTAGGCACCGATGTTAAACCAGCCGACATCGTCGCCCATGATGAAGACGATGTTCGGCTTCTTTTCCGCCGCGTGAGCCGGGGTGGCCGCACCCCACAGCGCCACCGATGCGGTGATCGCAAATATTCCGCCGCTGAGAATTCTCGATGTCATCTTTGGATTCCTTTCTCCGCCCCGTTTTCCCATTCCCGTCCCACCTTGGCTCAATGAACAGGCGGTGCGTTCTGGAATCGCACGAGCAGTCCGTTTTGGTCTCCTCATGCCTGTCTGCAACTGCGGGTGCCCCCATGCCTGTGAAGCTGTCTAAGAACTTGTGAAAAAAGTGAGGGGAGAGAGCGCGAGAGGGAGAAAGGGGCTTTTGAGCAAGGCGAGAGCGACGAGCGGATCGGTTGATCCGTGAGGAACAAACAACGCCGCCAGAGGCTCTTTATCCCCTCTCGCCCTCCGGGTTGCAGCTACATCTCCATCTCCAGCGTGCAGAGGCGTTCCAGGAACGCTTCGCGCGTGGGGGCGCTGAGCAAGGTTTCCTCGCCTTTTTCCGAGCGGAAGATGCGGGCCAGCGCGCCGATGATCCGGAGATAATCCGAGGCGAGCGCAACCGGCACGCCGATGACAAAGACGAGGTGGACGCGCATCTTCCCCTCGTCAAAGGGAATGCCTTTCACGGAACGCCCCACCGCCATGACCATTTCGTTCACGGCGTTGCTGCGTACGTGGGCGATGCAGATGGCCGACTCACTCTCATTGGCCATGCAAGCGCTGCCTGCGATCACGCCGTCGCAAAAGCGTTCCCAGTCCTCGACCCGTTCGTCGCCGTCCAAAAGATCGGCTACCCGGGCAATGGACCGTTTCTGGGTCTCGGCTTTGAGGTCGAGCAGAATGTGTTTCGGTGAAAGAATATCGGCGATGGTTATCATACTGCAGTTCCGCTCCATTTAAGTTTTTCCCGCAGCACTTCGCAAAACGAAATTTCAGGCAGCATCGCCAGGGGAAGTTCCAGCGCACTCTTGCGAATGCGGATCATGTCCCCGTCATGCACTTGCAGGGATTGCTGGCCATCGACCGTCAGGGCCACATCGGGCTGGCCAAGCACGGGGCGCACGACGATTTCCGAGCGATCCCCCACCACGAGGCTGCGGTTGGTGAGCACGTGGGGGCAAATGGGCGTCACGACAAACACACCGGCGTCCGGGGAGATCACGGGGCCGCCCGCGGAGAGCGAGTAGGCAGTGGAGCCGGTGGGCGTGGCGACGATGAGCCCGTCGGCGTTGTATTGCGTCAGGTTCACCCCATCGATCCAGGTATCGAGCTTGATGAGCCGGGAAAGCGCGCCACGGCTGATGACGACTTCGTTGAGGGCGATGCGGCGTTCGACTGCCGCGCCCTCGCGCTCCAAGGTCACTTCCAGCAGCGCCCGGCGGCTCAGCACATAGCTCCCGGAGCAGATGGCATCCACCGCTTCCAGCGCGTTCGCGGAACTCACGCACGTGAGAAACCCGAGCGAGCCCAGGTTGATGCCGAAGATCGGGCACAGGTGCGCACCCAAATCATGCACCACTCGCAAAAGGGTGCCGTCCCCGCCCAGGACGAGCAGCATCGCGCAGCGCTGGCCGAGTTCGGCAATGGGCAGCCCCCCGGATTCCTCCTCCAGCAACGCGGCGGTGTTTGCTTCCAACAACGGCTCCGCCCCGCAGGCGCGCAGCTCTTTCAGGAAGAGCCGGAGCAAGACGGCCGCTTTGGGCTTTTCAGAGTGGGCTACCAAACCCACCGGTCCGTTCGGACCTTTGTTTTGAGGCGACATGGTTAAAATCGAAGACTATCAGGAACTCAGGAACTCAGCAAAAAAGACAGAAGAATCCACTGACTGCGCCGATTTACGCAGATTTTGAGTGCATTTGTAAATGATCTCTTTTCCTCAGGGCGCACGCATCTAGGAGAGCATTTCGCGAAAAGAATCGCATTGCTGAACTGCTCTACGGAAAAACTCTCACGCAAAGCCGCAAAGCCGCAAAGAAGAGAGGAAGGAACCGCCAAAAATTCACAAATCCTGGAAAAATGGGGGGTCTTCCCCGGATTTTTTCTCTTCCGGACCTTTGCGCCTTTGCGGCTTTGCGTGAGAATCATTGAAATGCGTGAGCCCTGCTCTTTTCCTGATTTCCTGATCGTTTGCTCTCCTCAAAGCCCGCGCAAACAAGCGAGAAATTCCCGGTTTCCCTCGCCGCCGAGGATGGGGGACTCGATGACGCCCACCCAGTTTTTAGCCAGGGTTTCGCGCACGAACTGCTCGATCTTCTCCACCGCGCGTTGCTGGGCGGCGGGATCGCGCACCACTCCCCTCCCCGCATCGACCTCCTCCTTGCCCAGCTCGAACTGCGGTTTGATGAGCGCGAGGATGACGCCGCCGGGGGCGAGCAGCGGAAACGCGGCGGGCAGGATGAGCGTGAGGGAGATGAACGAGACGTCAATGACGCAGATGTCGATGGGGTCAGGAATGTCCGCACGGGTGAGATGGCGGGCGTTGAGCTTTTCGCGGACGACCACGCGCGGGTCGCTGCGGATTTTCCAATCAAGCTGGCTGTGGCCGACGTCGATGGCGTGGACCTTGGCCGCGCCGTGTTGCAGCAGGCAATCCGTGAAGCCGCCCGTGGACGCGCCGATGTCCAGGCAGGTGCGCCCGGTGGGATCGACGCCAAAGTGCTGGAGCGCCGCCTCCATTTTCAGCCCGCCCCGGCCCACGTAACGGCATTCCTGCTTGACGGAAAGCGCGGCATCCTCGGCCACCTTCGTCCCCGGTTTGTCGGCAAGCGTCTCCCCCACCCTCACCAACCCGGCCATGATGGCACGCTGGGCCTTCTCACGGCTTTCAAAGAGCCCGCGCTCGACGAGGAGGAGGTCCAGGCGTTGTTTGGTGGGTTTAGGGGTCATAGGGACTGGAAGAAAAGGTTCGCGCAAAGAACGCGAAGAACGCAAAGAAAGGCGATTTGAGGTTCTTCAAGGTGTGCCGCTCTGGTTCCCAAACTCCATTTTGGAACCCCGTTGTCAAGGCAACTCCATTGCCATATTCGGAACCAGTGAAGCCTGACCCATCTCCGCAATGGAGTTGCGGCAGCAAGTGCGTTCCACCCTCCTTCCGTCGGGTGAGTTTGGGAACGAGAAGAAGAGAAGAAGCGGTTCCCCCCTTTGCGTTCTTTGCGGCTTTGCGCGAGACCTTTTTCATCCTCGCTTTCATTTTTTCACCCACTCCCGCAGTTTCTCCGCATCCGGTTTCGGCCCGGCCACGGCCACGCCGAGGCGCGCGGGTTGCAGGCAAAACTCCGCGACGGCGCGGACTTCCTCGGGGGTCACGGCCAGCAGCTTCGCTTCGACTTCCTTGGGATCGATCACCCGGCCGTAGCTCAGGAGCGATTCCCCCATCCACGTCATCTGGTTGGAGGTGCTTTCCAGCCCCATGAGCGTCTGGCCGATGGTGTAATCCTGCGCCTTGCGCAATTCCGCCTTGCCCGGCGGCTTGGTGGCGATGCGCTCGAGTTCCTCCATGATCATCCGCGTGGCCTTCTCCAGCTTGGCCGGGTCGAGCCCCGCAAAAATCGTCAGCGCCCCGGTCTCCTCCAGCGAGACCACGCTGCTTTGCACTGAATAGCAGAAGCCGTGGCGTTCGCGCAGTTTTTGGAAGAGGCGCGAGCTCATGTTTTCACCCAAGATCACACTCAGTAACTTCAGCGCGTGCCGCCGCTCGTCGTGCCGTCCGAAGGTGTGGAACCCGAGCGCGAGGTGCGTCTGCTCGATCTCCTGAGGGACCGCCTTGATCCAGGGGCGGCGCACTCCGCCCGCCTTGACCGGCAGTTCGTGATTGGATTTTTCAAACCGCAACGCGCGCCCGGCGGGCAGCGTTTCCATGAGCGGCCCCATCAACTCCAGCACCCGCTCGTGGGCGGCGGCTCCCGCCACGGTGACGAGCATTGTCTTGCCGGTGTAATGCTTCTCCTTGAACGCAAAAAACTTCTCGCGGTTGAGACCGGCGATGGATTCCACGGTTCCCGTGAGCGGGCGGCCCAGCGGATGCCCCGGCCAGAGGGACTCGGAGAGCAGCTCCTCGATGTATTGCCCGGGGTTATCATGGACCATGAGGATTTCCTCGCGGATCACCTCCCGCTCGCGCTCGATCTCCACCGGGGCAAACTGCGAATGCAGCACCATGTCGCAGAGCACATCGCAGAGTACCGGAAGATGCGCGGCCACGGCCTTTGCGTAGTAGCAGGTGTGGTCCTCGGTGGTAAAGGCGTTGAGGTAACCGCCCAGCCCTTCCACCGCCTCCGTGATCTTCCGCGCGCTGCGGCGCTGGGTTCCCTTGAACATGAGGTGCTCCAGGAAATGCGAAATCCCGCAGAGCGCCTCGGGTTCATGGCGTCCGCCCACGGCAGCCCATATCCCCACGCTCACGGTTTGCATGTGCGGCATTTCCACCGAGGCGATGCGAACGCCGTTGGGAAGCTGGGTGAGGCGGGTCATAGGGATGGGTGAAATCAAAGATTAGGAAGGGGAAGAGAAGACATCCACAGATTTCGCAGATTACACAGATTTATGAAGACACAGATTTAAGACGAGGTTTCCCGAATCAGAGATTTCCTCTCGTTCCCAAACTCCATTTGGGAACGTCGTTGTTCCGGCAACTCCATTGCCGGGAGAGGATGCGGAGAGAAGTGGAATCGCTGTCGCCTTCGGCGCAATGGAATTGCGAAGACAAGTGCGTTCCCAAATGGAGTTTGGGAACGAGAGGAATGAGAGGAAAACGAGGGCTGCACCCGTCCGGGGTGAACTCCAATACCGACCAAAAGCCCTTCCTTAATCTGTGTAATCTGTGAAATCTGCGGATAAGCCTTCATTTGCTCCGGCTTTCGATGATGAGCCGGGCCAGAGCGAGGTCGCCGGGCAGGGTGATCTTGAAGTTCGGCTCATCGACGCGCGTCAAAATCACCGAGAGCCCCAACCGTTGCACGGCGGAAACTTCATCGGTGACGAGCTCCTCCGTTCGCAACACCTGTCGATAGGCACGCTCCAGAATGGCCGCCTGGAAGATTTGCGGGGTTTGCATCGCCCAGAGGTGATTGCGTTCCACGCTTCCGGTCACTGCCCCATCGGCGGTGGCGCGCTTCAAGGTGTCCGTCACGGGGGCGGCGCACGCGGATGCCCCGTGGTGCATCGCCTTGGCCAGGCACGCTTCGATGCCGGCGGGCGTGATCAGCGGGCGCGCGGCGTCGTGGATGGCCACGTAATCGCCCGCTCTCAGGTTCGCGGCTTTCATGCCGTTCCAGACGGAAAGATGGCGTTCGGCCCCGCCTGCCACCACGTGATCGAGCTTGGAAACCTTGTATTTCCGGCCCAGCGCCGTGAACTCCTCCACCCGTTCCTCCCGCGTCACCAGCACGATGCTTTCCACGCTCGCGCACGCTTCAAATGCCAGCAACGCGTGGGCCGCCACGGGTTTCCCCGCCAGATCGGCTGTCAACTTGTCAAACCCCATCCGCCGACTGCTGCCGGCCGCCACCAGGATCGCGATCATGCAAATAATCTACGCCAACTGCCGCTGAACTTCCATGCTCAAAGCTTTGCCGTCGGCACGTCCGGCGGCCTTGGCGCTTGCGATTTTCATTACCGCGCCCATCTGCGCCTTGGAAGTGGCCCCTGCCTCGGCGATGGCTTCTGCCACCAGCGAGGCCAAGTCCTCAGGGGACATTGCCTTGGGCAGGTAGGCGTTGAGCACCTCCATCTCAGCCTGCTCCTTGGCGGCCAGTTCGGGGCGGCCGCCCTTGGTGAAGCCTTCAATGGAATCCTGCCGCTGCTTGACCTGCTTGCGGATGACCGCCGACGCCTCGGCATCGTCGAGCACCGCCGTCGCGCCCCCTTTTTCGATGGCGGCGTTCTTCAACGCGGCCTTCAACATGCGAAGCACCCCAAGCCGCTCGGCCTCCCTGGCCTTCATGGCTTCCTTCAAGTCGTTGTCGATCTGTTGCTGTAAGCTCATGCCCGGCAGGATGAAGCGAAATAGGCGCGGGGAAAAGAGGAATCTCGCGCAAAGGCAAAGACAGGGGGGGCCGCAGATTTTGCAGATTACACAAATTCATCAGAGGGGCCTCGTTCCCAAACTCCATTTGGGAACGTCATTGTTCGGGCAACTCCATTGCCGGGTGCGAATGTGGAGAAAATTAAAATCGTCGTTCCCTCCGACGCAGTGGAATTGCGAAGACAAGCGCGTTCCACCCTCCTTCCGTCGGGTGAGTTTTTCTTCTCTCTTCTTCTTAAATCTGCGAAATCTGTGGATGTCTTCCCCTCTTTTTTTCTGATTTCCTGAGTTCCTGATTTGTTTCCTCCCTTCCCCATTTCCTGATTGCACGAAGGGCTCAACCCCGCGAAAGTCTCCGGCTCTTTCCATGTTAACGATTTCCCAGCTCAGTAAAAGTTTCGGCGGCCGCGTCCTTTTTGAGAACGCCTCGCTCCAGGTGAACCGTGGCGACCGCGTGGGGCTGGTCGGCCCCAACGGTGCGGGCAAATCGACGCTCTTTTCCCTGATCCTGGGCGAGGCCTCGCCGGACGAAGGCCGCGTCTCCCTGGAACGCGCCGCTTCCATCGGCTACCTGCCGCAGGAGAGCGCCCCGGCGGGAGACGAGACGGTGCTGGAACTCGCCTGCGCCATCACCCCGGAACTGGCCAAGGCGCAGCGGATCATCAAAACCACCCCCGAGGACTGCCCAGAACACCACGAGGCGCTCGCTGTTTTTGACGAGCACAACGGCTGGCAACTGGAGCCCAAGGCCAAGCGCATCCTCGCGGGGCTCGCCTTTCGCACGTCGGATTTCGAGCGCTCGGCGCGGGAGTTGAGCGGCGGCTGGGTAATGCGCGCACACCTGGCGCGGTTGCTCGTGATGGAACCGGACCTCCTCCTGTTGGACGAACCAACCAACCACCTCGACCTTGAATCCCTCGTCTGGTTTCAGGAATACTTGGGTAACTATCCCGGCGCGATCCTGATGATTTCCCACGACCGCGAGTTCCTCAACGCGCTCGTCGGCTCCATCGTCGAGATCGCCCAAAAGCGGCTCAACCGTTACCGGGGGAACTGGGACAAATACGTCTTGGAAAAAGCCGCCCGCGAAGAACAACAGCTCTCCGCCTACAAAAACCAGCAAAAGGAAATCGCCGCGCTCCAGGAGTTCGCCGACCGCTTCCGCGCCAAGGCCAGCAAGGCTTCGCAGGCGCAGAGCAAACTCAAGCAGATCGACCGGATGGAGAAGATCGAAGCGCCGGTGGCCGCGTCGAAGACCGTTCACTTCCGCTTTCCCCAGCCGCCCCGCAGCGGCGTGCGCGCCATCACACTCAAGAACGTCGATCACGCCTACGGCGACCTCGTGGTCTATCGCGGGCTCGATTTCCAGGCCGAACGCGGACAGCGCACGGTGCTCGTCGGCCCCAACGGCGCGGGCAAATCGACCCTCATCAAGCTGCTCTCTGGCAATCTCCCCCTCCAAAGCGGCGAGCGCGAGCTGGGGCACAACGTCAAGACCGGCTATTTCTCCCAATACCGCGTGGAGATGCTCAACACCCGGCACACCGTGCTCGAAAGCGTGATGGACATGGAAGACCCGCCCGCCGAACAGGTCGCACGCACGGTGCTCGGCTCGTTCCTGTTCCGCGGGGACGACGTGTTCAAGCATGTGGCCATCCTGAGCGGCGGGGAGAAGACCCGCCTCGCGCTGGTCAAGCTTCTCCTGGACCCGCCGAACCTGCTGCTCATGGACGAACCGACCACGCACTTGGACGTCGGCTCCATCGACGCCCTCATCGGCGCGCTCAAACAGTACGAGGGGACGCTTATTTTCATCAGCCACGACGTGCATTTCATCAAGGCCATCGCCACTTCCGTCCTCCACATCAGCGCCGGAAAACTCACCCCCTACCCCGGCGGCTACGATTACTATCTGGACAAAAGCCGCGCCACCTCCGCCCGATCCGCCCTCACTGCCGGGGACAAACTGCACAACGACCAACCCGCCGAGGCCGCGAAAACGGCATCCGCCACTGCTGGTCCCGGCATGCGCGAGCAACGCGAACAGAAACGCGCGGACGCCGAAGCGCGCAAGGCGCAGGCGGCGGCCAAGCGCGAACACGAACGCCGCGTGCAGGCGCTGGAGATGCGCATCCTCGCGCTTGAAACCCATCAAAAGAAACTCACCGCCGAATTGGAAAAACCCGAGAGCTACGCCCCCGGCGGCAATGCCATGCAGCTCAACCGCGAATTGCTAACCGTCGCCGAGGACCTCGCCCGCGCCACCGCCCAGTGGGAACAACTTGCGGGGGCTTAGAGCTAGCGAAAAAAAATCTTCTCCTGCCGAGCTTTAGTCGGCATTCCCCGAGTTTTGTTCACAAGCCTTTAGGAACACTTCCTCCTCGCTTGTTTGACAATGTTTAACACGGTGCGATGTTGAATTGCGGGCTTCGGGGAGGTTGCTGGTTTGTCCTCTTCGAAGTCCCGCTTCTTTTTTGTACGAAACAACTAGGGCGGCGTAAGAGCGCGAGTCGGCGAGGGCGCAGGCTGGGGGCTCTTTGCGGGCGGAGGAGTGGCCGGTAAAGGACTTGGCGACGGATTCGCGGAGGGGGAAGCCGCAGGCGTGGGCGCCGCGCTGGGCGAAGCGCCGGGAGTAGCCGCCGTGGTTCCGCTCGTTGTTGGCGTCGGGGATGGCGTGGGCGTGGGACTCGGCGTCGGGGTGGGCGTGGGCGCGGGTCTGGAGAGTTCCGTCCAGGCGTGCAGATTCCCCTCGTAGCCGCCTATTTCGTTGAGCAAAGCTTCCACACGGGCACGCATTTTAGGCAGGTCAGGCGGGCCAAACGGCTTGTCGGCGGTGTTGGGAAAAAAGAGATAGGTCACTTTCAAATTACTCTCCGTGCGGTGGACGGCGGAGGTTTCGGAATTGATTTCCTTGCCAATGCGGTAGGACGCCTCGCCCACGAGGTCGCGCGGCCCCACGTCCCCCACGATGGCGGGATAAATCATGTTTCCATGAATCACGGCACAATAGTCCCCCAGCTTCGGATGGAATGCGGAATCCGTGATGTCGCTGAAAATGCCCGGCACCACCACATAGGGGTCCGTTGCCGCGAGCAAAAAGCTGCATGTTTTGAGCTGATTCACCTCGTAGCGCGCGGCGATCACGGCATCAACCAAGGCCTGATGCCGCTGGGCTCCCGCCGTTTTGGGATGATGGGCGAGCTCCGTCTCCGCGGCGTGCAAGCGCGCCTCGCGTCCGGCCAGGAAGGGATTGACCAGCACGGTGCGTTTGGGCCAGCGGTAGCTCGTCATCGGTTGGAACGTGGGGTCGGAGGCGTCCACGGCGGGGAGGCGGTCCGGGTCCGAGCCGTCGGTGTCCACATCCATGTCCGCCTGAAGCAGCAGCGCAGTGCGTTTGGACTGAGGGTCGCGCAGTTCCAGGATCGTCTCACAATCAAAGAAATTATGCCGCGACATCAAGGCGTCGAGACGGGGCAGGCTGCGGGAAAGCTGCGCCAGCTTGCGCCCGTAAAGCGCCTCATATTGCGGGGAAACCCTGGCCTGCGGGAGCATCGTGGCCAGGCCAGGCAGGAGCTTTGGCAGCGCGCCGTTGAGCTTGGAGAGCGCGGCCAGATCGGCATGCGCCTTGGGAACTTTCACCTTCACCCGCAATTCCAGCGCGTAACTTGCCGCGGTTTCCCGTTCTGCCGTGGCGGTGCCGCCGGGATCGCTCTGCAGCTCGGTGCGGACCTGCATGTCGTTGAAAAGCTTCGCGGTTTCCAACCGCCTCTGGGGAATATAAATC
>Ga0118677_10001389_pt1 | contig 51502 bp, 48 predicted proteins | sample AliMusrvi5mmetaG_FD_86154 | JGI IMG/M metagenome (GOLD analysis project Ga0118677, IMG submission 86154) | reverse complement strand
CTGCTGGTAGGTGAGGCGCTCGATGCAGTTGGACTCGACCTCCCAGGCGATCGCCGGGTCGAGCCCGGTCGGCTCACCCTGGAAGGTCACCGTGAACGTTCCGCCCTTGACCGGCGTGGTGCTCGCCGGGCTGCTCGAGCTGCTGCTCGAGCTGCTTCCGCACGCCGCCACGCCCACCGCGAGCGCCCCAAGGGCGAGCAGCAACGCGACGACGAGCACCGATCTGCGTACCTTCATCCCCGACTCCCTTCCCCGATGGCCCCCCAGGGCCGGTTCGCCTCTGTGGTCGTCCCGAGACCGGCGGGGGGCTCGAAGCAGCGGACGGGCTATGGTGCACTGCCCGGTGCCACAGATCGAGCGCATGAAGAAGCCCCCCTCGCGTCGCGTGACGACCGTCACATCATACGCGAGGGGGGCCCGAAGTCGATGGACCGACTGGCGGAAGCGTCTAGCGGTACTTCACCCGGGGGTCGAGCCAGGTGTAGGCGATGTCCACCACGAGGTTGCTGACCGTGACCAGCAGCGCCCCGAACAGGACCGTCCCCATGATCATCGGGCGGTCCTGCGTCTGGATGGCGTTCCACGCCTGGCTGCCGATGCCGGGGATGCTGAACACGATCTCGATGACCAGCACACCGCCGAGGAACCAGCCGAAGTCCATGCCGAGCAGGGTCACGATCGGGCTCCAGGCGTTGCGCATGATGTGACGCCACACGACGGTGCGCTCCGGCAGCCCCTTGGCACGGGCTGCCTTGACGTAGTCGGCGCCGAGGATGTCCAGCATGCTGCTGCGCAGCATCCTCGAGTACCACGCGGCTCCGCCCAGCCCCAGCACGAGCCCGGGCAGTACTCCGTAGATCGGGTGCAGCCAGCCATCGTAGCCGCCGAGCGGGAAGATCGGGATCTTGAAGGCGAACGCGAACAGGAAGATGAAGCCCAGCCAGAACGACGGCGCCGCGATGCCGAGCAGGCTGAACACCGTGAACACGCGGTCGCGGAAGCTGTACTGCTTGAGCGCGCTGATCATGCCCACCGGGATGCCGATGAGGAGCTCGAAGAAGATGCCCCACATGGCGACCATGGCCGTGGCCGGGAAGCGCTGCAGGATCGCCGTCGCCACCGGCAGCTGGGTCTGGTAGCTGGTGCCCATATTGCCGTGCACCAGATGCCAGAGGTACAGCCCGTACTGCGTCCATAGGGGCTTGTTGAAGCCGTAGTACTCGTTGATGCGCCGGAGCACGTCCGGGGTGGCGTGCGTGCCGGCGATCGCCTTGGCCGGGTTGCTGCCGCCGAGGAAGAAGAGGAGGAACGTGAGCAGGCTCACGAAGAAGAGCACCACGATCATCCACAGGATCCTGCGGATGATGTACCTACTCATGGTCGCTCACGTTCCTCTGTCGTGCTGCTGCGTTCATGCCCTCACTGGCCGTTGGTCTTCCAGTACTCCTGGAAGTTGAAGATCCACACGGGGTGGATGTAGTAGCCGCCGGTGTTCTGGCCGTACATGCCGTTCCAGACCTGCTGATACAGCGGTGCCGTGGGCGCGTCCTGCATGATGATGTCCTGCATCTGCTGGAACATCTGGATGCGCTTGGCCGGGTCGAGCTGACTGCCGGATGCGTTGAAGAGGCTGGTGACCTGGGGGTTCTCGTAGAAGCTCGCGTTCGGGCTGCCGTCGCTCGGGTTGGTGAACAGCGGGCCGATCCAGTCGCTCGGGTCCGGGAAGTCCTGGAACCAGTCGCTGAAGCCGATGCCGGCATGCGACTTCTTGAGATCGATGAAGTCCCAGTAGGTGGCGCGGTCCATGACCTTCAGAGACGCCTTGATGCCGACGGCAGCGAGGTCGTTCTGCACCGACTGCGCCAGCTTGGGCATCGGGTCCACGTTGTCGGCGTAGAAGGTCGTCGAGAACCCGTTCGGGTAGCCGGCCTCCGCGAGCAGTTGCTTGGCCTTGGCCGGATCGTAGGAGTAGTAGGTCTTGCCATCCTGATGGCCGGGCATCCCCGCCGGGTAGATCTGGTTGAGGGCCGACCCCTGGCCGGCGAGCAGCTTCAGGATCTTCTGCGAGTCGATCGCGTAGTTGATCGCCTGGCGTACCTTGACGTTGTCGAACGGCTTCTCGAGCACGTTCATGAACACGTAGAACCACGCGATCTGCGGTGCATCCACCACGTACTTGCCCCACTGCGGGCTCTGCTTGGTGCGCATGTAGTCCGCCGGGGGGACGGAGTCGCCGAGCACGTCCACCTCGCCGCGCTCGAGCTTGAGCAGCGCGGTCCCCGGGTTGGCCGAGAAGATGAAATGCATGCCGTCGACGTATTGCTGGCCCTTGACGCCCTGGCTCGCGAAGTTCGGGTTCTTGACGGCGTCGATCTCCTGCCCGGGCGTCCACTTCGTGATGATGTACGGGCCGGTCCCCAGCGGCTTGCGCTTGATGTTGTTGCCGACCTTGGCGACCCACGCTTTGGACATGACGGACGTGAACGGCATGCTCATGGCGAAGAGGAACGACGCATCGGGCTTGGCGAGCGTGATCTGCACCGTGTACGGATCGACCACCTTGAAGCCCGAGACGGTATTTGCCTTGTTGTCCAGGTAGTCCTGGGCGCCGACGATGCCGGTGTAGAAGAACGTGGCGGGCGCCAGCGGCTGCCTGAGCATGCGCTGGAAGCTCCACTTGAAGTCCGCCGCGGTGACCTCGGTGCTGATCGGCGGTGCGAACTTGACGCCGTGCTTGAGGTGGAACGTGTAGACCTTGCCGTCGGCGCTGATGCCGCCGTTGGCCGCCGTGGGCACCTCGGTGGCGAGATCGGGGACCAGCTGGGTCCCGGCCTCACCCGACTTGCTGGCATAGGTCAGGAACGTCTGATAGGTCAGCCGTTCGATGCTCCAGGACTCCACCTCCCACGCGATGGCGGGATCGAGGCCGGTCGGCTCGCCCTGGAACGTCACGTTGAGCGTGCCACCGGACTTCGGCCCGCTGGAGCTCGGGCTGCTGCTCGAGCTCGTGGAGCCGCCGCAGGCGGCGAGGCCAACGGCAAGCGCGAGCACCATGACCAGTGCCGCGATAACGATCGGTATTCTCCGCGTCTTCATGTCCCCCATCTCCTCGATAGCCCCGTCAAAGGTCTGCTCCGTCACTACTTCTGCCAGTAGTTGGCCGGGTCAAGCTGGTACACCGGGTGCAGGTAGAAGCCGCCGGTGGTGGTGGAGCACATGGTGGTCTGCTTGGGCGCATACACCGAGGCGTACGGGGCCTGGCTCAGGATGTACGCCTGCAGCTCGTCGAACTTGGCGAGGCGCGCCGCGGGATCGGTGATGGCCTGCGCCTCGGCGAACAGCTTCTCGGACGTCGGCGACCACCAGAAGCTCGCGTTCATCCCGCCCGGCACCGCGGCGCTCTTGCTGAAGAGCGGCACGAACCAGTCCACTGGGTCCGGGAAGTCCATCCACCAGCCGAAGCTGCCGATCGGCAGTTTGCCGGGCTCACCCTGAAGCGCGTAGAGAGTGTCGTTGCTGACGGTCTTGACCGCGGCGTTGATGCCGATCGCCTGCAGGTCGGCCTGAATCGATTGGGCGATCTTGGGATCCGGGTCGACGTTGTCCGTGTAATAGGTCGTCGAGAAGCCGTTGGGATAGCCGGCCTCGGCGAGCAGCGCCTTGGCCTTGGCCGGGTCGTACCCGTAGTACTTCTTGCCGGGCTCGTATCCGGGGAGTCCCGGCGGATACAGCTGCCACAGGGCGGCCGCTTGCCCGCCCAGCAGCTTGACGACCTTGTCGCGGTTGATCGCCCAGCTCACGGCCTCGCGCACCTTGAGATTGTCGAACGGCTTCATGTGCACGTTCATGAGCACGTAGCTGATGGCGATCAGCTGCTGCTGAAACACGTACGGCTTCCACTGCGGGCTCGCCATGACCTTCACGAGGTCCGCTGGGGGGACACCATCGCCGAGCGCGTCGACCTGGCCTGACTGGAGCTTGAGCAGCGCCGTCGACGGGTTGTACGAAAGCTTGTAGGTGATCTGGTCGAGGTACGGCTTGCCGGCCTCCCAGTAGTTGGGGTTCTTCTTGAGCACGATCTCCTGGCCCGGCGTCCAGTGATCGAACATGAACGGGCCGGTGCCGAGCGGATGGCGGTTGACCTGCTTGCCCCACTTGGCCACCCACTCCTTGGCGAGAACGTCGGTGAACTCCATCGTCATCGCGTTGAGGAACGAGAGGTCCGGCTGATTGAGCGTGATCTGCACTGTCGCCGGGTCGACGACCTTGAAGCCGCTGATCGTCTTCGCTTTCTTGTCCAGGAACGCCTGGGCGCCGACGACGTTGGTGTAGAAACCGGTGCCCGGCGAGAGCGGCGAAGCCATCATCCGCTCGAAGCTGTACTTGAAATCCTGCGCCGTCACGAGGCGGTTCACCGGTGGCTGGAACTTGACGCCGGGGCGCAGGTGGATGGTGATCGTCCTGCCGTCGGCGCTGATGCCCCCGTTGGCCACGCTGGGGACCTCGGTGGCGAGCGCCGGGATCAGCACCGTGCCGGCGTCGCCCGGCTTGGGCTGGTAGCGGAAGAAGCTCTGGAAGATGTCGTGCTCCACGTTCCAGTCGATGACGTTGTAGGCGATCGCGGGATCGAGCGTGGACGGCTCGGTCAGGTACGAGAGCGTGAACGTGCCGCCGCTCTTGGGCGTGCCCGTGGTCGCGGCCGCGGAGCTGCCGCCGGTGGAGGTGGAGCTGGAACCGCAGCCGGCGAGCCCGAGGGCCAAGAGCAGGGCGAGGGCGATGGCGATGGCGGCGGCCGCTGCCGCGCGGCCCCCTCTGCTGCGTGACGTCATCCGTGCCTCCAGGTTCTCTCGCGGTCGCTTGCTGTCATGGCGCTCGCCTCAGCGCCGGCGCTGTTGCGGGTCGAAGGCGTCGCGCAGGCCGTCGCCGACCAGGTTGAACGCGAGCACCGTGATGACGATGGCGAGGCCGGGGTAGATCACCAGCTGTGGGGCCGTGTAGTAGTAGTCCTGGCCCATCGAGATCATCTGGCCCCAGCTGGGCGTCGGCGGCTGGACGCCGACGCCGATGTAGCTCAGGGTCGCCTCGAACACGATCGTCGTGGCGATGCCGAGGCTCGTGTACACGATGATCGGCGCCACCAGGTGCGGCAGGATGTGGCGGAAGAGGATGCGCCGGTTGGTGGCGCCGGTGAGCCGCGCCGCGTCGACGAACTCCTTCTCACGGATGGAGAGCACCTCGCCGTGGATGACGCGCGTCATCGGCGTCCAGTACACGATGGTGATCACGACAACGAGCAGCCAGACACCGCCCTTGCTGAACACGGTCGTCGAGAGCGCGATCGCGAGCAGCAGGATCGGGAACGCCATCATCACGTCGGTCATGCGCATGATGAGGGTCTCCGTGCCGCCCTTGAAGTAGCCGGCGCTGAGGCCGAACACCACGCCCAGGAGCAGGGCGAAGCCGTTGGCGACGATGCCGATGAACAGCGAGACGCGGGCGCCGTAGAGGATGCGGCTCAGCATGTCGCGGCCGAGCGTGTCGGTGCCCAGCGGGAACTTGGCGGACGAGCCGACCGGCATGCCCTGCATGGTGATGCCGTCGTCGTACTGGGTGAGCGGGTTGTGCGGCGCGATCCAGGGCGCGAACACGGCGAGCAGGATGATGACGATGATCGCGGCCAATCCGACCATGGCGAACTTGTCGCGCCGGAACCGGCGCCATACTTCGCCGCCCAACGACTGCTGCTCGATCATCAGCGTCTCGCCGAGGTAGCCGGCGGCGGCCTCGCCGGAGGCGAGCGAAGCGCCGGCGCCTGCGCCCCCGGGCCGCAGGCCCATCTCGGGCTCGGGCGCGATGGCGCCGTCGCGGCGCAGCTCGTCGGCCTCTCTGCGTTCGTCGTCGCTCACGCCGTCTCACCTCCCTCGTCGGCGGGTCCGCCGGCCACATCTTCCACCACGGCCATGTCGTTCTCGCCGGCGCGGATGCGCGGGTAGTCGTCGCCGGTGACCAGGTGACACGCGGCCCAGTGGCCGGGACGCACGATCTTGAGCTGCGGGTCCTCGACGTCGCAGAGGCCTTCTCTGGCCGCCGGGCAGCGCGTGTGGAAGTGGCAGCCGCTCGGCGGCTCGACCGGGCTCGGCACGTCGCCGGTGAGCACGACCGGCCGGCGCAGCTCCTCGGCCGAGGGGTCGGGGATCGGCACGGCGCTGAGCAGCGCCTGCGTGTACGGGTGCAGCGGCGATTCGTAGAGCACGGCGTTCTCGGCCAGCTCGACGATGCGCCCCAGGTACATGACGGCGACGCGGTCGCTGATGTGGCGCACGACAGAGAGGTCATGGGCGATGAAGAGGTATGTGAGGCCGAACTCGCGCTGGAGCTGCTGCAGCAGGTTGATGATCTGCGCGCGAATCGACACGTCGAGCGCGCTGATGGGCTCGTCGCAGACGATGAAGTTGGGTTCCACCGCGAGCGCGCGTGCGATGCCGATGCGCTGGCGCTGGCCGCCGGAGAACTCGTGCGGGTAGCGGTTGAGCGTGTTCGGGTTGATGCCCACGGTCTCGAGCAGCTCGCGCACCTTGGCCTTGCGCTGGGCGCGGTCGCCCATCTTGTGTACGAGCAGCGGCTCGCCGACGATGTCGCCCACGGTCATGCGCCCGTTCAGGCTCGCGTAGGGGTCCTGGAAGATCATCTGCATGCGGCGCCGCTGCTTGCGCAGGGCGCCGCCGCTGAGGTGCGCCAGATCGGCGCCCGAGTACAGGACGCGCCCTGTCGTCGGGCGGATCAGCTGCAGGATGGCGCGGCCCGTGGTGCTCTTGCCGCAGCCGCTCTCGCCGACGAGGCCGAGCGTCTCACCCTCTTTGATCTCGAGGTCGATACCGTCCACCGCGTAGACGGCGCCCACCTTGCGCTGGAAGACGATGCCGCTGGTGATCGGGAAGTGGACGCGCAGGTCCTCGATGGTGACCAGGGTCTCGCCGGTGCTGCTCATGCCGGCATCTCCGCGCCGGCGATCAGCGCGTCGCGCTGGTAGCAGGCGGTGGTACGGCCCGGATCGGTCTCGTAGAGCTCGGGCGGCGTCTTCCAGCACTCGTCATCGGCCAGCCAGCAGCGTGGCGCGAAGCTGCAGCCCGGCGGCAGGTGGGCGAGGTCCGGGGGCAGGCCCTCGATGCTCTGCAAGGTCTCCTTGCGCGGCTCGTCGAGGCGCGGGACGCTGCGCAGCAGGCCCACCGTGTAGGGGTGGTGCGGGTGGTGGAAGAGATCCTTTGCCGGGCCGGCTTCGACGATGCGCCCGGCGTACATCACGAGGATGCGCCGGCACATGCCGGCGACCACGCCGAGGTCGTGGGTGATGACGATCACGGCGGCGTTGTGCGCCTGGCTGAGTTGCTTCATCAGGCGCAGGATCTGCGCCTGGATGGTGACGTCGAGCGCTGTGGTCGGCTCGTCGGCGAGCAGGAGCTTGGGATTGCAGGAGAGCGCGATGGCGATCATCACGCGCTGGCGCATGCCGCCGCTGAACTGGTGCGGGTAGTCCTTGATGCGGCCGGCGGCCTTGGGGATGCCCACCTCGCCGAGGAGCTCGATGGCTCGCTTGACCGCGGCCGAGTGGCTCATGTCGAGGTGCAGTTCCAGCCCTTCGGTCATCAGGCGCTCGATCGAGAGCACCGGGTTCAGGCTGGTGACCGGGTCCTGGAAGATCATGCTGATGTCGCGGCCGCGCACCTGGCGGACCTCGTTCTCGGGGAGCGCCAGGAGGTCGCGGCCGAGGAACTCTATCGAGCCGCCGATGGTCGCGTTGTTGATCATGCGCGTGAGGCCGAGGATGGCGCTGGCGGTGACGCTCTTGCCGCAGCCGCTCTCGCCGACGAGGCCCACGAGCTCGCCGGGCGCGACATCGAAGCTCACCTTGTTGACGGCGTGAACGGTGCCCTCTTGCGACGCGAAGTCGACGGTGAGGTCGGTCAGACGGAGAAGCGTATCTTGCTCAGTCCCCATGCGTGGGCAGTCTAATCCGTGGGGTGAAAAGATGCGAGTGCCGACGTGGCAGGGCGCGGTCTCGGCGGCGCGCTGTTTTGACTCACCGGCGCGCGGCTGGTAAGCATGGGCCATGAAGGCGGAACCTCTCTCTCCGGTCCGGATCCTCGACGCCCTCGAGCGCTTCGGCCCCCAGGCGCGCCCCTACAACTACGACGACCACTTCGACTGCTGGGGGCTCGCGCAGCGGGTCTTCGACTGGCTCGACGACGGCTACGACCTCAATACGGAGGCGCTCGACGAGACGACCGCCGGCAACTGGCGGCCGATCGGCGAGCGCGAGGAGCTGGTCCCCGGCGATCTGCTGGCCACGCATCCGCAGCCCGATCCGGAGTACCACGTGGTGTTCTACTGCGGCCGCGTCGGCGACGTGGACGTGGTCTACGACTCGTCGCCGCGCGGGGCGGTGCCGCTCTTCGACGAGCGACTGGGAGTCGCCGGCGAGCGGTGCATCCACACGCGCTACTCGCGCGCGACGGAGACGACGGAGCGTCTGCGCGACGACGGCGGCGCGTACCTGCGCCTGTGGCACGAGAGGATGCGCTACTACCACGCGGGCTTGCACGCGCGCCTGGTCGCCGGCGGAGCGGCGGAAGTGCGCGACCTCGTCGCGCTGCGCCGCGCTGCCGGCCTCTCGGACCTGCCGTTCTACTGCCGTCGCCGGCTGCCTCAGGACGCGGCCGGGCGCGAGCTGTACGACAACCTGTTCACGCGCCACCTGGACTACTACGTCCCGGACAGCGCGCCGCTGCCCGACGACCGCTACGACGAGATCATGGGGAGCGGGCCGGCGCCGGCCTCGGCCTTGCCGCCGGACCTGCGGCGCCCGCCGCCGCCCGAGATCGTGGCGGCCCCGGCGTGGGTCGCCGGCCCGGGGCCGCTGGAGGTCTCCTGGAGCTACGCCGCTGGCCCGCGGGAGGCGCTCACCCACGGCTGCCGCATCGAGGTGTGGGAGGAGACGCACGACATCTGGCGCCACCGGCTCCTGCGCGTCGACTCCGGCGAGCCGGTCACCACGTTCGCGGTCCCCGAAGACCTGCTTCGGGCGGACAGCCGCTTCGCGGTCGTCGTGTATGCGCGCGGGGGCGCGGGGTATTCCGCCGGCGCAGTCGCGCCGTTCCTCTACCGTCCGGCGCGCGACAACCCGCTGCTCACGTACAACCCCGTCCGGGCGCGTGCACTGCGGCCGGACGGGCGTCGGCCGATGCCAGCCGGAGAGGACGCGCTGCTCGAGTGGAGCGTCCCGCGGCCGGCGACCGACCAGGTCTCGGTAGACGTCGCGGTCTTCGAGGGCGGGACCTGTCTGCGCGAGGACTCCGAGCCCGTCTTCGAGTGCGGCGTCCGTGAGGCCGCGGCGGGCTGCCGCTGCGTGGTCCCCGCCGTGGTGCTGCGCCCCGGGCGCGAGTACTACTGGTACGTCACGCCCAGCGACGCGGCCGGTCGTGAGGCCTGTGCCCCGGCCGAGGCCGTGTTCGTGGTAAGCGAGAGGAGATGAGCTCTGTGCTGCACTCTCAGGCGCGCCCGCTCGACCTGCACACCGCGGCGCCGTTCGGGATCGCGCGCTGGACCCACTCCGACTTCTCCAACTACGTGGTGGAGCTGCGTCAGGGCGGCGTCACGGGCTTCGGCGAGGCCGCGCCCAACCTGCGCTATGGAGAGTCGCGCGATGAGGGCATGGCGCTGCTGGCCGGCCTGGCCCCGGAGATCGCCGACCTCGAGGGGCCGGCCGGGGTCGAGGCGTTCTGCGACCGGCTCGCCGCCGATGGCGGAGCGCCGCCGGCCTGGCCGGCCCTGCGGGCCGGCCTCAGCGCCGCCGCCTGGGACCTCGCCGGCAAGCAGGCCGGCGAGCCGGTGTGGCGCATGCTGGGTCTCGAGTGCCCGGCCGTCGCCACGTCCTACACGATCGCCATAGGCGCGCCTGACGACATGCTCGCCCAGGCGCGCGCCGCGACGGCCTTTGGGACGCTCAAGATCAAGCTCGGCTTTGACGGTGACGTCGAGCTGGCGCGCAAGCTGGCCGGCGCGCTGCCCGAGACGCGCTTCCGCTACGACGCCAACGAGGGCTGGGGGCGCGAGCGCGCCGCGGCGGCCCTCGAAGTGCTCGCCGGGCTGGGAGCCGAACTCGTCGAGCAGCCGCTCCCGGCCGCCGACGCGGACGGGATGACCTGGCTGCGCGAGCGCACCGACATCCCGCTGCTTGCCGACGAGGCGGTGCTGACGATCGCCGACCTCGACGCCGCGGCGGAACTCTACGACGGCGTCGTGGTCAAGCTCTCGAAGGCGGGCGGTATCGCCAACGCCTTCGCGCTCATCTCGGCTTGCACCGGCCGCGGCCTGCGGGTCCTGCTCGGGTGCATGGTCGAGTCGAGCCTGGGCATCTCCGCCGGGCTTCAGCTCGCGGGTCTGGCCGACTACGTCGACCTCGACGGCGCCCTGCTGCTCGCTGCGGATCCGTTCGCCGGCATCGCCGTGGACGGCGACCGGCTCACGGCCGCGGACTCGCCGGGACTGGGCGTGACGCCGGTCTAGGCCGTCTCGATCGCTCCGTAGAGCGCGGCTCCGGTGCGCGCGACCGTCTCGAAGCCGCCGGCGTCCTCGGTCATCACGACGATGACCGTGCGGCGCTTGCCGGCGCGGACGAGCGCGCAGTCGTGCGCGAAACGCGAGACCGGCGAGTCGTCGCCGCACTTGCCGGCGTAGGTGGCTTCGGCGGGCAGGTAGCGGGCGATGCCGTCCAGATGCTCCTGCTTCTCGAGCGACGCCCAGATCGGCCCGCTCACGGCGGGCCCGAGCGCGTCACCGACGGCGAGCTGCTCGAGCAGGGCGGCAAGGTCGCCGGCGCTGGTGTAGTTGTCGCGACCTTCCTCGACCGCCGCAGCGTCCATCATCATGCGCTGCATCACGGTGTGCGCGAGGCCGAGCTCCTGCGCCAGCGCGTTGATGTTGTCGAGTCCGACGAAGCCCGCGACGATGTTGGTCGCGTCGTTGTCACTGACCGCGAGCATGAGGTGGGCGTAGTCGGCGAGCGTGATCCGGGCGGCGTGGCGGAAGCCTCTGAGCACGCCGCCTCCGCCGACGCTCGCCAGCGGCTCGAAGGCGAAAGCCTGAGTCTCGCTGAGCTCGCCGCGGTCCACGGCACGCCAGAACGCGGCTGCGACGAGCACCTTGATCGTAGAGTACGACGGCAGGCGCTCGTCCTCGTGCGCCGTCATGCTGGCGCCGGTCCCGAGCTCTTTGGCCACATAGGCGATCACTCTTTGGCCATCCTACTCTCTTGGCCCGCGTCGGTGCCGCAAAGAGCGCTCAGATCGTCGCGTGCGCTCCCGCGTCCACGTGCACGACCTCGCCGGTGATGGCGCGCGAGAGGTCGCTCAGCAGGAACACGGTCGCGTCGGCGACCTCTTCGGTGGTCACGTTGCGGCGCAGCGGCGTGTGGCTCTCGAGCAGGTCGAGCATGCCGCTGAAATCCTTGATGGTGCGCGCGGCGACGGTGGCGATAGGGCCGGCGGAGATCGCGTTGACGCGGACGCCCTCCGGCCCGAGGTCGGCGGCGAGGTAGCGCACGGCGCTCTCCAGAGAGGCCTTGGCCGGCCCCATGACGTTGTAATTGGGGACCACGCGCCACGAGCCGGCGTAGGTCATCGTCACGATCGCCCCGCCGCGCGTCATGAGGCGCCGCGCCTCCCGCGCGGTGGCGATCAGCGAGTAGGAGCTGATGTCGTTGGCCTGAGCGAAGCCGTCACGGGTGGTCTCCACGAAGTTGCCCTGCAGGTCGTGGGCCGGGGCCCAGGCGATACTGTGGACCATGCCGTCGAGCACCGGCATCGTCCGCGCGAGCTCGTCGATCGCCTGCCGCACGGCCTCGTCACTGCTCACGTCGAGCTCGATCATCGGCGCGCCACCGAGCTTGGCGGCCAGCGCGCCGACGCGACGCTTGAGGCGTTCGGCCTGGTACGTGAGGGCGACGCTGCCGCCTTCGCGCTTGATCGCCAGCGCCACCGACCAGGCGATGGAGCGCGAGTTGGCGGCGCCGGTGACGAGGAAGTTCTTGCCTTCGAGCAGACCAGTCACTGTTCCCTCCCGTACGACGGGGGGAGTCTACTCGACCCGGCGCGGAGACGCCGTCACGGGACGGTCAGCGACGTGACGTCCGTGCCCGGTGGGAGCTCTTCCGCGAGCGCCACCCGGCCGTGGTAGCCGAACGTCTTTGTAGGTTGCGCCACGGCCCATCGACTGAGGTCGGGAAGCGGCGACGCCGCCGGCGTGGCCGCCGGGGGCGTCGTGGCGGGGGCTGCGTCAGGCGCGGCCGGCGTGGCTCCGCCGGAGGACGGCTCCGGCGCAGGCGTAGCGCCGGCGATGGCCGCCGCCGCCGGGCTGACGCTGATGAGCGGCGGCGGCTCGTTGTAGGCCTGCGAGGTCGCCGCGGGCGTCGGCGCGGCGCGGGCGCTCAGCGGGTCGAGCAGCAGCACGTGCAGCTTGCCGGCCTCGGCGGGCGCATCGCCCACGCGCAGCCGGAGCAGGTGCGGAGCGATGCCCTTCAGGTCTCTGAGCACCGCGAACTGCTGGAAGCCGCCCACGGCTTTGCGCGCCCGGGCGACCACGACCGTGGCGAACCGTCTCGCCTGGTCTGTGAGGGCCACGACCGGCGTGGTCATCGAACCCAGGGCCGGGGCCGGCGTGGCGGCGTCCTGGCTGCCGGCGGCCATCGGCGCGGACTTGGAGGCCTCGGAAGAGACCGATCCGTTCAGGCTGAGGCGTCCACCGCCGCGCGTGCTGATGATCGCCGCGCCAACGGCTACAGCGACGACGACGACGAGGGCCGGCGCGAGCACGCGCAGCCAGCGTGACGAGCGGCTGCGCGCCGGCTTCGGCGCCGGGGCCTCGAAGAACTCGCCGAGTGCCGCCCAGCGCGGCGACGCGAGGTCCGCGTAGTCATCGGGCGGCGCCGGGACGGCGGCGGAGACGCGCGCGCCGACCGCTGCGGCCTGCGCGCGGACCGTCTCGAGCCGGGCGCCGAGCTCGCCATCGGCGGCGGCCGCGGCCGCGAGCTCGGGGTCGTCCTCGAACCCAAGCGCGCAGGCGAGCAGGCGGTCGTCGTCGAACCCGCGGGCCGGCTTCGCTGCGCCCTCGCCCGGCATCGCCGAATCTGTGTGCGGCTCGTCAGACATCGTGCTCGAATCCGTTCTCGATGAGCGTCGTCCGCAGGCGCTTCACGGCGCCGTGAAGCCGGGACTTCACAGTGCCCACGGGGATGTCCTGCGCCTTGGCGATCTCCTCCAGAGGCAGGTCGGCGAAGTAGCGAAGCGCGACGCACTCGCGAAGCTCAGGGGACAGGCCGGCAAGCGCCTCGCGCAGGGCTGGGTCGGACGGGCCGGCGGGCGGGTCGACTGTCCCGACCGGGGCGATCTGCTCCAGCTTGTCCAGCAGCCCGAACCGCGTCTTGCGCCGGCGCCCGTGGTCGCGCCCCGTGTTGAGGATGACCCTGTAGAACCAGCCGAGGAACGTCTCCTCAGCGGGGATCTTGGCCTTGTACACTTTGATGAACACTTCCTGCACGGCGTCGTCTACCTCCTCGCAGAACCCCTGGAGGAAGAGGATGCGGCGCACCTGCGGTGCGTAGCGCCGGAAGAACTCGGCGCGTGCCTCCGGCTGTGCCGCCCGCAGCCTGTCCACGAGGCCGTGCGGAAGTTCCTCGATGACCTTCCTCCAGGGTGAGAGACGCCGGTCGGGGGACGCGGGTTCGCCGCGCCGGACGCGGCAAGTATAGCGCGGCGCCGGACGCTCAGGTCGAGTGCGCGAACGCCGGAGAGACGGGGCGCCGCCGGCTACTCGAAGCCGAGCCGGCGCACCTCTTCGACCAGCTCGATGCCGCTCTTCTCGCGAACGCGGCGCTTCACTTCGGCCGCCAGTGCGACGATGTCGGCGGCGCTCGCTCCCGGCAGCGCGACGAGGAAATTGGCATGCTTCTCGCTCACGCAGGCGTCGCCGAGACGGAAGCCCTTGAGGCCGGCGTCCTCGATGATGCGGGCCGCAGGCAGCTCCCGCGACGGGTTCTTGAAGAAGCTGCCGCACGAGGCGTACTCGAGCGGGTGCTTGCTGCGGCGCAGCTCAGCGTCCCGGGCGATCTCCTCGAGCAAGGCCGAGCGCTCGCCGTGGGCAAGGCGGAACACGGCGGAGAGCACCGTGAGACCGGGAAGCTGCTTGAAGAGGCTCGTACGGTAGCCGAAATCGAGAGCCGCCGGCTCCTTGACGTGCTCGGTGACGCCGTCGAGAAGGTGGACGCTGACGAGCACGTCGCTCACGGCGCGTCCGTAGGCGCCGGCATTGCCCACCACGGCGCCGCCGACCGAGCCCGGGATGTTGCCGGCGAACTCGAGGCCGGCGAGGCCGCGCCCGGCGAGGTCGGTGACCAGCCCGGGCAGCTCGGCGCCGGCCTCGACTTCTAGCCGCTCTCCGTCGATCGTGTACGCCTCGTTGCGCGCGAGGACGGTCAGCCCGGGCAGCCCCGCGTCGGCGACGAGGACGTTGGTCGCGCGCCCGAGTACGGTGAGGGGCACGCCGGCACGGTGAGCGGTCTTGACCGCGTGCACCAGCGCGCCGGTCGATGTGGCTCGGCAGAGGTACTCCGCCGGGCCTCCGACGCCGTAGGCGCAGAGCGGCGCGAGGGGCACTGCCTCTTCGAGGCCGTCCAGCTCGCGCCTCAGCATGTCTCCTCGTTGATCCACGCGGCAATCGTAGCAGCATCCTCCGGCGTGGCTCCCGCACCCGGCTTGACACCGGCAGGCCCGTCCCCTAAAGTTCCCTAACTCTAGTGAGAAGTAGGATTTAGAGAAAGCGGGTAGAGACGGGCCATGGTCCACCTGTCCACCAAGAGCGACTACGCGATCAAGGCGCTGGTGCGCCTGGCGCTCGCCAACGGCGACGGGCCGGTGCAGGCGCGGGAGATCTCCGCGTATGCCGGCGTCCCCCCCAAGTTCCTGGAGCAGGTCATGCACGACCTTCGCCAGGGCGGGCTGGTCACGAGCCAGCGCGGCAAGGGCGGCGGCTACGCGATCGCCCGGGACCCGGCGACGATCAGCTTCGCAGACGTCATCGACCTCATCGACGGCTCGCACGGCGGCATGGGGCGAATGCGCAGCGGCGACCGGGCCGAGCCCCTGGTCGAACCGGTCTGGCGCGAGGTCCGGGAGTGCACTCGCGCCATCCTCCGCGCGGCGACGATCGCCGAAGCGGCGGAGCGCACGAACGAAGACCCCATGTACTACATCTGACAGGAGAACAGACGATCATGAGCAACGCAGAGACCACGGAGATCCCGCAGGGCTTCGAGACCCTGGCTCTCCACGGCGGCCAGGTGGCCGACCCCACGACCAACGCGCGCGCGGTACCGATCTACCAGACGACGTCCTACGTCTTCAACGACTCCGACCACGCCGCCAACCTGTTCGGCCTGCGCGAGTTCGGCAACATCTACACGCGCATCATGAACCCGACCAACGACGTCTTCGAGAAGCGCGTCGCCGCGCTCGAGGGCGGCGTCGGCGGCCTGGCCTTCGCCTCCGGCTCCGCCGCCGTGACCTTCTCGATCCTCAACATCGCCGGCTCGGGCGACCACATCGTGAGCGCCAACAGCCTGTACGGCGGCACCTACAACCTCTTCGTGCACACGCTGCCTCGCTTCGGCCTGGATATCGACCTGGTCGACCCGGCCGACCCGGAGAACTTCCGCCGCGCCATCAAGCCGAACACCAAGCTGCTCTACGCCGAGACCGTGGGCAACCCCAAGCTCGACACGCTCGACATCGACGCCGTGGCGGCGATCGCCCACGAGGCCGGTATCCCGCTGATCGTGGACAACACGATGGCGACCCCATACCTGGTCAAGCCCATCGACCACGGCGCCGACATCGTGGTGCACTCGGCCACCAAGTTCATTGGTGGGCACGGCACCTCCATCGGCGGCGTCGTCGTCGACTCGGGCAAGTTCGACTGGTCGCAGAACGACAAGTTCCCCGGCCTCGTCGAGCCGGACGCCAGCTATCACGGCCTCAAGTTCTACGAGGCCCTCGGCCCGATCACGTACATCGTCAAGCTGCGCGTGAGCCTGCTGCGCGACGTGGGCGCGGCGCTGTCACCGTTCAATGCCTTCCTGTTCCTGCAAGGGCTCGAGACGCTGCCGTTGCGCATGGAACGGCACAGCACCAACGCCTACGCTGTGGCGCGATTCCTCGAGGAGCACCCCAAGGTCGGCTGGGTGAGCTACCCGGGCCTCGAGTGCCACCCCAACCACGAGCTCGCGAAGAAGTATCACTATCGCGGCCTGTACGGCGCCATCATCGGCTTCGGCATCCTCGGCGGTCGCGACGCCGGGCGCAAGTTCGTGGAGAGCACGCAGTTGCTCTCGCATCTGGCCAACATCGGCGACGCCAAGTCGCTCGTCATCCACCCGGCGACGACGACCCACTCGCAGCTCGACGCAGACGAGCAGCTGCTCACCGGCGTGACCGACGACTTCGTGCGCCTCAGCATCGGCATCGAGTCGGTCGAGGACATCGTCGCGGACGTCGATCAGGCGCTCGCGAAGGCCTGAGCGACCGCGAGGCGTAGAATGTGCGGCGGGCGTTCGCAGGGAGCGTCCGCCGCACATGCTTCGAGGTCGTGATGACAGCAGCCAAGTCCACAGAGCGCAAGGAGATCGGCGACGTCGCCATGGGCCTCGGCGCCGACGCCGGCTCGGCCGGCATCGTGCGCACCAAGAAGGTGACGTTCGATCAGCCCGGCCAGGAGCTCGCCCTCGAGGGTGGCGGCACGCTGGCGCCGTTCACGATCGCCTACGAGACGTACGGCAAGCTCAGCGAGCGCAAGGACAACGCCATCCTGGTGACGCACGCCCTCTCCGGCGATGCCCACGTCGCCGGGTTCCACAGCGCCAACGACAAGCGCCCGGGCTGGTGGGACATGATGATCGGGCCCGGCAAGGGCCTCGACACCGACAAGTACTTCGTCATCAGCTCCAATGTGATCGGCGGCTGCGGCGGCTCCACCGGGCCGGCCTCGGAGAACCCCGCGACCGGCCGGCCCTACGGCACCGACTTCCCGATCATCACCATCGCCGACATGGTCAACGCACAGGTGATGCTCGTCGACCATCTCGGCATCGACAAGCTGCTCGCCGCCGTCGGGGGGTCCATGGGCGGCATGCAGGTGCTCGAGTGGGCCGTCATGCACCCGGAGCGCGTGCACCTCTGCGTGCCGCTCGCGACCGCCGCGCGCCAGCCCACGCAGGCTATCGCCTTCAACGAGGTCGGCCGCCAGGCGATCATGGCCGACCCGGACTGGCGCGGCGGGCACTACTACGGCGGCAAGTCCCCGGCGAAAGGCCTCGGCGTGGCGCGTATGGTCGGCCACATCACGTATCTCAGCGACGAGGCGATGCAGGAGAAGTTCGGGCGCCGCCTGCGCGACGTGCACGAGTACTCGTTCACGTTCTCGGCGGACTTCGAAGTGGAGAGCTACCTGCGCCATCAGGGCCTGTCGTTCACCAGCCGCTTCGACGCCAACTCGTATCTCTACATCACGCGGGCGATCGACTATTTCGACCTCACCCGCCGGCACGGGACGCTCGTCCAGGCGTTCCGCGACGTGACGGCGCGCTTCCTCGTGCTCGGCTTCAGCAGCGACTGGTTGCACCCGCCGTACCAGCTCAAGGAGATCGTGAGCGCCCTGCGCGCCACCCACAAGCACGTGAGCTACTACGAGGTGGAGAGTCACTACGGGCATGACGCCTTCCTGCTCGAGCGCGAGAAGATGGAGGGCATCATCGGCGCCTTCCTCGCCAGCGGCGCCCGCACCTTCGTGCGGCAGACGGGCTGAAGGTACGTCCATGCGGCGCATCGACTACAAGCTCATCGAGGAGCTCGTCCCGCAAGGGGCGACGGTCCTCGACCTGGCCTGCGGCGACGGCGAGCTGCTCGGCCGGCTCATCCGCGACAAGGGCGTGCGCGGCAGCGGCGTGGAGGTCTCCAAGGAGGCCGTGGAGGCCTGCGTGGGCCGCGGCCTCTCCGTGTTCCACGGCGACCTGGACGCGGGTCTGCGCGATTTCGACGACGGGTCGCACGACGTCGTCATCCTGAGCCTCAGCCTGCAGCAGCTGCGCCGGCCGCGCATGATCGTGCGCGAGATGGTGCGCGTCGGCGACACGGCGATCGTCAGCTTCCCCAACTTCGCGCATTGGACGGCGCGCTACCAGCTGTTCTTCCGCGGGCGCATGCCGGTGTCGCGGGAGCTCCCGTACCTGTGGTGGGACACGCCCAACATCCACCTCTGCACCATCAACGACTTCCGCACTCTCTGTCGCGAAGAGGGCCTGAGCATCCTGCAGGAGCAGTACCTGCGCTCCGTGGACAAGCCCGCCCCGCCGCGCGTCGTGGCGCCCAACCTGATGGCGCGCATCGCGATCTTCGCGGTCACCCGCTCCTGACGCTTCGCTCGCCGCCGGCATCGGCGAGCCAGCTTTCAGCACCCCCGTTCAGCGGGTACACTACTTCTGCGCTTTGCGCCTCAGAGACCGGCGTGAGCGTCACACGCGGCACCCACCGCCAACACCGAGCGACGGCGGGACGTGCTTCAAGACAAAAGGAGAGACAAGTGCCTCAGGGTAAAGTGAAGTGGTTCTCATCTGAGAAGGCCTTCGGCTTCATCGAGCAGGAGAACGACAACGACATCTTCGTGCACGTCACCGGCCTCGCCGACGGCGTCACTGCGATCGACAAGGACCAGCTCGTCGAGTACGAGGTGGAGCAGGGCCGCAAGGGTCCTCAGGCCACCAACGTGCGCCCCGCAGCCGGAGCCGCCGCTCCCGCCGCGGCCGCCCCCGAGGCTGAGGCCGCTGAGGCCGACGTGGTCGAAGTCGACGTGGTGGAAGTGGACGTGGTCGAGGTCGATGAGGTGGAGGCCGACGTGGTCGAGGTCGACGTGGTCGAAGTCGACGTGGCCGAAGTCGACGTGGTCGAGGCCGACGAGGCCGAGTCCGACGGCGACGAGGTCTAAGGCTCTGAGCTCCTGAGGGGGCCGGCCGCCGGGGCAGTGCTCGGAGCCCGGCGACCGGCCCCTTCTTCGTTCTGCCGCCGGGTACCATCCCCACGCCACATCCGCCTGGGAGGACGCGATGATCGAGGACATCCACTGGCTTGGGCACGATTCGTTTCGCCTCGACGGGTCGAGCACGGTCTACATCGACCCGTGGAAGCTGGGGGAGGACCCGCCGCCCGCCGACCTCGTGCTCGTCACGCACGACCACTACGATCACCTCAGCGCCGGTGACATCGCCAAAGTGGCTACGCCGGCGACCACCGTCGTCGGGCCGGCCTCGGTGACCGCCCAGCTCGAAGGCCTGACCACGATCACGATGTCGCCGGGCGATGCGGTCACCGTCGGCTCAGTCACGGTGACCGCCGTACCCGCCTACAACGTCGATAAGTTCCGCGCGCCCGGCGAGGTCTTCCACCCGCGCGCGGCCGGTCACGTGGGGTACATCGTGGAGCTCGACGGCCGCCGCATCTACCACTCCGGCGACACCGACGCGATACCCGAGATGCGCGACGTACGCTGCGACATCGCCCTCCTCCCGGTCAGCGGCACCTACGTGATGACCGCCGACGAGGCGCTGGAGGCGGTGGGCATGATCGAGGCGGCGGTCGTCGTGCCGATGCACTACGGCGACATCGTCGGCTCGGCGGCGGACGCCGCGCGCCTCAAGGCGGCGAGCCCGATCCCCGTCGAGATCCTGCCGCTCGAGTCGGCGTGAACCCGCACTGCCAGCCGAGGAGCCGTCCATGAAGGTCGTCCGCGCCGTCCCCACCGAGAGTCTCTCGGAGCAGCTCAGCGTTCAGCGCCTGAGTGCCCCTCTCGACCTGCACCAGATGAGGGCCAACGTGTTCACCCTGGCCGAGGGCTCCATGTCGCGGCACATGCACCGCGAGCAGGAAGAGGTCTACCTGGTGCTCGACGGATCGGCGATGTTCGACGTGGACGGGCGCCAGCTCAAGGTCGGCGAGCGCGAAGCGCTCGCCGTGCCGGCCGGCGCCTGGCATCGCGTGGCCAATGTGGGAGCGGGGCCGCTGACCTTTTTCGTCGTCGCAGCGCCGCCGGTCGAGGGCGACGCCGAGCTCGAACGCTGACCAAGCGCGGGTGAGGCGCTACTCGTCCACCCACTCGAGGACGACCGCCTCGTCCGGGCAGGCCTCCTCGGCGCGCTCGACCGCGGGCCACAGCGTCTCGTGGGGCTCCGCCTCGAGGACGTCGGGCAGCCCGTCGTCTCGCATGAAGAAGACCTCCGGGCACACCGCCTCGCAGGCCCCGACGCCGGTGCAGCGCTCGTAGTCCACGCTGACTTTGAGCTTCTTCGCCATGGAGTGAGTCTACACCGGCGGACGGGGGTGCGGCGGGCGGCGGCCGGTGCGCAGCGGCGTGAGCGGTCGGGCTTCGTTTGGACGTCGGCCGGCGCGGCAATCAATCGACGTGAGGAGCGGCCGGCCGGGTCTGGCCCACGAGGGGGCGGCGGATGATCATCGAGGGAGAGCTTGCGCCGGACGCGGTGGTGACGACCGTGGGAGCCGATCGCATCGATTTGCGCGCCCCGGGCACGCCGCTCGTCGTGTTCTTCTATCGCGAGGCCGGGTCGCCGGCGTCGACCGACCTCGTCCACGACTTCGGCGACCATCACTACGAGTTCGACGCCGTGGGCGTGCGCGTCGTCGGCGTCGGCGTCGACGGCCCGGAGCGCACCGGCATGTTCGCCGCGTCCTGCGGGCTGCGCTACCAGCTCGCCGACGACGCCTCTCGCGAGCTGTGCCGGGCGTTCGGCGTCCTCGACGCCGCGGACAACCGGCCGCACCCGACCACGTTCATGATCGACGTCGACGGGGTGGTCCGGCGCGTGTTCACCGGCATCCCGCCGTTCGGCCACGCGCTCGACGTGGTCGACGACGCGCGCGAGTTCTGGGGCTGAGCCGGCCGGCGCCGCCGGCAGGCTCAGCCAAACGACAGGAGGTGGGCTTCGTGCTCAAAGTAGGCGACAAGGCCCCGGACGTCAGCGGGGCCTCATATGACGGATCGACGTACGCGCTCGGCGCGCCCGGCAAGCGCACCGCGCTGTGGTTCTACCCCAAAGCCAACACCGGTGGCTGAACGACCGAAGCCGTTGAGTTCAACGGACTGCTGGACGAGTTCCACAAGCTGGACGTGCAGGTGATCGGCGCGAGCATCGACTCGGCCGCCGCCAACAAGAAGTGGGCCGAGAAGTACGGTCTCAAGATGCCGCTGATAGGCGATGTGGGCGACCACGACGTGGCCAACGCTTTCGGCGTGTCGCGCCCGCTGGTCGGGGTGGCCAAGCGCACCACCTGGCTCATCGACCCCGACGGCACGCTGCGCAAGATCTACCCGCAAGTGACGCCCAAAGGGCACGCCGCCGAGGTGCTGGCGGCCTGCAGGGAACTCTGGGGCTGAGCCGGGCCGGCGCGCCGCCTGAGGCGGCGCGCGCCGGACGAAGTGCGACGCCTCGCCCGGACTACGCGTCCGGCGAGGCGTCGCCCGTGCCGGGCTCTTCGTCGCGCACGCCGAAGTAGGCGGGGGCGTCGATCATGAAGATCCGCGCCGACCAGGCCGTGCCGGCTGCGGTCGACCTCTCCGCGTCGTCGATGGCGCCGATGCGGGCGGTCATGTCGTCGCAGTAGTGCACGATGACCGCCTCCCGCGTCTGCGGCACCACGGGGCTGCCCTTCTCGCGCATCCCATGGTGGGAGACGATGATGTGAAGAAGGCGCTTGGCCAGCTCCGCCGGGAAGTCCGGCACCTCGGCGATGAGCTCGCGCACCATGTCGTGGCCGATGACGATCTCGCCGTGGAGGCGGCCCTCGTCGGTCATGAGCGGCGCCATGCCGTCGCTGGTATAGGCCCGTGTCTTGCCGATGTCGTGGAGGAGCCCGCCGGCGGCCACGAGGTCGCGGTCGACGGAGTCGAACCGCGACGCCACGCCCGCGGCGGCCTCGGCCACGATGAGCGAATGCTCGAGCAGGCCGTGTCGGTAGGCGTGGTGGTTGCGCACGGCGGCCGGCGCGACGAGGAACGTGGCGCCGGGCTCGCGCGAGCCGTCGAAGGCGAGCTCCAGGAGGGCGCGCAGGTGCGGCTCCTCGACCGAGTCGACGAGCGCGTGCAGGCGCTCCCCGAGCTCGGCGGTGCCGACCGGTGACACGGGCACGAGGTCCGCGGCGTCGTACTCGTCCGGCTCGGCGAGCCTGAGCCGGCGGATCTGGATCTGCGGGCCGTACTGCGGATGCACGCTGTATGTGCCGGCCGCGATCACGACGTCGCCGGCGGCGACGCCGAGCGCCTCTTCCGATGGATCGAAGTGGATGCACGACACCTCGCCGGTCGCATCGCGCAGCTTGAGTCGCAGGTAGGTCTTGCCGTTGCGGTCGGTGGCCGTGGTCTTCTCGGAGCACGTGAAATACGTGTCCACCGCCTGGCCACTCTCAAGCTCGGTGATGGGGGTGCGTGGCATGGCGGCCGCAAGGCCGCTGAGCTCTGTGATCATTCGTTCTCCTTGGTCCCGGCTAGGCTACCAGACCGCCCGGACGCGGGACGAGGGAGGCTTAGGTGGACGATGCCGGCGGCTTCTTGCGCACGCTGCCGCCCGCCGACTTGCCGGCCGCCTTGCGCGCGGCCGGCTTGCCCGTCGTCTTGGCGCCGCCCGCCTTCTCCGCGGCCGTCTTGTCGGCGCCGGTCTTGCGCGCGCCGCCCGCCTTCTTCGCCCCCGGCTTGGCCAGAGGCGCCTTGGCTGCCGCCTTGCGCGGCGCCGGCTTGCGCGCCGGCTGCTCCGCCGCGGGCGCCTCCGTCGTGGCCGGTCCGGTGTCCGCCCCGGCTTCGCCGCCGGCCGACGTGTCGCCCGGCGCTTCCGGCGCGGGCGCCGGCTCGGCGGTCGTGACCTTCCCGGCGGCGCCGGCCGCGGCTTGGGGGTCGCCGGCCGCGGCGCGGATGGCGGCGATCTCCTCCTCCTTGTCGCTCAGCGCCCGGTGCGCCTCGCGCAGGCGCGCCGCGGCTTCCGCCGCCCCGGCCGGCTCGAGCTCACCGCGCTCGATGAGGTCGAAGGCCGCGTGGCCAAGCTCCCGCTCCGCCTTGCGCACCTCGCTCTGGAGCACGACGACGCGTGCCTGAGCGGCGGTGACCTTGCTGGCCCGCCCGGCGTCTGACGCCAAGGCGTTCGCCTTGTCCTTCACGGTGTCGAAGAACCCCATCACCTCTCCTTGCTGCCAGGCCGCCGGGGCGCGGACATCGCCGTCAGGACGCCGGGCCGGCGGGTTCGCTCGGAGTCGTGTAGGGCTGCACGCTGGGCTGGTCGGTCGCAGGAGGCGAGACGTAGGGTGCCGCGGCGGGCGCGTCGCCGGTCGCCGGCACAGGAGGTACGGCACCCACCGGCGGCACTGCGCTCACCGGCGGGACCGCGCTGGCCGGCGGTACTGCGCTTGCCGGAGCCGCCGCGTCGACCGCCGCACCGCCACCTGCCTTGATGGCCTCGATCTCCGCGTTCTTGGCGTCGATGGCCGCCATCGCCGCGTCCACGGCGGCTACGGCGGTGTCGAGCGAGGGGTGCGCGAGCTCGCCCGCCTTGATCAGCGTGTACGCTTCGGCGCCGAGGTCGCGCTTGGCATCGTCGGCGGCCCCCTCGAGGCTCTTGAGCTTGACCTGCGCCGCTCCCACTTTGCCGGCGGTCGCCGCGTCTCCCGCCAATCCGGCGGCCTTCTGCGTCACCTTGTCGAACAGACCCATGGTGCCTCCTGGACTCCGGTGTGTGCACGGACTTCCGGCGGTGCCGGCGCTTCTGGGCGGAAGTCTACCCGCAGGGCGCGATACTCCCACGTGCGACCTGCGACAGCGCCGCCGCCCGCCCGCCGGTTGAGAAGGCGCGCCGCTTCCGGCAAGCTGTGGAGGGATACGCAAGCGATGGATGAGGCGGTCATGACATGAGCAACGTGACGCTCGGCGGCATGGCGCTGCGGGACGGAGTGCTTCTGCAGAGCGAGAGCTACTGGGCCGCCGCCGTACGCGAGTCGGGCGGCGGCGTCAAGGTCACCTCCGGCCGCAAGGCCAAGCTCCCCGGCCGGGAGAGCATGCAGCAGATCCCGGTGCTTCGCGGCCTCGTGAGGCTCGGCGAGTCGGTCTCCGTGCTCCCGGCCGTGCGCCGGGCGACCGGCGGGCCGGTGCTGCCCCAGGAAGACCCGCGCATGCTCGCCGCGACGGCGGTGAGCGCCGTGGCGACGGTCATGCTGCGCAGCACCAAGCTGGGCTCTCCGCTCCTCAAGGAACTCGCCGCCGCCGGCGTGTCGCTCGCCCCCTTGCTCCTCCTCCTGCGCGACTCGCGCCTCTCGCGGTATCACGGCGCCGAGCACAAGAGCGTGGCGGCCTACGAGAGCGGCGGCGACCCGGCGACGGCTGACAAGGAGCACGCTCGCTGTGGCACCAACCTGATGGCGCCGATGATGGTGACCAGCGTGGCGACGAACCTCGTCCTGCGCGCCGCCGGCCAGGAGCGCAAGCCGCTGGCGACGTTTCTCGCCGGCCTGGTGAGCATCGGCACGGCGATGGAGCTCTTCTCCTGGATGGCGCGCCACCAGGACCACCCGCTGGCGCGCACGCTGCGCCGGCCGGGGATCGAGATGCAGCGGCTGTTCACGACGAGCGAGCCCAGCGAAGACCAGCTGGACGTCGCTCATCTGGCCTTGCAGGAACTCCTCCGGCTCGAGGACGCCGCGCCCGCGGGCGCGTGACGCGCCTGGACAAAGCGACGGCCTGACCCCCTCCGCGGGCGATCGCGCCGTTCGGGCGGTCTGGCTTCAGCCGGCTGGGCGGTCCAGCCTCAGTCCGCCGGCTCGCGCTCCGCGAGCCGCTTGCGGCGCCGTTCCTGCGCTTCGGCGAACCAGTGCTTCTGCTCGTCGGTCTCGGGCACGAGCGGCGGCACGGGGATCGGCTTGCCGCTGTCGCTGAGCGCGACGAACACCAGGTACGCCGAGTTGGTGTGTGTGACCATGCCGGTCGTGAGGTCCTCGGCTTCGACGCGCACGCCCACCTCCACCGACGTCCTGCTGGCGAAGTTGACGTTGGCATGGAGACGCACGAGGTTGCCGACCTGGACCGGGTGGTGGAAGTCGATACGGTCGATGGCGGCAGTGACGACCTTGGTGCGGCAGAACCGGTAGGCGCATGCTCCGGCGGCCTCGTCGATCAGCTTCATGATGATGCCGCCATGGATGTTGCCCATGAAGTTGGCTTCGGCGGGCTGCATCAAGTGGGTGAGCACCAGGCGTGTCTCGCTGCCGCGAGGCAAGGGTTCGTTCATCGCATCCCCAGAGTCGGGTGTGGTGCTAGAGGTCGAGAGCCCCGGGCGTGCCGCGCTGGCGCCGGTCGCGCGTGGTGCGCTTGTCCCCGCGGGAGCGGTCCGTGCGGCGGTCGCCGTGGCGCCGGTCCATGAGGACCTTGACGTTCGGATTGTCCTTGTAGTGCTCGACGAGCCGGCGAAACGCTTCGTCGCCGAGCTCGGGTGGCACGACGCAGTAGATCATCACGACCCCCGGTAGCCGGCCTCACTCTAGCAAACGGCCCCGGGCGTCGCCAGAGGACCGGGGGGCCGCGGGGCGCGCAGGGAAAGGGCCGGGAGCTGCTGCCTTGGGCAGCTCCCGGCCCTCTGAAGGGGGTACCTGAACCTGTATCGGCAATCCAGCCGGGACCTTGAGCGCTTCGTTGCCTTGCCAGACAGCGCTTCTGGTAGGCTGGCCGCGGCATGGTGACGCAGGGGGAGGCTCACGTGTTCCCACACTTCGACGCGGTGGTCGCGGAAGTACCCGAACGCGATTCCTTCCCGCGTCTGGACGAGCTCGAGACCTGCGTCGAAGAGCTCGCCGGCGCCGGAGGCGCCGGGGTGTGGACGGCCGGGCACTCCCGCGCGGGCCGTCCGATGCGCTGCCTCGAGATCCCCGGCGGCCCGCTCCAGGCTCTGCTGGTCGGGCTGCCTCATCCGGAGGAGCCGGTCGGGGCCCTCATGCTGCAGTACTTGCTGCCGCTGCTTGCCGCCGGCCTCGCCGAGGAGCTCGGCTTCGGCTTCTCCGTGGTCATGGCCGGCGATCCCGACGGTCTGGTCGTCAACGAACCCTGGTTTGAGCGTCCCTACGACCTCGCCGAGTACATCCTGCACGTGTATCGGCCGCCCCTGGCGGATCAGTTCGAGTGGACCTTCCCGGTCGAGTACAAGCGCTACGGTTTCCTGCGGCCGCTGCCGGAGGCGCGCGCCGTCATGGAGGTCGTCCACCGCCGCCCGCTCGATCTGTACGCTGCCCTGCACGACTCCACGTTCTGCGGCGGCTACTTCTACCTTTCTGCGTCAGACGCGGAGCTGGAGGCTGATCTGGCCGCCGCTCTGGCGGCGACGGAGCTGCCGGTGCACTGCGGCGAACCCGAGGTGCCGTACCTGCGGACGCTGTCGCCCGGAGTCTTCGAGGCCTTCTCCCTCGCCGACGACTACGACTACTACGAGGCCTACGGCGCGGATCCGGCCGCGCTCATGACCTGCGGCACGTCGAGCGACGCGTACGCGGCCGCCACCTGGGACTGCTTCACCCTGGTCGCCGAGACGCCGCACTTCACCACCTCGCGGATCGCCGACCTGCGGCCCGCCGGCCTGAGCCGCGGCGAAGCCCGGCTCGACGGCCTGGGCGAGACGCGCGCGCTTGCCGACTGGCTGCACGAGCGCTACGTGGAGGCGGCGCCACGGCTCACCGTGGAATCGCCCTGGCAGCGCACCGTCCACGCCTATCTCGCCACGGTCGTCGAGGACCTGCGCGCCGAACGCGCCCAGGTCGAGGCGGAGCCACGGTTTCGCGAGGAGGCCACCGTGGCCCAGCTTTGCGACTCCCTGTACCTGCGGCAACTGGAGGCGCTCACGCGCGTCGGGCAGTTCGCCAACATGGTCGCCGCCGAGCCGGCGCAGGACGTCAGGCTCGGAGCACTGCGCGACGAGGCCGAGGCCCTGGTGCGCGACCGCGCGCCCCGTCTGGCCTCGGCCTGCGGTCTCGAGCCGGTGCCGCTCCGCCGGCTCGTCCAGTGCCAGCTCTCGGCCCTGCTCAGCACGCTCCTGGCCGTACGCGGCCGCTATCGCTCGGCGCGTCCGCGCCCAGTGGCGGCGCGCTCGCCGAGGCCGTGAGGCCGCCGGTGAGCGTGGCCGCAGTCGTGATGTGCTCACGCCGCGCTTCGCGGCTGCCGATACCACGCGCGAGCGGGCAGGCGCGGGGCCGTCGGCACACAGCCGGGCTCGCGGCCCGTCACGGCCGGAGGGGCGGATGAGCCGATGAGCGGAGGACCGTCGTCGCGGAGCGAAGAGTATGCGCTCGCCTGCGAGGTGAGCGCCGCCATCACGTCGTCACTTGTCCTGGAGGATGTGATGGCGACGGTCGCGCGGCGCATCGCCGAAGCCCTCGGTGTGTGGGAGTGCGGCCTCTACGAGTACTACCCGGTCAGCGAGACGATGATCGCCACGGCGTGCTGGGCGCGCGAGATGACGCCGGAGGACGTCGCGTGGATCGGCACGCGTGTCGACGTGAGGGAGCGCCCGGCGTACCGGGACATGTTCCGCGATCAGGAGCTCTGCGAGGCCTACGCGGACGAAGACAGCGATCTCGTCGACGGCGCCCTCATGCGGAAGTGGGGTGAGCTGTCGGTGATCTCCGTCCCGCTCGTCTTCGAGGGATCGGCGATCGGCTGTCTCGAGCTGGTCGAGAAGCGCGAAGCGAGGCGGTTCGACGAAGCCGACAAACGCCTGATCTGGCTGCTCGCCGCGCCGGCCGCTGTCGCGATCCACAACGCGCGCGTCTATCGCCTGTGGGAGGAGGAGAACCGCCACCTCGCGTCACTGCTCGACTCGAGCCGTGCTTTGAGCTCCACGCTCGATCTCGACGACCTGCTGGCGCTCGTCTGCCGAAAAGCGGCTCGCGCGCTCGAGACCGCTCAGTGCGTCATCTACGAGTACGATCGCCGCCACGACGCGATCGTCTACCGGGCGCTGTACGAGAAGGCTCCGACCGACGATGCCGGGTCGCGCGTCGGCATGAGCTTCCCGCTCGACGACTACCCGTCGGACCGCATCGTGCTGAACGGGGGGCGGATCGTGGAGGAGTCCATCCTCGACCCCGATCTCGCGGAGGACGTGCGCGCCTCCATGGAGGCTTGGGGCGAGAAGTCGTGCCTGAGCGTGCCGATCTCCTTCAGCGACGAGCCCGTCGGCATGCTCGTGCTCATCGAGACCGGACGTGAGCGCCGGTTCTCGGCCAAGGAGATCGACCTTGCGCGCGGGCTCGCAGAGCAGGCCGCTGCCGCGATCCACCACGCTCGGTTGTACGGCCGCGAGCAGTCCCAGAACGACCGGCTGCTGGCTCTGCTTGAGAGCAGCCGGGTCCTCGCCGGTTCCCTCGACGTGACGAAGGTGCTGGAGGAGCTGCGCGCCGGGGCCGCAGGGCTCTTCGGCGCGCAGCACGTCGACGTCGACGCGGCCCTCATGGGTGACGATGGCCGCTGCCTGCCCCTCGCGGCGGCGCTCGCGGAGGCTGCGGACGGCGGCGACGACACGGGCGTGCCGGCGCCGGCCGTGTCGCTGGACGACCTGAGTGCGAGGGTCATGAGGCGTGGCGAACCGAGCCAGGAGAGCTCCGGCGATCTCTGCCGCGTGGTCGTTCCCCTGGTGCTTCAGGGCAAGACGCAGGGCTTTGTCGACGTCCGGCTGAAGGGCGGTCACGAGCTCGGGAACGATGAGATGGGGCTGCTTCAGATCCTCGCCGGCCAGACCGCCGCGGCGATCGTGAACGCGCGACTGTATCGCACCATCGAGCGCCAGGCGATCACCGACGGCCTGACGGGTCTCTACAACCACCGTCACTTCTACGAGCGCCTGAACCAGGAGTTCGCGCGCGCCCAGAGATACGGCCTCCCGCTGTCGCTCCTGATGATCGACATCGACGACTTCAAGCGCTTCAACGACCTCTACGGTCATCCCGTCGGTGACCTCGTGCTGGCGGAGGCCGGCCGCATCCTGTCGGAGCAGGTGCGCCGAGGAGTCGATCTGGCGGCGCGCTACGGCGGCGAGGAGTTCGCCGTCCTCCTGCCCAACACGCGCCGCGACGGCGCCCAGGTCGTGGGCGATCGGCTGGTGCGCCAGATCGCGGCTCTGACGCGGGCCGCGTCGGGTACCGCTCCCGAGGGCGAGGAGGACGCGCGCACAGTGGGTGAACGCATCCGCCTGCGCATCGCCGCTGCGCAGGTCCCGGGCGTCCATGACGGGTCGGAGCCCCACGTGAGCGTGAGCATCGGCGTGGCCGCCTTCCCCGGCGCCGCGGGCGGCCCCGCGGAGCTCGTGCGCAACGCCGACAAGGCGCTGTATCTGGCCAAGCGGCTGGGCAAGAACCGCGTCGAGGTGTTCGACGCGTGAGCCGCCCGGCCGGACCTTTCGAGACCGCGTATCAGGTCGGCACGACGCTGTCCGCATCGCTGGACCTCGACGAAGTCCTGGCGTCGATCGCGCGCCAGGTCGGTGAGGCCATGGACGTGCAGTGGTGCGACATCAACGAGTACGACGCCGGCGCCGGGACCATGACATACGTGGCGGTGTGGTCGGAGCAATTGCGCCGGGAAGACACCGACTACGTGGGCACCGTCGTAAGCTTGGCCGAGCGTCCCGAGCGCGATGCGGTGATCCGCAAAGGAGACATCCTCGAGACCTACCTGGACGACCCCGATCTCGATGCGCTTGAGCGCGAGGTCATGGAGCAGTACGACGAGCGGGCCGTCATGGAGATCCCGCTCGTCTACGGCGGTGAGCCCATCGGCGTGCTCGGCATCGTCGACGCGCGGCCCGACCGCAGGTACGACGACGCCGACAGGCGGCTCTTTCGCCTGCTCGCGCAGCCGGCCGCCATCGCCATCGGCAACGCGCGCGCCCACCGCGCCCAGCGCGAGCGCGCGCGCAGCACGGCGGCGCTGCTCGACTCGAGCCGCGCGCTCGCCGCGACCCTCGACCTGGACGAAGTCCTGGCGCGGGTCACGCAGCTCGCCGTCGAGGTCTCCGGCGTCTCCCAGAGCGCGATCTACGAGTATCGCCCGGAGACCGACACGCTGGTGTACAGAGCCGAGTGGCTGGTGGAGCCGGCGCCAAGGGATGCGTCTCAACAGGAGCTGGGCGCCGTCTACCAGATGAGCGAGTGCCCCCACGAGCGTGCCGTGCTGGCCGGCGCCAAGGCCGTCGAAGAGCACCGCTCCGATCCAGGGCTCGACCCCGTGCGGCGGCAGGTGATGGAAGAGTTCGGAGAGGCCACGAGTCTGACGATCCCATTGCGCTCCGGTGAGTCGCCGGTGGGCCTCCTGCGGTTGTACGAGCTCGAGAGGGAACGCCGCTTCGAGCCTGCCGAGATCGACCTCCTGGAGGCGCTCGGCGAGATCGCCGGCGCCGCGATCCACAACGCGCGCCTTTTCCGGGAGGAGCGCGACCAGAGCGGGCGCCTCCTCGGGCTGTTCGAGAGCACGACCGGGCTCGCGTCCACGTTCGAGCTCGGCACGATCGTGGCCGAGATCGCACGCGGCGCGGCGCGCCTGTTCGGGGATGCGCGCGCCGTCGACGTCTGGCTGTACGGAGACGACGGCGCCCTGGCGCCGGCCGCGGACGTCGTGGCGGCGGCCGGAGCGGAGGCCGGCAGCGCGCCGCCGGTCCAGCCGTCGGCACCGGGCGCCATCGCCGCGCAAGCGCTCGCGGCGCTCACGCCGGCCCAGGCTGCCGGGGAAGACGCATCCGAGCTCGTCGTGCCCTTCGCGGTCCGCAACCAGGCCGCCGGCCTGGTCGTGGTGCACGGGGTAGCCCGGCGCGTCTTTGCGGATACCGAGGTGGAGGCGCTGCAGGTGCTGGCCAACCAGGCCGCCGTCGCCGTCGACAACGCGAGGCTCTACCGCTACGTCCAGCGTCAGGCGACCCGCGACGGCCTCACGGGTCTCTTCAACCATCGCTACTTCCAGGAACGGCTCCTCCAGGAGTGCGCCCTGGCGCGCCGCTACGACCTGCCGCTTTCGCTGCTGATGATCGACGTGGACGACTTCAAGAAGTTCAACGACGAGTTCGGCCACCAGCTCGGCGACGAGGTCCTGCGGGAGATCGGCGGGGTCCTCGCAGGGGCCGTGCGTCAAGGGATCGACCTCCCCGCCCGCTACGGCGGCGAGGAGTTCGCCGTCATCCTGCCGCACACGCAGGCGGATGGTAAGCCAGATCAGAGGCGGGCGCCGAAGGAGGGCGGGGAGCCACTCCCGCCGGCCGGCTCCGGCGCGCTGGTCGTGGCGGAGCGCCTGCGGCGCGCTATCGCGGAGCGCGCTTTCGCCGGGCATGGGGGACGCCGCTACGCGCACGTGACGGTCACCATCGGCGTCGCGATGTTCACGGCGGACTGCCGGGACGGCGGGGACCTGGTGCGGATCGCCGATGAAGCCCTCTACGCCGGCAAGCGCGGCGGCCGCGACCGCGTGGAGGTGCACCTGTGAGCTTGCGGGGCCACGAGCCGGACGCGGATGCGCTCACCTCAGGCGTCGACGTCGCCATCGTCGCAAGTCCGGGTCTGGAGGAGATGCTCGCCGCGGTCGCGCGGCGCATCGTCGAGGCCTTCGACGTGTGGGAATGCGACATCTACGAGTTCCGCCCCGAGTCGGACGAGCTGATCGCGGCTGCGCTCTGGTCCCGCGACCTCACGCAGCGCGACCGCGAGTGGGTCGGCGGCGCGTACCCGCTCTCCGGGCGTCCGAGCTACCGCCGCCTGCTCGAGGAGCGCGCACTTCGCGAGCTCCACATCGACGATCCCGACCTGGACCCCAAGGATGCCGCGGTGATGAGCAGCTGGGGCGAGCGCAGCGTGATCTCCGTGCCGCTGGTCTTCCAGGACCAGGTCATGGGCGCGCTCACGCTCATCGAGAAGCGCGCCCCACGCCACTTCGGGCCGGAGGACCTGCGCCTCCTCGGCCTCATGGCGGCGCCGGCCGCCGTCGCCGTCAACACGGCGCGCATGTATCGGCGCGAGGCGGAGCAGAACCGGCGGCTCCAGGCCTTGCTCAGCGCCAGCCGCGCGATGACCACCACGATGCGCCTCGAGGATCTCCTGGCCGCCATCGCCGCAGCGGCGCGGACCGCGCTCGAGAGCGACGAATGCGCGATCGACATCTACGACGCCGCGACCGGCACCATCAGGATCGCGGCCTATGATTCGTCAGAGCCGGAGGAGCAGCGAGAGGCATTCCTCGGCATGACGCTGGCGCTCGCCGACTTCCCGGCCGATGAAGCCGCCCTGCTCGGCGGCGTCATCGTGGAGGAGCACGTCTCGGACCCGGCACTCGACGAACGCAACCGCGAGTGGATGCTCGCCAACGGCGAGCGGACTTGCCTGACGGTCCCGCTCGCCTACGAGGGCGAACCGATCGGCATGCTCGTGTTCGTCGAACGCGAAGACGAGCGGCGCCACACGGTCGACGAGCGGCAGCTGGCCACCGCTCTCGGCGAGCAAGCGGCGGCGGCGATCCATCACGCGCGACTGCTGCAGACGACCGAGCGCCAGAACCGCCAGCTCGGTCTCCTCCTCGAGTCCACGCGCGCCATCAGCTCCAGCGTGGAGCTCGACGACGTGCTCGCCGTCGTCGCGCGCACGACTGCGGAGGCCCTCGCTGCGGAGCAGTGTCAGATCCAGGAGTACGACGCCGGGGCGAACACGGTGAAGCCGATCGCGTTCTGGCAACGCGACGCGTCGGTGCCCGAGCCCGACAGCATGGGCAAGGTCTTCTCGCTCGACGACGAGCCCGCCGAGCGCGCCTTCCTCGAGTCGATGGAGGTCGTCCAGCAACTGTACTCGGACCCCGCGCTCGCGGCGCCCACGCGGGCGACCATGGAGAAGTACGGAGACCTCTCCTACCTCAACGTCCCGCTCGTCTTCGGCGGCCAGTCGTTTGGGGTCATGGTGCTCGTCGAGACTAAGGTCGAGCGGCGCTGGACGGCGGACGAGATCGCCCTCGCCGGCGCCCTCGCGGAACAGGCGGCCGTGGCGATCGAGCGCGCGCGGCTCTACAAGCGCGTCCAGGAGCAGGCCATCACCGACGGGCTGACGGGCCTCTTCAACCACCGCTACTTCTATGAGCGCCTCGAGCAGGAGGTCGCCCGGGCGAGGCGCTACGGAACGCCGGTCTCGCTGCTCATGGTCGACATCGACGACTTCAAGGCCTTCAACGACCGGCACGGGCACCTGGCGGGTGACGCTGTGCTCCGGCAGCTCGCGGGAGTCCTGCGTGGCGAGCTGCGCCAGAGCCTGGACCTCGCGGCGCGCTACGGCGGCGAGGAGTTCGCGATCATCCTGCCCAACACGCCGATGGTCGCATCGCCGGATGCGCAGCTGGAGATGGACCTCGCGGGGAAGCTTGCGCGGACCCTCGACGGCGAGGACCCGCCGCCGCCGGGCCATCGCGCCGGCGCCGAGGAAGTCGCGGGGCGCATCCGCCGCCGCATCGCGAAGACGTCCTTCACCGGGCACGACGGCGCGGCGCTCTCGCGGATCACGGTGAGCATCGGTGTGGCAGTGTTCCACCACAGGACGACGTCGGTCGAGGACCTGGTCAGCAACGCCGACGCGGCCCTCTACAAGGCCAAGCGCGGCGGCAAGGACAGAGTCGAGAGCTATGGGTGACGACGCCGTGAGCGGGCCGGCCGGCGTCGAGGAGCTGTTCGCCACCGTGGTGCGGACGGTCGGGGAATCGCTCGACGTGGCGAGCGTCGACCTGTGGACGTTCTCGCGTGACGCCGACTCCTTCCAGTGCCGGGCCTTCTGGAGCCGCGAGCTTCCGGAGTCGCCGGATACGGCCTGCGTGGGCACCGTCGTCCCTCTGGATCAGAGCGGCGATCTGCGGCGACTGTTTCTCACCGGCGAGACGGTGGAGCACCACGTCGATGACCCCGGCATCTCGCCGGCCGAGCTGGCCTTCCTGGAGCAGCACGGCTACCAGAGCAAGATAGACGCGCCGCTGGTCGCCGGCGACGAGATCGTCGGTGTGCTGAGCATCACGGAGTCACGCGGCGTGTGCCGGCTCGCGGGCGACGATGAGCGCCACTTCCGGAACCTGCGCGAGTTGAGCGCCGCCGCCCTGCTGGCGGCCGGCTTGATCGCGCGCTCGGACGAGCGCAACCGCGGCCTGCGCGGGCTGCTGGACTCTGCGCGCGACCTGGCGATGTCTCCCGAAGTGCGCGTGGCGGTCGAGCGGGTCCAGGCGGAGGCATGCGGCTTGCTGCCGGGGATCGCGTGTTCGGTCGGCGTGCTGCTTCGGCAGGCCGACGGCACGTTCGCGCCGCCCGGCCTGAGCGCGCCCGAGGCGGCCGCGCAGGCCACGGCAGGCGACGCGCTCGTCAAGGACGCGGTGAAGCGTCGCGAGCCCGCGGCTGCCAAGGCACCTGACGGACGTCGCCGCCTGGTCCTGCCGTTCGTCGCCGCTGGTGCCGTCGGCGGGTACCTCGACGTGCACGCCTCACTCCTGCGGAGCTTCCGGGAGGACGAGATCGACCTGCTTCGGTTGCTGGCCGACCAGACGGGGGCGGCCCTGGAGAGTGGGCGTGCCCATCGCGCCCTCGAGAGCAGGTCGGCGATCGATGCGGCCACCGGGCTCTTCACGACGTGGTACCTCTACGAGCGCCTGTACTCCGAGGTGGCGAGGGCGCGTCGCTACAGCCAGCCCCTCGCGCTCGTCCTGGCCGACATCGACGCCTTCCCGGAGTGGGCGGCCGCGCACGGCGCCGTCGCCGGGGTGGCCGTGCACAAGGCCGTGACGCGTATGCTCAAAGGGTGTCTGCGCGACAAGGTGGACGTCGCCTGCCGCGACGGCGACACCGGGTTCGCCTTCCTGCTGCCCCACACGGGCGGGCTCGGAAGTGGTGCCGGCGTCGTTGCGGAGCGCATGCGTGAGATGGTCGAGCGCACCGTCGTCCTGGACGACGATCTCGGCGCCCTCGGCAAGTTCACCCTCAGCATCGGAGTGGCGGCGTTCCCCCAGCACGCCGACGACGCGGACGAGCTGGTGTCGGCCGCGCGGGAGTCTCTGCAGGTCGCGCGGGCGGCCGGCGGCGACGCGGTGCGCATCTCTGCCAACGAGCGCTAGGTCCGGGCTGGGCCGGCGGCCGAGCCGGTGACCCAGGCCGGGAGCTGGGTCGGCTGCCGTCAGTGCGGGCGGGCCACCGCCGTCAGATCGAGCCGAGCCGCGTGAGCGCGTCCAGCGCCGCCGGATCGCCGGCAAGGACCATCGCCGCGGCACCCTCGACGCGCGCCGCCATGGCGTCCACGAAGTACTGGGCCGCCAGCAGCTTGCGCGCGTCGTCCTGCGCGGCGCGCAGCATCAGGTAGCCACAGACGACGTCGATGGCGATCTCGACGAGCCGGCGCGCATGGAAGTCCCGGAAACGCACGTCGTCCAGCTCGCGCACGCGGGCCGTCGCCTCCGCCAGGCGCGCGCGGGCGCGCCGCACGCGCGTCAGCAGTTCCGGCGTCGCGCCGAAGTCCTCACCGTCGTACTCGTCGATCCTGTCGGCGAGCGTCCCGCCGAGCACGCCGCCGATCGCCGCCACCACCTGCAACTGTGTGGTGCCCTCGTAGATGTTGGTGATGCGCGCGTCCCGCGTGTGGCGCTCCACGGCGAAGTCGCGCATGTAGCCGGAGCCGCCGTGCACCTGCAGCGAGTCGTAGGCGACCTTGTTGGCCATCTCGGTGCAGCAGGCCTTGGCGAGCGGCGTGAAGAGCGCCGCCAGACGCGTGAAGCGCTTGAGGTCGGCGCGCAGCGCCTTGAGATCGGTGTCTGGCCCGCCGGCTTGCGCGGAGCCCGCGCCGGCCTTCTCGGCCGCCTGCAGCTGGGCGATGCGGTGCTCGAGCATCTCTTTGAGGTCGACGATGAGCGCCGTCTCGTAGAGCAGTGCCCGCGCCGCCTCGATGCCCACCTTCATGTCGGCGAGGATCGCCTTCACCGCGGTGAGCGAGCTGATCGGCGCGCCGAACTGCACACGCTCGTCGGCGTACTTGGCGGCCGCCCGGTAGGCGGCCTCGGCGATGCCCTGGGCCTGGGCGGCGATCGCGATGCGGGCGCCGTTCATCAGGCTCATGACGTAGGTCGTGAGCCCGCGCCGGCGCTCGCCGACGAGCAGCGCCGGCGCGTCGTCGAACTGCAGCTCGCAGGTCGGCGAGCCGTGGATGCCGAGCTTGTCCTCGAGCCGGCGGATGCGCATGTGCTCGTCGCGCTCGTAGAGGAACATGCTGAGGCCGCGCGCGTCGGTGGTCCCTTCTTCCGAACGTGCGAGCACCAGGCTGAGCTGGCCGCAGCCGTTGGTGATGAACCGCTTCACGCCGTTGAGGCGCCAGGTGCCGTCCGGCTGCTGCGTCGCCTTGAGCTGGATGTTCTGCAGGTCCGAGCCGGCCTCCGGCTCGGTGAGCGCCATGCTGCCGGTGACCTCGCCGCTGGCGAAGCGCGGCAGGTACGCGGCCTTCATCTCGTCGCCGGCGAACTTGTTGACCGTCTCGGCGATGTCCTGGAGCCCGAAGATGTTCATCAGCGACGGGTCGGCGCGGCTCACCATCTCGACGATCATCACGGAGACGCTGACCGGGAAGTTGAGGCCGCCGTACTTGCGCGGCAGCGTGATGCCCATGAGGTCGGCCTGGCGCAGGCGTTCGAGGCTCTCGGCGATGCCCGGCGCGTAGCACACCTCGCCGTCCACGAGCTCGCTGCCGGCGCGGTCGACGTCCTCGGCGCGTGGCTCCACGAACTCGCCCGCGATGTCGCCGACGATCTCGAGCGCGCGCTCGTAGGAGTCGAGCGCGTCCTCGAGGTCCTTGGGCGCGTAGGCGAAGTCGCGCGCCTGCAGGTAGTCGTCCTCGCGCAGGCGCACGATGCGCCCCAGGTCCAGCCGCCGCAGCGTCTGCTGCAGGTCGGCGTTGTCGCTGTAGAAGTTGCTCATGCCTTCGTCCTGTAGGCCTTGATGAGAAGGGGGATGACCTTGTGCAGGTCACCGACGACGCCGTAATGGGCCACGGCGAAGATCGGCGCCAGCGGATCGCTGTTGATCGCCAGGATGCGGGCGCTCTGGTCCATGCCGGCGCGGTGCTGCACCGAGCCGCTGATGCCGCAGGCGATGTAGAGCTTGGGCCGCACCGTGGTGCCGGTCTGGCCGACCTGGTGCTCGTGACTCACCCAGCCTGCGTCCACGGCGGCGCGGCTGGCGCCGACGACGCCGCCGAGCGTGCGCGCGAGTTCCTCGACGAGCGCGAACCCCTCGCGCGAGCCTACGCCGACGCCGCCGGAGACGACGACGCGGGCGCCCTTGAGGTCGACGCTCTTCTCCTCCTGTACGCGACGCACCAGGGTGACGACGAAGTCGGCGTCGGTGAGCACGATGCGGCCGGCGTCCGCGACTGCGGCCGACGAGCGCTCCACCGGCACCTCGACGACGGTGCCGGTACGACCCTCGTCGGCCTCCGGCATCACCATCACGCCCTCGCGCACGGTCGCCATCTGCGGCTTGTGCTCGGGGCTGACGATGGTGGCGATGATGTTGCCGCCGAACGCAGGGCGGATCTGGTAGAGCAGGTCCGCGTACTCCTGTCCCTTGGCCGTGAAATCGCCGATGCGCAGGTCGGTGCAGTCGGCGGTGAGGCCGGTGCGCAGTGTGCTGGCCACGCGCGGGGCGAGGTCGCGGCCCGTCGTGGTCGCCCCGTAGAGGACGATCTGCGGCCGGTGCTCGCGCACCAGATGGCTGACGACGGCCGTGTACGGCAGCGCCAGGTAGTGCGCTAGTGCTTCGTGGTCGGCGAGGTAGACGGTGTCGGCGCCGCGGGCGACGAGGCCGGGCGCCAGCGCCCTGACGGGCGCGCCCGCCCCGGCCAGCACGGCGCCGACGGACACGCCGAGCGTGTCGGCGAGCTCGCGGGCGCGGCCGAGAAGCTCGAGGCTGACCTCGGCCGCCACGCCGTCGTGCTGCTCGACGACCACCCAGACGTCGCCGGCGCCGCTCACAGGGGCGCCTCCCATCTGGCTGCTGTCCGGTGCCGCTTCGCTGCCCCCGGCGATGGGTTCGCTGCGCAGCCTATCCAAGGATGTGCTCCTCGATGAGCTCGTGCACGAGCGTGTTCACGCCGGCTTCGTCCGGCTCCACCATGCGCGCCTCGCTCTGGGCGAGGACGACGCTCTCGATCTCCTTGACGCGCGTCGGAGAGCCGCGCAGGCCGAGCGCCTCGCGGTCGGCCGCGAGCGCCTCGTGGTCCCACTGCACGACCTTGGCGCGACACACGGGCTTGCCGTCGCGCCCGATCATGCACACCTCGGCCGCGTCGCTCTCCGGGTCGAGGTACGTGTCGTCGTACTGGGGCATCGCCTCGGCGGCGATGCCCTTGTAGGTCATGACGAGCTTCACGCTCGGCGGGCGCGGGTCGTTGGCCTCGCCGGTGACCGTGAGCAGACACGGCAGCGAGGAGGTGAGCGTCTCGAAGCCGCCCTCGATACTGCGCGTGGCGGTGATGCTGCCGCCGGCCTGCGCGCCGCCGGGGCCGGCTTCGCCGCCCGGCGCGAGCTCGTCGATGCGGCTCACGCAGGTGATCTGCGGGTAGCCGAGCTTCTCGGCGGTCTGCGGTCCCACCTGCGCCGTGTCGCCGTCGATCGCCTGCCGGCCGCAGAGCACGAGGTCGGCGCCGCCCAGCTTGCGCACGGCCAGGGCGAGCGCGTAGCTCGTGGCCAGCGTGTCGGCGCCGGCGAAGGCTTTGTCGGTGAGCAGCACGACTTCGTCGGCGCCGCGGTACAGCGACTCGCGCAGCACCTGCGCGGCGGCCGGCGGCCCCATGGTGATCACGGTCACACGGGCGCCGTGACGCTCCTTGAGCTTGAGCGCCTCTTCGAGCGCATTGAGGTCCTCGGGATTGAAGACGGTCGGCAGCGCCGCCCGGTTGACGGTCCCGTCCTCCTTCATGGCCTCGCCGGTCACGTTGGCGGTGTCCGGGACCTGCTTGACGAGGACGACGATGCGCAGCTGGGGCATGTCAGACGTCCAGACTGGGAGAGGTGTGTGTGCGGGCCTGGTCGTACACGGAGCCGAGAGAGTACCAGACCGCGCAGTACGCGGCAAAAGCGCACGGCGGCCGCACGCAGGCGGCCCGGCCTCAGTGGTTCAGAGCGGTGTGGTGCAGCTGACCGGGATCCAGCCTTCGGTGCCGCTGGCCGTGCGGCAGCGCAGCCAGCCGCCGGCCTCCTCGAGCACGTCCAGCTCCTCGCCGCGCCCCACGGTGAGCTCGGTGGCGTCGTAGTCGCGCAGCGCGGTGGCTTCGTGCTCACCGGTCATCTCGATGTAGAAGTCCGGGACCCAGCCGGCGTGGCCGTGCTGGTCGGTGCACCACACGTAGGCCTTCCACTGCTGATCGCGGTGGCCCACGCCGAGGGCGTCACCCGTGCGGAAGTGGACGGTCTCTTCGGAGCTCGTGATGTGCGACTCTACGACGCGCACGCGAGAGGGGGTCTCTGTCATGACGCCATTGTAGACCCGGGACGACGGCGTCGCACTGGCCATTCAGGACGCCGCGGCCGAGGCGTCCGCGCCGCGGCGTCCCATCGGCGGTGGGCCGGGGGCGACTCGGGTATGATGCCTGCCGATGGCCGAGCCGCTCCAGAAGATCGTCGTCCGCTTCGCCCCGTCCCCGACGGGCTACCTGCACCTCGGCAGCGCGCGAACGGGCTTGTACAACTACATCTTCGCGCGCCGCAATGCCGGCCGCTTCATCCTGCGCATCGAGGACACCGATCTCTCGCGCAGCACGGACGAGGCGATCCTCCAGATCATCAGCTCCATGCGCGAGATGGGCCTCGAGTGGGACGAGGGCCCCGAGGCCCCCGGCCCGCATGCGCCATACCGTCAGACCGAGCGCCAGTCGATCTACCGCGAGCACATCGAGAGGCTGGTCGCCGGCGGACACCTCTATACGTGTTTCTGCACGCCGGAGGAGCTCGAGACCGAGCGCCAGGCGGCGCAGGCGGAGAAGCGTGCCTGGGTGTACTCGGGCAAGTGCCGGGCGCTCCCCGCGGAAGAGGTGGAGCGCCGCAAGGCGGCCGGCGAGCCGTGGACCCTGCGCCTGCGCGTGCCGGGAGGCAAGACCGCGTTCCACGATCTACTGCGCGGCCCGGTGGAGTTCGACAACGACACCTTCGGCGACTTCATCGTCCAGCGCAGCGACGGCACCATCACCTACAACCTTGCCGTCGTCGTCGACGACGTGACGATGGAGATCAGCCACGTGATCCGCGGCGACGACCACATCAGCAACACGCCCAAGCAGGTCGTCATCTACAGGGCGCTGGGCGCGGCGGTGCCGGAGTTCCTGCACATGCCGCTGCTCTTCGGCACCGACAAGAAGAAGCTCTCCAAGCGGCACGGCGCGACCAAGCTGGAGCAGCTCACGGCGGAGGGCTTTCTGGTCGAGGTGGTGCGCAACTACCTCTGCTTCCTGAGCGCCGAGTTCGACGAGTCGATGATCGCCTGGACGCTCGACGACCTGGTGGAGAAGTTCGACGTCCTCAAGCTCGGCACCAGTGCCAGCATCTTCGACCCCGAGAAGCTGCGCTGGATGAACGGGCGCTTCATCCGCCAGCTCGGCGATGTGGAGCTCGGCGAGCGGCTCGAGGAGTACCTCACGCGCGTCGGCTTCTATCGTGACCCGGCCGCCGTGGAAGAGATCGCCAAGGCCGGGCCGGAGGCGCTCGCGGCGGCCGTGGAGGGTGCCGAGAGCGCCCACGCGCCGGCCCTGCCGCCGGACGAGGAGCAGGAGGGGCTCACGCGCATCCTCGCACCACTGGTGCGCGAGAAGATGGACGTCCTCGCCGACTTCATCCCTGTGGCCGGCTGGTTCTTCCGGCCGCTCGCTTTGAGTGACGACGCCGTCGAGCGGCTGCGGGCGACGCCGTCGGCCGCGGAGGTGCTGCGCGAGGCGGCGGTCGTCCTCGCCGGCCTCGACGTGTGGGCAGTGGAGCGCATCGAGCCGCTGGTACGGGAGCTCCCGCAGCGGCTCGGCGTGAAGCCCAAGGCCGTCTTCGCGGCGCTGCGTCTGGGGATGAGCGGCCAGAGCGTCACGCCGGGCCTCTTCGAGTCGCTCTGGGTGCTGGGCCGCGAAGATACGGTCGGGCGGCTCACCACTGCGGCCGCCCTCCTCTAGCCGCGGCGTGGTACGGCCGCCGGCCTGCTACGCCTCGCCGGCCGTCCCCACGTCTTTCGTCCGGCTCTCCTTCGCGCCCGCTGTGACCCTCTCGAACGGCAGGTAGTACAGCAGCAGGCAGATCACGCCGACGCCGCAGCCGATGACGTTGGTCATGTCGAGCACCCGGTAGGGCCACGTCTGCATGCCGAGCAGCACCGCCGCGGCGCCGAGGACGAGCACCGCGTTCTGGCGACCGCCCGGGGAAGGCGCCACGAGCAGCAGGGCGAGCGGCACGATCGGCCAGACGTAGGCCATCTGCCAGGCGAGCGGCGAGAACAGGAGCATGAGCAGCACCGCCAGCAGCAGCACGGCGTTGCGCTCGGTACCCGTGTCGACGAGGCGCTCGCCGGCGCCCAGCCTGCGGCTGTTGCGGCCGGCGGCCCACGCGAGGAACACGAGCGCCGCATACCCGAGCAGCGAGGCGAAGCGTACGACGCTGGGGTACTGATACCAGAAACGCAGCGGCGTCTGGTTGTACCGCGAGGGGTCGGAGCCGGCGATGATCGGCAGCATCTTGACGACGTACTCGCGGTAGAGCGCGAAGTCGACGAACGCGAGCGAGACCGCGAACACGGCGGCTCCGCAGGCCAGCGTCTTGAGCAGGAAGCGCCAGTCGCGGAAGTACGCCACCATCACCGCCAGGATGAGGACGGGCGAGACCTTGGTCGCGATGGCCACGGCGAGGAGCGCCGCGGAGGGCCAGCCGTGCCAGCGCGGGTAGAGCAGGAAGGCGCCGATCGTGAGGGCGGCGACGATCATGTCTATCTGGCCCTCGTGCACGTGGTAGAAGAACGGGAACGAGACCAGGGTGAGGAGCACGCAGGCGGTGAGGACCTCGAGGCGCCTGACCTTGCTGACGAACACGGCACACCCGATGAGGAGCGCGAAGAGCCCCGCGTTCAGCCCCAGCCAGATCGTGCGCGCGGTGTCGTACCGGTAGTGCGCCAGCGCGCCCATCAGGGGCAGCACGGTCGGCGGATAGATGTAGCCCGAGATCTGCGGGAAGTGCAGGCGCGGGTGGTGGATCGCGCGCGCGTCGCCGGGGTGGTTGAGGTACGGGTCCAGCCCGAGGTCCCAGTTGTGGCCGCCGGCGTAGTACTGGAAGAAGTCGTGCTGCGGGACGCCGATGCCGGAGGCGGTGTCGTCGAACGAGCTGTGGACGATCGGGACCCAGAAGTTGACCGCCAGCAGGCCGGCGAGCAGCAGCAGCAGGATGCAGATAGTGCGGCGCGAGAGCGGGCCGGCCGCCGCGCCGCGGGGCTCTTTCGGCGGCGGCGCCATCAGTCGACGAGGACCAGGGCGAAGAAGCGGTAGGCGTCGTCCTCGTCCTGCACCACTTCGATGGTCCAGCCCGCGTTGCGCACGGTGGTGAACACGTCCACGCCGCAGCCCTCCATCGACGGCCGCGCGCGCTCCGGCCGCGCGCACGGCGCCTCAAGGTCGCAGGCGCCGCAGACGTCGCACGGGCCGGCGCCCATCATCCACGCCTTGTGGAAGCCGGCCAGGAAGAGCTCGCCTTCGAGCTTGTAGGCGGCGTCGTTGAGCCGCCGTGACAGCGGATCGGAGTTCTCGCGGCCGCGGATCGGCCCGGCCTGGAGGAGCAGGGCGCGCCGGTACTCGTCGACCAGCCGGCGTGTGAAGTCGGGCGCCGGGGAGTTCGGCGGGCAGGTGCGGTAGCTGCCGTTGTCGTCGCAGCCGTAAAGGCACTTCATGCGCACCCACTCGGCGGTGACCACGGCGGAACTGTCGATGACGATGGCCTCGTCCGCGCCCAGCTCGAGGGCGCGGACGCGCCACCCACCCGGCTGACTCAGGTCCATCCCGTCTCCTTTGTCCTTGCGGCCCTGGGCGGCCCGCAGTTCCGGCCATCCCGGGCCCGCGGCGATTCCCGGCGCCCCCCGGTCTCACTTCCTGGATGCAGGCTAGCCCGCGGCGTCCGGCGGCGCAACGGCCCGCGGGCCGCCGAGCTCGTCGAGCGCCTCGGGCAGCCTGGCCAGCGCGCCGATCTCGGCGTCGGCGACCGTGCTCCCGGTGGGCGTCTCGGCGCCGTGCGGGTTGAACCACACGGCGCGCAGCCCGGCCGCCTTGGCGCCGGCGACGTCGTTGGGCCAGGAGTCGCCGACCATGACCGCGTCGCGCGCCGGCAGGGGCACGCCGGCGTGGCCGGCGCGGAGCAGGGCGGCGCGATAGAAGACCTGGTCGGGCTTGCGCGCGCCGACGTCCCGGGAGCTGACGACACCGTCCACCAGGCCGTCGAGGCCGACGCGGTACAGCGCCGCGCGGACGTCCTGCTCGCGGGAGGCGTCGGCGTTGGTCGCGACGAGCAGGCGGTAGTGCGGCCGCAGGCGCGTGAGGGCTTCGCGCGCGCCTTCGATCGCGGCCACGCTCTCCCAGGTCGCCATAGGGCCGGCCTGCGAGGCGTCGTCGACCATGAGGGTGTCGCCCCAGTCGAGAAACACGGTGTCGATGGGGGCCGCGACCGGCTTCCCCCGCGCGGCCGCGCGGGCGTCGATCTCCGCCGCCGTCACCGGCACCAGCATGCGCGCCCCGAGGGCGACGGCCGCGCCCAGCGCCCACGCCGCCGCCACGTCGGACGGGTAGTGGTAGGCGATCACGATGCGTGAGACGCCCATGGCGAAAGCGAACGTCGCGCCGCCGGCGAGCACCGGCCAGCGCCAGCGGGTCGGCCACGCGATCACTGCCAGAGCCGCGCAGAGCGCCGTCGCGGCGAAGGTGTGGCCGCTGGGGAACGAGTAGTCGGAAGGGAGCGCGCCGCCCGCGGCTGCGCCCATGCCGTCCACGTTCGGCGGCGTGCGCTTGATGGCCAGCTTGAGGATCACGTCGAGGAGGGCCATGAGGATCATCGTGACGGCGAGGTACCCGGCGTCACGGTGCCGCCCGATCGCCACCAGGAGGACGACAAGCGCCACCACGACGGGTCCGGCCACCCACCACTGACCGAGCACCTGGAAGACGTTCGCCGCGCCGGTCGCCCAGCCGATCGGATGCCGGTGCACCCAGCCGACGACGTGGCCGTCGAGCCCGTGGCCCGCGTGCGAGGCGACCAGCGCTGCCAACGCGAGGAAGACCGCCATCATCACGAGGAAGGCGGCGCCGACGCGCACGCGGACACGGGTCACCTGCATCGCCGCGTCGCTCATGCCGCCGCGTCGCCCACGCCGCCTCCGCCCTGCGGGGCCGGGCGGCGTGCATCTTCGTGGATCTCCAGGCCGAGCTCCGTGCCGCTCACGACGGCCACGGCCATCGCCCAGCCGGCGAGGACGTCCGTGAGCCAGTGCACACCGAGGTAGATCCGGGAGGCGCCCATGAGCAGCGCGAACGCGCCGGCGAGGAGCGCCGCAGGTACGCGCCAGCGTGTCGGCCACGCGATCACCGCCAGCGCCAGAGCGAACGTGGCGGAGGCCATGGCATGGCCGCTGGGAAAGGCGTAGCCGCCGGCGTGCACGAGCGCTTGGGCGGCCGGCGGCCGGGCGCGAGCGAAAGCGTTCTTGAGCGCCAGGTTGAGAAGCAGCTCGGTGATCATGGCGATCAGCAGGAACGCAGCCTCCCGCCGCCGCGCCGACGCGGCCAGTGCGGCGACGGCGACTCCCGCGGCGGCCGCCAGGATGAACCACTGGCCGAGCCCTGTGTAACTCCTGAAGAAGGTCGACAGCGCTTGGCTCCGATGGCCGCCCACCCAGGCGTGGACTTGGGCGTCCAGGCTGCCGGGGCCGCCCGGCTTCGCCAGCAGCGCGAGCGCGACGAAGACGACCACTGCGGCGACGAGCGTGAGAACCAGCAGAGCCTTTCGTCTGCCGCGACGGCTCTCTAGCACCCGGCGCAGGTGAGGCTCCCCAGGGCGGCGGGCAGTTCGTCGAAGTGGCGGACCACGAGGTCGGCCGTCGTGCTCCGGGCATCGTGGTCGTTGGCGGCCACGAAGAGCACCGCCGCCATCCCGGCGCCCTGGGCGCCGGCGATGTCGGTGCGCTGGATGTCGCCGACATGGGCCGCCTCGCCCGCGCGGGCGCCGAGTTCCCCGAGCGTGCGCACGAACACCGACGCCTCGGGCTTGCTCACCCCGTGCTCGTCGGAGAAGTAGAGATAGCGGAAATACTTGAGCATGCCGTTGCGCTCCATCAGTTCGCGGAGCACGAGCCCGGGTGAATAGCCCGTGTCGCAGATGACAGCGAGGCGATAGCGCTCCGCGAGCGCCGGCAGCGCATACAGGGCGCCCGGCATCGGCTCGGGCGGGAACTCGAGGATGAGCTGCTCGAACTGCGTCACGATGCGCTCCTGCGCGTCGGCCGGCAGGCGCACGCGCAGGGCGGCGAGAATGCCGTCCACCGTCTCGACGCAGAGCGGCGTGCGGTGCTCGTGGATCCACAGACGGTCGAAGAGGTCGTAGCCGCACTGCAGCGCGTCGTTGACCGCTGCCGTCGAGGGCTCCGGCGCGACGCGGCCGACCTCTTCCCGCAGGATCGCGACGCGGCGATGCTCACGTTCGCGGCCGCAGGTGTCCACGAAGAGGGTGTTCCAGTAGTCGAAGGTGACGGCAGCCAGCATTGACTCAGGGTACCAGACGCGGGTGTGGCCGACGGCCGGCCAGGCGAGGGAGGCGGCGCGCGCGGAACGGGGGCGAGACTCGAGTGGCCGGGCGGTGAGAGGCAGGCGGGACGACCCATGCAAGAAGCCCGCCTCGGGCCGCGCCTAGGCGGAAGGCGGAGACGCGATCGTCAGGACGTTTCGTCCTCCGGTACACGCCACTGATCGCCGGACTTCACCGGCTCGCGACTGCGCAACACCGCGGGGCTCGGGCGGTCGACGACCATGATCGTCAGGTCGATGCTGCCGCAACTCGGGCACATCAGCACGCGCGAGTCGACGACCTCGCCCTCTGGAGCGCGGAACCGGTGTCCGCACTCGCCACACGAGTACTCCCTGCCAAGCACGGGACTCCCTTCGACGGCTATATCTATACTCTACCCGTTCGGGCGCCGTGTCGTTCAGGTGAACACCGGAGTCGGCACAGCCGGCGGCGACTTTGCATATGCCCATGGCCGACTGCATCAGACATATTCACCCGTGGCTATTGCGGTCGGCGCGCAAAAGGCATGAGATACGCGGTGGATGTGTTCCGGTCTCGGGGGACCGGCAGGGGCTCATGCAGCTCGGCCACGACTGTGGCAAATGGTTGAAAGGAGCGTGTAGTGGCGGACGTCGAGCTCAAACAGGAAAAAGCCAAACTCGTGAAATCGCTCAAACGCTGGGATCTTGTGTTCTTCAGCGTCTGCGCGATCATCGGCCTGGACGCCGTGGCCGGTCTCGCAAAGTGGGGCCTCGGCCAGGGCGTCACATGGTTCATCATCTTCGTCTTTCTCTTCTTGCTGCCGTACGGTCTGGTCACGGCCGAGCTGGGCGCGGCCTTCCCGGCCGAGGGCGGCATCTACACCTGGGCGCGCATGGCCTACGGCCGCCTGCCCGGTGAGCTCACCGCGATCCTCTATTGGATCTCCAACGCGATCTGGATCGGCGGCTCGCTCGCCGCGGTCACGATCGCGGCGGTCAACGCGTTCTTCCTCGAGCCGAACGGCAAGGGAGATGTCGGCACGATCGGCTCGATCATCATCGGCCTCATCTTCGTGTGGCTCTGCATCGGGATCTCGGTCGTGTCGCTCAAGCACGGCAAGTGGGCCGGCAACATCGGCGCGTGGACCAAGGCGATCGCCGTGCTCGGCTTCGCCATCATCGTCGTCGCCAGCCTCATCAAGCATGGCGTGCCCGCTGGGATCGCGGACGCGCACAGCTACGTGCCGTCGATCAGCGGGTTCCTCGCTGTCGTGGGCAGCATCATCTTCCTGTTCGTCGGGTTCGAGCTCGAGTCCGGAGCCAGCGAAGAGATGGTCAACCCGCAGCGCGACGTGCCGATCGGCATCCTGCGCTCGGGGATCATCACGAGCGTGCTCTACATCATCGTCCTCCTCGGCATCCTGTTCACGCTGCCGGTCAAGGAGCTCACCACCTCGAGCGGCCTCACCGGGGCGTTCGCCGCGGTCAACAACAACGTGTTCGGCGTCGGCGGCGGAGCCAAGCTCCTCGGGTACCTCTTCGCGATCGACATCATCCTGACGCTCATCGGCTCGGGCTCCGTGTGGATCCTCGGCTCGTGCCGCGTGCAGGCCGTGGCGGCGCTGGACGGAGCCGCACCGCGCTTCCTCGGCAAGTTCAGCGCCCAGGGCACGCCGAGCGCCATGGCATGGCTCTCGGGCATCGTCGGTTCGGCCTTCGTGATCATCGTCTTCTGGGTCTCCAGCAGCGGCGGCGACACGCTCAACAGCGCGATGGCCGTGTTCCTCGGCATCGCCTTGTCCACCGCGGTGCTGGCTTACATCTTCACCATCCCGGCGACGATCACGCTGCGGCGCAAGTTCCCGGACGTGCACCGGCCGTTCATCGTGCCCGGAGGCAAGTTCGGCCTATGGCTCTGCGTCATCCTCGCCGAGCTCGGCATCATCCTGACCGGCTTCACGCTCCTGTGGCCCGGACTCATCGACAAGATCCTGGGTCAGCAGTACTCGATCGTCGACAGCTGGGGCGTGTCGCGCAAGTTCTTCGAGCTCACGACGTTCGGCTCGTTCATCGTCATCGTGCTGATCGGGGTCGTGTTCTGGGCCTGGGGTCGCGCGCAGATCTCCGGCGCCGGCGAGTCGGTCGAGGACCTCATCGAAGGCGCGGTCGTCGAAGACTGATCGCCGCGAGCATCTGAGCGGAACGCGCCGGCGAACGGCGCGAAAAGTGCGCTGCGGGGCGGCGGGCCAGGGAAGGCCCGCCGCTCCGCACTGCGTCAGCAGGCACCCGGCTGTTGCTCGCCTCTTCCGCGCCGGCGACCGGCCGGCTCCAGCCGGGTAGACTGCGGCCATGGCAGCCGAATCCAAGAAGGCAGTGGTTGCCGCGATCATCGGCAACGTGGCGATCGCGGCCATCAAGTTCGCCGCCGCCGGCATCACCGGCAGCTCGGCGATGATCTCCGAGGGCATCCACTCGCTGGTCGACACCGGCAACGGCGGGCTCCTCTACCACGGGCTCAACCGTGGCGCCCGGCCGGCCGACGAGCACCACCCGTTCGGGCACGGCATGGAGGTCTACTTCTGGAGCCTGATCGTCGCCGTGAGCATCTTCGGCATCGGCGGCGGGATGTCCATCTACGAGGGCATCAACCACATCCGCCACCCGATCACCCTGCACAACCCGACTCTCAACTACGTGGTGCTGGCGCTGGCGGTCGTGTTCGAGAGCCTTTCGTTCAGCGTGGCCTGGCGCGCCTTCCGCGGCACGCGCGGCGGGCGCCGGACATTGTCGGCGATCCACCACGGCAAGGATCCCAGCCTGTTCACCGTGCTGTTCGAGGACACGGCGGCGCTGCTCGGGCTGGCGGTCGCCTTCCTCGGCGTGTTCCTGAGCCACCAGCTGGACTTGCCGGTGCTTGATGGTCTCGCCTCGGTGGTGATCGGCTGCATCCTGGTGTCGGCCGCCATGTGGCTTGCCTACGAGAGCCGGAGTCTGCTCGTGGGCGAGGCGGCGGACCCGGAGATGGTCGCCGACCTGCGCCGCATCGTGCTCGCCGACCCGGCCGTCATCGGCCTCGGCGTTGTGCTCACCATGCACCTCGGCCCGGAGGACGTGCTCCTCAACATCGAGGTGCAGTTCACGCCGGGACTGCCGGCCGAGGAGATCCACGCCGCTGTGCACCGCATCGAGGAGGCCATCAACGGTCCCTACCCGGAGGTGAGCCGCATCTTCATCGAGGTGGAGGCGCTGCGCGGCGCGTCGCCGGGAGATGTCGACGGCGTCGATGGCGGAACGGCGGGGACCGCCAGCGCCGACGGCACGAGATGACGATCATTCGGAGCGACGCGCCCGCACCGCCCCAGGGCGACTCAGACGACATGGCCGGAGCGAAGGCCCCGGCCGCTGCCGCGTACGGGCGCGGGCGACGGCTCAGCCGTGGCGGGCCGGGCGCCGCGGGGTACGCGGCCAGGGGACCCGGCGCCGCGTGCCCCCGGCCTCAGCGTGAGGGCGAAGCCAGGTGCTCGCTCAGGACGCGCTTCTTGCAGGCGTCGCACAGCTCGTCGCTACGGGCCGGCAGCTCGGCTCCCGCGGCCATCGCCTCGGCGTGCGCTTTCGTCGTGATCGGCCTGCCGCACCGCTCGCAGGCTTGGAGATCGAGGGTACGGCCCCAGATCGTGCGCGTGGCGGCGGTGTCCTCCATCGGGATGCACGCCGTCGGGCAGGCCTCGACGCACGAGCCGCAGCCGACGCAGTCCTCGGCTGCCGTCTGTCCGAAAGGCGGGCCCACACGCTTGTCATGGCCGCGACCGATGGCCGACAGGGCGTTGTAGCCGAGGGCGGAGCATACGCGGATGCAGAGCTCGCACAGGATGCAGCCGGGAAGAGCGGCGTCGGTGATGGGGGCGAACCGCGGCTCTGTCACGCCGAGTTGCTCGGCGAGCCGGCGGAGGACCGGCGCATCCGGCGCGCGCCGCAGAAGAAGCTCCAGATTCATGGCGCGGTGCTTGCGGATGCGCGGCGAATCCGTCGCCACGACGAGGCCGGCAGACACCGGGTAGTCGCACGAGGTGGTCAGCTGTACCCAGTCGCGGCCCGGCCGGCGCACCTCGATGAGGCAGAGCCGGCAGGAGGCGATGGCCGGCACGGCCTCGTGGTGACACAGCGCCGGGATGTGGAGGCCCGCGTGGCGGGCGGCGTCGAGCACGCTCCCGCCCTCCGGGGCAGTGACCTGCACGTCGTCGATGATGAGATCAACGTCCACCGCGGCCTCCTACTGCACCAGCACTGCGTCGCGGTTGCAGACGTCCTTGCAGATGCCGCACTTGATGCAGAGCTCCTGGTCGATCGAGTGCAGCTGCCTCTTCTCTCCGGCGATCGCGTCCTGAGGGCAGCGGAGCGCGCACAGCGTGCAGCCGTTGCAGTGCTCCGCGTCGATGCTGAAGGTGATGAGCGCCTTGCACACGGCCGCCGGGCAGCGCTTGTCGTTCACGTGCGCCAGGTACTCCTCGCGGAAGTAGCGCAGAGTGGAGAGCACGGGATTGACCGCACTCGTGCCGAGGGCGCAGAGCGACGTGGACTCGACGGTGTCGGCGAGCTCTTCGACGAGGGCGATGGTCTCCTCCGTGCCGCGGCCCTCGGTGATGTCGCCGAGCAGACTGTGCAGGATGGCGAGCCCGTCGCGGCAGGAGGTGCAGTTGCCGCACGACTCGTTGGCCAGGAAGCGCAGGAAGTACTTGGCGACGTCCACCATGCAGGTGTCCTCGTCCATCACGATCATGCCGCCGGAGCCCATCATGGAGCCCTCGGCCACGAGCGTGTCGAAGTCCACCGGTACGTCGAGCTTCTCCGCCGGCAGGCAGCCGCCGGAAGGACCGCCGGTCTGGACGGCCTTGAACGCTTTGCCGCCGGGGACGCCCCCGCCGGCGCCGAAGACGATCTCTCGCAACGTCGTGCCCATCGGCACCTCGACGAGGCCGGTGTTGTTGACCTTGCCGACGAGCGAGAAGATCTTGGTGCCTGTGGATCCCTTGGTGCCGATGGATGAGTACCAGTCGGCGCCCTTGAGCACGATCTGGGGCACGTTGGCCCACGTCTCGACGTTGTTGAGGTTGGTGGGCCGCCCCCACAGGCCCTTGTCGGAGAGGTGGATGAGGCGCCGGCGCGGCACGCCGCGCCGGCCTTCGAGCGAGGCCATCATGGCGCTCGCCTCGCCGCACACGAACGCCCCGCCGCCGCGGCTGACCCGGAGGTCGAAGCACAGCTCGCTGCCGAGGATCGCTTCGCCCAGCAGGCCGAGCTCGCGCGCCTCCTCGATGGCATGCGTGATGCGCTCGACGGCCACGGGATACTCCTGGCGCACGTAGACGTGACCCTCTCGTGCGCCCATCGCGAGGGCGCCGATGATCATGCCCTCGAGCACGCTGTGGGGGTTGCCCTCGAGCAGCGCGTCGTCCATGAACGCGCCGGGGTCGCCCTCGTCGGCGTTGCAGACGACGTACTTCAGCTCACCTTCCGCCTTGCGGCATGCCTCCCAC